>Ga0307379_10000018_pt1 | contig 341895 bp, 267 predicted proteins | sample UN2MG_FD_202237 | JGI IMG/M metagenome (GOLD analysis project Ga0307379, IMG submission 202237) | Soil microbial communities from Risofladan, Vaasa, Finland - UN-2 | ecosystem: Environmental > Terrestrial > Soil > Coastal area > Acid sulfate soil | place: Finland: Risofladan, Vaasa...
GCCAAGACCTTCAACCGGTCTCGCTCCTTTTGACTCATTCGTAGTTCCATCCTCTTTCCCTTTCCACGCCAGAAAAGAGGACATTTCTACTTTGCACAGACCGGACATTACAACTTTGCGCTTACAGCGAATTGGGACTGGATTTGCGGCTGGGCGCCTGGTATACTCGATGCGATATGTTTTGCTCAACATAACGATGGAGGGAGCGCGAATGCAGGAGTCGCTTTTGGAGGCCATCAAACAGGCAGCGGTCGAGCGGGACGGGCGGCTGGTGCTGCCGTGCGCGGCGGCGTTCAGGATATCAGGGGAGACGGGCGCGGCTCTTTCGGAAATAGGCGATGCATGCAACCGGGAGCGGATAAAGATCGTCGGCTGCCAGTTGGGCTGCTTCCCGTGAAAAAGAGGCTGGACAAGATCACGCCGCGGTTCAAGCTGTGGTTGGAGTCGGGCGAGACGGCGAGCGTGTTTGGCGACGGCAAGTGGAAACTGCTGAATGAAATCAACAAAACGGGCTCACTAAGCGCCGCTGCGGAAAACCTGGGCATCAGCTATCGAAAAGCCTGGGGTGACGTCCGGAAAACGGAGCAGGCGCTGAAGGTCAAGTTGCTTGACCGGCATCGCGGGGGCAAGGACGGCGGCCGGACTCGTCTTACCGACGAAGGCAAGACGTGGCTGCGCGAATACGGGCGTTTTCAGCGGGCGGTTGATAAGGCGGTGCTGAGGGCCTACCGGGATTGGCTGGGAAGAATGCGCCGGGCTCGGGACGGAGCGGCGGGGGGAGGCGGCGCATGATTGCGTGTTGTGTCATGATGTGCGGGCTTGCAGCGGCCGGCGAACGGGAAGTGTCGGGGGAGTTGGTTGTTTTCCATGCGGGGAGCCTGGCGGTGCCGATGCGGGAAATCGCGGGGGCGTTCATGGAAGAGCACCCGGGGGTGCGCGTGTTGCGGGAGGCGGCGGGAAGCCGTGAATCCGCCCGCAAGATCAGTGATTTGCAGCGGCCGTGCGACATCCTTGCATCTGCGGATTATGCCGTGATTGATTCGCTCCTGATCCCGGATTTCGCCGACTGGAACATCCGGTTTGCGGGAAACGAGATGGCGATCGTTTACCGGGACGAGTCGCGCCGCGCGGGGGAACTTACCGCAGGAAACTGGTTCCATGTTCTGCTGCGGGACGACGTGGCTTTCGGCCGGTCCGATCCGAACACGGACCCGTGCGGCTACCGCACGATTCTAACACTGAAATTGGCTGAGACCTATTACGGTGAGCCGGGCCTAGTCGAGCGGTTCATTAAGAAAGACACCGAATACGTCCGGCCCAAAGAGACGGATTTGCTGGCGTTGCTCGAGACGGGCAGCGTGGATTATGTTTTCCTTTACCGTTCCGTTGGGCTTCAACACGGGCCGAACTGGCTGGCGTTGCCGGATGCGATTAACCTCAAGAACCCGGCGTTGGCAGATCGCTACGCGGGCGTCTCGGTGGAGTTGACAGGGAAAGAGCCGGGGACGGTGATACGGCAGAAGGGCGAGGCCATGGTGTACGGCGTGACTATTCCGAAGAACGCGCGGAATCCGGCAGCGGCTGAGGCTTTTCTTGAGTTTCTGCTGTCCAAGGACAAGGGTCTTGCGATCCTCGAGAAACATGGTCAGCCTTCGCTTGTGCCGTCTCCTGCCACAAACTACAAACTGATCCCTGAACGCTTAAAGCCGTACGCGCTGCCATGACGAGAAACAGAACAAAACTGGAGCCGCTTGATCTTGTTTTTTCGTTTCTTGGCGGTCTGGTGCTTTTGTTCCTGGTTGCTCCGCTGGTTGGGATGGTGCTGGATTCATCGGGTCACGAACTGGTGCGGGCGGGCATGGATTCGGAGGTTCAACGGAGCATCTGGCTGACACTTTGGACGTCGATGGCGGGCACGCTGGTGCTGGCGATAGCGGCGGTTCCGTTTGCCTACTTGCTCGCGCGAAAAGAATTTCTGCTCAAAACGCTCGTGACAGCCGTTGTTAACTTGCCCATAGTCATACCGCACTCTGCGGCGGGGATCGCGCTTCTTGGCTTTATGTCACGCGACAGTTTTGTCGGCGGGGCCGGGGAGAAAATCGGGATTCAATTTGTCGGAGGGGCGGCGGGCATTATGGCGGCGATGGCGTTTGTCAGCGTGCCTTTCCTGATCACGGCGGCCCGCGACGGTTTTGCCATGGTGCCCGAGCGGCTTGAAAAAGCGGCCATGACGCTGGGGGCATCGCCTGCCCGGGTATTCTTTACGGTGTCATTGCCGCTGGCGTGGCGGGCTGTAGTATCGGGCGTGATCCTGATGTGGGCTCGCGGGTTGAGCGAATTTGGCGCCGTGGCCATAATTGCGTACCATCCGATCGTCACGCCGGTTTTGATCTATGAACGATTCGGCGCGTTTGGCCTCAAATACGCGAGGCCGGTCGCGGTGATATTTCTGGCGATCTGCCTGGTTTTTTTTGTGGCATTCAGATGGGTGGCCGCGGGCATTGGCACCCCAAGATCGGCGCAACGAGCGGGGGCCGGAGACATCCATGCTGCGCGTTAATCGCCTGTCAAAGCGGTTTGGGGGATTCTGCCTGCATGACGTTTCGTTTACGGTCAATGACGGCGACTATTTTGTGATTCTGGGCGAATCCGGGGTCGGTAAGACGGTCGTGTTGGAGTTGATCGCGGGACTGATTGCCCCGGATGATGGAGAAATCTACTGGAACAGCGAGAACCTGCTGTCACGGTCCATTCAGCAGCGGCGGATGGGCCTTGTTTACCAGGATCAGGCGTTGTTTCCTCATCTGACGGTGCAGCGCAACATTGGGTACGGCGCGTGTGGCGACCGGGCGGCGTGTGCCGGGAAATGGGTGGCGGAAGTTGGCGTGGGGGATCTGCTGGATCGCTATCCTGAAACGCTTTCGGGCGGCGAGGCGCAACGGGTTGCGCTGGCGCGCACGCTGGCCTCGGAACCGCGATGCCTGCTGCTCGATGAACCGCTGGCCGCGCTTGATTTACATGCGCGGGCGCAGTTACGCGGCCTGTTGCGCCGAATCCATAAGAGCGGGCGCACCATCGTTCACGTCACGCACGATTATGAAGAAGCGATTTCGCTGGCCACGCGAATCGCCGTCATGGACCGCGGCACGATCGTTCAAATCGGGCCGCCTGAGGAAGTGTTTCACCGCCCGGCGTCGGGATTTGTGGCGCGGTTCGTCGGTATCCGCAACATTCTGCGGGGCCGGCTGGAGCGCACGGGCCAACATACGCCACAATTCAACGTGAACGGGTTTTACATTAATGTGGTTACAGACGCGGCGCCGGGCCCCGGCATGATTCTGTTGCGCAGCGAGGACGTCACGGTTTCGCGGGCGCCGGTACAGACCAGCGCGCAAAACGTGTTGCCCGGCGCCGTAATGGACGTTTTGCGGACGCCCGGCGGGATGGAAGTTCTGATCGACATCGGTACGGAGGTTGCGGCACTGGTAACACCGGAATCGGTGGAGCATCTCGAGTTGGCGCCGGCGGCCAAAGTATGGGTGAGCTTTAAAGCCACTGCGGTTCGGTACGTGGGAGACGAGGCATGATGTACGTCCCGCGCATGATGCTGATCGGCTCGACGGGCCGCCACTCGGGCAAGACGCTCCTGGCCTGCGAGCTAATCGGGAAGCTGCGTGGGAGACACCGTGTCATAGCGGCCAAGGTGACGACTGTTCAGGAGCGCAACGGGCCATGCCCGCGAGGCGGTGAAGGGTGCGGCGTCTGCTCGGATTTAACCGATACGTATTGCCTCACCGAGGAGACAGAACCGGGCGAAGCCAAAGACACGCAGCGGTTATTTGCGGCGGGCGCTGAAACGGTGCTTTGGCTGCGCGTGCTGAGAGATCATTTGGCGGAAGGCGCTTCGAAGCTGATCGAGAAGACGCGCGATGCGTTTGTCCTGTGCGAATCCAACAGCCTGCGGACCGTGGTCGAACCCGGAATATTCTTGCTGTGCCGCAGTACCAAAGAGGCTTCCATCAAGGCTTCTGCGGCGGCCGTTGAATCGCTGGCCGATTTCCGGGTTGCGTTCAACGGCAACGCCTTTGATAACAACTGCTTGGCAATAGACATTCGTCAAGGCGAGTGGGTTTTGCCATACGATGCGGCGGCCGTAATCCTGGATCAGCGCGATGCAGCGGAACAAGCGGCGTCTCTTGGGCCGCACTTCCGGCAGGTCACCGTGAGCAGGGGGGAAGGGACGCCATGGGGGCGTGGACTTTTGCCGCAGATTCTCTCAGGGATCGAAGCTTCGGAACATGCTTTGAACTTTGTCACGGCGTGCGACACGGCTGCGGTGGACTTGCGCGGATTGCGCAGGCTGTTCCGCGAGGCGGGAAAAGGCTATGATGCGATTGTGCCCGTTACGCCGGACGGCGTTGAACCGTTGTTCGGCATCTTTCACAAACGCGCGATACCGGCTTTTCGCGCGGGAATCGAAGAGCGCGAATCGAGCGTGCAGAGATTGCTCACGCGGTTAAGAACCGCGTATGTGGAGCAGACATGATATCTTTTGAAGAGGCGTACCGCATAGTAATGGAGTCGGCGCGGCTGCTTGGTTCGGAGCACGTATCCCTCCCTGAATCGCTTCATCGGGTTTTGGCGGAGGACGTGGCGTCGGACATGGACATGCCGCCGTTCAACAAGAGCGCCATGGACGGCTATGCGTGCCGTCGACACGACCTGCCCAGGCCGCTTCGGGTAGTCGAGATTATTCAGGCAGGGTACACGCCGACGCAACCGATTGACGCAGGTTGTTGCGCAAAGATCATGACGGGCGCGCAGGTGCCGGAAGGCGCGGATTGCGTCGTGATGGTTGAATATACCGAGGTGCTGGATGACGGCGGCGTGTGTTTCACCGGGGAAGACACTGCCGCGAATATCTGCACGCGGGGCGAAGATATCCGTGCGGGCGACGTGGTGCTTCGGGCGGGCACGTTAGTTGAGCCGCAGCACATTGCGGTGCTGGCGACGGTTGGCTGCGTGAAGCCGCGCGTATCCAAATGCCCGCGGGTTGGTATTGTGGCCACGGGCGACGAACTGGTGGAGCCCGAGGTTTGCCCCGGCCCGTCTCAAATACGGACGAGCAACAGCTATCAGCTTTGCGCGCAAACGGTGCGCGCGGGATCGGTCCCGACCTACTACGGCATTGTGCGGGACACGGAAGCCGATATCGGCGCCGCCATGAAACGGGCCATGGTGGCCAACGACGTGATTATCATGTCGGGCGGTGTATCCATGGGCGATTACGATCTTGTCCCGTCCGTGATGCGCGGCAACGGGTTCGATATATTATTCGACTCGGTGGCCGTTAAGCCGGGCAAACCAACCACGTTCGCCGTTTCTCGCTCGGGCTCGCGCTCGCGCGCCCACTGGTGCTTCGGGTTGCCCGGCAATCCCGTATCGACATTCATTCAATTCGAGATCCTCATCAAGCCGTTCCTGTACCGGCTGATGGGGCATGATTACCAGCCGGCGTACCAAGTCGTGCCTCTCACAAAAACGATCCACCGCAGGAAAACCGACCGGGAAACGTGGATACCCGTAAGAACCGACGGCCGCGGAGCGAGCGCATGTGAGTTTCACGGTTCGGCACATCTCAATGCGTTGACCGAAGCGACGGGTTTTGTGGTGATGCCGGCAGACGTGGCGGAACTGAAGGAAGGCGTCCTGGTCCATGTACGATCGATTTAACCGTCAGATCGACTATCTGCGCATTTCGGTTACCGACAAATGCGATCTGCGGTGCACGTATTGCATGCCCGATCAAGGGGTGCCCCTAATCCCGCACGAAGACATGCTGTCATTTGAGGAGATAGTCGAGTTCACGCGGCATGCGGTATGGTGCGGCATTACCAAGGTGAGGATTACGGGCGGGGAGCCGCTGGTCCGTCGGGGTATTCTGACGCTGGTTGAAATGCTGGGAAAAATCGAGGGCATCCGCGATTTTTCCATGACGACCAACGGGACGCGGCTGGCCGAATTCGCGCAACCTCTGGCCGCAGCGGGCATACGGCGCGTCAACATCAGCCTTGACACGGTGGATGCCGAGACCTATGCGCGGATTACGCGTGGCGGCGATATCCGCAACGTTTTGAACGGCATCGCGGCCGCCCAGGTTGCGAGGTTCCGGCCCATCAAACTCAACTGCGTGATAAGCCGGTCGCCGGACGAGCCCGACGCCCGCGCCGTGGCGGAATTTAGCGAACTTCATGGGTTGGAAGTTCGATTTATCCGGAGGATGAACCTCGAGCATGGGACGTTTTCGGTCGTATTGGGCGGCGATGGCGGCGACTGCGCCCGGTGTAACCGGATCCGTTTGTCTTGCGACGGGTGGGTCCGTCCATGTTTGTTCAGTGATACATCGTTCAACGTGCGGCGCCTGGGTCCGGCGGAGGCGTTGCGCCAAGCCATTGAAGCCAAGCCGGAGTCGGGCCGGTCCAGCAAGGCGCAGTTTTACAGTATCGGGGGTTAGAACATGCCGGAAAAGCCACTGAGCCACACCGATGCCCAAGGGCGCGCCCGGATGGTCGAGGTTTCGGGCAAACCGGATCAACGCCGAACGGCCCGGGCGCAAGGCCGGATCTCGATCGCGCCCGCAACCGCCGAACTCATCGGCCAGAATCTCATTAAGAAAGGGGACGTGCTGACGGTGGCGGAACTTGCCGGGATTCAGGCGGCGAAACGGACTTCCGACTTGATCCCGCTGTGCCACAACATCGCGTTGGGCGCGGCGCATGTCCGGGCCGTCCTGGAGAGTTCGGGCGTGCGGGTGGAGAGCGAGGTATCGTGTGTCGGCCCGACGGGAGTGGAAATGGAAGCGCTGACGGCCGTCGCCGTAGCCCTGCTGACGATCTACGACATGTGTAAAGCGGTCGACAAGACGATGCGCATCGAGGAAATTCATCTGGTCGAGAAGAGAAAGGAACCGGTTTGACGTGCGCCCGAACATGATTTCCTCAACCAGATGCAGAGGTTGGATATGAAGCTTGGCGATGAAACGACAGGCAAAGTAGTGTCGGTCAATTTGTCCTCCGAAACAGGGCAAAGCAAGACGCCCGTTCCCGACATAACCGTCGGGGAAACCGGGGTAGCCGGGGATGCGCACGCCGGCCACTGGCACCGGCAGGTCAGCCTGCTGGCCCTGGAAAGCATTGACCGGTTTTCGCGGGAACAACAGCGCCGGTTTACGCCGGGTGAATTCGCGGAGAATATCACGACAGCGGGTCTCGATATCGCCCGTTGCGGGATGCTGGACCGGTTTATTTTCCCCGGCGATGACCCGGTGGAGTTGGAGCTGACGCAGGTAGGCAAAGCGTGCCACGGCGACGGCTGCGCCATATTCGGGCAGGTGGGCCGTTGCGTGATGCCGACGGAGGGCCTGTTTTGCCGCGTGATACGGCCTGGAAAAATCAAGCCGGGCGACGTCGTGGTTCATGCTGCGCGAATTCTTCAAATACACGTGATCACGCTCAGCGACCGGGCAAGCCGCGGCGTCTACGAAGACAAAAGCGGGCCCAGAATCTGTGAAATCATCGAGGCCTATTTTGACGGGCGGCCGTGGCGTATCCAGATCGGCCGGAAGCTTATCCCGGACGAGGCCGATCTTCTTAAGCACGAGTTGACCGCCGCGCGATCGGCTGACGCGGACATAATCTTTACCACCGGAAGCACGGGCATCGGGCCGAGGGATATTGCCCCCGAAACCGTCCTGTCCCTGGCGGACAAGCAAATCCCCGGGGTGATGGAAATGATCCGGTGCAAGTATGGCATGGACAAACCGGGCGTGCTGCTGAGCCGCTCTGTCGCCGCCGTTTCAGGGCAGACGCTCATCTATACGTTACCCGGCAGTCCGCGCGCCGTTCAGGAGTACCTCGACGAGATCCTCAAGACACTCGAGCATTCGCTGCTGATGCTTCGCGGCATCGGCCGTCACTGACGGCCCTCGGGTATTTTCCTGCGGCCGCGAGGTTTTGCCCCCCCGCAGGAGCAGGGGGAAACGCCGTCGGACCTCATGAGTTGAGTGAGCCGAATGAAAAACGGTATGGTTTTCCCACCAGAGGCCGGAGTGTAAAGATCGGAGAGCGGGATGAATACTCGACTGGACAACCTGCGGGTCGTGACGTTGGCACTGAATGTGCCTGGGCCGGTGGCGGCGGCGCGTCTGGCGGGGATGGGCGCCCGTGTGGTAAAGGTGGAACCGCCTGGCGGCGATCCGCTGGGGCGGTACAGCCCGGAGTGGTATAAGGCGCTTACCGCGGGGCAGGAAATCGTGTCGTTGAACTTGAAGGAGGCGGACGGATTAGGCCGCTTCAACGACCTGTTGGCGTCGGCTGACGTGCTGCTGACCGCGCAGCGTCCTTCGGCTTTGAAACGGCTGTCTCTGGACTGGCCTCGGATGCATAGGGATTTCCCGCGGCTGTGTCACGTGGCGATTGTAGGCCATGCGCGGCCAAACGAGGAAAAGGCGGGCCATGACCTGACGTATATGGCTTCAGTGGGTCTTGTTTGTCCGCCAGCGCTGCCACTTACGCTAGTGGCCGATCTTGGCGGGGCTGAAATGGCCGTGAGCGCGGCATTAAGGCTTGTGCTGATTCGGGAACAAACCGGCGAGGGGGCTTATGCGGAGGTGGCCCTTGCGGAAGCCGTGGAACAGTTTGCGCGCCCGCTCCAGTATGGGCTCACCCAGCCCGGAGGCCTGTTGGGGGGAGGATTGCCCGGCTACGGGTTCTATGCAACGCGCGCGGGATATCTGGCGGTTTCAACGCTCGAGCCGCATTTTTTCACCCGCCTCCTCGAAGAACTCGGACTTGTTGCGGGAACGCGTCAAGCGCTTGAACAGGCGTTCAGCACAAGGACGGCCGCCGAATGGGAAGTTTGGGCGCGGGAGAGGGACCTGCCGATTTGCAGGGCCAGGACGAACCCGTACACGGACGATTCAGCGCCGGGCTGAGGCATTTCCGAAACAGGGCGAATTCACATCGAGCTGCGTGGGTGGGCAGGGTTTGAGACACTTGCAGTAGAAGACCTAATCTCTCTGCAGGCAGGGAACCGGCTTTTCACAAATGTAACGCCAGCCCCCGGTCGTTACCGATATCTTTGGTGCTACTATCCGGGGAGAAGTAAAATGGCGTACCATTCGATTGCTTATTGCGGTTCCGCGAGGACGCGCAATCACCTTTGGGAGAGTACGGTATGACAGCAGATAGAAGAGGGAATCCCTTCGGACGGCTTCTGGCCTTCCTGGGCCCTGGGCTCTTTCTGATTGGCTACAACATTGGTACGGGCAGCGTAACCACGATGGCTTCGGCGGGTTCCCGTTGGGGCATGTCGCTGACCTGGACGGTGCTTCTCTCGTGTGTCTTCACCTACATCGGCTTGCTGGCATTCAGCCGCTACACGCTGGTGACGGGAGACACCATCCTCTATGCGATCCGGCGCCGCTTTCCTTGGGGCCCTGCCATCGGTTTGTTCCTGCTGGTTGCCGTCATACTCGCTGAATTTGCGGGCATCACGGGGCTGATGGCCATCATCGTGGACCTGATCTTGGAATGGATACGGTTTGCGACCGGACTGTACAACGGCGCCATCAAACTGGCCGTGACGCTTGTGTTGTCGGGGATGCTTTTTGGCGTTCTCTGGCGGGGGAGCTACGCCTTCCTGGAAACGCTTCTGAGCCTATTGGTCGCATTGATGGGTTTTTCGTTCCTTGCCACGGCCGTAGTGCTGGTACCCTCGTGGCGCGCTATTCTGGCCGGACTGGTTCCGCAGGTTCCCCGGGAACCCGATGCGGCGCTCTTGGTGGCGGGGATGGCAGGCACTACCTTCAGTTCGGCGATTCTTTACTGCCGCAGCATCACGCTGAAACACAAAGGGTGGAGTATAGCGGACCGGAGACGCACCCATGTCGACACCCTTGTATCCGTGACGGCCATGTTCGTGCTGAGCATCGCCGTGATGATATGCGCGGCGGGCACGCTCTTTGTGGCCGGCCGGCCCATCGAAGCCGCGGTAGACATGGTGAAGACCCTCGAGCCCTTGGCGGGGCGATTCGCGATCACGCTCTTTGTGGCGGGCATTATCGGCGCGGGTGTCTCGAGTCTCATCCCGACCATCCTCATCGGGCCATGGCTGATCGCGGACTATACCAACCGTCCCATCGATCCCAAGTCCACTTCCAGCCGGATCCTGGTCGTCGTCGCCATCGTGATCGCGGTCGGCGCTCCCTATTTCCCGCCCTCGATTGCCAAGCCCGTTTTCCTCATGATCCTTACCATGGCGCTGCTGGCTGTCATTCTTCCGTTCTCCACCATTGCCATCACGGTACTTCTGAATCAAAAAGAATACATGAAAGAGCACAGGAGCGGCCCTGCCATGAACGCGGCGTGTTTCTCCGCCATCGGTTTTTCGTTGGTCATGTCGTATTATGCCATACGTGGTCTTTGGGAATACGTGCAAAACATGCTGCCGGCGTAGCCTCCAGCGCATTGGTGCGCGGAAAGAGTTTATGCCCCGCGGCTTTCTTGGAGAATGCCTCATGACGGCACGAGCTCGTGTGTTTCTTCTGCCGGCCACCGCCTGCGCAACTTTTCCGGCTACGGCTTCAACAATCAACCGGGGAGGAGATTCATGAGCAGGGTCAGCCGTATCTTCTTCCTTGGACTGTTACTGGCCACCGTATTCGCGCAAGCTTGGAGCGAGGAAGACGGGGTATGTCATGTGGGCGCACAGTTGCATCTCCAGAAAGGCGTGCCCGAAGAGACTTATCTGCGCCACCTTCGAGCCTTCGTCGAGGCGGACATGGCGGATTACGTGCTGCTTCTCGATTACTCTCTGGACAGGAATGACCGGGAGCGGGTGGCGCATTATCTCAAGGAACAGGGCGTTCATTTCCTGGTTCAAGAGTCATTCAAGGCGGGCGAATGGCGGCATGAGCGGGGGGATTTTGAGCGGTACCAGGCCATTGCCGGCGATCTCTTTCTCGGAATTCACTGGGGCGAAATGGACACCATGGGGCTCAAACCCGAAGGCTACTTGCCCAAGGTGGTCTATGAGAATCCCACGCGCCCGAAAGTGAAGGAGGCGTTGGCCGGGCGTGTGAAGGCGCTGATGGGAGACGTTCACCAAACACTTGGCGTCCAGGCCGGGCACAGTTCGGCCGCGCTGTATCACCCGCTTTTCGCCGAGGCGGGCGTGGATATCATCTGTAGCGAAGTCGGCGAAAACATTCCCAATGTAAACATGATGCTGGCCTCGAATCGCGGGACAGCCCGCGCGTACGGCAAGCGTTGGATGATTGACCATTCGACCTGGTGGTCGCCCCGGGGCAACGTGGGCAAACAGGTGTCTCCCCGGGAAGGCCACACGCCATGGTGCTTTTTCACCAGCCTCCTTGGCGCTGCCATGGGCGGTGCGGATTTCGTGCAACTTGAGGTGGATTGGGCCGCCTACCCCGAAGAAAGTCTCTTCCATGCCGGTAACGAGGCGCCGGGCCCGTTGCTTCCCTGGGGCCGCGCATTGAAAAGCCTGTATTCCGTCACACGGCGGATAGGGCCGCGCGGCGAGACCATGACTCCCGTCGCCATTCTCATGGGGCACGAGAACGGATGGCCCGGTGTTGGTTGGCGGGTCGGTGACGTGCGGGCCACGGGCCTCTTCGACGGCATCCGCCACACATTCATGCAGACACGCGACGCGGACCTCTCTCTGAAAACGCTCGACGTGTTTTATCCAGGTTTCGAGCGGTGCGCTTGGGATCCCGAGTATCCCGGCTTTCTCGCGGAAAGTCCCTTGGGAACCCTCGACATGGTGCCGGACAATCTGGCGGCAGAAAAATACACCCGCTACAAAGCGCTTGTGGCCCTGGGCTATCACCGCATGACCCCGTCCATTCAGGAAACGCTAAAGACGTATGTCGAAAACGGCGGCATCCTGGTCTGCAGCGACACCCTGTTCCTCGATGAGCACGAGAACCTGATGCCCGCCGATGTGGCCGAGCCCCTTATCGGCTGTTTGTTGGATGCGCTGGACGACAACGTGATGCACTTTGACCGGCCCGCCACAGAACTGGATGCCATCGAAGGATACGCGGCAGCCGGAAGGCGTGAGGAATGGCAGGACCATTGGATTCACTCGGTTAAATTGACCTCAGGCCGGGTGGTGGCGCGCATGAATGATGCGCCCTACATAATCGAGAACCGACGCGGCGCCGGGCGCGTCTTCTTCGTTACCGCCCTGAACATGGTCGGCAGCGACGGGCAGCGCCGTGGCCCAGAGCCGTTCCTCTACTCGAATATGCTCTACTACTTCTTGCACACGCTGGAAGACCATATTGGCGACGGCCTCGAATTCGCGCCGTGGACCAGCCTGGAACACATCTACAACAAGAAGTCCGATGGCTCGGCCATGCTCCTGGTGATGAACCATGGCGACATGGACTATCGCCGCGACGCTACCCTGCGGAACCCCGACGGTTTCACCTGCGGCCGTATCGCGGCTCGCGGAACCTGGGAAGGATGGAGCGAAGGCGCCGTCATTGACTTTGACAAGACGGGGGAAACACTTGCGTGGTCCTTCAGCATTCCTCCGAAAAGTTTTGTGCTCTTTGAATTGACGCCGTAGCGCGTCGTCTGACGGATCTGCAAAAGAAGTTGAAAACCGCCGCCAAAAATGCGAAAACAATGATTGGGCGTGGTGGCATAAATCGTATCCAGAAAGGCAGAACCATGATAAGAAAAACACTCACCGGTTTCTTGCGTATCGGCGTAGCGCTGGGCATGCTTTTATGCACACTGGCACTGAGCATCGGCGCACAAGCCGCCGACCAACTTGACCTGAGCGGCGCGGTGGTGGTAACGCACCCCGGTGAATTGGAGAATGCGGAGCGCGCAGCAGCCGAGGTGCTGATTGAGGAAGTTCAGAAACGCACAGGAATTCGGCTGACCACAAGCGCGGCGTGGCCGGAGAAACAACCGGTGATCGCCATCGGTTCCACGGCGAAAGCGCCGGCCTGGGGGCGCGCGGCGCCCATGCGTGAGGGCGTCGGCCTTCCCGAGCGGCAACCGGAAGGCTATCGGCTTTATGTCGATCTGAGCGAGTCCCCGTCGTCCGTGGTTTGGGTGCTTGGCGCGGATGCCCGCGGGGTTTTGTATGGTGTGGGGGCTTTGCTGCGCCATCTGGATTGGGGCATGGGCCGCGCCCGGATCAGCACGGCGCTGGACATCGCCACTGCCCCGGCCTATCCCATTCGGGGCCATCAACTCGGGTTCCGCCCGCAGGCCAATTCCTGGGATGCCTGGACACCGGAACAGTTTGATCAATACATTCGTGAACTCACATTTTTTGGCGTCAATAGCGTTGAAAACATCCCATTCCACGACAGCCGGACCACGCCTGTCATGAAAGTCGACCGCCGGGAAATGAACCGGCGGATGAGCGAAATCTGCGACCGCTATGGTCTGGCCTATTGGGTGTGGACGCCGGCGGACTTTGACCTTAAGGATGCCGAGGCACGGGCCAAGGCCCTCGATAAGCACGAGGAACTCTACCGCGACTGCAAGGAACTCACGGGCGTATTTTTCCCCGGCGGCGACCCCGGCGACAATCCCGCGCAACTTGTTATCCCGTTCCTCGAGGACGTCGCCAAACGCCTGCTGCCAATTCATCCGGAGGCACGGGTGTGGCTGTCGCTCCAGCATTTCAATCGGGAAGAAATCGAATATGTCATCGCGTATCTGAAAACGGAGTCGCCAGACTGGCTGGGCGGGCTTGTCGCCGGGCCCTCTGCGCCCCCCGTCCCGCTCACACGGGGCATCCTTCCCAAAAAGTACAAGTACCGCCTCTACCCCGACATCACCCACAACAAGATCTGCCAGTATCCGGTGCCCTGGTGGGATCAGGCGCTGGCACTCACCCTCGGCCGCGAGGCCATCAATCCCCGGCCCGTGCATTACGCCTACATTCACAACTGGTTTGCGGCCTACAGCGACGGCTTCATTTCCTACTCCGACGGCGTCCACGACGACGTGAACAAGACGGTCTGGAGCGCCTTGAGCTGGGATCCAACCATGCCGCTGCGCAACATCTTGAACCAATACGGCCGGGTGTTTTTCGATCCGCGCATCGCGGAGGAGGCCACCGACGGCATTTTCGCACTCGAGAATAATTGGACCGGCCCGCTGCGGGAGAATGGCGGGGTCGAGGGCACGCTGCTGCATTGGCAGCAACTTGAAAAACAAACGCCCCACCTCAAAGACAATTGGCGCTGGCAGATGTGCCTCGTACGCGCCTACTACGACACCTATATCCGCCATAGGCTGATCCACGAAACGCGCCTCGAAGAAGAAGCCAACGCTATCTTGGCGCAGGCGGACCGCGTGGGCGCCGATGCGGCCATGACCGAGGCGATGGCGGTGCTGAACCGCTACGTCACCCGTCCCGTCAGCCCGGAGTTGCGCGCGCGCATCGAGGAACTCTGCGAAGAGTTGTTCCATTCCATTGGACTGCAGTCGAGCGTCCCGAAATACTTTGCCAGCGGCGCGGAACGTGGGGCGTTCCTCGATTTTGTGGACTACCCCCTGAACAACCGGTGGTGGCTGGAAGACGAATTCGAAAAGGTTCGCGCCATGGCTTCGGAAGAGGAAAAAACCGCCCGTCTCTCCGTCATCGCCCGCTGGGAGAACCCCGGCCTTGGGAGCTACTATGACGACGTGGGAAATCCGGCCAACTCGCCCCATGTGAAGCGCAGCCCATTCGTGTTTACCGAACCCGGTGAAGAGGCCCATCCCGAACCTGTCCTCTGGTGGTGGAATGAAGGCATGAGCCGTGCCCGCCTCTCGTGGCAAGTCAGCATGAACTATCCCGAGGCCGTGGTCTACGAAGGCTTGGATCCCGACGCCCGCTACACGGTGCGCTGCGGCGGCTATGGCAAGTTCCTGCTGCGTATGGACGGGGAAGCGGCAGACGCCCCCGCCGACCGGGTGGAAATGGGCCAAACCCAGGACTTCGCCGTACCCGCCAAACATATCCAGGACCGCAAGCTTGTGCTGACCTGGGACCAGCCCACCGACGAAAGGCACCTGAACTGGCGGCAGCATTCGCGGCTGGCGGAGGTGTGGCTGTTCAAGGAGTGATTTCGGCAGCCCGCGACGATTCTTGCCACAGGTTGCCAGACTCTTTTGCTTCCCGCCGGCAGTATGCTCTTCCGCGGTCCGTTATCTCTCGCCCCTGCGCGTCCCGGGTATGGTATTATGCTTGGACTTTCGTTGGGATGGCGCCCGCCGCAGGGCTTATTCGGTGAAAGGCAGCAGCAATGAGGTACTCCGCGATTCGACTGCTCGTACTGGTTGTGTGTATTTGCGCGATCGGCGTTGGGGCTTCCGGGCAAGACGCTGCCGGCGCGCCGGTGTTGAAGGCAAAACGCCTGGCCATCGTCACAGGCCGGCAAGCCGGACCGCCTGAACTGAGGGCCGGCGAAATCTTCAGGAGCCGCGTGATCAAGCGCAGCGCGGTGGCGGTTGACGTGGTGAAGGAAGACGCCCCGGATGTTGGCAAGATGATCGCGGGCGCGGATGTGGTTGTGGTCGTTGGCGTCCCGTCGCGCAATGAGTTGGCGGCAACCCTCATCGGCGATCTGGAGATGGCCCTGCCCACACTTCCCAACTCGGATACGGCGCACCCCGAAGGTTTCGCGGTCAAAGGCGGCAAGGTCGGGGCGACCCATTACGTGGTCGTAGCGGGTGTTGACGAGCGCGGCACGTTGTACGGCGTGGGTCACCTGCTGCGGGCAATGACGTTTTTGCCGGATGCTGTAGTCATTCCGCCCATCGATGCCGTGCAAAAACCGGCGTTCTTGCTCCGGGGCGGCCGGCCCACGGGCCCGGGCAGCCGCGCCAGGGATCTGGGCAATCTGCGGCCGCAGACAACCGATGAGCATCACGAAGTTATGGAAGACCTGATGTTGCTGGGCACAAACGTCTACGAAGGCGACCCTGCCGAGATGGCCGCTTATGGGATGCTCACCTGCTTTGGCCGTACGGCCAACGAGATGCCGGCGGGTTTTCCCGCGGAATGGAGAGCCGACGGTGGCCGCTCGCCCAAGTACGTCTGCCCGTCGGTGCCGGAGGCGCGGAAGGCGCTGCTCGAGTCGTTTGACGAGCAATTCAAGAACTGCCCCGACTACGATTTTTTCACCACCAACTCGGGTGACGAGGGCGGATGCCGCTGCGAGAAGTGCATGCCGTGGGGCGACAAGTACATTGCGCTTGTGCATGACATTGCCGACATCCTGCACAAGTATCATCCGAACACCAAGGTGCTCGCCACCAACCAGGACCTGACCAACGAGGGCGATCAGGCCATCATGGACTACCTCAACAGCGGGGACTCGAGCTGGTTGTACGCGATCCGGTACGGTCCGGGAGCCGACGAGATGCAAACCTACATTCGCGGTCCCGTCAACCCGCGATGGTTCGAATACGAAGGGTTCGGCCCGCTGGGCAACTACCTGAAGTTCATGCACCACGAGTTGCCGCGAACCACGAACATCGCCTTGTATACGGACATCACACACTGGATGCAGGCGCAGTTCGCCGTTGCGAAACCCGACATCGCGCTTGCCGCCGTTTACGACCGGCGGTCGTGGAACGCGCGCCCGCGGAATTTTCACAAGGTGGCCACCGAGATCCTGCATTATTCGATCGGCGACATGCACTACTCCGAAGGAATGCACGACGATTTCAACAAGTGGTTCTGGTACCGGATGCTTTGGGATCCGCGCCAGGATGCAGAGACCCTCACCAAAGAGTATTGCCGGTACTGGTTTGGGCCCGAGGCCCAGGATGAAATCGCCGAGGCCATCTTCCTGATGGAAGAGACGCTCGAGAAACCCGTCATGGACAATCCCGGGATCGCCAGGGCGGTCGAGCTTCTGCGTTCCGCGGGGCAGAAAATACCCGAAAACCTTCTCAAGGACGATTACCGTTGGCGCATCATCATGGAGAAGGCCCTCATGGACCGATACATCCAGTTGGACCTCGAGCGCGGGCGTGAGTTGGAGCGGCAGGCCGAGGCCGTATTGACGTCTGCCTCCGCCGATGCCGAGTTGGCCGCCGCGGTGGACAAGGCGCTCGAAATATTCAATCAACCGTTCGAGACACCCGAGATGAAGGCCGTCATGGACGAGGCCATGGCACGCGGCGAAGAATCCAATACGACTATCGGTTACCGCGAGCCGGCCCCGTTCATCGTGGCAACACTTGACCTATCGGAAGTCGGCTGGTGGAAAAAAGTGCTGGAGGAAGCAAAGGCCGGCGGCAATAGGGCGTCGATCCGCAACGCCATTAACAAACTGCTGAAATACGAGGATCCCGGCGCGGGCGGGTTCTACGACGATGTCGGCTGGCCGTCCGAGTCCAAACACCTGACTCACGGAGAGACCCTCTGGGCCTTCATGCCGTTTGCCGGCCCCGCAAAACACTCCCACTACAACCTCACCTATACCAGGGGCAGCCCGGGCGTCAGCTTTGCCTACGACGGCCTCGATCCAGGCGTGCAGTACGTGGTGCGCGTTTCAGTAGGCGCCCATTTCGAGCTGGATCAGCCCGCACTCCGCGAGATGAAATTGGAGGAAGGCCTCGAGGCAGACGGCGAGACGATCAGCGATGGGTTCAGCGTGCCGATGGGCGAAACCGCGTTCCATGAATTCGACATACCGCTGCCACTCACCCAAGACGGCAAACTCAACATCGCCCTGACGTCCAAGCCGGGTTTCATGCCCATCACCGGCCTGTACGAGATTTGGCTGATGCAAAAAGACAACATGCCCTGGACCGCGCGCCCCTGATTCGGGCTCACTGCTTTTTCAACAACCAGATTTCGGTGGCCGAGGATCCAAAGCGCATCCCGGCCGCGGGGGGTTTGTTAGGGTCGCTCCAATCGACGACAATCCTGCGGTCCTTTAACAGATCCTGTGGTATCGGGAACTCTTTAAACCGCGGCGTGAACCTTTGGCGCGGAGCCCGCTCAACGCGTGGCGTTTCTGTAACCGGCTGGGAAGTCTGCGGGCGGGTGGCCGGCTCCACTTTTTCCCGGTTCACATACAACTGAGCGACGCTCCCGTTTATGCGAATCGTATATTGGCCGGCGGGATCGATGTTTTCATAAATCATCTGTTCCGGTCTCATGCCGCCTTGCCACGACAGTCGTAGGCGGCTGTAACCGCCCTGGTCCCAAACGAACCCGGGAAAGCCGGTTTCGTGTAACGGGATCAGCGGATCCGTGTTCAGCTCAGGTCCGCGCACCAAGTGGGGCGATTTCGACAAATCGCCGATGTCGTCATAGTAACTGCCGGGCCCGGGGTGCTCCCAATGGGCGAGCACGTCGAGCCGGGCGACCTTCTCCTGTTCCGCCGGCATTTTGCGGATTTTGGCGAACTCGTCCTCGAGCCACCATCTGTTGTTCAGCGGATAGTCGACGAAATCGAGCACGCAACCGCGTTCGGTTTCGCTGGCTTGAAAGCGCTTCACGCTTGTCTGCAGCTTGATCGAGTCGAAAAGATCTTGACAGAGCTGGTCGACCCGGTCGCGCAGATCTTTGCGGCAGAGTTGGGTTTCCGCTTTCTTGAGAACATCGAGTGCGGCATCCATGGTCGCATCGGCGCCGCGCGTCCCGGCCTGCGCCATGATGTGGTTCGCCTCATCCTCGAGCTTGAGTTCATACATCTGGCGATGCCGGATGTAGGCATCGTAATAGGCGCGCAACAGGCAGAGTTGCCAACGCCAGTTGCCCTTCAACTCCGGCTTCTTGTTCTCGAATTGCTGCCAGAGGGCCAGCGTCGAGTCGACGGTCGAGTTGGTAATAAGTGGGCCGACCCAGTTCTTTTCGAGTGCCATGATGCCGTCGGCTGCGGGCTCGGCCACATCCGGGCCAAAGAAAAACCGTGAATACTCGATGAGAATGTCGCGGGGGTCGGCGATGGGATCGACGCCTAAGACATTCCAAATGGTTTTGTTGACGTCGTCGTGGCAGCCGTCCGAATAGCTGATGAAACCGACGGTGCCGGGGGCCATTTGCCGATGAACGAGTGTGTAGAATAGCGGACGCGGGTTACAGCACTCGCGGCCTAACGTGAAATTGAACGCAGGGTCCCACCATGGCACGGGATATTGACAGCGGACTGTGTGGGTGAGGTCCGGATAGTCCCGCAGCGGATAGCGTTTAGGGATGCGGGCACGCAGCGCGGGCGGATCAATGGTCTGTGGCCCCGCCACAATGCCGCCAAGCCACGCGGGCTCTTTCTCTTCGAGGTATTTGACGACATAATTCAGTTTCTTGCCGCCAAACCCTTGCGTCGACATCCATATTTTTCCCTCGGGGTGATACTTCGCCAGGATTTTCGACAGGTCTTCGAGGAACGGCAGGACAAGCTCGGGCGGGTTCTTTCCGGGATCGCCGCCCGGGAAGAAGACGCCATTCAACCGCGGGCATTCGCGATAGAATTTCTCGTGCAATTGCAGTTCTTCGTCCCGTAGCTTCTGGTCGTTGAGATCGAAGGTGGCTGGAGCCCAAACCCAATAGTCCACATCGTAGCGGTCACAGATTTCACTCATCTTCGAGTTCATTATGTCTCGCGGCACCGGCCAGTGTGGGCTTATCTGCGTATCCTGGAAGGGGATGTTCTCGATGCTGTTCGATCCGAAGATAACCAATTCGCGGATGTACTGCTCAAACTGCTTTTCATCCCAACCATCATAAGAATTTGCGCGGGCGCGATAGCCGAGTTGGTGGCCGCGAATCGCATACGCCGGCGCCATGGCTACGTCAAGAGACGCAGATATGCTCGCGGCGCCCCTGGCCCACTCGATGCTGCGAAGCAGGCGTCCCACGCCAAACAGGGCACCGCGCGGGTCGGCGCCCACGACCCATACCGTCTTGCCATCCTCGGCCAAGACCCGGTAGCCCTCGGGCCGCATCTCGGGCCGGTCACCGGCTTCCCGGTTCGGTACGGGATGGCCCGAGACCGGATCCATTCCTCCCGCGGTCACCACCACGGCAAGACCCTCTTCCGGCCACGCCGTTGAGACCGGCAGGCGCTTGCCTATGCGCTTTTCCAGTTCCTCAACCAGCACGAGCGCGGCCGTCTGCTCGGCCTTCGGAAGTTGGCCGGCGCGGGTCACGACCGTGGCGGCGGCGAGGTCAACGGTCTGTTGAGCCGGCGCCGCGCTCCCAACGGCCGAGGCCAGGATCACGGCGACGCCGCAAACCAAGGCCCACCGGTTCAGTTTCGTCAACAGGCGTTTCATAAGGCTATCCTTTCCAGATCGTCCATCAAGCCAGTAATTTGGTCGTAATGCACTTCGCAGTTCAAACTCAACGTCAATCTCCCGCCTTGCGCGCCCATGCCATGTCAAGATTGAGCGATTCCGGTGGCCGCGGGATATAGTAGAGGTCGAAAATCATCCAGCCATTGGCGCCGGGTGCGTCGTCCAGATAGATTCTGGCGGTGTAATCGTTTTCTGGCGCCGGCTGCTCGACGACAAACGGGTGCATGGGTCGCGATTCGATGTCGTGCGGTACAACCGTAACGGGCTCGCGCGGCAATGGCGCCGGCATCTCACCCACCTCAACGTGCGCCCCGTCCCACCGCACATTCTTGATGCGGTAGTCATCACCCTGGACAATCAGGATGTCCTGGCCGTCTACGAGGATCTTGAACCGGCCAAACAGGACCGCCTCCCCGCGGTGTGATTCAAGCAAGTCGCGGTATCGCTGCTGCAATTCCGCGATGAGTGCTTCGAGTTGGCGGCGGTCCGGCGTCCGCGCCAGCCGTTCCAGCGCCTTGTCCCGGTCGGAGAGCACTTCCTCGACGTTCTGCATGAACACGTCAATGCCCAACAGGTCATAATTGAACTGGGGCGTGGCCTTGAAATCGGCCAGTGCGGCCTTGATCCTTTCATGTGCGCCGGCAAGCGCCTCACGGTTCGCGGCCGTCGGCGCCTCCATGTAATCGAAGTAAGCGAAGATGGTTTCAACGTAGCCGATGTTCGTGCGGATAAGGTTGTGAGTCATCTGCAGGCGGTTCTCGATCTCCCCGGCTACCGCCGCGTCTCTCATCCGCCCTTTGATCGCGGCGTACCGTGCGAGCATCTGCTCCGCGGCGGTGCGCCCGTACTCGAGTGCACGCAGAGTTTCCGTCCTCCACGGCACGCAACGCAGGTAGATCCTGCGAAGAAATTCCAGGTGCTCCCTGCCCCCATCGACAATGGGATACCCGTCGGCCGGAAAGGTGCCCACCCGCATGTGGAGTAACGAGTTAAACTGGCCGTACGAAATCGGGCCGATGTGGAGACCGTACTGGTAAGCCTCGGGCGATTGCAGGTAAATGGCGGCCATTTCCGACGCCACGTCACGCCCAAAATGGATCGCACAGAAATCCCGCGCGATCTGCTCGACCGGCTCGTCCGGGTTCCACATCAACCGATACAGTACATAGCTGTATGCGCCCACCGTTCCCCAATCGGCCGTATCAAGTCCGGCCAGCGCGGCCGCTCCACGCACATTGGTTTCCACCGGCGCCAGGAACGTTTGCAGGCCTCGCTGAAAATATTGCCCCGAAAATGTCGGGAAAAGATGTGAGGAACCGCTCTCGTAATAGTTCATCGTCTCGAACAGCACGATCGTGGGGTGCGGCGTCTGGTTGAACGTCGCGTTATACGGCTGATACCACCAGCGGTCGCCTCGCGTGATTTTCGGCATTAGATAAAGGTTCTTCACGGGTACGTCCCGGAATATCGCCCGGAACACCTCAGGCTGGCAGTGTACCTCGTGCTCGCGCAACCCCCATGTAAAATGGAAGTACGTCTTATCGAACTCCCCAACCACCACCTCGTGAACCTTGTTTACGAACGTCCGGAACCGTTTTTCGTACGACCAGTCGCATTCCGGGGCGTCCCGCGTCACGTCGAATGGAACATACCGCCCCCAGAACCCCGAGAGGTCGTCATTACACAGCTCGATCCCGTCCAGCTCCGGCAGCGCGGTGAACAACATTCGGAATTTCTGCTGTACCGCCTCCCAGAACTTCGGGTCGCATGGCGTCAACTTCGCCCCCGTTTCCTCGAGTAGAGACGGGTGAAACGTGAACTCGTTCGCAAAACTGAAGTATTTCATGTGCAGCGAATGCGCGTAGTCGATCAGCGACTTAGCCGCTTCCCGGTTCTTCCGGTTTGTTTCCCCCTCCGGCTCGCTATGCCAAGGCACCAGGTCCAGAATCGCCGGACCCGACACCCAGTTGAAACTGTGGCGCAGCGCAATCTGCATCTGCTTCTCGTTCCGGCCCCCGAACCCCTGCCTGCCCCATGCTGCGCCAAGCCGGATTTTCATTGCCGGCGTTCGGACGGTGTTGATGTCGGGAATACGTCCCTCGACCCGCATCCGATCCCAAATCCAGTACAGCCCGTACACATCGCCGATCACCGAGCCTCCCGCGACAACCACCGTGCGGCGGCCACCCTCCTCCACAGTAGCAATCGCATAGGCTTCCGCATCCGCAACACCGCCCGCCCCTATCAGCCCCGATTCCACAAGGCGCGCCGTCCACGCGTTGCGCGCGGCATTTCCCGCCACGATCGCGTTACCGCCCGTGCCCGCCGCCGCGTCCGAAACCATCTCGAACGTCAGCCCAAACGTGGCCCCGTAATCGCGCAGATCCTCGAGCACAACGCGCATCGCCTCGTCGCCCGCGTGCTCCTGACCCAGCACAATGCGCCATGTTTCAGCCCCATCCGCCTGCACCCCGGCACCCAACAGAAAAAAACATACAAAAAACAACTTCACGAAACGCATCAAGACGGTCTCCCTTCAAAGACCACGATAGCTGCTTTTCCCGCAATCCGCCACTTTTTCTCACCTATCACCTGATTCGAAAGCTGGTCAAGAACTTCATAGATTGTCCGCTTGCCGTAAGTAAACAAACCCTGACGCAAATTCGGAATAATTCTGTCTTGGAGGAAACGAGGAAATAGTCACTGGAATTCATGGGCGGAAGTTGCATTCACCGAGAAACTTGTGCCGGTGAAGTCGAATCTCAGCGACGCTCACCGGCCCGCTCAAGTCGCGGCTGTCCAGATCCTCATAGCAGGGGGAAATTCTGGGTACACTTTACCTATTTCGGCAAAGAAAAAGAAATGGCGTCCCCAACGAGATTCGAACTCGTGTCGCCGCCGTGAAAGGGCGGTGTCCTAGGCCGGGCTAGACGATAGGGACGCCGAAAAAGCGATTGCGTGTCGCGCTGCAAAAGAGACCCACTGGGCACATTCCCAGCGGGAATATAATTGTACCAAGATTTAGGTGGGGATTTCAAGGAAAGGATCGAGCAAACAGGTGCGCGGGCCGCGGTCGCGGAGCAAGGGGGGGCGCGGCACTTCGGCAAGACTGGCCGAAGTTATTCCGCCGGCGCCGCCTGTAGAGAGCACGTTAAGGCGTGGGTCTTTTCGCGCGACCGCACGACAATGCAGGTGTGGACGTTGCCGGGGTCTTCATCGCCCGTATGGCCTTCGAGGGTGTGGTCGGGCAGCTTGATTTGGGAAACCTCGATGGGCGCGGACGGTTCAATTGAGAGGCGGAGGCCGTTGAAGTCCAGCGTGTAGCAGTCCGCTTCTTCCTTGATAATCGCATCTTCACTTGTGCCCAGGTGCCAGCGGAACATAATAATGTCGGCCGTATCGGGTGCGAGTTGGACCTCATCAACTACGGCCAGATGCTTTGCATCCCACTGCACACGCCGTTTCCACAGTTGTAGCCTGTCATAGCATTTCGTGGCGTCGACGGTGACGTCGCCGCCGGAAGCGTCGAGCCGGTTGATGCTGATGGGTGCGACGCCGCCGGCCTTTTGCCAGCCGGGCATCCACACGAGCTCGCCGGCTTTGGCAGAATCGGCGGGCGCGGCGTCGCCGAGTTGGAGGACGTTGTGGCCAATACCGGGCGTATATTGCGTCATCATCAGCGGGTGGTGGTAGGAAGGCGTGCCGGCCTCGATAAGAATGGGTTTGCCTTTCCAGATGAAATTGACGTGGCCGCGGTCCTGGTGGTCGTGCTGGTCGAGCGGATGGCCGCCGCGCACCCAGACGCCGGTGGCGTTGTCGTCCCAACTGTCGCGCCAGTTGACACGCGCGGCGCGTTCGTAGGCGGCGAAGAGCGGCGGGGTGGCATCGGCGCCCACTGGTTCGAGGCCACGGGCGGCGAGGCCGCCGAGGTCGTTGGACGGGCCGCCGGCCTGGAACGCGAGCGCCCAACGGGCAACGGGATCGTTGGTGCAGACGGCCAGCAGCGACAACAACGGCCGGGTCGATTTGGCCGCGTCGAACGCGCCGCCCGCGTCGAAACAGTTGATCACCATGTTGCCGGGCTGGAAGTGGTGCACCAGCCACGTGGGGAAGTGCCGGAGAAACGGGTGGTCGATTGCGCGCCGATCGCCCGCAGCGGCCATGGCGTGGGCGGCATGCAGCAGCGACGTAACGGTGAACGAGGCGTAGCCGAACCCTTCCTCGAACTCGCCGTTCGGCCCGTGGGCGTCGAGCGCCGCCAACAGGTTTTTCACGCCGAGCTCGTAGGCGTCGCGGTGGGTATCAACGCCGAGGACGAGACAGGCGCGGACGAGGCCTTCGGTCGGCAGCACCCACTGGTTGGTGACGGGGTTGTTCGAGCGGACGAACCATGGCCGGCGGGCCAGCCAGTCGTCGACAACGCCGGCGATCTCGGTTTCGAGCAGGGTGTTCAGTCTGGCGCGGAGTTGATCGTCGAGCGCGTCAGAAGGGAGCAACTCGAGCGTGTCGCCGAGCGCGCGGATGCCGCAGCCTGTGGCAAGCCAGTTGCCGTCTTTGCCGTCGGGGGGCAGGCGGTGGCCGGGGGCGTAGAGTGTCCAACCGGGCCGCTGGAGCGGCGACCAGGAGGCCATCTCGTCGAGCTGTGCGATCACGTGGTCTTTGAAGAGCTTCTCGCCGGTGAGGCGGTACGCCGCGGCCAGCATCGGCAGTTCCTTCGCCAGCAAGCTGCACGCCCCGAAATCCGACATTGCCAGCGCGAATTGCTCCCGGATCTCGTCTTCAAGCGCGTTGGCCCTGCCATCGAGCCACGTCCGGTTCTGGCCGACCTCGGCCAGCGAACGGGCACGGCGCACGATGGGTTCGGCGACGGCTTTCCGGGCTTGGGCGACGAGTTCGTCGCATGCGGCAGTAAGGGAAGGCTGCGCGCGCGTGGTGTCGATCAGCGAGGACCAGGAAGTTATGTTTTCGGCCTGGCAGAGCCTCGCACAGAGGAGAGCGCTGAGGAAGCAAAGCTTGAAGGGCATTTTGAAAAATCCTTTTTGAGCTTGGGGTATTGTCGCAGGTTTGGAACCGAATAGGAAGTTCAGGGGACGGACATGGACGTTGTGGACGCGGTGGACATTGTGGACAGCAGTGGACAGCATGGACAGAGACCGTGTGCGCCGAGATTAGGAGTCGCGCGCGAACTGTCTGCAGCTGTCTTATTCAGGCGGTGCTTGTGCCACGGTTAGTGTGCCAAGGGGTGTAGTTTGGCCGTTGGAAATGGTGACGTCGTTGACGATGGCGCCGTAGATGCGGCCTTGATCGTCCTCAAAGCCGACGGCCAACTCGGGGTAGACGCCTTCGGGCAGGAAGCTGCCGCTGGTGAAAGATCCATCGGCGGCGGAGATTGCAACGCTCTCCTCGATTTGGGAGCCGGCCCACATCGTCCTGCAGTACACCATCGTCTGTGCGACGGGGATGCCGTCGGGCCACGCAAGGGCCCCGCTGACACCGCCCACGCCTGTGACGGGCCGGCACACGACCCGCACGCCGGACACAGTCTGGCCGGCACTGCCGGTGAATGGTTCGCTGCAGCCGATCGTAATGAGGTTCCTCCCACCGACCTCTTGCCAGCCCATTGCAACCAGCGGGATTCCCGGCGGGAGTCCGTGCATGGTGGCGCGGCCGTCGGGGTCGGAGATGAGGCTGCCACCGCATCCGCCGCGGCCTTCAGCGCGCCGCATGGCCGTCATGATGCCCGGCAATGGCGCCCCGGCCTCGTCGACGTACTCGAGCTCGACATTGAACGGGGCGGCGACGGAGAAGTTGACCTCTTTTTCCTCGTACGGTTTTATTCTGACCGTCTGGCCTTCGGGATCCCACCAGACACCGCCGCCTTCGGTTTCGTATCGGTGGCGGCAGATCACGTCGCATTCGGCCGTAATGTTGAGAACAATCCGAAAGGATCCGTCTGGAAATACGGAAGAGTAGACGGGGGAGGCCAGACCGCTCAACGGATTGCGGTCGACCGGCAGGACGTCCACGGCCATAGGATAAACCGGGTCGCCGGAGGCGATATCGGTCACCGTGCCGAAGATGGCGGTCTCTTTGCCCTCCGGCGGGAGGACGAGGTCGACGCCGGTAGTGGTTTTGCCGGCCTGCACATTTACTCCCAACACCTGCGCCAGCAGTTTCTCCTCTTCCAACAAACTCGGCACGGGAACCGCCACGCGATACCAGTATTCCTCGCCAAGCCCGTCCGCCTGGTATGAACCGTCCTCCGCGGAACGTGCCCAAACCGTTTTCAGCAACAGCGGCTGCACCCATACCGGATACGGCGCCAGCCCGCCCGGAAAACCCGCACCCATGACTTGGACCTTGACGCCTGCGGCGGGCATGCCGTCGGCGTTTTTCACGTGGCCGGCGATGGCGCCGGGCGCGCGCAACACGAACACGGCGTCGCGTGTGCCGGTCGGGATTTGAGGAAAAAATCCTGGGCCGTACCCGTCTTTTCGGACGGTGAAATCGCAGAGACCTTGAGCCGGAATGGCGATCTCGAAGTTGCCGTTCGGGTCGGTAAGCGCGAACACGAACTTGGGATCGCCAATATTGCCGGTGGTCATGCCGGAGGCGGCGGTTGTCTCGAGTCCCTCGGCGTCGTAGCCGTAATACTGCAGCTCCACCGAGGCGTCGGGCAGTGGCTGGCGGTTTTGCGCCACGACCATCCCCGCCACGACGTACTGGGCTTCTTTCAGGCGCAGATCAGCTTCGGCAACGTCGCCGCTCTTGACCTTGAGCCCGCGCAGTTTCGCCATGAGGAATCCCGGCGCGCTGGCGTAAACCGACGCCTCGGCGCGGCCCGTGCCAAGCGTGTCGATGCCGTCGATACGGTATCGGCCGTCCGCGCCGGTCGTTGTCGAGTAAGTTTTTGCGACATTCAGGTCCTCCCCGCCTTCCAGCACCTCCAAATAGACTGACGCGCCCGCCATGGGTTCGTCAGCCATCGTGGACACCAGCCCCGCTACGGCAGCCGGGAGTATAACGGGCTTGGGCGGCTCTTCTTTTGGAGCGGTTTCAGGCGGGGGCGGCGTTACAGCGTCGGGCACGGCGGATTCAGGGGCAGCCGCGGCGCCAGCCGGCTGGTTTTTGTCGATTGGCGCGGCTGCGACGGGTTGCACTCGAGGGGATTGTGGCGGTTTTTGCGTTCTGTACAACATAATGCCGCCCAACCCGAGAATCACGAGCACTGCACAAGCGACCACAACGGCCTTTTTTGTTGTCATGGCAACCCCTCCTATCAGGGCGAGTTTTCCGGCCCCAAGCGCGGCCGGTTGTGTCGTCAGGCCGGACAGGGCGAGCCGGCCCAGGGCGGCGGTCAATGTGGCGGGCGCCGCGCCCGATTCCATTCCAGCGAGCGCGGCACCCAACACAACCACCGACACGCTGACCCCTTTGCTTCTCAGCGTGTTGCGAATCTCGTCCACGCCGCGCGCCAGGCGGAATCGGACCGTGGCGGGCGGCATGTCGAGTTCGCGGGCGATGAATTCCTGCGTCCGGCCGTCAATGAATCGCAGGACGATCGGCTCGCGATATTTCTCCGGCAGTGCGGCGATGGCTTGGTCGACGTACCGCCAGATCTCTTCCCAACCGGCCTCACCGGTAGATTCTTGTTCGAGTTGATATTGTCGCTCACGCAACGTGCGCCGTTTGTTGCTACGAATGCGGTTCAATGCGCGGTGGGTGGCGACGGTGTGCAACCAGGAACTGATGGAGGTGGTAATGGCGCGGCCGCGCGTCGCCAGTTCGATAAAAGCTTCCTGCGCCACGTCCTCGGCCTCGGTTGGATCGCCGAGGATGCGCCGGCACGTGCCGTATACGAGGCCCGAGTAGCGGGCAACCAGTTCCGCGAACGCGTCCGCGTCCCGGTCGTGTACCCACCGTTCCAACAAGTGTGCGTCAGGAGCCATTCCGAATCTCCGTGGCCGTTCATAGTATAAGGCACCGCGGCTGCGGAAAAGCGCAAGTAGGCGCGGCCTTTGAAGCCTTTTCGGCGTTATGCTAATATCGTAAATGACTGGGCAGTAACTATCAGGAGAGGAGAAATACCCATGGCAAAATTGGCTTTGACAGGCGGGCGGCCGGTGCGGGCGAAATCGGCGGCATGGCCGAAGTGGCCGATCAGCGACAATAAGGACGTGAAACTTGTGGGGGAGATTACGCGGTCAGGCCGGTGGTCGTATGACGGGCCCATCGAGTGGAAGTTTGCCGAGGCGTTTACGAAGTACCTTGGCGCGAATTTCGGGTTGTGCAACGCCAACGGCACCGTGGGCATTCAGATGGCGATCGAGGCGCTGGGGATCGGTGCGTACGACGAGGTGATCGTGCCGGGGATGACGTGGCAAGCCACTGCCGCGGCGTGCATCGACGTCAATTCGATTCCGGTGCTGGTTGATGTCGAACCGGACACGTGGTGCATCGACCTGGACAAGGCGGAGGCCGCCATCACACGCAAAACCAAGGCCATCATCGCCGTACACCTTTACGGTTGCATGCCGGACATGACGCGGCTCGTGAGGCTGTGCAAAAAGCACAACCTGATCCTGATCGAAGACTGCGCACACCAGCACGGGTCGTTCTACAAGGGCAAAAGCGTGGGGACGTTCGGCGACGTAGCCAGTTTCAGCTTCCAGGAATCGAAGGTGCTCAGCGCGGGCGAGGGCGGGTTCAACACGTGCAAGACGAAGGTGTTGTTCGAGCGGCTGTACTCGTTGCGCAATTGCGGGCGGGGGTACAAAGGCGACATGACCAACACGATTCAGTCGGGCAATTACCGGCTGACGGAATGGCAGGCGGCGCTGTTGCTGGGCGGCCTCGAGCGGATGGACAAGCAGGTGAAACACCGCGATGCGAACGCTATTTACCTCAACGGGCTGCTTGGACAGATCCCCGGAATCGTGCCGATGCGGCGTCGGAAAGAAGTGACGCAGCAGAGCTATTTCAACTTTACGTTCAAGCTCGATCCGCGTGTCGTCCGGGGTGTGACCAACGAGGTTTTTTGCGCGGCGCTCAACGCGGAGTTGCGGATGCCGGAAGGTTTTGAGCCGCCATACGATCCGCTCAACAGTTGCGGGTTGTACAAGCCGCACACGAAACCGCGCCACAGGCTGAACGCCGATTATTGGAAAGCGATCAACCCGAAGCGGTTCAAGCTGCCGGTGTGCACCGCGGCGCATTTCAAGACGGGCGTGGCGATGCATCACGCGGGGCTGATGGGCCCAAAATCGGACATGGACGACATCGCCAAGGCGGTGGCGAAACTGGTGGAAAACAGGCGCGAGCTTCGGACTTATAAGCCCGCACAGGAGCGCAAGAAATACAAGGCACTGGCGCTGTAATGGGCCGGCGGAAGGTTTCCGTGTAAATGCGGCGCGGGAATTTGTGCTGCGCGGCGGGACGTTTGACAGTCAGTGAGGATGCATATGGAGCCCGGGCTTATGAAAAAACTTTACCGCAGCAGGACCGATACCAAAGTGGCTGGCGTACTCGGCGGTGTGAGTGACTATCTCGAGACGGATTCGACACTGGTACGGGTGGCGTTTCTGCTCCTGACGGTGTTTACCGGTTTCGTGCCGGGGGTCGTCTTTTACGTGATCGCCGCCATCATCATGCCGCAGGAACCGTATCCGGACACGCGCGGCGGCGCGGGCGAAGTCTAAGGCGGCTAAGAAGCCGTGCGCCTAAGAAGGCGCGTGCCTAAGAAGGCGCGTGCAGAATCTTTGTTCACGACCTTGATCCAGCATCTACGTGTCGTACGCAGATGTTGTGAACAAAGATTCTAAACCTTCCCGCCATCAATGATGCCGCAGGCCATCTGGCCGAGCGTGCCGACGACGTAGATGAGGGGGGCAAACCGTTCGTCTTTGGTAAGGCCCTGTTTGTACCTGTAGTAGATCTGCTGGGCGATGACGGCGAGTTTGAACAGGCCGAACACGTAGTAGAACCCAAGGTTTGAGATGTCCCTGCCCGTCTTTTCGGCGTAGGCTTGGGCAACTTCCCGTCGCTTCATACAGCCGGGTTCGTGGGTGAGGAAACAGACCCCCAGCGAGGGATCACCCGGCTCGTTCCAATAGCACAGCATAACGCCGAGATCCATCAGCGGGTCACCGATCGTGCACATTTCCCAATCAAGCACGCCGATGATTCTGGTGAGGTCGTCGGGGTCGAGCACGATGTTGTCAAACTTATAATCATTGTGGATGAGCACGGCGCCCACATCCTGCGGGCAGTTGTTCTTCAAGTAATCAGCGGTCTGATCGATGGCGGGTATGTTATCCGTCTGCGACCCGTGGTACCGATCGACCCAACCGTTCACCTGGCGTTGGACAAACCAGCCTTCCCGGCGCATGTCGCCAAGGCCGATCGCCTCATAGTCAATCTGGTGGAGCCTGACAAAGTTGTCCACGAATGACTCGCAACATTGGCGGACGATAGCCGGCGGGCAAGAGAAATCCACCGGCTTTTCCCCGCGCAGGATCACGCCCTTGATCCGTTCCATCACGTAAAACGGCGCGCCGATCACGCCGGGGTCGGTGCAATAGGCGAGCGGCCGCGGTGCGGCGGAATACACGGGGTGAAGCGCGCTGAGCACGCGGAACTCGCGGCCCATGTCGTGGGCCGCTTTGACCTTGCTGCCGACGGGCGGCCTGCGCAAGACGAGATCGCGATCGCCGGCGCGGACAAGATAGGTCAGGTTGGAAAAACCGCTGGGGAATTGTTCAACGGAGATGGGGCCGACGAGGCCGGGGAGGGCGTCGGTGAGGTAGGCCGCGAGGCGCGGCTCGTCCAGTTCTTCGCCGGCCCGCACGGGCCGCGCCTTGTCAATAAGGTGCTGCATCAGTCGCCCGGATATCACGCGGTGGGGTCGCGCTCCCGCGCGACCGGGTGGCAGTGGCGGTGCTTCTAGTGCGGAGGTCCTTCTGCTGGATTTGCGGTCGCGCGGCAGCGCGACCCCACCGCACAGGAATTACGGTACTCATTCTTTCCTCAAGCCAATCCGGCGTATTTTTTCAGGATGCGTTTAGCGGCGGAGATTTTGTGGACTTCGTCGGCGCCGTCGTAGACCCTGCCGGCGCGCTCGTTTCTGTAAAACAGTGCGAGCGGCGTGTAGTCAGAGAAGCCGAGGCCACCGTGGACCTGGATGGCCCGGTCAAGCACGCGCATCATGGTGTTTGCGACGTTGAACTTGATGAGCGAGACTTGGTCGCGGGCGCCTTTCGAGCCTTCGCGGTCCATGACCCATGCCGCGTGGAGCACCGCGAGCCGTGCGGCGTCGATTTCGGCCCGGCTCTCGGCGATCCACCCCTGTACAAACTGCTGGAACGCCAGGGGGCGGTCGGGCGTGATTTTACGTTCGATGGCCCTGCGGCACATGAGGTCGAACGCGCGCTCGGACACGCCGATCCACCGCATGCAATGGTGGATTCGGCCGGGTCCGAGCCGTTCCTGCGCAAGCCGGAAGCCGCCGCCTTCAGGCCCGAGGAGGTTTTCGCGTGGCACGCGGCAGTTTTCATACCGGATCTCGGCGTGGCTGGCCCACCCTTCGCCGCGCGCGCCCATGAAGGGCGTTGCGGTCTCGAGGATGAAGCCGGGCGTGTCGGCAGGCACGAGGATCTGGCTGGCGCGTTCGTGGGGTGGCGCGTCGGGATTGGTGACGGCCATGGTAACGGCAAACGCCGCGCCCTCGCCGCCGCTCGCGTACCATTTGCGGCCGTTGATGACGTAATAGTCGCCGTCTTTCACGGCGGTGGTGCCCATCCAGACGGGATTCGAGCCGGGGAAATCGGGTTCGGTCATGGCGAAACAACTTCGGATTTCACCGGCCAGCAGGGGTTCGAGATATTTTTTCTTTTGCTCGACGTTGGCATACTGGATGAGTATTTCCATGTTTCCGGCGTCGGGCGCCTGGCAGTTGAACGCGTAGTGGCCTACGGGACTCTTCCCGAGTTCGGCGCTGAACAGGCCGTGCTCGACGAGGTTGAGGCCAAGACCGCCGTGTTCTTTCGCGATCTGCGGAAGCCACAACCCGAGCTGTTTCACCTTGCGCCGCTTCTCCTGCAACTCGGGCTCGACGGCGTTAAAACCCTGCTGGAGAAAATGCGGTTCGAGCGGGTATAGCTCGGTTTCCACAAACTCGCGGGCGCGGTTCAGCAAATCCTGAAGCTTTTCCGGTATTGAAAAATCCATGGCATCCTCCAAATGATCCGACGGATCCGACGGATCTGACCGATACATCTATTGTGCTTTAATTACCAGTCTGACTCCTACGTTATACACGGGCTGATAGGGCTGGTAGGCCAGCCGGAAGCTGGATTTGGCGCGTTTGGGGCGGTCGAACCAGGACCCGCCGCGGACGACTTTCTTTTCCGCGCCGCCAAGGTCGTTTCGGCCGTCAGCGTCGTTGTAGGGATATGGCCGGTAACTGGAGAGGGTCCACTCGCTGGCGTTGCCGTGCATATCGTAGAGGCCCCAGGCGTTGGGTGCATACGAGGCGACTTTGGTCATGATCTTGCAGCCGTCGTTGAACCGGTCGTCCTTGGGCAGGAAATCCTCGTACTTGCTTGGGTTTTCGATCGGCTGCGGATTGATGCCGGTGACGGCGAGGAGCTTGATTGAGACGTCGGCGAGGTTGGCAAACGGCGCGAAATCGGTGTCTTTGCCGCCGTAATACAGGTCGGAATCGGCGCCGGCCCGGCACGCCCATTCCCACTGCGCCTCGGTCGGCAGCGAGCACGGCTGACCCAGCTTCTCCGACATCCACTTGCAGAAATCGACGGCCTCGAGCCACGAGATTCTGACCACGGGTTCGTCCGGCCCCTGGATCGAGTAGCCGGGTGTGGTGTGGTCCTTGTGGTGCTGGTCGAGGAACCCGTTGTCATGGCTCGGGTCGAACTGCTGGTACTGCTTGTTGGTCACCTCGGTAACGCCCATCCAGAACGGCTTGTCGATTTTCACCACCGTGGCGGGCCGTTCATCGAGTTGGCCGTCCGTACTGCCCATCACAAACTCGCCTGCGGGAATCAGCGCAAACTCCATCGTGCCGCCGCCGCCGAGATCGACGGTGCGCCGCGCGGTTCCGGCGTTGGCCTGCAAGGCTTTCGCGGTTGCCTCGTCCATGGGCCAGCCCGCGAGGACGGGTTTCTCGCTCGGCGCGGGTTTGGGCTCGGGCGCGACGGGCACAACGGGTGGCAGGTTGAGTTGTGGGATGGCCTCGGGGTCTTCGGGCCGGTTGGCGTACTTGGTGCGCATGTCGATTCTGCGCTGGTGGTAATTGGCCGGAATGGGGCCGTCCTCGCCCCATGTGCCGTGGTCGGGCACGTTAAGATCGATCCACGTCACCAGCCGGTCCCACGCTTCCTCATCGAGCTTCACGCCGCCGTGCCCTTTCTCGAGCATCTGGACGAGCTCGCTCGTGCTGGCGTGGAACTCCATCGGTTTCTGGAGGTGGTAATCGCTCTCCGGCCCCGGCCGCCGCACGTACGGGTGCAACTCGAGGTAGGACGGCGTAAACCCGCTCCAACCGTTCTTTTCCTTGGCCCGCAGGTCCTTGCCGCCGCCGCCTTCGCCGTTGTGGCAATTCACGCAATACTTGTCGAGCACCGGCTGGACGTCGCGTTTCCAACTGAACCCGCGCGCCGGGCCCCGCCACGGCTGAATATCAACGGCCGGACGCCTGACGGCGAGCGTTTGCATCGAAGGCGGCGCCATGTTCTGCTTCTCGTGGCAACCCACGCAGGACAGAACCTCGCCGGGCATCGCCACAAACCAGCTCCGCATCATCTGCAGGGCCCGGCCGTCCTGGTCGAGCGGCTGGACGGCGATGGGCATGTTGGACGGGACGCGGAACACGGCAGAGCCGTCTTCAAACACCGGCACCGTGCCAAGAATCCGGTGCACGTCCCACGGGCCTTCGACGCCAATGTTGATGTGGCCGCCAACCTTGTTGTAGCCGTAGTGGAACTCGTAAAGGCGGAGGTTTTTCACGGCGCCGCGCGGCACACCATCGAGACCGGCCCCCTGGTAGATGTCCTCGAGATACACGACGCCCTCCCGCTGATCGGGCTTAATCTTGTCGGGGATCGCAGGCGGCTTCGGCGTCTTGTGGAACGGGACCGGCTCGAACATCGCATAGCCGGGGAGGTCATACAACTTCAGCATGTTGTCAAACGTGTCGACCAGATAGACGCCCCACGGCGAACTCGAGTCGGGCTTGCACGAAACCAGGAAATAGTCGGCATCCAGCGGGAACGGATGGAGGAATTTCGGCCAACTATTGTCCACCAGGGTGTCCATGATGGGGGCTTCTACGGGTATGCCATGTCCCGGGATTTTCAACACCGCCCCTTCGGCTTCCTTACGGCCTTTGGCCGGGTCGAACACCACCAATTCGCCCATCCGGGGAACCCCGTGGTGGCCCGAAATGATGGCCACGACCTTGGTCGGCTCGCCCGGAATGGGCCGGGCATAAAACATCGAGTTGGGCCAGTATGAATTGCTGCCGTAGTATTGCATCTGGCTGGTCCCGTCCGGGTTCATATGAAACAGAAGCCGCGCAAAATAATGCGGCGTGTCCGAATATTCCCAGCGCGTGTAAAGCACCCGGCCGTTGTTGAGCACCGTCGGGCACCAGTCGTGGTCCTGGTCGAAACACAACTGGCGAACTCCGGTCCCGTCGGCCTTCATGGTGCAGAGGTTGGCAACCGCGTCGGACCCGCCCACGCACGGCACGCCCTGAAAGCACCGGGTCGAGTCGAAGATGATTCGCCCGTCGGGCAGGTAACACGCGTCGTAATTGTTGACGTCGGGCTCTTCGCCGGCCGTGGCCTGCTGGATCTCGTACGTGCCGCCGTCCTTAAAGACCATCTCCCAGATCTGCCAGCGGTTGTGGCTGCCCTGCATCGTGAACAGAAGCCGGTCCGCGTCCCAGTGAAGATCGACGTCGCCCACAAACGACCCGTTCTCGGGCCGGTACAGCGTGTGGTACTCGCCCGCTAACGAGAGCACGCCGATCTCGTTGTCGTAACCCCGGATGGGCAGTGTGCAGTTACCCTGCCAGTTCTGCGGCAGGCCCAACTGTTTCTCGCTGCGTTTGATCACGAAGATCTGCTGAAAATCCAGCAGCGGATTCGCCAAGAGCGCTTCACGCCGCAGCGTCTCGACCTTCTCCGCGACACCTTCCTTGCCCTTGCGCGTCTGTTTTTCGAGCACCTCGAGCCGCTTCAAAAACTCCGGCCCACGAACATACTGCTCGGGGAATTTGCGCGACAGATCCTCGATAGCGCGCCGCAATGCCGACAGATCGTTGACGCAAGGAGTGTCGGCGAGGCATGGGGAAAAAACGCCCCCAAGATAGATGCTGGCGCCGATCAGAAATGTCCTCCGGAGCAAACTGGTTTTCACAAACATCAAGACCTCCGCACAAAAAATCGGGCCCAAACAAAAACATCGGGGCGGCCATACGTATCCATCTCAGTGGCCGCCGTAATCCTCACATCGTGACGTTGGGGTGGCTGAACCGCAGGCCGGCGCCGTCGTGGTAGGTAGCGTACTCCGTGACGATGGCGCCTTCGGGTCCGGCTTTCATGTAATGCCACTGCTCGGGCCCGTTGAGCATGGCATACTCGCCGGGCATCAGCTTGAGTTCGGTTCGCGCTTTCGAGCACTCGCGGTGGCTGGGCGAGATCCTCGAGTCGACGCCGGGCGTGGGCGTGCCTTCGGCGTAGGTGTAGATATAGCCGTGACGGACGTGCCACCCTTCCATTTTGGGGCCGGCGGCGTCGGTTTTGACGTGTTTGTGCTCGGGGATCATCTGGCCGGGCAACAGGTAGATTTCGTGGCCGAAATAGTTGTCTTTCTGGTTGTTCATCCAGAAAATGCCGGCCATCCCGACTTCAGTGAACAGGCCGAGGCCGAAATCGAGCGCCCAGAACTCGTCGGTTTTGAGGCGGGGCGGGACGGGATAGTTGTAGTACCACATCATTTCGTAATAGGCCTGTTTTGCGGCCTCGACGTCGAACTTCCCGTCCTTGTAGAAATCCTCGTTCTTATACTGTTTCAGGGCGATGGCTTTCGGCTCGGCCGCGCCGGCTTTTCCAAATGCCGCCGCGCCCACACCCACCACCAAACCGCCCAGCATGGTCCGTCTGCTCATATCCATTCCCTCACTCCTTTCAAACCGGCGTGGCCGGTCAGCCCTTCAGACTCCTGTACAGATCGAACGCCTTCTCCGGCTTTTCGTTGTTGTGGATCACCGCCGCCACCGCCTGCGCCATTGCCACGGGATGTTCGGCGGCGAAAATGTTGCGGCCCATGTCGACACCGAGCGCGCCCTGGTCGATCGCTTTGTAGGCCATCTGAAGCGCCTGCAGTTCCGGCAGCTTTTTGCCGCCCGCGATGACGATAGGCACCGGGCAGCCGGCCACCACCTCGTCGAAACCCGGTTCGCAGTAGTACGTCTTCACGAAATGCGCGCCCAGTTCGGCCACGACGCGGCATGCCAGCCCGAGGTATCGGGCGTCGCGCACCATCTCTTTGCCGACGGCAGTGACGCCGAGCGCCGGCAGGCCAAGGCGGTTGCCTTCGTTGACGAGGTAGGCGAGGTTTTCGAGGGTTTCCCGCTCGTATTCGGCGCCAATGCAGACCTGGGTGGTGATGGCCGCCGCGTTCAGCGCCGCCGCCTCCTCGACCGTGACGCCGATGACTTCGTTGCTGAGATCTTTGAGGACGGTGGCGCCGGTGCTACACCGCATCACCACGGGCTTGCGCACCTCGGGGCTGATACACGCGCGCAACGCGCCCCGCGTGCACATCAGGCAGTCCACGTAGGGGATGAGCGGCGGGATTGCCAGGTCGATGCGTTCGAGGCCGGTGGTGGGGCCCATGATGTAGCCGTGGTCGAACGCGAGCATCACGGTGCGGCCCGACTTCGGGTTGAAAATGTGGGAGAGCCGGTTTTTCGTGCCCCAGTACAGGTGCGCCGAACCTTTCAGAAAAAAGCCCGGCGTTTCCATGGGGATGCCGATCCCGAAATCTTTTTTTTCTTCGGTTTTTGTCTTGTCCGTGTCAGGCATTGGTTGTAGCTCCTTGGTAAAAGCCTTTGAATATGCACGCCACCGACGCCGCACCCGGATCTTCGGCGCCCATGCTCTTTTGCCCGATATTTTTTGCGCGGCCAAACCGGGCCTGCATGGCGCGCGTGGCGATCGCGCCGGTTTCTGCGGCCTTCGCCGCTGCCGCCAGCGCATCGACGGGCGGGGCGCCGGCTTCGGCGGCTTTTTTCACCGCATCGACCGCGGGCGCGAGCGCGTCGATCATGGTTTTGTCGCCGGGCTGGGCCTTAGTCCGGCGGCGGATGGCGGCGAGCCCTTCCTGGAACAGGTCCGCGAGTGCCGGGGCATCCAATGCGTCGCGGCCTTCGGCGGCCTCGGACATGCCGAGGAAAAACGAGCCGAACAGCGGGCCCGTTGCGCCGCCATCGATGCCCATCACGGCCCACCCGGCCTTGTTGAGCAACCCCGCCAGGTTGCGGTCCTCCGCCTGTGCGATGGCGGTTTCGATGGCCTCGATGCAACGCAGCATGGTGGTGCCGTGGTCGCCGTCGCCGCCCACTGAGTCGAGCTTCGACAGCGTGTCGTGATTTACCCTTACCTCGGCCGCGGCGCCTCGTAGCATTCTCAACACGTCGTTGTAAGCAAGCTGATCCATCGTTCATTTCACCGTAAGTGCCGGCGTGTCGCACGGCGTGTCCCACAATTCAATCAGTTCCGGGTCCATCCGCGCGACGCACATCTGGAACCCCCCCATCTCCTGGACGGTCAGGTATTCGCCCACCAGCGACCGCGCCAGCGTCACCCCGCGCTCTTCAAGCAGCCCCTTGACGCGGCGCAACACCAGGAATAGTTCCATGAGCGTGGTCGAGCCAACGCCGTTGAGCATCACCAGCACCTGTTCGCCCTTTTTGATTTCGAGGTCCTTGAGCAAGAGCGGCAGCATGATTTCGGCGGTCTCGTTGGCCGATTTGAGCGGCTGCTCGCCGCCGCCGGCCTCGCCGTGCTGACCCATGCCCACGACCATCCGGCCGTCAGGCACGTCCGAGATGGGCTCGCCGGTGCTGGGATGGGACGCGCTGCTGAGGGCCACGGCCAGCGTCGCCATGTTCCGTTCCATCCGCTCGGCGATGGCGGCGCACTCGTCGATCGACCGCCCCTGTTCGGCGGCCGCGCCCGCCACTTTCATCACGAACAGGGCACCCACGAGACCCCGGCGGTCTTCGGGATTCTCGCGCGAGCCGGCGCTGATATCTTCGTGGGTGAGCACGCGGCGGACCTTCAGGCCCTCTTTTGCGGCCATCTCCATGGCCACGTCGGCCGACATCACGTCACCGGCGTGGTTGAGCACGATAAACAGGACGCCCGCGTCCCTGTTTGCGGCGCGCAACGCCTCGATAACGCGCGGCGGGCCGGGCGCGGCAAAAATCTCGCCGGGCACGCTGATGTCGAGCATGCCCTTGCCCACAAAACCGCTTAACGCCGGCTCATGCCCGCTCCCGCCGAGGGTCACCACGGCGACTTTGTTCTTCGGCTTCGCTTTTGCCCGTACCACCAGGTTGGTTCCCGCCAGCTTCACCTTTTTCCCGTGGGCTAGCGCAAAACCCTGCAACAGTTCACTCACCAGATTCTTCGGATCATTGATAAATTTTCTCATCGCCATCTCGGGTTTCCCCTCCGCTGGTTTTCTTGAGCCCGCGCCCGCTATCTCCGGCGCCGCCGATCATTTCCGGCGCACCATAACCTCGATCAGCGCGTCCCCATCCTGGATAAACGCGCAACGGAACTCGTCGGTGGCGTCGAACGGCGCTATAAGCACATTTTGGCCGGCGAGCGCGGCATCCATATCCGGAACGACGAACGCCGCATGCGGCCAGGTTCGCAATAATTCGGGCATCGAGCTATCCTCCATAAACCGGAGGAACTCCACCCGGAACGGATGTGCCGCCGGGTCGGTTAGGTAGAGTTTCGCCCCTTCGAGGTAGGTTTCGCCCTTGGATTTCGCTTTTGTAGGTACGCCAAAATGATGAAATTCGCCCAGTGCCATGGCTCTGCTCCTATCGCTGGTTGACGCCATTCTGATTCCAGAAGCGCGAATCCGCGCAGACCCGATTATATCGATTTGCGGCGCGAAAGGGAACTGTTTGAAGGCTGGAGACTCGAGGTCGGATGAACAGCAAGGCCGCGATGTCATAATAGAAAGCCGAAATACCGAGGAGATTCATTGCTAAGTCCGAATTGACGCCCAGATAATCATACCTGCTGGAACGGCTGATGAACAACCGCCATTCCACATGCGGCGCAGGGAACGCCGCTCAAAAATACGAAAGCCCGGTCGTACAGACGCATACGGCGGGCTTTCCGTCAACTCGAAACGTAATCTGGTGTAACTTAGACGCCTTCGACATCCATGCCGGTGATCAACCAGGTGCCGTCTTTCTTCGTCAGTTCGATGCCCAACGTGGCCGAGCCGGCGGCCGTATTGAGGACCACGGGGTACACCTTGGCTTTGTCTTCTTCGAGCGTGTACTCGGCGGCGCTCACGTCGGCCTCGGCGTCATCGAGGTAACCGCTGTCGATGGCGTCGGCGATGAAGTTGCGCATGCCGGCCTTGTCGCCCGCGTCAGCATGATAGAAGTGCGGAGACACCACGGTCAGGGCGGCATCCGGGTTCTTGGTCACAAGACCCTGGATGAATGTGTTGGTTGCCGCCTTGACGAGTTCTTCGTCCGAGGGCCCTTTGGCAGTCACGCATCCGGCCACGGCAAAGACCAACAATGCAAGAAGACTTATAGCTGCGATTTGCTTTTTCACGTCACGATCCTTTCAGTTTTGTTTCCCCTCGCTCAAAAAAACGGGGCTGATCACAGATTACAGGAAAAAAAGTGCATAATCAACATAACCGGATGCAGCCCGATGCCCACTATTTAAGATTAATGCCCCAGTCCTCGGACCAAGGCAGCTAAAAAGAGAAAAACCGCCGGAGCAGCGGAACATTTCGCCGGCCCGAAATGCTTTCACCGGAGTCTTTGCCGGCATGGGATGCCATTGCCGCGCAAGACGTTGCGGGCTGAGGTGTTGAGCCGGTTGCCGGGGTTGTGGCATGATAAAAAGCGATAGGCATCCGGTAATTCTTGGCGCATTTTTCTGGAGTGAGACCCGTGACCAAGGTTTTGGAACAAGACGCGCTTGCGGCCCCCCGGCCTGAGCCGGCGGACGGCGTCCGGCATTTTCGACGGGCCCAGGAGCGGCCTTTCAGGAAAAGCGAGCGTGGGCATGTCAAGGTGCTGTTTGGCGGGCTGACGGAGCGGCATGATGCGCTGATCGAGGCGGCGATCGGCGGGCTGGGATATAACACGGGGCGGATTCCCACACCCAGCAAAGCCGACTACCACACCGGCCACGAGTACGGCAACGCGGGGATGTGCAACCCGGCTTATTTCACGGTTGGAGCCTTGCTCAATTACCTGCGGCGACTGCGGGATGAGGAGGGCCTGGACCGGGAGGCCATCCTCGGGAATTACGTGTTTGTGACGGCGGGTTCGTGCGGGCCGTGCCGGTTTGGGATGTACGAATCGGAATTCCGGCTGGCGTTGCGCAACGGGGGCTTTGACGGTTTCCGGGTGCTGCTGTTCCAGCAGACGGGCGGGCTGGAGCAGGGTGCGGACGACGCGGGGCTTGAAGTGAACACGAAGTTTGCCCTGATGCTGCTGACGGCGTTCCTTTTCGGGGATATCCTCAATGATCTGGCGTGCCAAATCCGGCCGTACGAGGTCGTGCCGGGCCAGACCGACCAGGTTTTCGACGGCATCCTCGAGGATTGTGGCCGGATGTTGCGGGAATGGAGTGCGCGAGAATTCAAGGCCGGGCTGGGCACGCGGCTGATGAGCCGCTTGGCGCTCCGAACCGACCCGGACATGCTCCAGCACCTGATCGAACAACTGCTGAAGGACGGTTTTGGCGAGTCGCTGGAGGATTTTCGCAAGCGGATCGACAGGGGCATCGTCGTGGATTACACCCGCCCAAAGCCCGCGGTGAAAGTCATCGGGGAGGCGTGGGCGCAGATGACCGAAGGCGACGGCAACTACAGGATGTTCTCGTACCTGGAGCAGGAGGGCGCGGAAGTAATTGCCGAAAGCATGTGCTCATGGGTAAACTATCTGCTTTATGCCGAGAGATGGCGGCTGCTTGATGAGGGCGTGGATGCCACGCCAGGTTTTCCCGGTTTTGCGGGCCGGTTTCGGCGGGTGTTTAAGCACCGCAAGCAGGTGTTGCTGCTGGCGTTGGGATCAAGACTGCTGGAAAGGGAGTATGCGAGAATCAGTAATTGCCTTGGCGGGACCGCCCACCCTCAGGCAGACCATCCGACGCTGCGCAAATTGGCCCGGCCGTTTTTCAACTACAAAATCAGCGGCGGCGAGAGCCATCTCGAGGTCGGAAAAACCATTTATTATTCAATAAACGGGCTGGCCCATATGGTGTTGAGCTTGAAACCGTTCGGATGCCTGCCGTCCACGCAGTCGGACGGTACGCAGGCGGCGGTGGTTGGCCGTTACCCCGAGATCCTGTTCCTGCCCATCGAGACGTCCGGCGAGGGCGATATCAACGCTTACAGCCGGGTGCAGATGGTGCTGGGCGATGCCAAGGCACGCTGCAAACAGGAGTTCCAGAAGGCGGTCGAGCGGTCGGCGTATCCGTTGGGCGTCATAAGGGAGTTCTGCCGGAGCCGGCCGGAGTTGCAGCAGCCGCTGCAGCATGTGCCGAGAGAGCGGGGTGTCGTTGGGCGGGCGGCGAATTTCGTTAGTTACGTGGCGGCTTTGATGGATCGGAGCCCGGAATGGTCGCGTTGGAAGCATAGCCAGGAAACGTCGGCGTAGATAGATCTTAATGAGGAAGCACCAAATGGAGTTCAGGGATTTTGTTGCAGGATTATGGTGTGCGGCAATTTTGTTAAGTGGCTTGGTTTCAGTGGCTTACGCTGTCGATGCCGCCACGTCACAACCGCCGCAAAACCCTGCTCCCACTCAAAAAGAGGCCGCTCCCCTGCCAATTCCTATCACGGACGACCTCCCGCCGGATGTGGCCGACCTGCTCAGAAAAGCCGCGCAAGGCGATTCATCGACCACTATCCAGCCTCTGAAACCAGCGGCTGAAAATGTCCAACCCGCAAAACCCGAGGCTGGGTCGGCGGGTGCGCCGCCGCCTCCGGCCGTTGTGCCGGCCGTTCCCCCTGCGACACCGGGTTTCCCACCCGGCGCGATCCCGGTCGGCCCGGGGATGAGCATGCAGTTCTTGAAAGGCAAGCTGGTTAAGCCCGATGAGGCCGGACGACCCCCAAAACTCGAGCCAAAGGCAGAGGATCAGCCGCCGGCTTGGTTGTCGGATGTGCCTCTGGAGGGCGCCCAGGTACAGCCGTCGTCTGGGACCCTCGCCATGCCGTCGCCGTTGGCGCCTGCTGCTACGCCCTCGGTGGTGAGGCCGGTCGCGCCCGTGCGCCAACCGACAAAAAAGGCGCCGGCCACGCCCCCGGCAAACCTTGCGGCGCCCGTCCACCCCACGCTGGTTGAAGCCGTCAAAGCAGGAGATATCCGGGACGTGGAGACGCATATTTTGCGGGGCGCGAGTTTGGATGCGCCCGACGAGGCCGGCGACACACCGGTGGCGGCAGCGGCAGCGGCGGGGCGCCATGACATTCTGGCACTGTTGCTGGACTATGGCGCGAGCCCGGTGAAAACATCGGAAAAGACGAATCAACCGCCGCTGATAGCGGCGGCATCAAATTCGCATTGGGATTGTGTACAGTTGCTGCGCGACTACGGGGCCGCCTACGATTTTTCACTGGCCGCCTGCTATGGGGATCTTCAGGCGATGGAACAGATGTTGGCGGCGGCTCCCAACCTGATAGACAAAGTTGATGGGATAAGAAACACGGTGGTGCATGCGGCGGCCCACGCGGGCAGGGCTGATGTGATTGAATTCTTGGCGGCCCACGGAGCCGCGCTTTCCATGCCCAACATCGAGAAAGATACGCCCCTGGCTTACGCGGCCCAGTGGAATCATGCCGGCGTTATCAAGGCGCTGGCCGCGGTCGGCGTAGACATGAACCAGCGCCTGAGAGGGGGGGCCACCGTTCTGCACCGGAAAGTCCAGGCCGACGACACCGAATGTGTTGAACTCATCTTGAGCCTCGGCGGCGATATCAACGCCGGCGACGACAAAGGCGCTACACCGCTGCACGTTGCCGCGCAATTAGACCGCCCCGGGATGATCGCCTTTTTGCTGGATCACGGGGCCCGGATTGAAGGCACCAACAAAAACGGGGCAACCGCGCTCCATTCCGCCGCGGCCGCGGGCGCGGCGGGCGCGGTGACGGCGTTGCTTGATCGCGGGGCGCTCATCGGCGCGCTTGACGCCGACGGCGGGACTCCGCTCCACGCGGCCGCGAAGGCCGGGGAAAAAGCGGGGCTGCTGGCCCTGCTCGATCGCGGCGCAGACCTCCACGCGGTCAGTGCGCGGCAGGCGACCGCGCTGCACTACGCGGTTGAGGGGGCGGGGGTGCGGCCGTTCGGACAGGACAGCGCGGGCCGCGTCACGGACAACATGGAGCACCGGATAGAACTCATGGAGTTGCTCATCTCGAAGGGTCTGAAGCCGGACGCGGCCGACGCGATGGGAATGACTCCGCTTCATAGCGCGGCGCAGGCAGGACAGCGCGTGCTTTGTGTCGTATTGCTGCGCAACGGCGCACCGGTAAACGCGCAGGACAGCACGGGCCGGACCCCGCTGCTTTGCGCCTTGGAGCATGGTTTTACCGCCACGGCCAAGACCCTGCTGCAGCAGGGTGCGGATATCAAAATCGTTGACAGCCTTGGCCGGACACCCCTGCACGTCGCCGTTCAAACTTCCGACGAGGCCTTGGTGCGCCAGATTGCGGAGGCGGGAAGCGACGTGAATGCCGCCGACAGCAATGGCTGGACGGTACTGCACTACGCCGCGGAAAAGGGTTCGGCGAACATGGTTCGGCTTCTGCTGGCGCTGGGTGTGCCGCTGGACGCGGCCGATTCGACCGGCCGTCATGCCCTGCATATTGCGGCGCAACGCAGCGACGCCGATGTGACGAAGGTGCTGGTGGGCAACGGCGCGGACGTTCTGGCGAAGGATTTCCGCGGCCGGCAGCCGGTCCATGTGGCGGCGGGCGAAGGCCGGCTGGAAACCATGCAGGCACTGCTCGACGGTGGGGCGGATCCGAACAGCGGCGACAGCAGCGGGTACACGGCGTTGCACATCGCGGCGGAACTGGGCCACTCGAATCTAATCCGGCCGCTGATCCAGCGCCGGGCCAATCCGAATGCCCGCGCCAACGACGGCCGGACGCCGTTGCAGATTGCGGACTCGCGCGGCGACCGCCGGGCCGTGAGCATACTCCGCACGGGCGGATCGGGCGAGTTTGAGGATGCTCTCAACGCGGGCAACGTGGAGGAGGTCGAGCGTCTTGTTTCACAGAATCGTTCGCTGGTGAACTTACGGCGGAAAGGGTTGACGGCGCTTCATGTGGCGAGCAAAGCCGGGAATAAGGAGATTGTTGAACTGCTTTTAGGATATGGGGCTAACGTGGCGGTGGCTGAGTCAGGAAAACAGCGGGCCACCCCGCTACACGACGCAGCGGAGGCAGGCAGCCTCGAGATCGTTCAACTGTTGCTGATGATGGGCGCGAACCCCGTGGCGATGGATGCGGAGGGCCGCTCGCCCGCGGATGTCGCCAGCCTGAACGGCCACGGAGAGGTGGCCGCGGCCATACGGGCCCGCGCCGAAAAGGCGGCAGCACAAGGCACAACGGTGGCGGCTCGCGGCCAGAAGCGGGCGCGGCAGACGTTGTTCAGCCTGATTGCCAAAGGCAATGTTGAGGAATTTCGCGCTGTGCTCGATGAATACGCGGGGGTGGCCAGCCGGCGGTTTCTCAGCCTGGCGCCCATCCAACTGGCCGCGACCATGGGCAAAAAGGACATCCTGGCGCTGCTGCTCGAGCGCGGGGCCGACCCGAACGCGATCATTGACGCCAGAACGGGGCGGTCGCTCCTGCATGAAGCCGCCGGCCGCGGCAACGTGGAGATTGTCGATTTGTTGCTTTCCGCGGGCGCGAACCCGAACACCAAAGACAACAATGACAAGCTGCCCGCCGATGTCGCGAGGGAAAACAAGTTCGAAGAACTCGCTAATACCCTGCAGGAAAAGACCGAACAGGAGACCAAATGACCGCCAAGAGCCGGTTTCAAGGCACACCGGAATACGCGGAAGGACTTGTAATCGGTATCGACGTGGGCAGCATCACGGTCAAGGCCGTCGTCGTCGATCCGGCGGATCCGCAAAGCCGGATTCTCTGGACGGACTACCGCCGCCACGAAACCAGGCAGCAAGAGCTTTGCCTGGACTTCCTGGAGCGGATCGGTCAGGCGTTTCCTTCCACGCCCCCCAACGCGATGCGCGTTTTCACCACTGGCACCGGCGGCGCGACATTGGCGCAGAATGTCGGCGGGTATTTCGTGCAGGAGGTGAACGCGCTGTGCCTGGTGGTGTCGAAACGGTTCCCGCAGGTGCGCAGCGTGATTGAACTGGGCGGGGAAGACGCCAAGATTATCGTCTTCAAGACCGACGCGGCCTCGGGCATCCGGCGGAAAAGCGCGTCCATGAACGACAAATGCGCGGGCGGCACCGGCGCCGTCATCGACAAGATCAGCTCGAAACTGCGAATTGACCCGGCGCGGGTGGGCGAGATGCGCTACGATGGGCTGCGCGTCCATCCGGTGGCGGGCAAGTGCGGCGTTTTCGCGGAAACGGATATCAACGGGCTGCAGAAGCAGGGCGTGCCGGCGGAAGAGCTGATGGCGAGCCTGTTTGAGTCGCTGATCCGGCAAAACCTGTCGGTGCTGGCGCGGGGCAACACGCTGTACCCGGACGTGCTGCTGCTGGGCGGGCCAAACACGTTCATCCGGGGCATGCAGGAATGCTGGCGGCGCCACCTCCCCCTCATCTGGGAGGAACGGGAAGTGCCGGTTCCGGCCGGCGCTCGGCCTGAAGATTTGATCCACGTACCGCAAGATGCGCTCCTATTTTCGGCGCTGGGCGCCGTCGAGTACGCCCGGGCCGAGATCGCGGAGAACCGGGAGATCGGCGTATACCAGGGCACGGACGGCTTGCAATGGTACCTGAAAGAAGGGCGCGCGGTGCACCGCAGGCGGCCGGGCATTCAAGTGCGAGGGGTTGCGGAGGAGTTTGGCCAGCTTGAAGGGCTGGCGGGCACCGCGGACGAGTTGCGGAAGTTCCGCGAGGCGTACCGGCGCGAGGCGTGGCGGCCGCCCGTGCTGCCGGGCGGGAGCGAGGTCGAGACGTTCTTGGGGATCGACGGCGGGTCAACCAGTACCAAGGCGGTGCTGCTGGATCGGCACAAGCGGGTACTGGCGAAATCGTACCGGCTGTCGCTGGGGAATCCGATAGAAGACATGCAGGCGGTTGTGGGCGAACTCGAGCGGCAAGTCGAAACCGGGGGCCGCCGCCTCAGGATTCTGGGTTGCGCCACCACCGGGTACGCGAAAGATATGCTTCGCAGCGTGGCTCGGGCAGACGTGGCGCTGGTCGAGACGGTGGCCCACATGCACAGCGGCTTGCTGTACTTCCCCGGGGCGGACGTCATCTGCGACGTGGGCGGGCAGGACATTAAGATCATCATCCTCAAGAACGGGGTAGTCAAAGATTTTCGGCTGAACACGCAGTGCTCGGCCGGCAACGGGTTTTATCTGCAATCGACGGCGGCCGCGTTCGGTTATCAGGTGGATGAGTATGCGGAAATCGCGTTCAGCGCCGAGGTGATGCCGCAATTCAGCTATGGCTGCGCCGTTTTCTTGCAGACAGACATCGTCGATTTCCAGCGGCAAGGGTGGCGGCCCAACGAGATCCTGGCGGGGCTGGCGGCGGTCCTGCCGAAAAACATCTGGCTGTACGTGTGCCAGATGCCGAACCTGGCGCGGCTTGGCAGGACGTTTATTCTTCAGGGCGGTACGCAGCACAACCTTGCCGCAGTCAAGGCGCAGGCCGATTTTATCCGCTCGAGGTTCGAAGGCAGCGGGGTCGAGCCGGAGGTGGTGGTGCATCCTCACTGCGGGGAGTCGGGGGCGATCGGCTGCGCATTGGAAGTGTTGCGCCTGTACGAAGAGCGGCCGTACGACACCACGTTCATCGGCCTCGACGCGTTGCAGGCAATCCGATACTCGACCCGCAGGGATGAAACCACCCGGTGCGCATTCTGCACCAACAAGTGCATGCGCACGTTCATCGAAGTCGGTTCGGAAGGCAACGACTTCGCGAAGCGGCAGATCATCATCGCCAATTGCGAAAAAGGCGCCGTCGAAAATGTCGCAGACGCCCGCGAAATCGGCGCGCGCGAGCGGGCCGTGCAGGCGGCCAACCTGAACCTGGCGGCGATTTGCGCGCGGGACGTATTCAAGCCCGTCGAGGTGGCAGGTGTGGCGGATCCCGCGCCCCGCGTGCCGTGGATCGCGCTGCCGTCGTTCCGCAAATCCGCCAAGCGGCGCCGCGCATTGATCGAAGGGCGGAAAACCATCCGGATCGGCATGCCGCGCGCCCTCAACATGTATTTGAACGCGCCGTTTTTCACGGGGTACTTCATGAGCCTCGGCGTGCCTCCGGAAAACCTCGTCTGGTCCGACTACACCACGGACGCGCTGTTCAAAGACGGGGCAAAACGCGGCAGCATCGACCCCTGCTATCCGAGCAAGCTGGCCATCGCCCACGTCCACAACCTGCTTTATAAAAAGCACGGCCACGACCACCGCCTCACCCACCTGTTCTTCCCCGTGGTCGACACGCTGCCCACGTGGCTGCACGGCGTGATGGCGACCCGCGCATGCCCGACCAGCATGGCCACCATCGAGGCCACACACGCCGCCTTTGTGAAAGAGACGGACCTGTTCGCGGAGCGCGGGCTGCGGTTCAAACGCACGTTCATCAACCTGGACAACGCACGGTTGTGCGCCCGCCAGATGTACGAAGACTGGGCGGACGACCTCGGCCTGAGCGAAGCGGAGTCGGCGCGCGCGGTCAAGCAGGGGCTGCACGCGCTGCGCCAATACCAGGAGGCGCAGCGGAACGAGGCGCGGCAGGCACTCGAGACCGTTCAGCGGGAGAAACGGCTTGCGATTGTCGTGTTGGCGCGCCCCTACCACAACGATCCCGGCATCAACCAGGGCATTCTCGAACAGTTTCAGAAACGCGGTTACCCCATCCTCACACACGATACGCTGCCGCTCGAAGACGACATCATCCTGCCGCTGTTCGGGGCGGAAGTCGCGGCGGGCGAAATCTGCTCGCCGTTCAGCATCGACGACGTCTGGAAAAACACCTTTGCCGAAAACAGCTCCAGAAAACTATGGGCGGCGAAATTTGTGGCGCGGCACCCGCACCTTGTTGGGCTTGAGCTGTCCAATTTCAAATGCGGCCACGACGCGCCCACCTACGCTGTGCTCGAAGAGATTTTCGAATGCTCGGGCAGGCCGTTCTTCTACTTCAAGGATATCGACGAGAACCGCCCGGCCGGGACTATCAAACTGCGCGTCGAAACCATCGCGTACTTCCTCGACCGATACCGCGAACGTTTGGCGGTGGTGGATTTCAAGATGCCGCGCACCGCCGTGGGCCGCGCCGAACGCCCCCGGCACGAGCCCGAGGAGATGGACGCGGAACTTTCGGCAGTGTAGAGGCGCAGGCAAAGCTTGATAACAGTAGAATAGAATGGTACAAGTGTTTGTTGATTTTTGGGCGAGAAGAGAACCACAATGGTCTAAGGAGGGCCGGAATGATTTCGCCCGTGGAAGCCATGGATGAGGCCGTACACCAAATCGTTGACGAGGTGCATCCACTCCGAATCGTCGTATTTGGTTCCGTAATGCGCGGTGAAGCAGGGCCGGACAGTGATTTAGACTTGTTGGTCGTCATGCCGGACGGATCGGACAGGCTTCAAATTGCCTACCGCTTGCACCACCGGCTACGTAAGCTGGGCTGCGCAAAGGATATCGTTGTGGCGCTGCAAAGCGACGTCGAAGCCATGCGCGATAATCCAACCATGATCATTCACACCGCTTTCACTGAAGGCAAGGTGGTCTATGATGGGGCCTGATGTTTTGCCTGGCAGTCCAGAGGATTGGCTGCGCCGCGCCAAAGGAAAGTTGCTTCTGGCCCGTCAGCCATTACCCGATGGCGCGTTTTGGGAAGACCTGTGCTATATGGCGCAACAAGCTGCGGAACTTGCAATCAAAGCTGTATATCGAAGCCGGAACCTTCGCTTCGCTTTCGTGCATGACCTTGCCCAGTTACTCGAGGGTTTGGAGCAGGCGGGCATGACTGTGCCTGAGGATATCAGGCAAGCCGAGAAATTGACCATTTATGCAACTCAAATGCGGTATCCAGGCATGAGCGGATTCGCTACGAAGGAAGATTACGCCGAAGTTCTTGCCATTGCACAAGACACCATGGCCTGGGCGGAAGCGATTATTAACAAATAGGATGCTTGCCATAGGCGAACGGTGACCTTTCCCCGTGAATTCGTGGTCTGTCTATGAAATCCTTGAGATGCCTGTAAATTGTGGCATCATGTGCGGTACATTCCAAATAGCGTGCCTATCAGTACGATGATTGCGCCTCGCATAAAGAAAAAGATTAACGCAATTGCCAAACTGTAGCCACTTCTTGAAATCGAGTCGCGTGAGCGCTAACTAACACGGCGCCCCTGCCGCGTTGGGTCTGCACGGTGGGATTGAAACGGCGGGGACGGCACTTCCACGGCAGACGTTGAATTGATCAGCCGGTGTGGTCGGTAAGGACGCGCAGCATCTTGTCCAGGTCGTAGCCGGCTTCCGCGGCGGCGTCGAGGATCTGGGTGGCGTTGTCGTGCCGCGCGTTGAGCAGTTCCGTGGTCAGCGCCTCGCCGGCCATCAGGCCCGCCACCGAAACGAAAAGCAGCCAGTACACCATCTCTTCGAGCCGCTCTTTGTTCAGCCAGACGACATCCTGGTGGCGGTTCATGAGCAGGTAGCGCTGGACGGCCGGGTCGCGCAACACCTGGCGCATGGCCACGGCACCGCCCCCGCCCGGGAAGAAATCGAGGAGCGCCGGGTGGGCGGCGAGGATCTTGACGAGTTGGGCGTCGGTTTCGGCTTTGCAGTATTCGCTGCCGAGATCGCGGAACGCCTGCGCCACGAGCCGCGTGAGCAGCCATTGGTCGATGTCGGTGCTGGCATGGACGGAGAAATCCAATGCGGCCCGGGCTTTGCTGGTCTGATGGGCCAGCACCAGCGCCGTCGGGATCCGCCAGAACAGGATCGGGTCGTCGGGACTCGGCGTTTCAGGAGACACGCCGGGTGCGGCCGCTTGTGTTTTTGGGCGAGATTTCGCCTTCTTGGGCGGAGTGGTTTTTGGCAGCCGCGAGACCAGAAATTTTTTGGCTTTGGCGGCGTCGTTGATGCCCTTGAGGTTCTCCTCGAACCGCCGGACGGCTCGCAACTCATCAAACAGCCCCACCACGACTTGATCCGCGTTTACCTCGAGGTCCGTATGCTCGGCGAGTGCCGCGAGAAACTCGCGGTACCCGGCCTCCAATAATTCGCGTGCTTCGGCGTCGCCGGCGGCGGCGATTTTGCGCAGGGTGTCGCCGTTCATGAACTGCCTGAACGGCCGGTGGACGGGTTCGAGGAACATCTCCCGGTATGCGTCGTCGATGCTGGGAACGCCCTGGCCTTTCAAGGTGGAGGACAGCCGTGCCCACGAGCCGTCGGTATCGTAGACGGCCCGGAAGTCGACGAACGCGTAGTACTGGTATGCTTGCAGCTCGACGAACAGCCCGCCCCCGGCCAGGCCCGCCGCGGACCGCAGATATTCAAGCCGCGTCCGATGGTCGCGGAAGATGTAGAAGCAATCGTTGCGCGTATCCAGGCCGAGCGATTCCGCGAGGGTGTTTCGGCGGAGATCTTTATTCTCCGCATCGCCAAAATTGATGGCGACCGACGTGTGGATGGATCCGCGCGTGGTCGCGTAGGCATTGTTGTAGACGATGAGCGCGCGGTCGTCGCCGGACCGGTTGGAATAGGCGAAGACGTTTTCATCGACCCAGCCGTCGGGCGTGACGCAATCGTAGAACGCGAAGTTCTCGACGCCGCTGAACAGGTTTCGTTTGCGCATCAGCGGGAAGACTTCCATCTCGTGGCGAGACACCATGTGCTCGTCGACCGGCTCGTCCCAGTAGGCGCGGCGATATTCCATGCCGTACTTCTCGGTGAGCCCTTCAATCTGGCCGTGGCCGAACATCGGCAGGCCCGGCATCGTCACCATCATGACGGCGACGCCGAAATACTTGTCGTCGCGGCCGAACTGGTCGACGGCGGTGCGTTCGTCGGGGTTGTTCATGAAGTTGACGAACCGCTTGAGGACTTCGGGGCTGAATTCGAGGACGTTCCTTACCGTCATGCGGTACTTCAGGTTTTCTTCCGCCTTGAGCATGTTCATGAAGGCGCTGTTATACACGCGATGCATGCCGAGCGTCCGGACAAAATAGCCCTCCATCAGCCAGAACGCCTCGGCCAGCAGCAGCGTATCCGGCGCTTCCTTCTGCACCCGATCCACGACTTCGCGCCAGAATTCTTTCGGGAACAGCCGGTCGAACTCGGCCTGGCTCATGCCATGCTCGGCTCTCGACGGGATCGCGCCGGCCTCACCGGATTTTGGAAACCACAGGCGCTGGTAGTGGCGCTTGGCCAGCGTCATGGCGGCGTCGAACCGCAGGATTGGGAACATGCTTGCGACGTGCAGAATCGTGCGGATGACGGCCTCGCGCACTTCGGGGATGAGGAAGTTGAGCTGCGCGGTGTCGTTCCATGGCGTGCTGGTGCCGTCGTTGCCGTGATAGATGTAGCGCGTGTTGCCGGTCCAGTTATCGACCCGCTTGAACACGACCGCGGCGTCCCGGTGATCCCAGTAGCCGTCTTCGATGTAGAGTCCGACGCGGTCTTCGAGCGACAGGTTTGGACCGGTAAACCCGTAACTGGGGAACGGCGGGTAGTCGAGTTGGAGAAACCAGTCGGGGTGCTCGATCAGCCATCGCGAATAGAGGCCGACGTGGTTGGGCACCATGTCCGACGCGAGGCGGATGCCATGACGCCAGGCGCGGTCGTGGAGGTTTTTGTACGCCTCATCGCCGCCGAGATCCTTGGCGATTTCGTAATCGTAGAGGGAGTAGGCGGAGCTGAGGGCTTCGGGGTTGCCCATGATCTGCTTGACGCGCTGCGACGCCGGCGACCTTTCCCACAAACCGATCAGCCACAGGCCCGTAAACCCCCACCGCGCCAGCCGCGTCAGTTCCTCGTCGGGGATCTGGTCGAGCCGGTGAATGTCCCGCTGATATTCTCTTGAAAGCTGGTCGAGCCAGACGTACGTGCTTTTTGCGATCAGCACGACGTTGGACATCCAGTCCTTGTCGTGGGTAAACGCCGCGGGTTCGGGGTACAGGTAGTCGTAGCTGGCGAAATCCAGTACCTGGCTTGGGCCGGGGCCCCATCCTCTCAGCAGCGTCTCTTCCTTGATCACGCCTATGGCGGTCAGCAGCCGTTGGCGCAATTCGTCGGGCAGATAGTCGCCCCAATGTTTGAGGATATATTCGAGCTGGCCCTGGAGCGAATCGGGATGGGCTTTTCCGGGGGCGCGCAACAATTCGAGGAGCGTCAGGTCGAAGCCCGAAAAGACGGGCTGGCGGGCGAAAAAGCCTTCGAGCGTCTCCACCAGCGCCACGTAAGGCGATTGGCGGGCCAGTTCCGCATCGTCGTAGAGATCGTCGAGCGGACGTAGCGCGAGATTCTCGCCGAGTATGCGCAACAGGACCATCTCGCGCGCAACCGCGTAACGGCGGCCCTGCGCGAGCGAAGACTCGTCAAGGAACCGTTCCGGCGCGGTTTGCCCGGCAATCACCGCCTGCGGCGGGTAAAGTGAGACGAAAGCCGGCCTCGATCTTTCAGTAACGGCAGGCCCGCGCTGGCGGCGCGCTTCCTCCACTCCCTGCTCCATGGTTCCCGGGTGGCCGACAACGCAGTAGGCGTCGGCCATATAGCGCATGACGATCGATAGGAGTTCGAAGCCCAAAAGGTCGCCCGCGTGGACCACCGGCATTGCATACGTGCAGTGTTCCCGGCGCGCATTGATTCTGTCGGCCAGCATGCGCAACGCGTAGATGCTCAAGCCGCCGCCCGAGGCCGACTCCATCCGCGGCAACAGATCCTGCATCTGCATGCAGTCCCATTGGCTTCCCGTTACGGGGAATCCAAAAGGAAAATAATCGTGGAGCGACTCGATCAGTGGTTTCGTCTCCATTGACTCTCCGCGTGACTCGATCGGCCCCAGCTTACACTAATGGACAGGCGTCGCGCCATTTCGCCGGCCCTGTCGCGGGCTGCGGCAGACGCTTATTGGAAAACAACGTATGCGGTGCTATACTTCCAGCGTTTTCAGCGGTTGCGGCGCAATCCCCAGACTGCATAAGGAGTTTTCTCATGTTTTCCGAAGATTCGTTTATCCGGCGTCACAAGATCCTGACCGGCCTGATCCTGATCGTGGTCTTGCTGGTGGTGTTTCTCGGCTACAGGATGAAGGGGCCGTACAGGTCCTACCGCATTGATTATGTCAAGACGGGCGAGGGCGAGCCGGGCACGCTCGAGGTTGGGGTGGCGATGCGCGATATCACGCCGGACCTCGAGCAATACGATACGTACGACGACTCGAACGATAACAACCGGTACGAGCCCAAGAAAGGCGAAACCTATACCGACCGCAACGGCAACGGCAAATTCGACGCAGTCTGGATCGCCGGGTTCAACAGCAACCGCCCGGCAAAATCGGTTCACGACCCGTTGTGGGTGCGCGCCATCGCGTTCAGGAACAACGGCCTGACGCTGGCCATGGTCACGATCGACAGCATCGGCATTTTCCACCAGAAGTTCATCGAGGTAAGGAAATCGATCGACCCATCGCTGAAGATCGACCATGTCATGTTTTCGAGCCTCCACGATCACGAGGCGCCCGATACGATGGGCATCTGGAGCGGGCCGATCCCGTGGCCGTGGAATTTCGACCACGAGTACATGCGCATGGTGCAGAAAGCCTGCAAGGACGCCGTCGAAGAAGCCGTCAACAGCCTGCAGCCCGCCGACATGTATTGCGCCCCCATCGAGATCACCCCCGAAGGTTTGGTCGACGACAGCCGCCAGCCAACCGTGTACGACAAGACCATCTGCACGGCCCGGTTCACCAAAGCCGGCACCGACGACACCATCGCCACCATGGTCAACTGGGGCAACCACCCCGAAACGCTCGGCGGCGGAAATCCCAGCATCACTTCCGACTTCAGCCATTACTGGCGCAAAGGCATCGAAACCGGCGTGCGCGACCCGAACGGCGCCCAAGGCTTCGGCGGGATGGCGCTGTACTTCCAGGGCATGGTGGGCGGGCTGATGACGGAGCTTCACACCACGGTGCCGCACCGCAACGGCGTGGACAAGTTCGAAGAGGCCAGTTTCGAAAAGGCTGAGGCCCTCGGCGAGAACCTCGCCATCCTCACGATCAACGCCCTGCGCGCCCCGGCGGCCTGGAAAAACGAGAAGCCGCGCATCACCATCGCCGCAAAGACGATCTACGCGCCGTTGTCAGGTATGTTCAAATACGCGATGGCGTTGGGCCTGGTTCATCCGGGCATCTACTGGGGTTTCAAGGCGCGCACGGAGATCAACGCCATCCGCATCGGCGACGTCGAAATCCTCACGGTCCCCGGCGAGCTTTACCCGGAGATCTGCGAGGGCGGCGTCGAAGCGCCGGAAGGCCAGGATTTCAAAATCGCGCCGGTCGAAGTGCCCCCGCTGCGCAAGGAAGTCATGAAGGGCAAGATGAACATGGTGATCGGGCTGGCGAACGATGAAATCGGCTATATCGTTCCGAAAAGCCAGTGGGACGCCGAGCCGCCGCACGCCTACAAACCCAAGGGCCAGTATGGCGAGAAATACTCGGGAGGTCCGGAAGTCGCGCCGACCATCCATCGCGAAGGCTTGGCGCTGCTTAACCGGCTGCACGAAGCCCTGGGCATCTAGGTAAACGGCGGGAACGCCGCTTCCACAAGCGCGCCCCGGAAAGACGCAGGAGGCAAAATGCGCCGGAGACTTGTCAATTCGCATCTCGTGCCGTTTCTGTTTTGCCTGCTCACTGCGGGCGCCGCATTCAGTCAGACGCTTCAAGCCGGCGGCAACCGGGTCCGGATCGACTACGTCGGATACCGCGCCGCGCGCTGCAACACCACCGACATCGTCGAGCCGCAGAACGAGCGGCCCAACCAGGGCGGGCTCGTCCACGTCTACTACACGAACGTGTCCGACAAGCCGGTGCGGCTGGCGTTCTGGCGCGGCAACGGTGAAGACGAGAGCCACTGGTTGCTTGGCGGTTCGCTGGCGTGGCACCGGGCGTGGAATACGAGCCTCGATCCGGGCGAGTCGGGCATCCTCGAGATCAACGCCGTCAGCCCCGAGTTCGGGCCCGGCAAACCGTTCTCGTTCTCCTGGGTGGACCGTGAGACATGGCGGCCGGTAGGCGGCACAAAGACGGATCTGGTCGAGAGCCCAATGCAGATTGCCTTCATCCGCGTCATGGCCGGGATGCGCGACGTCGAGGTGCATGTGCGCAACGGCGGCGACAAAGACGTGCGGCTTGAAACGGTGGCCGTCATGCGCCATCCCGCCGAAGAAGTCCTATGGGCGGATCAAAAACTTGACGCGGGCTCGAACTCAATCGCGCGCCTCAGGCTCAAAGAACCGCTCCAGCCGTCGGAGTACGTTGTGGTGCGGCTGAATTACGTCTCGGGTGGCGAGACCAGGAGCGTCTATGCCCACCGGCGCGCATTCGAAGACGACTTCCCCATCGGTGTGTGGACCGCCAGGCCCGAAACGTATCAACTTTTGCGGCGCCTGCACGTGGACACGGTCGTCGAGGGCGGCACCGCCGACAACGAGTTCTACAGCCAGGCCGTGCCGCGGTACGGGTTCCGCACGATCGCCTTCACGGGCATGCCCGTCAACGTCGACAGTGTCCGCAGCCTCAGCGGCCATCCCGCCTTAAGGACCTGGATGGTCCGCGACGAGCCCGACTGGTCCATCGAGCCGAACATCATGCTGTTCGTCGATGACACCGTCCGCCAGTACGACCGCACCAAGCCCACGTTTATCACGCTGTGCCGGAATGTGAAATTTTTCGAGTATGCGAGCATCTGCGACATCCCATGCATGGACCACTACTCGGTGACGGCGCCCAGCAGCAGCAAGTGGCCGCATCCGTACGGCACCCGGCTGGAAGAGACCGCCATCTATACCGAAGACCTCAAGGCCGCGTCCGAACCCAAACCGATTTGGGTGTGGTCGCAGGCGATCGCCGATTGGGACCAGCGGCCCAGGCGGCCGGTCCCCACGCCGGACGAACTCGCCGCGCAACTCCTGCTCAACCTCGGCCGCGGCGCCAAAGGCATCATCTGGTTCAACTACGACCACAAGGTCGGCGAGAAGTTTCAAGACACGCGCCAGGCCATGCAGGGGTGGGGAAGAGTGATGCGTCTCGCGCGCGCCAGTTTCCTGGGCTCCGAGCCTTACGATGCGCGCGTCAAAGCCCCCGACAAGATCGACGTCGCCACGCTTGCCTCGTGGGACACGGCCATCTTGTGCATCACCAATCTGGATTATGAAATCCACCCGGAAGCGTATCCGTTCAAGTTGCGCGAGAACGTGCGGATTGAGTTTGCGCTTCCGGCGTGGATCGATCCGAAGTGTGCGGTTGCGATCGAGCCAGGCGGCGTTCGCGACGTGCCGTTCAAAATCCGCGGCAACCGCGCAACGGTCGAAACCGGCGACATAAAGGTCGGCACGCTGATACTGCTCCATAACAACGCGGCATTCCCCGCCGATCTTCAAACACAATACCAAGCTATCTTGCAGGACGAGAGCAAAGAATACTGAACGCCGTGTCCACTCCGTCCACTATGTCCACCATGTCCACAGTGTCCAGGCAGCCCATTGCCTTCCCTCGCCATTTTCCTGTATGGTTCCCATCGTAACGGGCAAACTGGAGTAGTGGGATGGCGCAACTGCCGCTGAGCCGGAAAATCTTCTACGGCATGGGCGCGCTCACCATGAACCTGCCCGACCTGATCGTGCTGCAATGGCTGCTGGTCCGGTACGTGCCGTCCGACCGGCCCCACCTCATCCCCAAAGCCCTGATGGGCGGCATCTACTTGTTTGCGCGCGTCATTGAGGCCCTCAGCGCGTCGCCCATCGGCCACTGGAGCGACATGTGCCGGTCGCGGTGGGGCCGTAGGCTGCCGTTCATGCGGCTTGGGCTGATCCCGTTTGCCGTGGTGTTTTTTCTGTTGTTTACGCCACCCGTCGACCACATGCACTGGCTCAACGCGGCGTACGTGCTCGTGCTCGTGCCGGCCTACTTTGTGCTGTACGGCATCATCATCACCCCGTACCTCGCACTTATTCCGGAAATCACCACCGACCTCAAAGAGCGCGTCGATCTCACGACCGTGCAGTCCGTGTTCCTGATGGTGAGCACGTTCCTGTTTGCGGCGGCCGGCGTGGTGCTGCAGAAATTCGGCTGGCACGCCCTAGCCGGCGGCGCCGCGGTCATCATCATCCTGTCATTCCTGCCGGCGAGCTATTTCATAAAAGAAAAGCCGCGGCCCGATCAGCACGACGGCCCCCCGCTCGGCATGATCGAAAGCACCCTGCTCGCATTGCGCAACAAGCCGTTCCGGTATTTGGCCGCCGCCGTCGCCATCTACTGGTTCGGGCTTAACACGATCATCGTCATGGTACCGCACTGGGTGAGTTCCGTCCTGGGCCGCGGCGAAGACACCGTCACGCTCATAATGGCGCCGTTTCTTCTCATGAACCTTGTGTTTTTCTTCGTGTTCAACTATCTCGCGGGCAGGATTGGTAAATATCGCGCGATGCTGATCACGTTTCTCGGCAGCGGGATTGTGATGGTGATGCTGCTGTTCGTGGGCCGGCTGGGAATCGGCAGCGACCTGATCCAGAGCACCCTGATCCTTTCTGCGTACGGTGCGCCGGCCGCCGGCTTCATGGTGCTGCCGTTTGCCGTACTCGGCGACGTCGTCGACTACGACGAAACGCTCACCGGCCGGCGCCGCGAGGGCATTTTCCTCGGCGTACAGGGCATTTTTCAGAAAATCAGCATCGGCATCAGCGTGCTGGTGTTCACGTTTGTCGCGTACCTCGGCGGCGAAGGCATCCAGCAACTCCAGGAAACCGCCGGCGTCGTCTTCACCGGCTCGTATTTCCGCGCAGGCGCGCCCGATGCTGTACCGTCCGCGCACAAGCCCGCGCCGCCCGGCGTTGTCCGCATCGACGTCCTGCCGGAGGGCCTGCCCGCACCGTGGACGCTCGAAGGCCCCGCAGGGTACACCCGCCAGGGAGCCGGCGCCACCCTGCTCGAAGGTCTCGCACCCGGCCCGTACAAGCTGACGTGGGGCGACGTTCAGGGGCACGCCCGCCCCGAGCCCGTAAGATCCGCCACGCCGTTTGGCCTCAAGTTGATGGCCGTCCTCGGCGCAGTCTCCGCCGTCGCCGCGTTCCTCATCTTCCTGCGCTACCCCCTCCACGAGCACGGCGGCAAGATCGTTGTTGTCGAATAAGGCGGTACGGAGCTGTTCAGAATCTGTTGATCCAATGGGCTTCTTTGCGGCTGGACGGCGCGGGCTGGAAGACCGCGCCTTGTACCAGACGAACACAGGGGTTCACAAAGCAAGCTTTCTTTGATGCACAAACGCAGGCGCGGTTTTTGTAACCCCGCGCCATCCAGACCACGGGCCGATCCCAACGCTCCCGACGTCGGCCAAAGTCAGGTCGAATCTACTGCTTTGCGGCGGGCACGTACGCCAGCGACGTTTGCAGCGGGTATGGGCAGGAGCAGCCGGAACTCGCTTCGGGAATCAGGATGAGCCCGCCCGCGGGAATGGCGTTAATCCAGCACCCGGGCCGCGTGATGTGGTTCAGCTTCGTGCGTGGGCCTTCCGGTTGAAGGTTCTGCACGCACGGATGGCCGTCACGGTACAAAAGGCAGCGTGCCGAAGCCGAGACCGTGCCGCAACCTTCCCGCTTCTCCATCTCCCAGTCGGCCGGCGCACCGGAAGGGTCGACGCGCACGCCGGTGCGCAGCGCGTATGCCACGGGCTCTGCGTAGACAATGTCGCCGACGACGACGGGGTGGTGGATTTGTTCGCCGTGGTCGCCACCGATCCCGCGTTTGTTGTTGGGGTGGTTGGCTTGCCACAGCGGTGTGCCCGTGGCCGCGTCGAATCCGTACAGGTAGTACCACGCCCGGCCCTCGCGGTTGCCCGAGCCCGTGACGAGCAGCGTGTCATTGGCGTAGCTGAGGTAAATGATGTGCTGGCATAACGAGAAGTCGACCGCGATCTCCCACGCCGGTTTTCCCGTCGCCAGATCGAGAGCCAACATCGTCGGGGCGTTGTCCCACAGGACTTCGAGGTTGCTTCGGCCGTTCCGGTCGCGGACAGCGGTCCGGCTGTGGCTCTCGATGAAATAGAGGCGCCCTGCGCCCGCAGCAATAGCCGAATGAATGAACAGCCCGCCGCCCCGCGACCACAGTACCTTTCCCGTGCGTCTGTCCATGCAGAAAAGGTAGTCGCTCGTGAGTAACCGTTTGAAATCGCCCCACTGGATCTCGAAATCGCCCAGCTTGCTCATCGTCGTGTAAGAAGCGTCGGGTCTCTGGCCGCTGCCGAGCAGGAAATCGCCGACGACCGCGACATAACCCCAATTGCGCTTTTCGTCGCCGGCCAACTGTGGCGCCTGGTACGTCGCCACGCGTTTGCCGGTTGCCGCATCGAGCACCCAGCATTCGTCGTGCACCGCGACATAGAGCAGATCGCCGGCCGCGGCCATGTGGCCCGAGTCGCGCGGGTTTGCCAGCCGCCGGTTGTTGGGCGTCTCGAGTTCCCACAGCGGCGTCCCGTTGTAGGCGTCGGCTGCAATGATGCAATTGTCGCCGGGTACGAACATCCGGCCGTTCTTTACCAGCGGCGGCATGGCGCGATGGTGCCGGTCGACCATGGGTCGCGGGCCGGGCAGGCCAAACCACTGCAACCGCGCCGGCGCCGAGACGATGGTGTCGCCGCTGCACCCCGAGTTGCCGGGGTCGGCGTATTGGTGGGTCCACTCGCCGGCGCCGGGGAGCGGGCCGCGCCGCAACACCAGCCACAGGCCGTCATCAATGATGATGTCGCAGCCGGCCAGTTTCCCAGTCCAATCTTTGACGGCGGCGGCCGTCTCGGGCGTGTATTTGACGAACAGGACGCCGGTGCGCGGGCGAAGCAGACGCGCCGCCTCTTCGGGCGCGAACGGAGGACAGCCGTTGGGCAGCGCGCGTTCGGAGACAATCACGTCGGCGATGTAGTCGGTGAACCGCAGCCGATCGAGCGGGGACGCTATCGCGGCTACCTTGGTGCCGTAGAGGCCGGTTCCAGCCAGCTCGGCCCGCATTCGTGAGACGGGTTGTTCATCATCAACCGCCACGACTCTCAGGCCGGAGTCTCGCGCGATCTCGAGACCCAGCGCGCCGGTTTGGCAGCCGAGATCAAGGCAGTAGCCTCGCCGGCCACCCGCCGTCTTGATGACAAACGAAGCGGCCGCGGAAACATCGGGGGCTGCCACAGGGCGCGCCGGCGGCGTGGATGGCGCGGAGACGGGGGCCGGTCCAGCGGCGAAACAATGGATCGCGCCGGTGTCGGTGCTGACAAGCAATCTGCCATCCGCAGCCGCGAGCCCATAGGCCTTGCCGTCGACCGGCGCCGACCACGCCGTCTCGCCGTCGGAAGTCCTGAGCGCCCGCACCTCATTTTCCGATCCCACGATTAACCGGTTCCCCGCCAGCATCATCGCATACGACTCCGGGCACGGTTTCCGCCACGCGTATTCGCTGCCACGCAACTCCTTCATGGCCTTTTCAACGCCGGCCAACTCCTGGGTTGCCGCGGCTTGCTCCGTTTCGGCCATAGTCTTGATGGCGTCGCGCAACCTCCTTCGCTGCTTTCGCAGGCCGTTTTGGCGCGCCACGTTTTCGCGGTACTTGGCCCTATCGAGCGCGGCGACCCATTCGTCCGACAGCAGGTACGACGTCTCGCCCTGGACGAGGATGCAGCGCCCAGGAAACGTCGCCACCGGCTCCTGCGTGCCCGCGTCAAACGCCGACAGCCGCGTGCCGGGGCCGGAAACGATCGTGTCGCTTGTCAGCAGCGCGTAGGTCCCGCCCTCGCCGCCGGGGCATTCGAGCATGCCTTCTATCTCGCCCGTCGCGAAATTGACGGCCACAGGCGAGGTCCTGCCGGTCGGGATGTAGAGCTTGCGGTCCGATGCCAGCAGGTAGCCTTGCGGCGATAATGCAAACCGCCGGCCGGCTTTCTCCGACGAGAAACTCCGGATAAAATCCATCGGGTCGGGTGAAACCTTCCAAATCTCGCGCCCGCTCCGCGCGTCAAGCGCGCAGAGATACACGCCCTCTTCCGGGAACAGCCCCGCACCGAAATACACTGTCCCGTCTTTCACGGCAACGCCCGTGCGAACCGGGCACGCCGAGATGATCCGCCCATTCCCCGGAATCCATCGCGCGCCCGGCGCCGGCGAGTACTTCCAGATCAGACCGCCATCCGCCGCATTCAGGCAATAGACATAACCGTCGTCCGACCCGGCATAAACCCGGCCTTCAACCACGGCCGGCGCCAAACGCACCGGCCCGCCCGTTACAAACGACCAGCGTTCCGCGCCGGTGCCCGCGTCCAGCGCGACTACCCGGTCGTCGGCCGACGATCCGAAAAAAACCAGCCCGCCGGAGATCGACGTGTGAAACGCCTTGTCGTAGGTTGCGCGGGGACGGAGAATGCGGACGGGTTTGGCGGCGAAATCCTGTACGGCGGGGTCGGGCCATGCGGGCTGCGGCGGCTCGATAGATCGGTAGCGCCAAATCTCGTGGAGAGGCGGCTGGATCGGCTCGTCCGTCGTGCCGCTTCTGTACGTATCGTGCCCGTAGGTCGGCCAATCCTCGGCCACCGCCGGAAAAACTAACGCCACTACACAAACCAGCACCGCCACCAACTGCTTTTCAATCATCACAACAACTCCCGATTAAAGCGGGCTTACTCTACCACAGGCAGCACCTTTTATCGAAGAGTAGGCGCAGATGTCTCGCCCGCGCCGTCCAGACCACAGGCTGGTGCCAACGAAGAAAGCTCAGCCTGAAGGTTAAGCGGAATGATTTCTGGCTTGTTGAGATCGGGCCGGTTGTGGTTTAGACATTGGCTGGTACGTTGACGGCGCGGGTGAGACGCCTGCACCTACTTTGTGATCTGAAACGGAATCGCGGGAAGTATGCCGATAAACGTTGGCTTGGCGTCCGGCTTGGCCTGTTCGCCCGGCTTGAGATACGCGTCGACGATCAGGTTGTCTTCACAACCCGGCTCGGCTGCCGCGTCGGCGTTTATCGCAAAACTCAGCCCTTCGTCGACGACCGAAACGTCGCCCAGAGCCAAGCCTTTCGGCGGATCGTTGAGCTGGAGTTGAACCTGGGAAAGCCGGGGGCCCTGCGCCGTCGTGACCGTCACAGCCGCGGTTCCGCCGGGCGTTATGCGCACCGGCAACATGCTGCCAATTCTAACCGGCTGAGCCGCGCGCCGCTTCGCCACCGCGACAAGGAGGTCTTGCGCGGGCACGAGATGCCGGTATGCAAACGCCTGCATCAGGTCGTCGGCGGGCACGGCCTCTCGTGCGACGTCCTCCCCGTTGATTCTGGCGCGGCCCTCGATACACAGCGCCACGGGTTCGTCCAGCGGTTTGGCCGGCGCCGTAAGGCTTATCCTGACTTTGTCGAGCTTGGCCGGGACTCTACCCCCGCTGATCCTGAACCCCTTGGCCGGCTTTTTCAGCACGAGTTCGATCTCGCCGTCAAACCCGTCTTTGCGCAACGCATAGACCGTCAGCGCCACCGTGCTCCCGGGGTTGATACTGATGCTCGATGGCGTGGCACGCAGTTCAAAGTCAGGCCGTGGAGCGCTCAGCCGCAGCCGGTACGCAAACTCATCGCCGCCCTGCTGCTGCGCATCGGCCAGCGCAACACGGTACCGGCCCGCGTCGGGCAGTGTCGCGCGCAGATACGAGTCCGCGTGGTGCGTTAGCAGCCCCGATCCTTTCTGCTCGCAATCATCGTTCATCACGATGACGCGGCCGGCGGCGTCCATTAGTTGAAGCACCGAATCCAGCGGCGAATTCAGCCGCCGCGCGATCACTTCCGCGACAATCTCGCCACCCGTAGCGGCTTGAAACTCAAACACGTCCGCGTCGCCGCTCCGGTTGATCCGGCCGTTGATAATGCACGGCAGCGTCACGGTCTGTGGCATCTGTGCATCATTGGGTTCGACCTCGATGCACTCCGGCAACGAGTCGACCGCGTAGAGGACCGGATTTGAAACTATCTGGCCGTTGTTCAGCGAGGTTTGCCGGATTTCAGCGGCTCCGGGCCGCGTGTCCAGCGCCAACCTGGCAGCGGGCAGGTTCCAGCCTGCCACCGAAGCCTTCACATCCGCGCCGGCAGGCCCGCCAAGCGGAAAAATGCTCGTCACAAACGGAAGCTCGCCAACCAGGATCCGATAAACGAAATCCTCGCGCCCGCGGTAGATCGAGTCGCGGATTTCCAGCGTGTACGTCCCGTCCTGCGGCACGTCAAAGAATATCACCGGGTCCGGATCGAACCGGAAATCGTCCGCAAACGCCACTTCCCGCCCGGCCGCGTCATAAATGCCGACCACCGCCTGGAACCAGCCCGGCACGGCATCGGCCAGGTACGGCACCAGGCTGCGCGCCTCCGCCCCCATAACCAGCCGCTGCCCTTTTCGCGCGGCAAACTCGAACCGGTCCGTGTCGCCCGGCATGATTTGGCCGTTGATCGTCACGGGCAACTCGAGCGGGGGCTCGGGCGGCGCATTGGTCTTGGCCATCGGGTCGTTCGGTTCGTACTCTCTGGCCTCGGGCAGCGCGCCCACCTCGAACCGCATCGGGTTGGTGAGGCCCGACGGCGCGAGGAGCCGGATCTGGCGCGGGCCCGGCGTCGCGGCGGGATCGACCGTGACCTCGATGAGGACCATCTCGCCGATCTGCGCGTTGGGCTGCCGCTTACCGGTCAGAAGGAGCACGCTCTTGACGTGGCCGAGTTCGCGGAGGCTGAGGTTGTCCAGGTCTTGTAGCAACGGGTGCGCCGGCAACTCGACGGAACTCGTCCATGCCGTAGAACTGGCGGCAGGGGATGTTTCGCCCCTGGCTTCCGCCAGACGCCTCTCCCAGGCGGCTTTAAACCGCCTTGTCAGTTCCTGCCGCTGCTCTTTATCGATTTTCCTGAGCGGCCTGAAGTGCTGTACCACCCTGGCCTCGATGCCCTCGGCGGGAGAGACCAGCGCCGATTTGACGCCGCGCAGGCCCTGGCCGCCCGCCAGTATCTGGACCGTCGTGCCCTGTTGCACACCCGCCGGATAGACATAACCGATGCTCGTGGTCCTTTTTGCCGCCTGCGCCGCCGCGCACGCCGTAAATAAGAAGACGGCCACCGCCATAATCCCGGCAAGGTGTAGCGCAGGCGTCTCGCCTGCATTGACCGTTCGCATGATCATCAGATGATCTCCGTCAGGCGGCCACCGGTTTTGACTTTTTCTTCGGCAGACGGCAAGACCGTCACGTCCAACCCGCGCGAATTCGGCATCGGGCCGTCCGGGTCGATCCCGAGCAGCTCGTACATGCTCGCGATGAGGTCCTGCGGGTATACGGGCCGCTCGGCGACTTCCTCGCCGGTGGCGTTGGACGAACCAACCACCCTGCCGCCTTTGAACCCGCCCCCGGCCACCACCGAGCAAAAACAGTTGCCGTAATGGCTCCTGCCGCCGTTCCATGGCGGCGCCCACTGCACCCGCGGCGTCCTCCCGAACTCGCCCGTCCACCACACGATCGTCGAGTCGAGCAAACCCCGCGTGTCGAGGTCTTCGAGCAGCGTTGCCATGCCTTTGTCCATCTCCGGCAGTTTCCGCCGCATGGTTTCGAAATGCTGCTTGTGCGTATCCCAGCCCTTGTAATTGATCGTGACGTACGGCACGCCGTGCTCGACGAGCCGGCGCGCCATCAGGCAGGACTGGCCGAATGTGTTGCGGCCATACTGCTCGCGCGTCTCCTGGCTCTCGGTCGAGAGGTCGAACAGCTTGCGCGCCTCGCCGAACATCAGGCCGTACGCGCTGTTCTCGCACCGGTCAAGTGCCTGAAAACTCGAGTTGGCGGGCATCGCCCGGCCCAGCGTGTCGAGCGCGTGAAGAAACTCTCTCCTGCCACGCTGGCGTTCGTCCGAGATACCCTCGGCGACGATGCCTTCCACCACGAACGGGTTCTTGTTCGGGTCGCCGCCCGTCGCAAACGGTTTATACTGCTGCTCGAGGAAACCCGCCTCGGAAAACCGACCCTGCGGTTCCGTGAGCACGATGTACGGCGGCACAAGCCCTTTGTAGCCCCCGTCGTAACCTTTAAACAGCGAGACGACCGCCCCGACGCTCGGATAGACCAGCCGCCCGGGCTCCCGGCCCGTCTGCACGATGTACGATGCGGTTTCATGGGCGTTGACACGATGCGTCATGCTGCGGATGATGGCGTATTTGTCGGCGTGTTTTGCCAGCATGGGAAGCTGGTCGTTGATCACGATGCCGTCGACGTTGGTCGCAATGGTCTTGTCGAGCGGGCCGCAAAAATCCCGGCCCGCGTCGGGCTTGGGGTCGAACGTGTCGATGTGACACGGGCCGCCCCACATCCAGATCTGGATCACTGACTTGGCTTTGGCGGGCTTCTGCGCCGCGGCCGCAACCGACGGCGCGCACATCAGCCCCGCCGCCGACGCCAACCCGAGTCTCAGCGCATCGCGCCGCGAGATCCTGTAGCCGCCCCGCTCCATCGACAACCTCCTCGTATTGCTCTTATCCGTCCGATCAGTCGGATCCGTCCGATCTCAATGCCTATAAAGGAATTCCTTGGTATTTATCAGGGCCCAGGCGAGGTCTTCCGCCGCCTGCTTGGGTTGCAGCCCGGCTGTCTGCACATATTCTTTGACCGTCTGGAGTTCGGAATCGGTCGGTTTCCGGGTAAGGATCGTCTCGTAAAGCCTTATGATAGCGGCGCCGGGTTTCTTGTTCGCGCTTCGAAAGAGGTTCTTGATCCGCCAACTGTTTTGAATTCTGCGCTGGATGTTGCTCGAGTTGAGGAGGTGGAGCCGCTGCGCGTCGGTGGGCTGGTTAAGCCGCTCCGATTCGAGCCCCGTATCGCGCGGCGGCCGCCCGAACATCTCGAGGAACGGGCTCGTGATGCTGCCGTCTGCGAGCGCGACCGACCGCTGGTAGTCCGGGATGAACGTGAACGGCTCGGGGATCGGGCTCTGATAGCCCTCGCGGGTCCCCGTAATCCAGCACAACGCATCGATCAGGACTTCCGCGTCGAGCCGCCTTACCGGGTAGCAGGCAAACAGCGGTTCGGCGTCGGCGCTGTCCGTGCGCGGAATCGACGACTGCTGGTACGTCCTCGAGTTCAGAATCAGCCGGTACATGTGACGCAGGTCATAATTGGCATTCAGCAATTCGCGCTCGAGATACTCGAGCAGTTCCGGGTTCGACGCCAGGTTGTCCGGCCGGATGTCGTCGGCCTCGTGGATGATGCCCCTCCCCATCAGCCACGACCAAACCCGGTTGACGATGTTGCGCGCAAACCAGGGATTGTCCCGCGCGACAAGCCACGCCGCAAACACCTTCCGCGGGTCTTGATCCGGCGCGACAACCACCTGCACCCCGTCCGGAAACGTGACGTCGAGCGGTTCAACCGCGTCCGGCTTCATGTAGACAATCTCTTCTTTCCACTCGGCGGTGCTTTTGTATGCAACCTTCGAGAAGAACAGCGCCAGGTTGTCCTGATCGGCCTTTGGCCATCCGCCGATGCGCGCACCCATAAACGTCAACGCGGCGGCCGCCGCCAGTTCGCCCGGCTGCCTGCCCTGGATCGCCCGATAAAAATTGACCGGCGGCACCCGAAAGTTGCTGCCGCTCGATGTCAGCAGTTCGCGCACAAACTGGTCGTAAGGCATGTTCGATCGGAGCGCGTCGCGGATCCAACGGTGGTACGCCTGGACGGCGTTCGGCCAGAGGTTGATTGGGAATTCGGCCTTGACCCTAAGGAGATCGCACCATTTCAGCGCCCAATATTCGGCGAATTCGTCGCGTTTGAAGAGCAACTCGATAAGTGCGGCGCGTTTGCCCGGTTGGTTGTCCCGCATAAACGCTTGCAGCTCAGCCGGTTGGGGCAGGGTACCGGTCATGTCGAGGTAGACGCGCCGCAGGAAAACCTCGTCCGAACACGGCCTGGCGGGCTTGATGCCGCTCTGTTCGAGGCGCACCAGGACGAGTTCATCGATCTTGCCCGCCGACGTCGACCAGTCCGTCACCTCAAACGGCGCAACAACCGGCCCCTGTGCAACCACCATGGTGGAAAAGACAAAAACGAGCCCGCAGAGCCTGCCCATCGGGTTGAACAGAGAACAACATGGCATGGCGGCTTCCTCTTTTTGCCTCGATTGGTGAAACCCATCCTACCGCAAAATGTTCCAAAAGGATAGCCGCCAGGTGTTATTCAGTTGCCAGAATACGTTCGCGGGCGGAAAACCAGTGCTGCGTCCGTAAACAGATCCGCACCAGCATCAGCATCACCGGCACCTCGATGAGAACGCCGACGACGGTGGCCAATGCGGCGCCGGACGACAGTCCGAACAGCATAACAGCCGTCGCAATAGCAACTTCGAAGTGGTTGGACGCCCCGATCATGGCGGCAGGTGCAGCATCTTCGTAGCGGAGCTTAAGGAGTTTGGCCAGCGCATAGCCGATTACGAAAATAAGGCAGGTCTGAATAAAGAGCGGTACGGCAATCCAGAGAATAGTCAGCGGATTGCCCACAATAACCTCGCCTTTGAACGAAAAGAGTAGCACCAGCGTGATGAGGAGCGCGATGATGGTGATAGGCGTCAGGACGTGGAGGAATCTCTCCTTGAACCATTGCTCACCCTTGGCGGAGATGATCCACTTTCGGCTGAGATAGCCGGCCACCAGCGGTAACGCTACATAGATAGCAATAGATAGCAGCAGCGCCTGCCAAGGCACGGGGAGCTTTCCCACGCCGAGCAGGAACCCGCCCAGGGGGCCGTAAAGCACCAGCATGGTCAGCGAGTTGATGGCGACCATTACCAGCGTAAGCCCGTCATTGCCTCGAGCCAGATAGCCCCAAACCAACACCATGGCCGTGCAGGGGGCGATACCCAGCAGGATGCAGCCGGCCAGATAGCTTCGCCAGAGAGGCACCTGAAGCATCTTCACTCCCTCGTGCATTATGACCGTTCCAGCGCCATATTCCGCGCCCACAGGAAGGTCCAAGCCAAAAGGCATTTTCACCAGATCCATTGCTTCAGATCCGATGAATGCACGGAACAGCGTGCCAAGAAAGAACAAGGCGATTCCATACATGGTAAACGGCTTGATGCACCAGTTGACGAAAAGAGTGAGAAAGACCGGCGTACCGCGTTTGCCGGCTCTTATCACGCTGGCAAAATCGATCTTCACCATGATGGGATACATCATAAAGAAAAGGCAGATGGCGATGGGTATTGAAACTACCGGCGCGCCATTGACGCGGATCGCCAGCGAATCCAGATAACCCGCCAGATCCGGCGCTATCCGCCCGAGCCCGATCCCGCCCACGATGCACAACCCGACCCAGATTGTCAGGTATCTCTCGAATACGTTCAGCTTTTTCGTTTGAACTGCTGCTCGTTCTGCTGCCATGCACTGCTCTCCCATCTTTATTTGTGTGCTGTGATGTAAAGACTCGTGGCGAAATCGCCCGGCCTGGCCTCTTCCGGCAGATGCTCGAGGATCTTGCGGTACAGCGGATCATTCGCATCTACCATGGCTTCCACGAATCCCGTCTTCTGCTCCAAGCGGACGTCTTTGAACCCCACCTCCCGTGCCATCCGCTCGACGTCGCTCACCAGCGCCGCGCCCGCCACGCAACCTACCAGCGCCTCCACCATCCCACGCACGGCCTCCGGCAGCGGTTGCAGCAGCGCCAGGTCCGAAATTGCCGTGCGCCCGCCCGGTTTCAGAACCCGGTACATCTCCCGCCATACCTGCGGCTTGTCCGGCGACAGATTGATCACGCAGTTCGAGATGATCACGTCCACCGAACCGTCCGCCACGGGCAGGTGCTCGATCTCGCCGAGCCGGAACTCGACATTGTCCAACCCGGCCCTGGCCCGGTATCCGGCGGTGTTTTCTCGCGCCTTCGCAACCATCTCAGGCGTCATGTCCACGCCGATCACGCGCCCGGTGGCGCCTACTTTCCGACCCGCGATAAACACGTCAAAACCCGCCCCGCTGCCAAGATCCAACACCACCTCGCCCGCCGACAGGCCCGCAATCGCCGTCGGATTGCCGCACGACAGGCCGAGGTTCGCACCTTCCGGCAGCGCCGCCAGTTCCTGCTCGCTGTAGCCAATCTGTTCCGCCAGCAAGTCGGCCTGACTCGTTCCGCAGCATGTGTTCGGCCCCGACGCCGGCCCGCAACATGACCCGCCGCCCCGCGCCACCTGCGCATAACCCTCGCGAACTGCCGTCCGAATCGCTTCATCATCTTTATTCTTGTTCATCGTTCATGACCTCTACGTTTCAACTTGTCCATATCATGTACAATCCGCCGAGAATCACCAGCAGCCCACAAACCCTCTTTACGACAACGGTTCCCCGCGATTTCTCATTCCAGTTCAGGTACCTCTGGACGAGTTCCGTGCTGGTTCCCGCGGCCACAATCACCGAGCAGTGGCCGACGCCGTACGCCCCCAGCAGCAATGCGCCGTAAAAGAAACTTGTCGACGCCAGCCGGAACGTCACGCCCAGCATCGGCGCCATATACGCAAACGTGCACGGGCCCAGCGCCACGCCGAACACCAGCCCAAGTACCAGTGCCGCCAGCAGGCCTTTCCGTTTCATACCCACCTGCCCGGGACCCGACCACGGCATCGGGATCACATCGAGCAGGTGGAGGCCCACCAGGAAAAACAGGCCCGCCATCAAATAGTTCCCGTACCGGCCCACATCGCCCCACATCCGCCCCGCCGCCGCCGTTACCACGCCGATTGCGCCAATCGTAACCAGGATGCCCAGTGCAAACAGCAGCGACGTGATAAACGCCTTCCGCGTCGTCATCCCTCCCTGACCGTTGACGAACCCCACGATCAGCGGAAGACTCGACAGGTGGCACGGGCTCAGCAAAATGCTCAGCACGCCCCACAAAAACGCCGCCGAAACCGCCACCGCGGGCGCGCCTTCAACCGCCTGGCTCAACGTGGTAAAAAGTTGCTCCATTATCTACACGGCTCCAAGTTCCGCCAGCTTCTTTTCTATGTCCGCCTGCGGAAAGAACCCTGTATGGCGGTAGATCTCTTTGCCGTCCTTGTCGAAAAACACTTGAATCGGAATGGACCGGATCCCGTAACGCACGGCCAGGACTTGTTCTTCGCGCACGTGGACGAAAAGAACGTTCGCTTTCCCTTCATACTTCTTCTTGAGGTCGGCCAGAATGGGCGTCATCATGTCACAGGGACGGCAGCCGCTCGCCCCAAAATCCACCATCGAAGGCTTACCGCTGCCACGTGCTTTGTCTACGGGATTGTCCTTGGCGGACGCGGCCTGTTCTTTAGCCCACGCCGCGGAAACGACGACTGGTATCCGCTGGCCGAGGGTCCGTATGTGTTCCTGAAACGCGTCTTGTTGCTTCTCTTTGGCGACATACTGTTTCAACTGGTCCTTGACCTGCTCCAAGGTGGCCCCGCCACATGCGTCTTTGTTTTCTTCGTAGAATCTGGCTACCTCATCTTCCGTGACCTCGACTTGTGTAACAATGCCTTGCACATAATCGTCAAGGATTTCCTGTTCCGATTTGGAGGCGATGTCTTTATTGGCTTCGGCGGCCTGTTGCCTGGCAACTGCAAGAACAAGTGCCTTGGTCGCAATCTGCTCCATCAAGAAAAACCCGTTCTTCTTAAGCTCTTCCCTCATGGTTTCCGGTGCTTTAGCGACCTCGGTGTTGAGATCCTTTGATGTCATCTCCGTGGAGCCCGAACGAAGGAGTACCCCGTCCGGGAGATCAGAGAGCATGGCGAATGATAGACCGCTGGACGCGAGACCCGGATAGGTCTCATTCATCGTTGGGGATTTTCCCTTATCCGAAGGGGCCGGCGGTTGCGCCGTGGCGGTCCACGCGGTTAGTAGAGCCATTACCGAAACAACAGAGATCAATCGATGCAATTTCATTCTCAGTTCTCCTGTCTGGCCACGCCAGACGACGATAACACCATTTGTTTCAAGCGCATGATCTGTGTTCTCATTTGGGAGTGCATTCACCGATTTTGCACGCTTTGCTGATTTGCTGAGGCGTGAGTTTCATTTTTTCGACTAAGGCCTGTTCAATAAGAATCAGCCTGCCGGTCGCCGTTGGATGGACGTCTACCCATTTCCTGAGATTCGCCTCATGGGCGAAGAAGGCTTGCTTGAAACAACCCGTCGAAACGAGCTTTCCTTCCGCATCCTTTTTCGTGCCGGCCCAAGCCACGGCGGATTGCGGTTCGAGCGAGCTTACATGACCGCCCGCGGTCTTCACTTGAATGGGCTCGCCTGAGAGTGCATCTTTCGCGGTTACTTCAATGTCCTTTTGCAGCCGAGCAGCTACGCCCAACGCGCACATGGTGCAGCAGCCCCACGTGTTGAGCCCCTCGACTTTTACGGCGCAGGCATCGGCCGGATACACGGCCCGGTCGCAGAAACCGCAGCGGGTTTCCATTTCTTTCGCCATCAGGCCCGGCATGTCGATCACGCTGCCGCCATTGGCGCTGCACTCGGCCTTGGCCGCGGCTTCATCCGCAAAGGCTTTCACAACCGGCCGGGTGTGTTGGTCCAGCGAGAGCGCGAACCTGGCGCTGCCGGCCGCAACCAGCGAGCCCGTGTTCCAGTCGGTTACAGATACGTTCTCGATGGGCGGTTTCGATTCCATCATGCTCGAATACGCGATGAAGTAACAGTGGGGCGAGCAGAAATTGACGTCGCCTTTCTCTGTCTTCAGCACCACAAGCGTTTTGGCGGCGATGTCGCCATCGCACATGTAGCAGATTTGGTTCTTGTCGCGCGTATCGGCCGAGGCCGGTTCCAACCGCGTGAACCCGGCGGGCGGCGCTGTCTTTTGTTCGGCCGGCAGCACGCCGAACTCTCTCCATTTGCCGAGAATCTCGTCCTTGCCGAAGAAGCCGACGTGCCGGAACAGTTCCTTGCCGGAGGCGTCGAAAAACACCTGCGTCGGAATGCTCCGGATGCCATACTCTTTTGCGGCCGGCGGGTTTTTCCACACGTCGATGAACTCCACATCGAACCGCCCCGCGTATTCCTTTTTCAATTCTTCGAGAATGGGCGCCATCATTTTGCACGGGATGCACTTGTCCGCGCCAAGGTCCACCAGCCGCGGCAGCACCTGCGGTTTCGGCGCCGCTGGTTTCGGCGCATCCTGCGCCGCCGGTGCTGCTGCCGGGCCTTGGTCAGCTTTTACGATCAATTGCGTGGGGTCTCCGGTTGTGTAGTCTTTCCACACCTTGATGCCCACCACCGCGGCAATCAGCGCCGCCACTATCAGCAGTTTCGATAAAAGGTTCATGATGTCGCCTCCGGTTGAGCCGCCGTAAACGCACGGACCTCGTCTTGAACGTATTTCGTGAACGCCGCCTCGTCCTCGAGGAGGTCCCACACCTTCTCGAGATTCTTCCAGCGCGTTTCCTGGCCCGCCTTCATCTCACGCACCACCACGGACTGCGCCATGAGCCCGTACCGATCTTCAAACTGCGTGTTGGCCGGCTCATCCAGGTTGAGTGCCTGCCACGTGACGCGCCCGGCCTCCACGTCCGGCGCCACCGCCGACTTCGCCCAATCCTCGATCGTCAGGCACGACGGGCAACGAACGGTCCTGTGGAAATACACCACTTCGGTTCGCGCGGGTTCGGGCGCACTGCCGCAGCTCAGCATCGAAACCACAAGAACGCCCGCGGCCACAGCCGCTGACATCAATCCAACCCGTCTCATCACGCCAGCAACTCCCGGGCTCTCGCCACGGCCTTTCCGACCGCCTCGTCCGTGGCCGGGCTCTTGCCCTTCTCCAGGCCGAGGTCTGCCAGTTGGTGATGAACGAACGCCGTGAATCCGCCCTCCTCGAGCGTTTTCCGGGCGCAGTTCAACGGGCACCCGTCAATCGCCAGCACCTTGCTCGCTGCCTGAGTCGATGCCATGATGCCGCTCACGCGGCCGCCGACGCCCGCCAGGCAGAACATCTTCCCGGCGCCTTCGTGCGCGAGCGTCCGCGCCGTCCGATCCGCTATTTCACCCACGTCCGCCGCACCCGAACACGCAAAAATCAATGTCGGGCCCGCCGGGCAACTGCAAGATTCTTTATCAGTCATTTTTCCATCCTCCCATGATTCAGGTCAGCATCTTCTTGATCTCGTCCACCGCCGGCACTTTCCCCGCCACCTTCACCGTCCCGTCGACGGCCAGCGCCGGCGTCACCATCACGCCAAACCCCATGATGGCGTTGATGTCCTTGATTTTCACCAGTTCGTACTCGATGCCCAGCTCTTTGGCGGCGGCCTCGGTGTTTTCCGCCAGCTTGGTACATTTCGGGCAGCCCGTACCCAATATTTGCAGCTTCATCTTAATCTCCTCAAGAAGGACCGATTGCCCGCAACTCAGTTGAACCCAATCGTCCTATACGTCCCATATGTCCCATTTGTCCCATTTCCTATGGCGATACTGCGCCAAACATCATCCCGCTCAACGTCGACATCACGATCACCAGCAACACATACACGGCCGTTTTCTTTGTGCCCATGATGCTCCGGATCACCAGCATGCTCGGCAGCGACAACGCCGGGCCCGACAACAACAGCGCCAGCGCAGGGCCGTTCCCCATCCCTGAACCTATCAGGCCTTTCAGGATAGGCACCTCGGTGAGTGTCGCAAAATACATGAACGCGCCGATCACCGACGCCATGAAATTGGCCCGGATCGAGTTGCCGCCAACGGATTGCGCAACCCAGCTTGACGGAATCAGCCCTTCTTCGCCGGGCCGGCCAAGCAGCAGCCCGGCTACGAGCACGCCCGCCAGCAACAGCGGCAAGATCTGTTTCGCATACCCCCACGTCGCGCCGAACCACTCGCCCAACTCGCCGTCGTGCGTGCTTGTCACCGCGGAAAGCAGCACCACCGCCGCCGCAAATGCCACCGCCGGCGTTCCGGGAAAAAGCAGCGCCAAGGCCGCCGTCGGCAGGGCGATCAGCGCCGTCTTCCACCATTTCAGCCCAAACCACGTTACCAGCATCCCGCCGAGCACCCCCGCCGACACCGCCGTCAACAGCCATTTCATCGCATAAACCGCATGCCACGCGCCCGTGGACTCGGCGGGCTCGCCCCAGTTGGCAAACACGAGGATCGCCACCATCGCCGCCAGGTAGCCCGACGTCTGCCACAGCTGCCGCGGCTGTTCCGCCGGCAATGGCGCCGCTTTGGCGGCGATGCGTTGCGCTTCCTCTTTCCTGAAAATGAAGTGCATGGCCAAGCCGATCACGATGCTGAACCCGACCGCGCCGACCGCCCGCGCGATCCCTATCTCCAGCCCCAGGACGCGCGCCGTCAGGACGATCGCCAGCACGTTGATCGCCGGGCCCGCGTAAAGAAACGCCGTCGCCGGGCCGAGGCCCGCGCCCATACTGTATATGCCGCCGAACAACGGCAGCACCGTGCACGAACACACCGCCAGCACCGATCCCGATACCGACGCCACACCATACGCCAGCACCTTATTGGCGCCCGCGCCGAGATATTTCATCACAGCCGCCTGACTCACAAAAACCGATATCGCGCCCGCAATGAAAAAAGCCGGTATCAGGCAAAGTAGCACGTGCTCCCGCGCATACCATTTCACCAGGTAAAGCGACTCGAGCACCGCGTGATCAAAACGCCCAACACCCACCGGCAGGTAAAAAAGACCAAGGAAAACCCCCACCAAAATGGCCAGCGTTTTCAGTTCTTTTTGCGTCTGTGCGCTTACCGATATGCCCGAAAAACGCATGTTTAGCCCACCAACTCCTGCTGCCGCCGCGCGTTTTCCTTCAGCACCGTCTCGATGCAGCCGAAAAACTTCAAAATGCACGGGCAGCAAAGCCGGTAATACACCTGCAAGCCCCGCTTGTCATCTTCGACAAGCCCCGCACGCTTCAGCACGCTCAGGTGCTTCGATACCGTCGACACATCCGCGTCAACCATGTCCCGCAACTCGCACACGCAACGCTCGCCTCGCGACAACTCCTCGACGATAAACAGCCGCGTCGGATGCCCCATCGCTTTGATAATATCCGCCCGGGCTTCGAGCCTGTGCTGTCTTTTCTTATCCATGCCCTCTCCTTTACTATTTGGTATTATAGCCAAATACTCCGCCCCATGTCAACCTTTGGGATGCTCCCGTTGGGACCCCACCGGCAGTGAACCGGACTGCCCCCAAAAAAAAGAGGATGCCCCCAAAACTATTGGGAGCGTCTCAAATGGTGCTTATTTGTTCAGTAAGTGTTTTTTGAAGAAGTCGAGGATGTACCACTGGCAGACGATGTTGGGTTCCTGGGCGAGGTCGAGTGTGTGTGGCCATCCATCGAACTTGACGTACTGGCATGGGACGCCGATCTCGGCGCATTTTTTTGCCAGCAGGTCGCTTTGTTCGGCGGGCACGGTGTCGTCGACAGTGCCTTGGAAGATGAGGGTGGGCGGGTCGTCGGGGGTCAGGTAGGCGATGGGAGAAGCGCGGCGGAAGAGATCGGGGTCGTCGGCGTAAGATTTATCGAGGAAACTGGTGACTTGCGGGGCGGTCTGTGCGACGGGCGCGGTGAGATCGGTGGGGCCATACCCGTCGATGACGATGTTTACGCGGCTGCTGACGCCGGGGTATCCGCCATCGCCCTCGAGTTCGGGGACGTCTGAACTGTAGCCGATCATCATGGCGAGATACCCGCCGGCGGACCCGCCCATGACGGCGATACGGTTGGGGTCCATGTTATTTGCGGCGGCATTGGCGCGCATCCACCGGACGGCGCATTTGGTGTCCTGCACGGCGGCGGGGAATTTGGCCTCGCCTGAAAGCCGGTATCCGACCGTGGCGACGATGTATCCGCGTGCGGCGAAGCGGGTGCAATAATAGGCGTAATCGGCACGGTCACCGCCGCTCCAACCGCCGCCGTGGATGAAAATAAAGCCGGGGGCAGGCTCTTTGACGTTGCCGGGCAGGTAGAGGTCGAGCAGAAGGGGCCGTTCGCCGACCCGGCCATATTCGACGTCTTTCTTGACGACGACGCCGACCGATTCGGGTGGGGGGTCGTCCTTGTTGATCAATTGCACTTCGCCAGCGGATATGGCGGCGTACATGGCCTCGGTGCTTTCATAGCCTTTGGGCATGGGCGGGGGCGTATCGCCGGTTGGTACGCCAAACTGGTCGACTTCCACGGCGGGCGCCGCGGCCGGCGCAGGAGTGGGTGCGGGCGCTGCAACCGGCGGCGGTGTTGGGACGGAGTCGGTTTTTGGCGGGGGAGTGCCGGGCTGCGTGCAGCCGGAAACGATGCAGAAAATGAAGAGCCCAATCAGGTAAAGAATGCGGTAGTTTTTCATAGCGGAAGGTTCCTTGTTTAGCCTTTGCAGAGTATCCACGGGCGGCAGGATGATTTCAAGGCGGCTTTCCCGTTTGGAATGCGAAGTGCGGAGTTCAAAGTTCTCAGTTTGACTTTGCACTTCTCACTTCGCCCTTCAAACGGTTAGACCTGCGGGCCTCTTGACATCGGGTGGGATTCGTGGTTGAATATAGCTGAAAAAGAATTCAGACGTTTTTCGAGGGCACGAAGATGACACGCGAGTTGACGCGGCGGCAAGGGGCTATTCTGCAGTTTATTGTTGAATCGATCCGGGACCGGGGTTGGCCGCCGACGATCGCGGAAATCGGCCAGCAGTTCCAGATCGCCTCGACCAACGGCGTAAACGACCACCTGGTGGCGCTGGAGAAGAAAGGGTATATCGAGCGGTCGTCGAAGGCGCGCGGGATCCGGGTGACGGAAAAGGCGGCGGCCGGCCTGTATCAACAAGGCGGGGGGACGTTGCCGCTGGTGGGGCGTATCGCGGCGGGCCAGCCGCTGTTTGCCCAGGAGAACATCGAGGATTTCGTTACGGTTGCGCCGGCGCTATCGCGGCTGAAAGGCTATTGCCTGCGTGTGCAGGGGCAGAGCATGGTGGAGGCGGGCATCCTCGACGGGGACGTGATCGTGGTGGACCAGGAACGGGAGCCGCGTGCGGGCGACGTGGTGGTGGCACTGGTCGGGGATGAGGCGACGGTGAAGTATTTTCATCCGCGCGGGAATGAAGTGGAGTTGCAACCGGCCAATTCGGCCATGAAACCGCTGGTGCTTCCGGCGCACGACGTGGAGGTGCAGGGTGTGGTGGTGGCGCTCCAGCGGATACTGCTGTAGCAAAAATAGGACCTATAAGGACGAATAGGACGGATAGGACCTGTAAGGACCGACAGGAGCGCGCGCGGCGGGATTCGGCTTGTAATTGGGGGGCGGAGACGCTAGTGTAGTCGTTGGCCGTAGTGACAAGTCGGAAGCGGGGATTGCGGATGGACGAGTATGCCAATGTGTGGCCGGAGGGGGGTCTTTTTGCGTTTTCGGGAGCCGATGGGGAGACTCGCTGCGCCGAACCGTTTGTGGCCGCGGGGACTGCCGAGGGGCTAGGTTGGGATTTCTGGCTGTCGCCGCGTCTTGTGCTGGCCCTGACGGTCGGCGGAAAGCGCCTTGCCCAATTTCGCAGTCCCGGCGATTACTGTTTTGGCGATTGCTGGCGGGTGACGGCGCTTTATGAAGGGGAAGAAGGGGTTGTCGAGGGGGCGTTTGTTGACTGCGCGTCAATGACGGTTCAAGTACGTTTCAGCAACTTGCCGGAGTCGGTGGCTCCGGAACTGGGGGCGAATCTCGAGGGGAAGGTGAGCGGGGACGGGGCGACGGTGTACTCGGGCGAGGGATGGACGGTGGCGGTGGTGGGGCGGAAAGACGAGCAGGCGCATCGGTTCGGGGTGGGTATTTCGTACGAGTCTGAGGCGGAAGCCGCGGGAAGAGCCCGGGCGGCGCTCGATGCGGATTTTGGTGAGGCGACGTCGGCGCGGCTGGCCTTTTACCGGGCGATCGAGCCGCCGGGCTCGCTGTCCGGGAGCAACCGGCGGACGTATTATAAGGCGGCGTCGGTCGAGAAGATCAGCATCGAGAGCGCGCAACTCGATATCCCGTTCCGGTGGACTACGGCCGACCGGATGCCGCACCGTTATCTCTGGCTGTGGGACACGGCGTTTCACGTGCTCGGGCTGCAACATACGCGGCCAGAACTGGCCAGAGACGTGTTGCGGGCACTGTTCGTGAAACAATTGCCGAGCGGGAAGCTGAACCTTGCGGTGCGGCCGGGCGAACTGTTGCCGGTGAAGGAAGGCTGCCAGCCGCCGCTTCTGGCTTGGGCGGTGTGCCAACTGAGCGAGCACACGATGCGCCAGGATTTCATGGGGGAGATGTACGACGGGCTTGTGCGGTATATCGAGTGGTTCGAGGACAGCCGGAAACTGCCCAACGGGTTGTACGGCTGGCAACTGCGGGTCGAAGACGACGCGATCCGCGGGGCACGTGGCGCGGAATCGGGGATGGACAACAGCCCGCGATTCGACGAGGCCAACGTGATCACGGCCGTCGACCTCTCGAGCTACATGGCCAGCGAATATCACAGCCTCGAGAAGATCGCAAAATGCCTGGACCGGCCCCGCGACGTCGAGGAGTGGAAACGGCGGCGGGCGGAGATTACGGCCAGGATGAACGAGTTGCTGTGGGACGACGAGGCGACGTTTTATTTTGATTTGGACGAGTTTGGCGAGTTTATTCCAGTGAAGACGGCGGCAGGGTTTATGCCGTTGTTCGGCCAGATTCCGGACAGGGACCGGGCGGAAGCGCTGCGGATGCACCTGATGAATCCGAACGAGTTTTGGTCGCCGTTTCCCGTGCCTACGGTTTCGCCGGACGAGGCGACGTATTCGCAGGACATGTGGCGCGGGCCAACGTGGATTAACATCAACACGCTGATTTATTACGGGCTGATGTCTTACGGGTTTTTCCAGGAAGGGCGGCGGATCGCGCGGATCAGCCTGCAGGAGATCGCGCGCTGCTACATGCTCTACGGGTGCCTTTACGAGTATTACGATTCGTCGACGAACCTTCCGCCGGCTGAGTTGCCGCGGAAAGGCGGTTGCGGGAATAAAGGCGGCGCGGGATTCGGCGTGGTGAGAGATTTTCATTGGACGGCGGCGCTTTTCATTCACCTCGCCCACGAACTGGACTAGGCCATGCTGTACACCGAAAAGAACCTTGTGCGCCGGCCGGCGCCGGACCCTTCCGATCCGGATCTGATCCTGTCGATCACGCCGGAACAAGCGGGCTGGAAGTACATTTCGTTTCAGGCGCGGCGGCTGGCTTCAGGCGGGCGGTGGGCTTTTTCGACGGGCCATAATGAACTCGCTCTTGTGAACCTCAGCGGCCGCTACGCGGTACGGTCGAACCGCGGGGAATGGCGCGGGGTCGGCGGCAGGGCCAATGTTTTTAAGGGGGCCGCGCACGCGCTGTACCTGCCGCGCGGGACCGAGTTCGAGGTGGAAGCGGAAGAGGCGGGCGAGTTCGCGGTGGCGTGGGTTCCGACGGACGAGGATCACGCGCCATGGATAATCCGGCCGGAAGACGTGCGGATCAGCGTGCGGGGCGGCGACCATGTTACGCGGCAGATCAACGACCTGCTGCCGCCGGGATCGCCGGTACACCGGCTTGTGCTGGTCGAGGTGTATACGCCGGGCGGTAACTGGAGCAGCTACCCGCCGCATAAACACGACGTCCACATCGAGCGGGACGGGAAACTGATCGAGGCGGACCTCGAGGAGGTTTACTTCTACAAGTTCGACCGGCCGGATGGGTATGCGTTTCAGCGCGTTTATACGGAACCGCGCTCGCCCATGCACGGGACGTCGCCCATCGATGCGGTGTGCATGCCGGAGGAAAACTGCGCCGTGCTCGTCCCGGAAGGCCACCACCCGGTTGCGAGCCCGCCGGGGTATACGACATATTACGTGAACGTGCTTGCGGGTAGCGCGCAGAGCCTGGCAAACCAGGAAGACCCGCGGTACGCTTGGGTGAAAGAGACGTATCAAAAGGTGGACGACCGGGTTCCGTTATATTAGAATCAGGTTGCGGGACGCCCCGGGCGGGGCACAAGAAACCTGGGCAGCAAAAAGCGATAACCGGTTCATGGGGAGGGACAGATGAACCAACAGCCGTATATCGGGCCGTTGCATGAAATGGCCTGCACGACCATCACGGACCTCTGGAACGACTCGTGCTCGATAGACGAACTCACGTTTTCGGTTGCGCACGGGGCGGTCGGCGCGACAACGAACCCGAGCATCGTCGTTTACGTATTGAACAAGGAAATGCACCTGTGGAAGGATCGGATCCGCGAGATTGCCGAGGAAAATCCGACGTTCACGGACGACGAGGTGGCGCTGCGGCTCAACCAGGAGATGGCCATCAAAGGCGCGGAGATCCTGCGGCCGGTGTTCGACCGGGAAAAGGGGAAAAAGGGCCGGATCTCGATCCAGACCATGGCGAAATACTACCGGGACCCGGACCGGCTGGTGCGCCAGGCGTGCGAGTTCGCGAAGCTGGCGCCGAATATTAACGTGAAGCTGCCGGTGACGAAGGCGGGTATCAAGGCCATCGAAGAGGCGACGTACCACGGGGTGAGCGTCAACGCGACGGTGAGTTTTACGGTGCCGCAGGCAATCGCGGTGGCGGAGGCCGTCGAGCGGGGGTTGAAACGGCGCGAGGCCGAGGGAAAAGACATCTCGACGATGAGCCCGGTGTCGACGATCATGTGCGGCCGGCTGGACGACTGGCTGAAAATTGTGGCGGATCGCAAGGACATTATCGTGGACCCGGCGTGCCTGGAGTGGGCGGGCGTGGCGGCGATGAAGAAGGCGTATGAGATTTATCGGGCGCGCGGGTACCGGCTGCGCCTGTTGTCGGCGGCGTACCGCAACCACATGCACTGGTCGGAATTCATCGGCGGGGATGTGATCGTGAGCATCCCGTTCAAATGGCAGCAACGTTACAACGCGAGTGCGGTTCCGTGCGTCTCGAGGATCGACACGCCGGCGCCCGCGGCATATGTCGACGAACTCTCGGAAAACTTTGTGGATTTCCGCCGTGCCTACGCCGAAGACGGCCTGTCGCTCGAGGAATTCGATACGTTCGGGCCGACAGCGAGAACGTTGCGGCAATTCATAGACGCCTATGAGCAATTGGTGGGCATCGTGCGCAATATCATGACGCCAAATCCGGACAAGTAACGGTGGACTTCCTAGCATGCATGAAGAAATCAGAAAAGAAGCGAAAAACGGGGACTGGCTCGCTTTTTCCGGCAGTTTGGAAAAAGCGTGCCTGTCCCCGCTTTTCGCGTCCAACGATAAGATACCATTGTCCACACTAGCAAGTTCCAACGGGTTTTGAGAGGAGGTCTGCCATGCAAAGAACACGTCGACTGACAATGGGCCAAGCCCTGATCGGCTTCCTGAAAAACCAGTATTGCGCGCGCGACGGCGTCGAGCAGCGGTTTTTCGCGGGCGCGTTCGGCATCTTCGGCCACGGATGCGTGGCGGGGGTCGGCCAGGCCCTCCAACAGAACCCCGATTTCCGCTACCGTCAGACGCGCAACGAGCAGGCGATGGTGCACGCCGCGGCGGGCTACGCCAAGATGAAAAACCGGATGCAGACGTTCGCCTGCATCACGTCGATTGGCCCTGGCGCGACGAACATGATCACGGGTGCGTCCGGTGCGACGGTGAACCGGCTGCCGGTGCTGTGCCTGCCGGGGGACATTTTCGCGCGGAGGAACGTGGCGCCGGTGCTGCAGCAGCTCGAGTCGCCGTCGACGCAAGACGTCAGCGTCAACGACTGTCTCAAACCCGTGAGCCGGTACTGGGACCGGATCAACCGGCCCGACCAGTTGATCACGTCGTTGCCGGAAGCGATGCGGGTGCTCACCAGCCCCGCCGACACCGGGGCGGTGACGCTGGCGCTGCCGCAGGACGTGCAGGCAGAGGCGTGGGACTATCCGGTCGAGTTGTTCGAGAAGCGGGTGTGGCATGTGCCGAGGAACCGCCCGGATATCGAGGCGCTCGAGCGGGCGGCCGAGTGGATCCGCTCGAGCAAGCAGCCGATGATCGTGGCGGGCGGCGGCATCATCTACAGCGACGCCGTGGAGATGTTCCGGCAGTTCGTCGATCAGATCGGTATACCGGTTGGCGAAACGATGGCGGGCAAAGGAAGCCTGAGATACGACCACCCGCTCAACCTCGGGGGCATCGGCGTGACGGGCACGTCCGCCGCAAACCCCGTCGCCAAAGACGCCGATCTCGTGATCGGCATCGGCACGCGATACAGCGATTTCACTACCGCAAGCAAGACGGCGTTTCAAAACCCGGGCGTACGGTTCATCAACATCAACGTGGCCGAGTTCGACGCGTTCAAGCATTCGGCCTTGCCGCTGGTTGGCGATGCGCGGGCGACGCTCGAAGAGCTGGGCATGCTGCTCGAGGGTTATACCACGGCGCCGGCGTACCGCGAGCACGCGAAACAACTGCATGCGGCGTGGGAGAAGGAAGTCGACCGCATCTACGCGATCAGGAACAAACCGCTGCCGAGCCAGGGTGAGTTGGTGGGGGCGGTCAACGAATTGAGCTCGCCGGACAGCGTGATGGTGTGCGCGTCGGGCAGCTTGCCGGGCGACCTGCACAAACTGTGGCGCAGCAGGCATCCCAAAAACTATCACCTCGAATACGGCTACAGTTGCATGGGGTACGAAATCGCGGGCGCGCTCGGCGTGAAAATGGCCGCGCCGGACAGCGAGGTCTACATCATGCAGGGCGACGGCGGGTACCTGATGCTGAACGCGGAGATTGTGACCTCGATCCAGGAAGGCCACAAGCTCATCATTGTGCTGTTCGATAATTTCGGCTACAAGAGCATCGGGTCATTGAGCCGGTCCCTCGGCCAGGAAGGGTTCGCGACCCGTTATGTCTTCCCGGAGAATGGCGTGTTGCCGGGCGACCAGGACGGGGTGGACGTCAAGGAGCTGCCGGTCGATTTTGCGGCGAACGCCGAAAGCCTGGGCGCGCTCGTGATCCGGTGCAAGACCTACGACGATTTTGCCGCCGCCATCAAAAAAGCCGAAGCCGCCGACCGGACCACCATGATCTACATTCAGAACGACCGGTATGTGAACGTGCCGGGATACGACAGTTGGTGGGACGTCCACGTTGCCGAAGTTAGCGAGATGCCGACCGTGCAGGCCGCCCGGAAAGAGTGGGAAAAAATGCGGGCAAAGGAGCGGTATTTTTTATAGCAGAGCCACGGAGTACACTGAGAGCATGGAGAAGAGAAATATTGTGACGGGATGACAGGGTCATTGGCCCAAACTAAATACGTTCTGGATTTTCACATACAAGTATTTCATACGCCTTTTGCCCTGAAGGGGCGTTACAGGGAGACGGATGAGGTCTGGACACGCAAAGGTTTAAAAGAACGGTCATAAAATGAAGAAGCCGAGTTTTTTCATTAGGGCTGGTTTATTATTTGCGTTCACTCTTATAGTCGGCATAGCCACTGCCGCTGATAGAGAGCCCAGCCCTGAAGAGATTAGTCATTTTATCCAGGAGCTCATCCTGTACAGTCCCCGCGTCACTGACTTGGCAATCTTTGATAATACTCTATTCTTAAGCTGGGGCAGAGTGGGAAGAGAATCTGAGGGTTCTGGCGTAACCGGCCTTCAAATTCTTGATATTAAGGACCCCGCTGCACCCAAGCTATTATGGTCCGAAAAGGGAACGGACACTACGTTCACTCTAGTTATCGAAGAAAATCGTGCCTTTATTGCCGGTGATTCAAAAATGGAGGGGCGAAAACTTGGCTGCCTTAAAGTTCTCAATATTGAGGACCCTTCGAGTCCAGAGTTGCTCGGGAAGGTTGAATTTGAAGAGGAGCCCTTGCATCTTGCCGTAGCAAATGGGGTTGCTTGTGTGGCAGGATACACAAAGCTCATCATCATAGACCTTAATGATATTGCCGCTCCTCGAGTTGTAGCTTCTCATGAGGAGCACATGCCACCGAAATCGCGATTCCTTCCGCGATTCATTGTGGGGCTTGAAGTTCATTCCCACTACTACATTTACGGTTTGGCGATTGATGGAAGTCATGTTTATGTTGGGAGTAATCGTGTTCTTTATGCTCTTGACATAAGTACATTAAGTGCGCCCCAAAACGTTGGGCTTTACAAGATTAATGGGTGGGTAACATGGCTGCTAGTCGAAAACGGAATTGCCTGTGTCGGCGTTGCTCACCATAAGCGCACCTTCCCTTTTAGTGATATATTCGACGTTGGCTCACGGGAACTGATTCTTCTTGATGTTAAGGATCTTAAGAACCCACGCCTCCTCAAAAAAGTCAAAGTTCCCAAAGGAGCGCTTGAGTACGGTTTCAGCGCTGGCATTGTCTATGCCTCGGACTCCGATAAAGTCTATGCATATGATGTGAGAGACGCGTGGTCTTCGCAGAAGAAGCCTCTACCAGTAACGTCAAGCGGGGCCGTAAATAAGGAAACGCTTGTAATCCCCTCTGGCGGAGGATGCAAAATATTTGACATAAAAGAACCGTTATCCCCACGTTTGATAACGACATATCAAGTAAAAGAAGACTAGCCTCTGTTTCAGAATTTCAGCGGATACCAAAGTAAAAGACCCAAATCGCTCGTAAAGAACTTGGTCCACCTCATCTATAGCACCAAGGACCGCAGGCCGTTTTTAACCCCTGCAATAAGGGTGGATCTGTACGCCTTTGAGGCGGGCGTTTTGAGCAGTGCGACAGTCCCGCGATCATTGTGGGTGGGGACAGGGAACACGCCCATGCCCTTTTCCTGTTGTCGAAGAATTGGAAATTGCGGGACGTAATTGAAGAGGTGAAAAAGGCGTCTTCAAAATGGATTAAGACGCAAGGGACGGAGTTTGGCGATTTCTATTGGCAAAGAGGTTATGGCGCGTTTTCGATTGCGGAGTCGCAAATAGAGGATGCGCGGAAATACATTCAGAATCAGGAGACACACCACAAGACCGTGTCGTTTCAGGATGAGTTCAGGCTGTTTCTAAAAAAGTACCAAGTTGAATATGATGAGCGGTATGTTTGGGATTGAGTAATCTTGTTGCGCCCCTTCAGGGCTTTTCGCGGGGGGTGGCAACCGCAACCTGGGGCGATGCCCCAGGCTGACATGCTGCGGCCCTTCAGGCCTAACGTAAGGTTGGCCGCTCGTACAAGTTGAGGTTGGTCGCTCGCGCAAGTTGAGGTCGGCCGCTCGTACAAGTTGAGGTTGGTCGCTCGCGCAAGTTGAGGTCGGCCGCTCGTACAAGTTGAGGTTGGTCGCTCGCGCAAGTTGAGGTCGGCCGCTCGTACAAGTTGAGGTTGGTCGCTCGTACAAGTTGAGGTCGGCCGCTCGCGCAAGTTGAGGTTGGCCGCTCGCATAAGTTGAGGTCGGTCGCTCGTACAAGTTGAGGTTGGCCGCTCGTATAAGTTGAGGTCGGTCGCTCGTACAAGTTGAGGTTGGCCGCTCGTATAAGTTGAGGTCGGTCGCTCGTACAAGTTGAGGTTGGCCGCTCGTATAAATTGAGGTCGGTCGCTCGTACTGGAAGCGCAGACGGTTGTCTCTTTGGCGGGGATCGCACGCAAGGTCGATAGCGCAGGTAATTAGACCGGTCGTTTTACGGCCCTGAAGGGGCCAAACATGTTAGCCTGGGGCAACGCCCCAGGTAGGAGGTGCACCCCTACCAGAGCCCTGAAGGGGCGTGACAAGGAATGGCATGGGTCAGTCACTTGTAAAGAACTTGGTCCACCTCATCTACAGCACCAAGGACCGCAGGCCGTTGTTAACACCCGCGGTAAGGCCACTTTTGTACGCTTACCAATCCGGCGTTTTTAAGCTTTGCGATAGCCCCGCAATCATCGTTGGCGGCGACAAAGAACACGTTCACGCCCTTTTCCTGTTGTCGAAGAATTGGAAGTTGCGCGATGTAATCGAAGAAGTAAAGAAGGCATCATCGAAATGGATTAAGACCCAAGGCACCGAGTTTGGCGATTTCTATTGGCAAAGAGGTTATGGCGCGTTTTCAATTGCGGAATCGCAAATTGAGGATGCGCGGAAATACATTGAGAATCAGGAGACACACCACAAAACACTTTCTTTTCAAGACGAGTTCAGACTCTTCTTAAAAAGGTACGAAGTCGAATATGATGAGAAATATGTTTGGGATTGAGTAATCTTGTTACGCCCCTTCAGGGCTTTTCGCGGGGGGTGGCAACCGCAACCTGGGGCGATGCCCCAGGCTGACATGCTGCGGCCCTTCAGGCCTAAGAGTGAAGCATTCGGAGTGAAGCGTTCGGAGTGATGCGTGAAGCGTTCGACTGGGTGAAGCATTCGACAGAACCGGCAAACGGAGCAGGAATGAGTAAAGAAAACTTGTTGCTGAATTACATTAATGGCGCGTGGAAAGAATCATCGGCTGCAGACCAGTTGCCCGTTGTGAATCCGGCGACGGGGGAGGTGTTGGCGCGGGTGCCGTTTTCGACGGCCGCGGAAGTCGCGGAGGCGGCGGAAGCGGGTCTGGCGGCGTTTCGGGAGTGGCGGCGGGTGCCGGCGGTAGACCGCGTTCAGTTTCTATTCAAGTTCAAGAACCTGCTTGAAGATCACCTCGATGAACTGGCGCGGTGCGTCACGGAAGAGTGTGGGAAGACGTACAAGGAAAGCGTGGGCGAGTTGCGGAGAGGCATCGAGAACGTCGAGTGCGGGTGCGGGATTCCGACGCTGATGCAGGGCTATAATAACGAGGACATCGCCCGGGGCATTGACGAGCATATGTTCCGGCAGCCGATCGGGGTCGGCGCGATGATCGCCCCGTTCAACTTCCCGGGGATGATCCCGCTGTGGTTTCTGCCGTATGCGGTGGCGTGCGGCAACTGTTTCATCGTCAAACCGAGCGAGAAATGCCCGATGACGCAGGCGTTGATGTTCGGCCTGATTGATCAACTGGGCCTGCCGCCGGGCGTGTTGCAGTTGGTCAACGGCAGCAAAGTGACTGTCGACGCCATCCTGGATCATCCGGCCATACGGTCGATCAGCATGGTGGGCTCGACGGCGGCGGCGAAGTACATCTATCGGCGTGCGGCTGAAAACGGCAAGCGGGCGCAGTGCCAGGGCGGCGCCAAGAATCCGGCCGTCATCATGCCGGACGCGGACCTCGACACGGGGATTCCGATCTTGTGCGATTCGGCGTACGGATGCGCGGGGCAGCGGTGTCTGGCACTGTCGGTGGCGATTACGGTGGGCGATGCGCGGGAACGGTTCCGCGAGCGGTTCGTGCAGGCGTCGCGCGACAGGGTCGTCGGTTATGGGCTGGACGAGAAGACGCAGACGGGCCCGGTCATTTCGGCGGACAGCAAGGCGCGGATCGAAGGCGCAATCGCGAAGGGCGAGCAGGAAGGCGCGAAGGTGTTGCTTGACGGGCGGGGCAAAAAGGTTGCCGGTTATGACAAAGGCAATTTTGTTTTTCCGACTGTGCTGGACGACGTGCCTCCGCACGGGGAACTTGCCACGACGGAGGTTTTCGGGCCGGTGTTCAGCCTGATGCACGCGGAAACGCTCGATGAGGCCATTGCCATGGTGAACGACCGGCGGTACGGCAACATGGCCTGCATTTTCACGGGCAGCGGGGCTGCTGCGCACAAGTTCAGAGCCGAGGCCGTCGCGGGCAACATCGGCGTCAACATCGGCGTGGCCGCGCCGATGGCGTTTTTCCCGTTCAGCGGGTGGCGCGAGAGTTTCTTCGGCGACCTGCATGGCCAGAGCCGGCATGCTGTCGAGTTTTTTACGGAAACGAAGGTGGTTGTCGAGCGCTGGCCGAAGGAATGGAGCCGGACGTTTTAAATGACAAAGGACAAAGGCCAAATGGTGAATGAAAAGGGGGAGGGGGGATAAGTGTTCACCATAAACATTGCTTCGTTTGTGGGCTTCACGGCACTGGTGGCCGTCATATCGTGGCTGATGACGCGCCATGACAAGATGACGGATTCGACAGCCTACTTTCTGGCGGGCCGGAGTTTGACGGCTTGGTTTATCGCGGGCTCGCTGATGCTGACCAACCTCTCGACCGAACACCTGATCGGACTCAACGGGGACGCGTTCAACCACACCATAGCGGTGACCGCGTGGGAGACGACGGCGGCGCTGGCAATGGTCCTCACGGCGCTCTACTTCCTTCCGCGGTATCTCAAGAGCGGCTTTACCACGATCCCGCAGTACCTGTCTCAGCGTTACGATGGCAAGACCCAGGTCATTGCAACGATCCTATTTCTCATCTCCTACGTGTTGGCCATCCTGCCCGTCGTGCTGCTGCTCGGCGCCACCGGTATCGAAAGCCTGTTCGACATCTCGAAAACGTTCGGCATCACGTACAAACAGTCCATCTGGCTGATCGTCTGGCTCGTGGGGATACTGGGCTCGATTTATGTTGTTTTCGGCGGGCTCAAGGCGGTCGCCATTTCCGATACGATCAACGGCGTGGGATTCCTCATCGCGGGCCTGATGATCCCGCTTCTGGCGCTGCGGTACGTGGGTGACGGCAGCATGTTTGCCGGGCTCAAGGAAGTGTACGTCGAGGAGCACGCGAAATTCGACATCACGGGCAACGAGCCGGGCTCGTTCCTGCCCATGGGCGTGTTGTTCACGGGCATGGTGGTGAATCAAATCTTTTTCTGGTGCACCAACCAGGTCATCGTGCAGCGTACGCTTGGCGCCAAGAGTCTCGCCGAGGGGCAGAAAGGCGTATTGATCGCCGCTTTCTTTAAATTGCTGGGCCCGTTTATCATCGTTCTGCCCGGCGTGATCGCGTTCCATATGTTTAAAGACAAGCTCTCCTCCGAAGAGTATCTCATGGCATATCCGATGCTGGTTAAGGCGGTGCTGCCGCCGGTGTTCGTCGGCTTTTTCGCGGCCGTGATGGTGGGCGCGGTGCTGACGACGTTCGACAGCGTCCTGAACAGTTCGGCGACATTGTTCAGCGAGGGCATTCACCGCACGCTCAAGCCGAGCGCGTCGGGCCGCAGTATCGTGTTATCGGGACGGGTTTGCAGCATCATTCTCGCCATCAGCGCAATGACGATGGCCCCGCTGCTCAACACGTCGGGCAGCCTCTACAACTACCTGCAAAAGATCAACGCCACGTTTTTCGGGCCGATGCTGGCGGTGGTCCTGCTGGGTTTTTTTACGCGGCGTGTGTCGGCGCTCGCGGCGAAGGTGGGCCTGATTGCGGGGCCGCTGCTTTTCTACTTGCTGGTGTTTGTTTTTGGCGATACGGTCCAGGTGTGGCTTAAATCGACGTTCCACCTGGTGGATGACGTGCATTTCCTGCATTTTTTGGCGTCGGTGTTTGTGCTGACGGTGATCTTGATGCTGGTCATCAGCATTTTCAAACCGGCGAAGCGCATTTACGAGCAGGAATACACGCACGACGTGGACATCACGCCCTGGAAACACGCCAAATTGGCGGGGTTGGTCGTATCGGTGGCGGCGATCCTGTTCTACATCCTGCTGGCCCAGTAGAAAAGCGGGCTTCCGCCTTACGCGCCGAGCGACCAGCCTTCGCGGTAGGGTGGATTGATGTAGGCGTTGGCTTCGGGCAAGTTTGTCACGGTCATGGTTGTGCTGTCCCACAGGATTTTTTTGCCGGTGCGTATCGCAATGTTGCCCAGCAACACAGCTTCGGCAAGCGGGCCGGCGAAATCGAAATTCGAGCCGGCGGGATTGCCGCCCTTGCAGGCGTTGATGAATTCCTGGTAATGGCCGGGGGACCGTTCGAGCTTCTTTGGCGGCTTGCCGTATTCTTTCATCCGGGCCTCGGGAATCAGGCGGTGGTTGAGGATCTTGCCCTTGTCTCCGACGTAGAGCATGCCGTCGCCGCCGCCGAACTGCTGGTCGGGTTCGAGCTCTTCGGGCCGCCACGGCATCAGGCCCCCGTCCCACCACGTCAACGTCACGGCGGGCCGGTCGCCGTTTGCCGGAAACTCGTACTTGACGATCGAGGCGACCGGCGCGCTCTCGCTGACGACTTCGGGCGGGTCCTGGGCATGGGTCGAAGTTGCTTCGACGCTCGTGGGCGCGCCGAGCTTGAGCGCCTTGAAAATGGCGGAAAAGTTGTGGCAGCCGATGTCGCCGAGTACGCCGGTGCCAAAATCCCACCAGCCGCGCCAGACAAACGGCTGATACACCTTTTCAACGAACGGGCGGGCGGGCGCAGGCCCAAGCCACAGGTCCCAATCGAGGGTAGCGGGCACGGGCGTGGACCCTTGCGGCCGCGCCATGCCGCGCGCGCAGATGCTCGGGTTTCTGTTGCACCACCCGTGGATTTCGCGGACGTTGCCGATCGCCCCGTCCCAGATGAGTTCGCACAGGACGCGCGCCTCTTCCGACGCCTGGCCCTGGTTGCCCATTTGCGTGGCCACCTTCGCGTTATGGGCGGCCTCGGCCACCACGCGCGCCTCGTGAATCGAATGGGTGAGCGGCTTCTCGCAATACACGTGCTTGCCCAATTGGATCGCCGCCATGGTGATGATGGCGTGCTGGTGGTCGGGCGCTCCCACGACGACCGCGTCGATGTCTTTTTCTTTCTCGAGCATGACGCGGTAATCGCGGTAGGTCTTCGCGTTGGGATAACGTTTGTAGACTTTCGCCGCGTAGGCGTCATCGACGTCGCACAGCGCCACGATGTTCTCGCTCTTGAGATTGTCGATATCGTTGCCGCCCTGGCCGCCCACGCCGATCCCGGCGATGTTCAGCTTCTCATTGGCCGACACGGTCCGCGCCCGCGCCGGTCGTGTTGCCGCCAATGTTCCCATCGCCGCCGCCGTGCCCATCATGAAATAACGCCGTGAGATTTTTGAGTCTCGCATCATTGGATTCCTTTCACGTTATCCGGCCTCGGGCCGTTTCCCCTATTCATCATTTATCATTTCTTCCAGATGCACCGATAGTTGAACCTCCGGTTGGGCGCGCTGTCGCCGTTGACGCAAAGCGAGATCGCATCTTTCAGATCGGCGGGATTGTCGCACCAATGAAAATCAAAATGCAACGGACCGCCTTTCAGCCCGATTTTCCTTCGCGGAACCGCCAGTTCGAGCGATTTGCCCGCGTACGCATGGGTTAACTGTGCATGCTGCACCCAATCCGATGTTTTCGCGTCAAACCGCATCAGCGACGTGCTCTTTTCGTCAACTACGTTTTTGTTGACGAGGTAGTCGTACCCATGCCAGCCGGTGTCGGGGTTGGCATCGGCGTCGATCAGCAGCAGCATCCAGTTTGGATCGGTGTGCGGCGTCATCGGCTCGCGCGTCTCCGCATAGAAATAGATATTCCGCTTGTCGATGGCCACTTTGCTGGTGACGATGTCGTTGCGGCCCGAATCGTTCTTGTAATGCAGGCCGCCGTAGCCGGGGTAGTCGCGATGGGCGGTGTCGCCGACGGTATCGGCGTATTCCACGTCCACCTTCGCCCAATCGGCGAAATCGCCGTCGATGGCCATGTTCTGCAAGCCCTTCAACTCGGGGGGCGGCCGCACGCCTTTGTACCGCCGGATGTTCTGCGCCATCTGCATGTAGTAATTGTCGGTGTAGGCGCCTTTCATGGGCTGGATAGCGCGATTGAACTCGGCGTTGTACTGGTCGATGAACCGGTAGGTGGCGTCACGCCGCATGAAGTCAAAGGTCTTGCCCTCCCCAGGGTGATACTTGCCCGCGGTCCATTCGTTCCAGTCGTTGATGTATAAGAATTGCGGGTTGGCCGCGAGGGCCTCATCCCACCGCTGCTGAAAATAGATCCCGTAGCCTTCGGGATGCTCGACCGTCTTTCCTAGCCACGGCACGTGCGTCGCCACCGGCATGTCATACTCGTTCAACTCCGGCTCGCCATGCTCGCGCGTCCAGCATTTGCCCGTCAGGCTGGCCGGATGCTGCGCCGGCGTCACCGCCGCTTCTTCCTTCACGCCGTTGTGGCGCGACACCAGGTCGTCTGGCGCCATCGCCTTTACGTTTTCGTTCCCCATGTCATACCCGAAACTCCAATTGTCTTCCATCCCGATATAGCGGTTGCCGGCCCACTTCCAATAACCCCACCACATCGTGCGCAACGCGAAAAAGTCTTTCACTTCTTTCGTGTAGTCTTTATAGAACTCCTCGGCGTAATCGGGGTCGCCGTAGTGGGGATGATTGGGATCCGTTTTCGCCGCCGGGTCGTAATGCGGATTCGGATTCGGAGGCCCCGCCCCGTTCGCGTCTACGCTCGGGTTGCCGTTGTACAAAAGCAACGGCTTCCCGTCCCAGTAAAACCAGAGATCTTTATATTTCTCCGCCTTGTAAATCTTGTCGTACAAATCCTGCGCCACCGTGATCACGGGCCCGTTGAAGGCCCAGAAACAGAATTGCGGCACCTGGTTGCCTTCGGCTTTCATCTTCAGCATCACGGGAAACAGCACGTCCCATTCGTCCCAGTAGCGGACGGCGTTCGTGACGTCCATCACGAGCACGTCCACGCCCGCGTCGGCCAGCATCGACATGTCCCTGCGGATCACCCACTCGTCCTTGCTCAGGAAATAGCCGGCCTCGGGCTCGCCCCAGTGGTACATGCCCTCGGTCCATAACGGGTGTTTGGCGTCGAGCCTTGCGGCGGGGTCAGCGGCAAGGATCTTGGTTACGTCGGCGGCGTACGGGCTTTTCATCCCGGCCAGCCCGTCGCTGTGCCAGGTGATGTAGAAGATGCCGACGACGCGCCGCTGGTCTGTCTTGACGGGGCCGGCTTCACCGTAATCGGGCATGTGCCGGCCCAGCGCGTCCGTGGCAACCCACGTGTCCGGGTAGATGTCCCGGGCGGGCGCGTCATCGGCGCGAAGCGCAGGAGGAAAAAGCAGAAGGACGAGATAAACAGTTATTAAGCAGCATTTCATAAGAATCTCCCGCCAGCAACTGATACCACAACCCCGGCATGTGGGGCGAGTATATCACACGGCGCATGTTGGCTGGTTTTGTTGCGCGGCGGGTGTTCCTGATAATGTAGCCAGCGTATGGGAACCTGAGGCCGTTTTTCTTGAACATACTCTTTATTGCAATAGACACGTTGCGCGCGGACCATCTTGGCTGCTACGGGTATCCGCGGAACACGTCGCCGCACATAGACGAATTGGCGGGGCGCGGCGTTGTCTTTGAAAAGACGATCGCGCCGGCGATTCCCACGCACCCGTCGTTTGTCACGATGATGACGGGCCAGTATCCGATCACGCACGGCGTGGTCGCGCATGGGGGTTCCAAAACAATCCCGCGGACGTCGCCCTGGCTGCCCGCTATCCTGCAAAAGGCGGGCTACACGACGTGCGCGGTCGACAACCTCGGCGAGTGGCAGCTCGGGTTCTCGAACGGTTACGAGTTCTACATCGACCCTACCAGACGGCGCGGGCTCAGCATCAATGCCGACAACCGCGAGATCAACAGGCGCGCCGTCCCGTGGCTCACGCAGTTCGCCAAAGACAAGTTTTTCATGTTCGTCCATTACTGGGACGCCCACACGCCGTACCTGCCGCCCCGCGCGTACCGGAGCCTGTTCTACAAGCACAACCCGTGCGATCCGCGCAACAAATCGCTCGAGGGGCTGGAACGCCACCCGCTGGGCCGGATGTGGCGCGAGACCTGGTTCAACAAGCTGGGCGATTACGTCACCGACGCCGACTATATCGAGGCGCTGTACGACGGGTCGATCCGGTTTTGCGATGAAGGCGTGGGGAAACTCCTGCGTGCGCTCGATGAGACGGGCGTGGCGGACGACACGCTGGTGATCCTGACCAGCGACCATGGCGAGATGATGTACCGCCACAAGATTTTTTTCGACCATCACGGCCTGTACGACGGCAACCTGCGCGTCCCATTGATCATTGCGCATCCGGCGATCGACCCGAAACGAGTTCCGCACATGGCGGCGCACATCGATTTGGCGCCGACGATCCTCGATTTGTGCGGCATCACCGTGCCGGCCGGAATGGAAGGGTTCAGCCTGGCGCCGTACCTGCACGGGGCGCAAGACAAGCGCCTCCGCGAGTTCGTTGTCAGCGAAGAGTGCACGTGGCAGATGAAATGGTCAATCCGCACCGACTCGCACAAATTCATCAAGGCGCTCGAAGAAGATTTTTACCACACGCCGATGCGCGAGTTGTACGACCTCCGCGCGGACCCCCACGAGTTCAACAACGTCGCCCTGCGCGAACCCAAAACGGCCAACCACCTCGAGGAAACGCTCAACCGGTGGATCAAAGACATGATGGCAAAGAACCGGCTGCGCAAAGACCCGCTACTGGCGCACGGCATCACGCTCGGGAACGAGTGGAAGAAGATGAAGGATGAATTGTGAAGGATGAAAAGCGGCTTGCGCTGCCTTTCATCCTTCCATTCCCAAAAACCTCCGGACTCCGGTCTCCAGTCTCAAGCCTTTTTACCGTCTCCCTGGGGGAGCTGGGTGCGCTCGGGCGAGTTGACAACCTTGATGCCGTAGAGTTGGCAGAAGTCCATCACTTGCCTGCGGTGGTTGCCGTAGAAGACGACCTGGTGGAAGCCGAGCACGTCGCGGGCGTCTTCGACGCGGTCCATCAGGACCTCGAAATTGGTGCGGCACCCGCCGGCGGGCGGCGTCTGCACGTTTGAGACGACCGTGCCGGTGTCGAGGATCAACTCGTTGTCGCCGCGGAGCTTCACGAGCGTAACCGGCTGGCCTTCCTTCCACAGCACCTGGAGCGACACGCCCAGCGCGCTCTCGCTGTGGTTGCGCATCACGAACGGCTCGGCGGGCTGGTCGAACCCGTTGAGCTTTGTGCCGGACACGCAATGCGCCACGATCAGCAGGTTTTTCACCGTTTCCGGGACCGGGTCGTTCATGAAACCAGGCTTGTCAAACACGTAACTCGGGAACATCAGCGACAGGGCGCCGTCCACGTCGGCCTCGCACCCATACGTGACGCCGGCATCCTGGAACATGGCGGCGGCCATGCACGGCGGCGTGGGGACGTCTTTCTGCGTGACCATTCCGAGGCAGTCGGTGGTGATGGCGTTGGCCTGTTCGTCCACCATCAGGCGTTTGGCCGCCATGAACGACCGGGCCGCGTTGAGCGCGTCTTGTTTTGTTGGCTCGACGACTTTCTGCGCGGCTTTCATCATACGCTCGGCGGTCTCTTGGGCCTCGTCGTTTTCGGGCATCTTGGCGAACAGGGCGGGCAGCGAGTCGCGCGGGATACCCTTGATCGTGGTGCCCAGGCGCGCGAGCTTCTTCTCATTGCGATCCCCTTTCCGCAACACGAGCAGCCGGGTCTCTTCGAACTGGCGCTTCGCACGCACCATCCGCATCGCCTGCTCGACGCCGGAGGTTTCGAGCGAGGAGACGATGTGGACGCCGTTCTGCCGCGACAGCTTGTCGATCATGGTGGTGAAACACATGCCGATCGGCGCGAACACCAGCGTAGGCAGGCCGGCACCGTCGGCAATCATCTTGATGTACTCCCAGCCGGCGAAATGCTGGATCATGATCAACACCGCATCGGGTTTTTCAGTCTTGATTTTGTTTATGAAGGCTTCGGCGGCCTTTTTGTTCTCAATGGGGGCGTCGATGGTGTTCAGTTCGACGCCAACGCGCCCGGCCATCTCGGCGAATTCGGCCCCGTATCGCTGCCGCCAGCCCTCGACGTCGTAGGACGTGCCCGGCCAGCCCAGCCAGTAGGGCGGCGTCTGCCGCGCGATGACGTAGGTGATCCTCACCTTGGGCCGCGGGCGCAGATCGGCCAAGTTGACATATTCGCCGAAATTGTCGGCGGCATAGGCTTTGCCCGCCGCCCCGGCCAGGGCCGCCGCACCCGCCGCCGCACCCGCCGTCGCCAAAAAACAACGGCGCGACATGGAACAACAATTGCATTTGGACGCCTGCTGATGGTGATGCTGCTGGGAATCCATTTTTACCTTTCCTCCACGGTTTTGGTTGTACCGGAAAAAGAGTGACGGTGAACAGAGTAACACCGCGGGGGAAAACCTGCAAGAAAGAGACCGGAGGCTGGAGGTAAGGAGACAGCGGGGCCTTTGCGGCGGCTATTTGGAGGATTTCTTAATGAGTGAATCGAGTTCTTGCTGGATCTTTGCCAGGACGTCCTTGCGGAGGTCCTCGGGGATCTTGTAGTGCTGGGTGGCTTCAAGGAGTTCCAGCGTGCGTGTGGCGACCTGGTATGCGAAATCCTGGACTTTCATTGCTTGCCCCTTTCCGATCTCAAGCTTGGAAGAAAGAGAATTCGCGTCCGGCAACGCCGGACGCGAAAAAGGATACTGTAAGAAAACAGGCTGTTACAAGCCGAGCTGGCTGCGCAACTCGTTTGCCCGGTCGGTTTTTTCCCAGCGAAACCCCTGGTCTTCCCGGCCGAAATGGCCGTACGAAGCCGTCTTGCGGTAGATGGGCTTTCGGAGGTCAAGGGAGTCGATGATGCTGGCGGGCCGGCAATCGAACATCTCGCGGATGACGTGGGCGATTTTCAAATCGTCCACGAGGCCCGAACCGAACGTGGTCACGTTGATGGACACCGGCTCGGCCACGCCGATTGCGTACGCCAGTTGGACTTCGCAGCAGTGGGCGGCCCCGGCCGCTACGATGTTCTTGGCCATGTATCGGGCCATGTAGCAGGCGCTGCGGTCGACCTTGGACGGGTCTTTGCCGCTGAACGCGCCGCCGCCGTGGCGGCCCATCCCGCCGTACGTGTCCACGATGATTTTCCGGCCCGTCAACCCGGTGTCCCCGGCGGGCCCGCCGACCACGAACCTCCCGGTCGGGTTGATGTGATAGATGATGTCGCCCTTGACGTACTCCTGCGGAATAACGGGCTTGCAGACGTGCTCGATGATCTGCTTTCGGATTTCCTCCTGGGTGATGCGGGGGCTGTGCTGGTTGGAGATGACGATCGTGTCGATTCGGCAGGGCTTTCCGTCAATATACTCGACGGTCACCTGGCTTTTGCCGTCAGGCATCAGCCAGTCCAGTTCGCCCGACTTGCGCAGTTGCGCCAGCCGCACGCCCAGCTTGTGCGCCAACCCGATCGGCAGGGGCATCAACTCGGCTGTTTCCTTGCTCGCGAACCCGAACATCATGCCTTGGTCGCCGGCGCCCTGTTCGCGGGTTTCGGTGGCGGTGACGCCCATCGAGATGTCGGGCGACTGCTTGTCCAGCGCAACCAGTACGCTGCACGCCCGGCCGTCAAACCCGGATTCGCCGCCCACGTAGCCGATGTCGACAATGGTGTCGCGCACGACGGCGGGAACGTCGACGATTGCCGTCGAGGTGATCTCGCCCGCCACCAGGCAAAGGCCCGTCGTAACCAGCGTCTCGCATGCGACGCGGCTCATCGGGTCCTGTTCAATCATGGCATCCAGGATAGCATCCGAAATGTTGTCGGCGACTTTGTCGGGATGCCCTTCGGTTACGGATTCGGAAGTGAAAAGTACTCCATTGGCATGTCTGGCCATAAGACAACTGCTCCTCGCTAGAAACTCCCCTGCCTCTTGCCTATCACGTTAACAAAACGCGCCAAACAGCGTTGCAGTGGGCGCGTGTTCGGCGCCGCGCGTGCGCGCAATTATAGCAAACCGCCAGGATCAGGCGCCACGGAACTGCGCGGTCAACGCGGCCGGATCCAGTTTGAACCCCGGGCCCATGGTGCTGCTGACGGCGCACGTCTTGAGGTAGGTGCCTTTGCACGCGGAAGGCCGGGCCTTGATTATGGATTCGATAACGATTGCGGCGTTTTCTTCAATCTGCTGGGCCGTGAACGAAGCCTTGCCGACGGCGACGTGGATGTTGGCGTTCTTGTCGATGCGGTACTCGATGCGGCCTTTCTTGATCTCGGCCACCGCCTGGCCAACGTTGGGCGTTACGGTGCCGGCCTTGGGGCTGGGCATCAAGCCCCGCGGCCCCAGGATTTTGCCCAGCTTGCCGACCAGGCCCATCATGTCCGGCGCCGCAACGGCCGCGTCGAAATCCGTCCAGCCTTCCTGGACCCTCTTCACCAGGTCTTCCCCGCCGACGTCTTCAGCGCCCGCGGCACGGGCCGCTTCCTGCTGGGTTTCCTGCTTGCAGAACACGGCGACCCGGATCTTTTTCCCGGTCCCGTGGGGCAACGACACCGAACCGCGGACCATCTGCTCCGCGTGGCGCGGGTCTACGCCGAGAAAAAACGCCAGTTCGATGGTCTCATCAAACTTGGCTGTTGCGCATTCCTTGATCTTGGCGGCAACTTCCTGGAGGGAGTAAAACCGGCCCCGTTCCACTTTGCTTCGGATTTCTTCGGCTCGTTTGCTCTTGGGCATGCTGCTGTCTCCTGTGGTTCAAACGGGTCCGCAGACCCTCCCACTGTAGTTGGGGCGCCCCGTGGAGGGGCGTCCCGCATCTGCGTTAACCTTCTACCGTGATCCCCATGCTGCGCGCGGTGCCGGCCACCATGCTCATTGCGGCTTCAACGTCCGCTGCATTGAGATCGACCATTTTCAGTTCAGCGATCTCGCGCACCTGGGCTTTCGTGACGGACCCGACCTTGGTTTTGTTGGGTTCGCCAGACGCTTTGGCGAGTTTGGCGGCCCGCTTCAGCAACACGGGCGCGGGGGGCGTCTTGGTGATGAACGTGAAGCTGCGGTCTTCGAACACCGACACGATGACGGGAATCACCAGGCCCTGCTGGTCTTTTGTCCGCTCATTGAACTGCCGGCAGAAATCCATGATGTTGGCGCCGTGCTGGCCCAACGCCGGGCCGACGGGCGGAGCCGGAGTGGCGGCGCCCGCAGGGCACTGTAATTTGACCTTTGCTGCCAATTTCTTTTTCGGGGGCATTACGTGTATCTCCGTGGCGACCGTGCGCCTTAAATCTTTTCCACCTGCCAGAACTCAACCTCAACGCTGGTGAGCCGCTCAAATATCTCCACCATGACCTTCAGCTTGCCCCGCTCAAGGTTGATCTCGTCGATGTTGCCCAGGAAGTTCGAAAACGGGCCGTCGATAATCTTCACGCGTTCACCCGACTCGAACTTGACCTTCGGCTTGGGCCGTTCGCGCTCGCCGCGGATCTCCTCGAGGATGGCGTTGACTTCCGCATCCTCGAGCGGGACCGGGACGGTCCGCGAACCGATGAAGCCGGTAACGCCGGGCGTGTTCTTGATCAGGTGCCACAACTGCGGGTTCCGTTCCGGATGCTCGGGCAACTGGACCAGCACGTAGCCGGGGAAAAACTTCCGTTTCGAGATTCTCTTCTGCCCCGACTTTATCTCTGCCACTTCTTCCATCGGCACAAGCACGTTGGCCACCAGATCGCCGAGCCCTTCCTGCTCCGCCAGCACCTGGATGCTCTTTTTCACGGCGCCTTCCTGGCCCGAGTGCGCATGGATGGCGTACCACCTCCGCTTGATGCCGTCGTTTACCTGGCGGAGGTGCGTTTCCGAGTCTTCGGCGGGAGCCTCTTGGCCGGCGGCCTCGTCGGTCGCGGCTTCCCCGGCCGGAGTCTCATCCACCAAAACCTCACCCGGCATCTCGACGGCCGACGTCTCCTCGGCGTCTTCTATGGCCCCCTCGACCTGGCCTTTGGGGGTCCGTTCATCAATCACGGTAAGGGTTCTCCTTGTAGAGGACTTTAAGCGCGCCCAAGCATCTTGAGCAGGCCCAGCACCACGAACTGAAACACGATGTCATACCCGTAGACGATGACGGCGACCACGCCCAGCAGGAACATGACCACCGAGGTGCTGCTCTTGAGTTCATCTCTTGACGGCCACGTCACCTTGCTCATCTCGACTATCACGTCCTGGTAAAAATCGCGCACCCGTACGAACAGCGTGGGCTTGGCTTCCACGCCCGCGGCAGTAGTCTGTTTCGCCATCTGATCCTCTTGCTGCACCGCGCAACGCGCGCGCAGTTCTGTTAAAAATGGCAGGCCTGGAGGGAATCGAACCCCCAACCTTCGGCTTTGGAGGCCGCTGCTCTAGCCAATTGAGCTACAGGCCTGCGGGGAAAAACCGGCCTCGACCATTGGGCTCGACCCGCTACTTGGTTTCGCGATGGACGGTGTGCTTCCGGTCGAATTTACAGTATTTCTTCATTTCAAGCCGCTCGGGCCGCTTGCGTTTGTCGCGCGAGGCGGTGTAATTGCGGCTTTTGCACTCTGTGCACTGGAGTAAAACGTTTTCTCTCATCAGTATACCATTCTTATTCGAGTATCTTGGTTACGACGCCTGCGCCGACGGTTCTGCCGCCTTCGCGGATGGCGAACCGGAGGTTTTCGTTCATGGCGATCGGGGTGATGAGTTCGCCGCGCATCTTGATGTTGTCGCCCGGCATGACCATCTCGACGCCTTCGGGCAGGAAGATCTGGCCGGTGACGTCGGTGGTGCGGAAGTAGAACTGGGGGCGGTACCCATTGAAGAACGGGGTGTGCCGGCCGCCTTCTTCCTTGGTCAGGACGTAGACTTCGCTCTCGAATTTGGTGTGCGGCGTGATCGAGCCGGGCTTGGCCACGACCATCCCGCGCTCGACCATGTCGCGGTCAATCCCGCGAAGAAGCAGGCCCACGTTGTCGCCGGCCTGGCCTTCGTCCATCATTTTGCGGAACATCTCGACGCCGGTCACGACGGTATCGCGTGTCTCGTTCTTGATGCCAATGAGCTGGACTTTGTCGCCGACGTGGACGGTGCCCTGGTTGATGGCGCCGGTGACCACGGTGCCGCGGCCGGTGATCGTGAACACGTCTTCGATCGGCATCAGGAAGTCTTTGTCCAGCGGGCGCACCGGCGTCGGGATAAACGAGTCGACCGCGTCGAGCAACTTTATAACGGATTCCTCGCCCATTACGGGGTCGCCGCCTTCCATGGCGATCCGGGCGGACCCGCGGATGACGGGGGTGTCGTCGCCGGGGAACTCGTACTTGTTGAGGAGTTCGCGCACCTCGAGCTCGACGAGGTCCAGCAGTTCCGGGTCGTCGACGAGGTCGATCTTATTGAGGTAGACCACCATGGCGGGCACGTTCACCTGGCGCGCCAGCAGGATGTGCTCGCGGGTCTGGGCCATGGGCCCGTCGTCTGCGGCGACTACGAGGATCGCGCCGTCCATCTGAGCGGCGCCGGTGATCATGTTTTTGATGTAGTCGGCATGGCCGGGGCAGTCGACGTGGGCGTAATGGCGGTTTTCGGTCTGGTATTCGACGTGGGCGATGGCGATGGTGATACCGCGTTCGCGCTCTTCGGGGGCCTTGTCGATCTGGTCGAATTCCATGACCTCGGCCAGTTGTTTTCTGGCCAGAATCTTGGTGATCGCGCTGGTTAACGTGGTTTTGCCGTGGTCGACGTGGCCGATGGTGCCCACGTTGACGTGCGGCTTGGTTCGCTCAAACTTTGCCTTGGCCATATTCTCAAAAACCTCCTTGCGCGCGCGCGCGACGGCTGGGGCGCCATACCCCGCAACGATCTTTAAGGGCTGATTAAAATGGAGCCCACGATCAGAATCGAACTGATGACCCCTTCCTTACCATGGAAGTGCTCTACCTACTGAGCTACGCGGGCCCACATTACAATAGTATGGAGCGGGAAACGGGATTCGAACCCGCGACCCTCAGCTTGGAAGGCTGACGCTCTAGCCAACTGAGCTATTCCCGCTCACCTGGAGTCCAAGTGACAGGCGCGTACCGGCCGCCCCAAACATCCACTATGTCTAATGGTGGTGAGAGAAGGATTCGAACCTTCGTAGGCTGCTGCCGACGGGTTTACAGCCCGTTCCCTTTAACCACTCGGGCATCTCACCACGCAAAACTATTCTAATAAAAGCTTTATGATAACCTGGAGCTGGCGAAGGGAATCGAACCCCCGACCTACGGATTACAAATCCGTTGCTCTACCTGCTGAGCTACGCCAGCATCGGCGTGTGCTTCGCACGCGGCGCGTGCGGCGTGCGGCCGCTCGCGGGCCGCCCCGTCCGCGGGGACCAACAGGCGGCAAGACAAGTAAAATACCAAACAGCGGGAAACGAAGTCAAGTCAGCCACATGCGGCCAAACCGGGTCCATGGGAGCGCCCTGAACGGCCGGAAAACCGGCTGCGGCAGACACTCGGTAGATAATACCATAAATGCGCCGGTTTATGAAACCGTTGGCACCGTCTGAACAACGGGCCTGGCCTGCCGCCCATCGGTTCTTTTGTGTCTCATCAACGTGGCGCGTATAATCGCAAGATACACCCCGCAGGAGAGTTACACGCAGCATGGATAACGTCATTATTATCGGTTCGGGTCCGGCGAGCTACACGGCGGCCCTTTATACGGCGCGCGCCAGCTTGCAGCCGCTGATGCTCGAGGGCGAACCAAGCCAGGAGATCCTGCCCGGCGGGCAGTTGATGACTACTACCGAAATCGAAAACTTCCCCGGTTTCCCCGAAGGCATAACGGGCCCGGACCTGATGGACCTGCTGAGAAAACAGGCGGGCCGGTTCGGCACGCGGTTCCTGTACCGGACGGCGACGGGCGCCGATTTCTCCAGCAGGCCGTTTGTGGTCCACGCGGGCACGGATGTGATGCAAGCGAAGAGCATCATCATCGCAACGGGCGCGGCCGCCAGGTACCTGGGGCTGGAATCGGAACGGAAATATTTCAACCACGGGGTATCCGCGTGCGCCACGTGCGACGGGGCGTTGCCCCGGTTCCGCAACAAGCCGCTGGCGGTGGTGGGCGGCGGAGATACGGCCATGGAGGAGGCTTTGTTCCTGGCCGGGTTTGCCAGCAAAATCCACGTCGTGCACCGCCGGGACGCCTTCCGCGCGAGCCGATTCATGGCCAACCGCGTGATGAAACACGAGAAGATCGTGGTCGAGTGGAACTCAGTGGTGGACGAAATTCTCGGCAACGACACGGACGGCGTCACGGGGGTGCGGCTGACGGACGTGGTGACGGGGAAAAAGCGCGAGATTGCGGTGACAGGCTGTTTCATGGCGATCGGGCACAAGCCGAACTCAGAGTTGTTCGCCGGCGCTATCGACACCGACAAGGAAGGGTATATCCTCACCAAGCCCAACAGCACGCGCACCAATGTGCCCGGCGTGTTTGCCGCCGGCGACGTCCAGGACCGAACGTACCGGCAGGCCGTCACGGCGGCCGGATCGGGCTGCATGGCGGCGCTGGATTGCATCCGCTGGCTCGAGGCCGAGGGTCTGATTTAGCGAAAAACAGGGACTGACTCGATTTCGGCAGTTTGAAATCGTGTCTGTCCCTGCTGTTCCTGCTTTTCGCGTTCAGGGCTCCAAATGGCTTACTCGGCCCTGAATGCGTCGCGGTGGATGGTAATCTCGGGTTTGCCGGATTCGGGGGTCACCACGGAAACGATGTCGAAGCGGTAGTACATCTCCGGCTCGTCGTGCCGGCTGATGTAGAGCCGGGCGGCTTTGCGGATATGCTGACGCTTGACGCCGCCGACACAGTCCTCGGGCGGCACGACGGAGTCGTCGCGGCGCGTCTTTACCTCGATGAAGGCGGTGGTGTCGCCGTCGCGTGCGATGATGTCGATTTCGTATTTGCCCAGTCGGACGTTGCGTTCGAGGATGGTGTAGCCGGCGCGCTGCAGCGCCTTCGCCGCCAGGTCTTCACCTGCCGGCCCGAGTGGTTTACGCCTGCGCAGAGGCCACATCGCTGGCAGGCTCCGCTCCGGCCGGGAACACCCTGATATCGCCGAACGTGCGCTGCTGGTGAGCCCTGATTTTGCCCATCCGGCACAACTCGAGGAGCGCCAGGAAACAGCAAACCAGTTCCATGCGTGTCCGGCACGATTTGAACAGGTCCACCCACGCTACCGACCCGTGCAGCGCGAGCTGATCCTCGATGTAGGTGATTTTTTCGTCAATGGATGCACCTTCGCCCACGACGGTATGAGTCAATCCATCGCTGAAATACCGCAGCACGCCGCGGAACGCCTGGATCAGGTCGTACACGCTCAGGTCTACGATCTCTTCCTCTTCCTCGACGTGCTCGACCTCGGCCTTGACCGTCCGGGCGAACCAGTTGGCGCGGATTTCTTCGAGCCGTTGAAGCCGCTCCGTCACGTCGCGGTACTTCCGATACTCGAGCAGCTTCTCGACCAACTCGAGCCGCGGGTCTTCCTCCTCCATTTCCTCGTCGTCGCTGTCGAGTTCGGCGGGCAGCAGCATCTTGGACTTAATCTGGATGAGCGTAGCGGCCATGACGATGAAATCGCCCACCACATCAAGGTCTTCCTCGCGCATCAAGTCGAGGAAACGCAGGTACTGGTCGGTGATCTTGTTGATGGGGATGTCGAAGATGTCGATTTCCTGCGCCTTGATCAGGTACAGCAAAACTTCAAAGGGGCCCTCGAAATTCTCGAGGTGAAGCCGGAGCACGTCGTCTGTTGCTTCATCGACGATAAACGGGGCCTCGCTGTCACCCGGCCCCGGCCCTGTTTTTTCATTCTCTGCCATGACGGGATGGTATCGCGCCGGAGACGGTAAAGGCAAACATGGGGTTTGTGAGTGCGAAGTGCGAAGTTCCGAGTGCGGAGTTTGGTTGCCAAACACGAGTGCCGTATCATGCGCGAATGGTTACATTTTTCTGTTTCATGGTTCTTGCGCTGTTTTCGGCGCCGGGGGACTGGCCGGAGCCGCGGCATAATGCCTGCCTGACAGGCATTCAGCCGCTCAGCGGGGCCATAAAAGAGCCGCCGACGGTGCTGGCCTCGTTCGATCTTGGCCGAAGCGTTCCCGCAGTTACGCCGGTCAATCTTCCCGCGGGCGATGCCCTTGGGCTGTGCATCGTAGCGGGGGCGCTGCAGTGCTATGCGCCGGACGGTACGCTGAACTGGTCGAGCCACCCGCCGGGCATCAATTTCACCGCTATCACGGCCACCGAAGATTTGGACGGGGACAGCGCCATCGAGGTGTTGCTGTCGGCGGGGCGGCCGACGGAGCCATACGGTGCGGCGGTGCTGGTTTCACTGGCTGATGGCCGGCTCCTTTGGCGGTACGACGTGGAACCGATGTCGTACGCGTGGTATTTGTTTGCGGGCAATTATCTGCCGCCGAAGGCAGGCGCCTCGAAACAGATCGTCGTGATGATGCACGCCTACCCGCCGGACCCGCAAAACGGGTACATCGCGTTGTTCGAATTTGCCGCGCCTGGCCAGCCGCCGACGCAACGGTGGCGCTACGACTTCAGCGAGTACACCTGTTTCCCGTCGCTGCTGCAAACCGACCTCGAGGGCGACGGCGTGAAAGAGATCGTCGTCGAGACGCACAGCCGGATGTGGATACTCGATGCGGAAACGGGGCAGGTCGAGCAATTCGTGAAGTGGGACGTCAGCCCGGCGAACGTCCGCAGTTACGGGCTGGTCCAGTTCACCGACCTTGACGGCGACGACCGGGAAGACTTCTTGTGTATCGCCACGTTCGCGCAGCATCACGAGGTCCTGCTCAACAAGGGCGGCCAGTTGGAGCCGGCCTGGCACTACGGCTGGCCGGAAAGCGTCACGACGGGCAAGGTCGCCACGGTGTGGGCGGAACCGCCGGCGGCCGACGTTGACGGCGACGGGAAGCTCGAGATAGTGCTCTCGATGTTCAACTCCGAAAACGAGTCCGCGTGGCTGCTGCGCATTTATGACGCGGTCAGCGGCGACTTGAAGTACCGCAAGCCGGGTGTGTTCGCCGTCAGCAGCATCGACGCGAACGGCGACGGGGCCGCCGAGATCCTCTGTAACTCTTCCCGAGACGCCACGCGCGCCGCATGCGACGGGGCGGTCCTGCTGGGGGTGCAAGACGGGGTACTGACGACGCTCTGGGAAGACGCAAGATCCAAGGCGGTCGACCCGAAGAAAAAAGTCCGCGCCCCTGACGCGCCGCAAGTGGCGCGCATTGAACGCGACGGGCAAACTTTTACGCTCGAATTGGCCGGCGCCGAGCCCGTGCTGGCGCCGTGGGAAAAGCCCGAGAAGCCGGTTTCTGTCGATTTCTCCGCCGTGCCGGCCGTTGTGGGTCCGCCGTTTCCCGTTTTGCTGGCGGCCGATGCCGATTCGGACGGCCGGAACGAACTGGTCCTGTACCAGGAGCCGGCTGTCAAAGTGCTGCGGCTGGAACGTGGCGCGTTGAATGTTGTCGGCGAGTACGTATCGAGTTGCGCGCCGGTATTTGCCGACTTCAACGGCGATGGCAAGACGGACATCGCGCTGGCCGACGTCGCCCCCGAGCACACGCCGGTTGTCGAGGTGCGGACGCCGGGGTTGGAAAACGCCGCGCTGTGGCGGGCGCAACTGCCGCCACCAGAGCGGACGGGGTTGCCGCAGCCGCGCGTGGCCTACGTACGCACGGGCCGGTTTACCGGGAAGACAACGCCGGACCTGTACGTTTGGGCTGGCACGCCGCTGGTGCGCAGCCTTGTGCTGGATGGGTTGACGGGGACGCCGGTTTGGGAGCGCGGCCAGATAGGAGATTCGGAGAGATATTGGGGGCCGAGCGTCAATCTGGCATCCGTTTTCGACTACGACGCCGATGGCTGCGAAGACCTCGTCTTCACCAACCCCGACTACTTTTGCGTGGCTTCCGGAATGGATGGGAAGTTTCTGGCGGGGCCGCTGTATCCGCCGGAGATTTTCAAGCAGCCGAGCCAGGGACTGTATACGTTTCCGGCCCTCCTGCAAGGCGAAGGCAAAGACCCGCTTGTTTGTCTGGTGGACGGCCATTATTTTCAGGCTGCGATGACGTTGCGCGCCGAGCCGATGTGGTACAAACTTCCGCCGCCCGGCGAGAACCGCTCCGCCTGCGAGGGCTTCCTCAACGCGGGCGGCGGCCAATGGTTGATGGGGTTTGGCCGACAGAACGGCCAGTTTGCCTGTGTTGACGTCGGAACCGGCAATCTCCGCTGGAACTTGCCCATCGAAGCAACCTGCTCGGATACGATCGCTTGCGACATCGACGGCGATGGCCGCCAGGAGTTTGTCTTTGGGACGAGCCACGGGGCGTTGTACGCGCTCGCAGACAACAACGGCGCCGCGCGCGTTCTGTGGCGGTACGGCCTGCCGGCGGGGTCCGGGGCGCCTATCGCCGCCGACCTGGATGGCGACGGTAGAAGCGAAATCGCCGTGCCCACCGCGGGCGGACGCGTTCTCGTACTGGCTGCGCGAAGCTGATACTGAAAAATCTGACAAAAAAACTTGTTCATTGTGCCGAAAAAAGGTATACTAGGCGTCTTGTGCTAGAGATGGATTGGCCATTGACAGTGCAACATGGGGACGAGATGTCCCGGGCATACATGGGGGTTCGGCCCGAAAAAAACGAACTCCGGGAGATGAGGAAAGCAATGGCAAGTGGCACTGTAAAGTGGTTCAACGACGACAAAGGGTATGGGTTCATAACCCCGGACGATGGCGGCAGCGACCTGTTTGTCCATCATTCCAACATTGAAATGCCCGGTTTCAAATCCATTAAAGACGGGCAGCGGGTACAGTACGAGCCGGCCAAAGGAAAGAAGGGGCCTGAAGCGACAAAAGTAACCGTGCTCTGATACGCCAACCAGAGATTTGTGAGCCCCAGCTTCGGTTGGGGCTTGTTTTTTCATGGCTCCACGGTCGACAATCCTGCAAACCCTGCTATGCTGCCGACAGATTAAGGAGGGGTGCTCATGCTCAGGACTTGTCTGGCAATCGGGATTGCGATTTCGCAGTTGGCCGTGCCGGCCTCCCAGGCGGAACCGCGGCGGCTGAACAACGTGGCGACGCAGTTGGTTGGTGTGGGAGCCGTGGCGGGCAACGCGGAAACGGTCGATTTCGCCAATCCGCGCGATGGCTGGGTGTTCATCCGCGCGGGGAAACCGGCCGGCGCCGAACCGCGGGCCGTAATCGACGCGGCCGAATCGGCGTTGGTGTGGCGCGCACACCCTCGGAACGGGGCGCTCGAGGCCATGGTAAAGCTCGCCGCGGGGCCGCACCAGTTGCGCCTGGAAGGGGCACGCAGATTGACAGTGGACGTGCGCGCGATACCTGAAATCGCCTATTGCTACTACCCCACCAAGCCGCACATCGCCTCCTACGGCCCGTACGATTGGGCGTACATGGAAAAGTACGTCCTGCCGGACGTCAACACGATTGTCACACGCTCAGAAGTCGATCCAGATCAGTTTGCCCAATGGGTGCGGGAGGGGCGGCAGTGGCTTTCGAACGCGTCGTTGCCGGGCTTGTCGAGCGAGATGCCGCCGTCGCCGGATGAGGTGTACGCCTATTGGGCGGAGAACCCCGTGGTGACTAAACCGGGCTTTGGCGGCTTGATCGTCGACGAGTTCATCGGGGCGAGCGAAGGCCATTACGCGGCATGGGCGGAGGCGTGGGGCAGGCTGCACGATACGCCGGGGTTTGGTGGGAAGACGTTCTACGCCTGGTGCGGCAACATGTGGGATGAACCGCACAGCCTCGAGTTCGCGAAAAAGCTCAGCGAGAAAGACGACCTGTTCGTGTGGGAGCAGTACCTGCGCGAAGGCAGCGACGAACAGGATGCGCGTGAGCGGATCGACCGGTGCAAAAGCCAGTTCGCCAAGTGGAAACAAGAACTGCCGGGTGTCGAGCAAAAGATGGTGCTGTGCCTGGGTTATTTGTCGGCGCCGCCCGAGAGCCTCAACCTGAATCCATCGGCCGATTACCACGTGTATCTCGACATGCAGTTCCACGCGCTCACCACCGCCCCCGAATTTGACGGTCTGTACGGCGTGATGGAGTATATGGCCGATTATGCCGACGAGGAGTCATTGCGCTACGCCCAAAAACTGTTTCGCCACTACTGCATCGAGGGCAACACGGCGCGGTTCAACAACGACCCCTACCTGCTTCCCCACCTCAAGAACGCGGATTTCGCCGATGGCTTCGACCACTGGCGCGCCGAACCCGCCGCCGAGGGGTCGGTCGAAACGCGCAACATGAAGGGGTTCAGTTGGCTTCAGGGGCGTTACCCCAAGACAAAGCAGGGAGACACGTTCTGCTGGATGAAGCGCGCGGGGGAAAAGCCTAACCGGGTTTTGCAGAGTCTGCAGCAACTGACGCCGGGCAGGACGTATTCGGTAAAAGCGATCTCGGCGGATCCCGCGCGCCTCGACGCCCAGAAAGCGACACCGCTCAATATCGAAGTGGCTGGCGCGGAAATGTTGCCTCAGTTTGGGTTCAGTTTTGCCTACCCGAGTTGCTACTCGCACGAATCCGGGCCGTATTCGAGCCAAAACCCCGCCTGGTTCACGTTCCATCGTGCCGTGTTTCGCGCGTCGGCTCCCGCGGCGGAACTCATCATCAACGACAACGGCGATCCCGGCGCGGAAACGGCCTTCAATTTCGTGGAAGTCCAGCCGTTCGTGGAACCGTAGCAGGTGAAAAAAGCGCGAACCGGGCGGGCGGTTCGTTCACCGGCTGATCCGCGCGGAACTCGTCGAGCGAGGCACTGTAAAAGCCTTATAGCGCAAGCGCGGGTTTGAAGGTTGCGAGGCGGACCTCATTGGTGTTGTTGGGGCGTGCGGCCTCGAAAAACATGAACACCTCATCGCCCACGGGCAGCCAGTGCGAGTACCTCCAGGTGTGGTAGTCGCCCGGGGTGGTGGATTTGAGCAGTGGCCGATCCGGGGTGAGGTCGTGGAACGTATCGAGGTCGGGCGTGTAGGCCAGGCCGGTGGCGATGTTGTAGACGGGGTCGTGCCAGCCGATGCTCGACCCTTCGTAAACCAGCAGGTAACCCACGTGCATTGGCAGCACGCACGCGGGCCGCGTGTAAAAATTGTGCCAGCCAGTGTTTTCCATCACGGGATTGTCTGCGCCGGTTTGCCAGGCCTCGCCGTCGTCGCTGATGAAGTAATGGACTCGCTCGATGAAGTCGCAGCCGATCAAAAACATGTGCCAGCGGTCGGCGTGCCAAAACACAAACGGGTCCTTGTAGCCGTTGACGCACGCAAACGCGGGGTCGCCGGGTTTTGGCTCAAGCACGGGCCGCGCCGTTGATGGCTTGAAGCCCGCGGGGTCTTCCGCGTCGTCAAACCTGATGATGGACCATCCCGAATCGAGCGGCGAACAGCCGTACAGCCGGTAGAGGCCGGTGGCCGGGTCAATAACCAGCGCCGGCCGTTCAAACCCGGGCAGGCCCGCGTCTTCTCGCCGGATGTGGTTGATAGGCGTGAACCGGCGGCCGTCTTCGCTCTTGAGAATGCGGATTTCATACCCGCGCTTGCCCCGCGGGCTCTTTCCCTCGCGCATCCGCGCCGCCAGGTAGAACTCGCCCTGCGGCGACAACACCGCCGACGGCGCCCCGGCCCACCATTCCGGCGTGTTTTCGTCCGGTTCAAGCACGACGCGGTAATCGGTCGCCGCTTCGACAATTCGTTCGAACATATCTCCGCTCGTTTTTGTGTTCGATTTTTTGGAATCGCGGGTATCTTAGCATCCGCGGGGGAGAGACTTCATCCTTCACGGACGGACACGGACAGACACGGACGAACACGGACAATTGTTACTTAAGTCTTTGGCGGAGGCATTCGGCGAGGGCGATGGCGGCGCTGACGGATGCGTTGAGGCTGGTGACGGGGCCGGTGAGCGGGATGCGCAGGTGCAGGTCGCAATGTTCGCTGACGAGCCGCCGCACGCCTTTGCCCTCGCTGCCGATGACGAGCGCGATGCGGCCGGTGAGGTCGGCGTCCCAGATGTTTTGTGTCGCGGCCTCGTCCAACTCGGCGATCCAAAAGCCCTTGTCCTTCATGGCGTGGAGTGCGCGGGAGAGGTTGGTGGCCTGGACGAGGTCGACGTATTCCATGGCGCCCGCAGCGCTTTTGACCGACACCGGCGAGATGGGCGCGGCCCGGTCTTTGGCGAACATGACGGCCTCAGCCCCCATCGCCGCGGCGGTGCGCACGATGGCGCCGAAATTCCTGGGATCTTCGACGCCGTCGAGCACGACCACTATCGCGTCTGCAGCGTGATCGCGGTCCAGCCACGTCTCGGCTTTTAGCACGGGCAGGGGATCGGCTTCGAGAATGACGCCCTGGTGGACGGCTCCCGGCAGGAATTGGTCCAACTCGCGCCGCGGCATCGGCACGACCGGCATGCCCGAAGCGGCCCGCCGGATTTCGTCGAGTCCCGGCGCGCCCTCGAGCACGTACAGCCGGTGCGCCTTGCGTTTCCCGGCCTTAAGGCATTCGAGCACGGGGATCCGCCCCGCCACTTTTTCTGTCAACACCTTGCGCCCCTGTCCTTTCAGGCACTATACGTTGTTGACGGCCTCGAGTTTGTCGGAGCGGGCCCTGAGGTTGTCGTTTTCGGGGACTCGGCTGTCGATGCTGTTGGCATTCACCTGTATCAGCGCCCTCAGCAGGGCCACCGCCTGGGGAACGTCGTCCATTTTCTCGGCGCACTTGGCCATGCGGTACTTGCTGTAATAGAAGTTTGCGCCCTGGGGATAGAGGTCGCAGGCGGTCGAGAACATGAGCATGGCTTTTTCGTACTGGAACGTCTTGAGGCAATAGCCGCCCAGCTTACTCAATCCGGCCTCGTTGACGGCGTCGGCTTTGGCGTCGGCGCCGGGCGGTGTGGCGGTGAACTTGTTGTACATGAAGTTGACGCCGCCCGACGTCAACAACCAGCCCCCGCCAACCACCACGACAATGATAATGGGCCACTTCAAGAAAGAGAGATCCATGATGCCTGTGCCTCCTTAGCCGGCAGGCGCCGTTGTGCGGCACGCTGCTCGATTTGTCCGCCGCCGCTGTCTGCCCGGCAGCCAAGCGGTAAAGTAAGAACCTGCCGCTACTGCGGCAGGTACACGCCAACAAGCTGGAGGAGCGCGCGCGCAATCCGGCCGGCCACCGGCACGTCGAAATAGGCCAGGCCAAACACAATCGCTCCGACCGCAAGCACCAATCCGGCTATTTTGAACACGAAAATCCGCAACCGCATCAGGATGCCGCCGCGGGGCGGGTGTTTGTCCAACTGGCGTGCACGTGCCGCGAACTGCTCGTATTTGTCCTTGCACACGGTGCTGCAGAACCGCCCGTTGGGGCTTCGCACTTCGCAGGCGCCGCAGAACGGCGTGCCGCATTGCTTACACCGGCCCGTCGCCTCGATTCCAGGGTGATTGATGCAGCCTGACAGCGTCGCGTCCAGCATAAGCCAAGTCTCCTACATTGTAACGGCGCGTACATTATAAACGAAGCGCGCCGGATGGGCCATGGAAAAAACGCGCCGGCGCCGACGGGGTTGCAACACCCGGCTGGCGGGACTAGAATGCGCACGGTGCCGAGGAAGACGGTCATGCCTGGTGTTGTCAGACTCAGTTTCTCGATCGAGAATCCGCTGATGGAGCGGCTCGAGCAACTGGTGCGGGAAGGGGCTTACGCGAACCGGTCCGAGTTTATCCGCGACATGATCCGTGAGCGGCTGGTTGCAAAACAGTGGGAGCATAATGAAGAGGTGGTTGGCACGATCACGCTGGTGTACAACCACCACGCCCGCGGCCTGACCGACAAGCTTACCCACACCCAGCACCACCACCACAAGGTCGTCCTCGCATCCACCCACATCCATCTCGATGAAAACCTCTGCGCCGAAATCGTTGTCGTCAAGGGCCGCGCCAACCAAATCCAGCGACTTGCGGGGGAACTTAAACAGCAAAAAGGAGTACTTCATGCCACGTTAAGCGTCAGTTCGACGGGGAAACAACTGGCGTAGGCCGTAACCTCTTGTGCTGTAATGGATTGGGCGGGAATAAGGGCGTTACCGCATTTTGATGCGGGATAAATCATCGTGCTCAAGTGCTAGAGACGCAAATTGCGGCAAAATGGGAAAGTATACAAGAACTGCGGTCATAAATACTTGACTAAAAGGCACTTGCGTTCCTGATCCCCTTGTGATACAATCATTCTGGTCAGCGCCACATGTGGCGTTTCTCCTTCCGCGGAGGCCCGGGAGTCATCTTGGGCCTCTAAAACAACCTGCGGAAACGCGGGTAGGCATAGAAGGGCCGTGACGAACGTCGCGGCCCTGATTTTTTTGTAATTTACCGGCACTTACCGGCTGGCGCGTTTGAGCACGTAGTACTTTGGTTTCATTGCGCGCATCGTCACGTCGCCGCTCACCCACTCAAAGAACATGTAGAGATCGCTGCCGCTTTGAGTGAGGGTGTAACGGGAAAGAGTGTGGTCTTGCCGGTGCCAGACCGCGCCGTTCGTCCAGACGGCGACGTTGCTTGAGGTGGCGTCATACACAGAGGTAAGGCGGCCTTGCGGGTGGAAAAGAAGCTTGGTCAGGTACAGACCCGACGGCCATTTCTTGACGCCAGGCTCGAAATCGGCCATTTCACTGACGAAATCAACACTTTCCCACCTACCGATGACGTAGGGATCGTCAACGAACTGGGGCGGGTTTTCGGAGATGTAGTCGGCGGGATTGATTTTGACATGAGCGGGCGCGGTGGGCGCCGTTGAAGGGCCGACATACTTGAGCACGTAATATTTGGGTGCCATGCCCCTGATACTAACGTCGCCGCTGATCCACTCGAACAGGAGGTACCGTTGGCCGTTCATGTCTTGGATGACGTAACGGGCCAGCGACTTGTCTCCGGGGTGGTAGATGGTCCCATTGCTCCAACTCCACGGCCCGGATGTGCGGCCGCCCTGCATGAACTCCATCCCTTTAAGATAGAAGTCGCCTTGCCAGGATCCGTGTTCTGGGTCGAACTCTTCCACGGTATCGACGAAATCGACCGTCTCCCATTTGCCGACGAGCAGGCGGTCGTTGACGAACGGCGGCGCCGAATCGGCATGGTATTGTTCAGATCCGCGCACGATAGCCCGTTCAACCGGCGTCGGGGGGACGTCCCCTTGATCCTCGATGGCACCCTGATATTCAAGGACATAGTAGCTGGGCTTCTGGCCGCGTATCAGCACATCCCCGCTCATCCATTCCATGAACAGGTAACGCTTGCCGCGGATGGTTTTGGTCTCATACTTGGCGTTGGACTGGTCGCCGGGATGGTAGAGCGACCCATTGCCCCACGACCAGGGGCCGGATGTGCGGCCGTTGGGCAGGAAGTCCAACTGCTTGAGATACAACTCGCCTCTGAACTGGCGCTTGCCTGGCTTGAACTTGGCGGGCGAATTCACGAAGTCAACAGCTTTCCACCTGCCCAGAACCGAGGCTCCTTCGTCGGAAACCGTTACAGCCGGCACGCCCTGCTGCTGTCCGCCGGCCGTGCCGAAAAGAAGAGCCGTGGCCGCCACCATTACGAGTCCCGCAGCCGCTATGGCGACGGCGACGGGCCGGGCCACGTAGAGCGCCATAGGCCGGGCCGAATCCAGGATGCGCTGCACCCGGTGGCCCAGCGAGCAGTTGAACGCCATCACGCCGGCGCACGCCAATCTCGACGGGTCCCTCAGGCATCTTTCGGCGACGCTGGTCAGTTGTTCGGCATAATCGGCCCCGCCACCCCCCATCAAAACCACGTAATCGTCGGCAATCTCGTCGTTCATCCATTCCATCTTGCTCGTGAATGCGTAGATCAGGGGCTGGAAGAAAAGCAACGCCCGCATGACGCGCCCTGCGAGGTTCCAGAGGCCGTCGCGCCGGGCCAAGTGGGCCAACTCGTGGTACAGCACGTATCTCAATTGCGAACTGGTCATGCTCACTTCGGGCAGGACAACCGCCGGATTGAGAATGCCCACCAGGCATGGGCTGTTGACTTCGCCGCTTACCAGCACGGTCGGTGCAGGCACTCTTAGCTTCGACGCCAACCCTGAACAGGCCTTCTGCACGGAATGAGGGGCAGGAGTGGCGTCCAACCGCATCCGCCGCATCCAGATGCAAGCCCCGGCAATCCTTAAAAGCAGGACTGCCGTCGTCACCAGGGCGGCTGACGCAAGCACTATGTACAACACGGAACCTCGGCTCTCCGGGGCAGCTGATGCTGGTCGAGCCTCGATGCGCAAGATCTCGTGACGCGGAGCAAGCGCTGGAGAGAGTTCCGGCACAGCCGCGACGGGTTCGGGCCGCCCCGGCGGGGTCCGAACGCTGTCGAGAAGGCCTTTGTTCAGCCCCGCCGCGCCCGTGAGTCCCGTCACAAGCGGGCTCAGGAAAACGGCCGCCAGTACCACCCGCATAATCGCCGACTGCATCGCCGGCCCCTGGCTTCGTGCCAGCCGTACCGCCAGAAAACCCACCGACAGCAACACCGTCGATTGAACCAGCACGCTTACCACCCAAAACGCCCACTGCTCACATAGCACGCCAATGCCCTCTGCATGGAACGCTGCAAAAGCACTCATGGCTGTTCCTCCCTCTTCTTTTTCCCACGCGCTTCATGGATCAAATTACGGATATTATTGAGTTCCTCACCGGAAATCCGCTCATTCTTCAGAAGGTACGAAATCAGGCTTGATGCCGAACCTTCAAACATTCGATCGATAAAGCCCTGGACAGCCGGAACCCGGATCGCGTCGGGTTCAACCAAAGCGCGGAAATAAAACGTATGGTCGCGGGTCGTGTGGCCCACAGCCCCCTTCGTCTCGAGTTTCCGCAAGAGGGTTTGCACCGTGCTGCGCGCAAGCGGGTTGGACTCGTTCAGCGCCAGCGTGATTTCGCGGGCCGTGAGAGGGCCCCGGCTCCACAACAATTGCATTATGTGAAGCTGAATCTTTCCAAGCCGCGGCAGTAACATCTCAACGCCCTCCCAGCCGACAGGTTGTTACTAAAGTAAATTTACCAAAGTAGACACTCCCTGTCAAGCAGAAAAATCGGCCACAAAGGAAAGCCCCATCTCGCCCGCACTCCTTGGAACGGCCTGGGACACAGCCGAGGCGGTTATTTCCCGATGCAGAATGAGGAGAAGATGGTGGCGAGGATGTCTTCGGGGGTGGTTTCGCCGGTGATTTCTCCGAGCGCATCGAGCGCTTCGCGGAGGTCGGCGGCGAGGAATTCGGGGGATGCGTTGAAGTTGTCGAGTAGGCGCGTGACGGCGGTGGCGGCCCTGTGCAGGCTGTCGCGTTGATGTGCGCGCGAGATCAGGCCGTGCTCGGGCGCGATTGCGGCCGAACCCAGCAACAGCCTTCCGAGGGCCTCTTCGAGATCGTTCAATCCGTCGCCCATGATTGCGGATACGGGGGTGCACCCCGCAAACCGGCCTGCCCAACCGGGCGGCGGGGCGGTCGGCGCCAGGTCGATTTTGTTCCATGCAACCCAAACGGGGCGCTCCAACGCCTCGAGTTCCGCGGCAAGCGCCTCATCTTCCGGCCCGGCGGCTGCCGCATCCACAACCAGCAGGACAAAGTCGGCGTTCCGTACGGCATCCCGAGCGATTTTCACGCCGATCCGCTCGACGGCGTCGTGGGTGTCTCGCAAGCCGGCGGTATCCGTGATGCGAATGGGGATGCCGGCAAGCGTAATAAGCTCCTCGATGCGGTCGCGCGTAGTGCCGGGTACGGCGGAGACGATGGCGCGGGAGTCACGCAACAGGGCGTTAAACAGGCTGGATTTGCCGACGTTGGGCCGCCCGGCGATGGCCATCCCTGCACCTTCTCGGTAAAGCCTGCCGGCTTCGGCGGTATCGAGCAGGGCCTGCATGCCGGCGAGTGCGCCATCAAGTGTGTCGCGGAGGGCCGGGCCGACCAGGTCGGGGAGGTCTTCGTCGGGGAAATCCACGGCGGCTTCGACACGCGCCAACGCGTCAACCAAGACTGTCTTGATGAGGCCAATGTCGCGCGAAAGTGTGCCGGAGGCCGCGGACGCGGCGGCCCTGAGGCTGGCCTGGGTTCTCGCGCGGATCGTGTCGATGACGGCCTCGGCCTGGACGAGGTCGATGCGGCCGTTGAGGAACGCCCGTTGGGTGAACTCGCCGGGCTCGGCGAGGCGCGCGCCGCCGGTCAAGACCTGGTCGAGCACGGCGTTCAATGGGCCGGCCCCGCCATGGCAGTTGATCTCGACCACGTCCTCGCGCGTGTAAGAGTGCGGCGCGCGCATAATGTGGAGCAGCACTTCGTCGACAATGGCGCCTTGAGCCGTGACAACATGGCCGTACTGGACCCGCCCACGGCCTTTCGCCACTCCGTTGCCTGAAGCAGGCCTGAACAGCGCTGCCGCTATGGGCATCGCGGAAGGCCCGCTGATTCTGACGATCCCGATGCCGCCTTCGCCGGGCGGCGTCGAGATCGCCGCAATCGTGTCCTCAAGACTCTTGCGCGTCGCTGTCTGCTGCCTCCTCATCGGGAGCGATGATGTCCTCATCGGGAGCGACGACGTCCTCATCAGGGGCGATGATGTCCTCGTCTTCCGTCGCAACGGCGGCAGGCTCGGAGGAGGGACGCGATGACTCGCCGCGGCCGTTCCGCCGTCCTCGCCCGCCGCGGGGCCGGCGTGGGCGGCCAGTATCGCGGTCGCCGGTGCGGACCAGATTCTTAGGCGAGATGACGACGGTACGGATCGAAGACGTGCCCAGACTGAACGTGCGGACGTCGGGGTCGTCCTGGAGCGTGAGGTGGATAATGCGCCGCTCCTGGGGGCTAAGCGGCTTGACACGAACGTCGCGGCCGGTTTCTTTTGCACGCTCGGCGAGATGACGCGCCATCTCCTCGAGGTTTTCACGCCGCCGGTCGAGATAGCTCTCAACATCAACGATAAATCGTTCAACGGTTTCGCCGTCGCCGGGCCGCATCATTCTGTTGAGCAGGTACTGGAGGGCCTGGAGGTTTCTTCCTTTCCGGCCAATCAGTATGGCGGAATCCGGAGATTCGACGTTGACACGGGCGCGGCCGTCTTCGGTCAGGCTGCTGGTTACTTGGGCCTCGATTCCCATCTTGTTGACAATCTCGGCCAGAAGGGAGGCCGCCTCTTCGCGCCGGGTATCGCTGACGGGCGCCAAGTCGCGCTCCTCTTCCCGCACCGGCGCGGGGGCCGGCTCAGGTGCCGGCGAGGTTTCTGCGGACGGCGGTTCGGGCCGGGCTTCGCGCGGTTCGCGCCGCTTTGGCCGCTGTGGCCGTTCGGCCCGTTCAGGCCTTGCTGGCCGCTCAGGCCGCGGGCCGCGCTCAGGACGCGGCGGCCGTTCCGGGCGCGGGCCGCACTCGGGCCGCTCGGGCCGGGCGGGCCGTTCGGGCCGGGCAGGCCGTTCTTCGCGAGCGGCGGGCCGTTCGGGCCGGGCAGGCCGTTCTTCGCGAGCGGCGGGCCGTTCGCCTCGGCGGCCTCTGTCTCGGTCTCTGTCGCCGCGGTCGCTACGTGGCCGCTCGCGGTCTTTGTCCCGGTCACGCTCTCGTTCGCCGCGCGGCTGTTCGCGATCTCTGTCCCGATCCCGGTCTCTGTCCCGTTCACGTTCACCGCGGCGGCGTGTGGGGACGTCTTTTTCGAGCGTGAGCTTTACTTTGACGTCGCGGGCGCCGATGCCGAAGATGCCGCGGCTGCCTTCGTCGAGGATTTCAATTTGAACTTCGTGAAGTTCGGCTCCGAGTTGTTCGAGTGCCTTTTTAATGGCTTCTTGTCTTGTTTTGGCGGTAGTTTCCACCGATCTCATCTTAAAAACGTTCCTCCGTCTGAGAGGCCGGTCTCATTGCCGGCCATTGGGTTGTGACCCACTTGCCCTTGTTGGCTGCGCCGCCGGTGGTGGATGTCATTTGGATTTCCTCTTGGAGTCCTTCTTGGCTTCTTTCTCCAACTGGCGCTTTCTAGCCATGGCAGCGGTGTAAAAATGCTGCTTTTTAGGAGGGGTCTTTTTGGGTTGCAATTCGATTTCGCCCACACGGACGAACTTCTGCTGGAGCATGCCCAGCACGGTGCTGGTGAGGATGTACAGGTTGAGGCCGGAGGCCATGTTGTAGCAGATAAAGCTGAAGAACACCGGCATGATGTTCATCATCAGCTTCTGCTGCGGGTTGGTGGCGGGGCCGGTGGTGGGGATGACTTTCTGGCTGGCCACCATGCTGATGCCCATCAGGATCGGGAGCAGGTTGATGTACTCAAACATGCCCACCAGCGGCACGTTCGCCAGCCCGGGCAGGTGGAACAGGTGGTCCGGCTGGGAAAGGTCCGTTATCCACAGCAAGAAATGGGCGCCGCGCAGTTCGTACGCTTGCCACAGCATCCGGTAAAGGGCAATGAACACCGGCATCTGCAACAGCATGGGAAAACAGCCGCCGACCGGGTTCACGCCTCGCTCCCGGTACATCTCCATCATTTTCTTGTTCAGTTCCTGCTGATTTTCGCCATATTTTTCCTTGAGTTGCTCGAGTTCGGGCCCAAGAAGCTGCATTTTCTTCATGCTTTTCATGCTCTTGAGCGTCAGCGGGAACATCGCTATCCGAACCACCGCCGTCAGAAAAATGATGGCAAGCCCGTAGTTGGCGATTATGTGTGCGTAGAACCAGTTCAGGAGGGCCAGCAGCAGTTTGGCGAACCAGTCCATCCACCACCAACTCTTACCAAAGAATTGCTGGGCCGTCTCAAGGGTTTTCCAGCCTTGCGTCAGTGCTACCTGCTCGTTGGGGCCGAGATACACACGGAACCCGTGGGTCTGGGTTTCGCCGGGCGCGAGGCTGAACCGGGGCGTTCCGAGCCCGACGCAGAAATCGCCGGGCACGCCTTCGGCGAGGCCGGCAGCCCCTTCAAACTCGGGCTTGAGCGCTACGACAAAGTAGGTGCTTTTCACGGCGATCCAGTCGACGGCGGGGGTCGTCATGAAATAGGGAGCGCCATTCTTGGACATCTTGGCGGTCGGCACTTCCTCGTTTTGGCCGCCCTTATGCCAGACAACGAGCTGCCCACCACGCATTTTTTGGTCGCCGGAGGTGACGTTGGGAGCCCAATTGAGGTAGTACGCGGGCGTCTGGTCCAACCCGAACGCGAGGTCTTCGGCAGCCAAGCTGCGATAGGCCACCTCGATCTCGAGCACGTGGGTTTGCGGGTCGAGCGTGAATTTCTTCTGGATCGCGCCGCGACCGGGGATCGTGAGTTCGAAAACGATCGAATTGCCGCCGTTTTGCGCCACTTCCCACAGCCGGTGGTCGAGTTGGTCTCGTAGCCCCTCCTCGGTGAAGCTGAGCCCGAGGGGATAGACGGCTTGGGTGTCGGGTTTGGCGGATTGGGGGACGAGTTGTTGCACCCCGCCGCTGTTCTGGGCCAGGACGGACGCCTGCTTGAGCCGGGCCCCGATCCGCGTAAAAACGAGATCCAGGTTCTGGTTCGACAGGCGCGCCTCGTATGCAGCGGGATCGTCAATGTCCGGGACCGGAGGGAGTTCAGGCCAGACCGGCTGGGCAGGTTCAGTCTGTGCCGCATCCCGTTGTGTCGACTCCTGCTGGGACTGGATGGGCTTTGGCGCCGGCGCGGGCTGTTTCGGGGGCGGCGGAAGGAAGAACTTGAAATAAACAACAACCAGTACGGCCATGAGAATGAAGGCAATCAGTTGATTGCGCATCATCTCCTTCTCGTGCTTATCCTCCAAACTTCTGGACTCCAAGCCGCGCGCGTAAGAACGCGCGTGGCGTTGGATGAGCCTTATGCGCCTTGCCCGCGCCGTTTCGGGACCGGATCGCTCCCGCCACGGCAGAACGGTTGGCACCGCAGGATGCGCCAGATCGCATAGCCGAAGCCGATGATGGCCCCGTGAAGACGAATGGCGTCGATGGCATACTGGGAACAGGAGGGGGTGAACCTGCAATTGTCGCCGAGCATGGGCGAGATGGCGATTTGGTACGCGCGGATCAGCGCCACCAGAACTCTAGCCACCAACCAAATCTCCCGTCTGGAAGAACTGCCGTATCGCCGACTCCCATTGGCCGTAGCTCCAACCCGCCGCGGCGGGCCGGGCGACTACTACGATGTGGACGTCTTGCGGCAACTGCTCGCGGTGCTTGCGGTATACTTCGCGGATGTAGCGTTTAACGCGGTTACGCACCACGGCCCCGCCGACTTTACGCGACACGGCGCACCCCATTTTCCGTCCCTGGCCTGCCTGCCGGACCCAATAGCCGATGAACGCCTCCCCGACGTATTTCTCACCGGTCGAGTAAACACGTAGAAATTGGCTTCTACGGGTGAGGCGCTCACGCTGAGGAAATCTCTGCTGGCCCGGCACAAAGGCTCATCTACCTATTTCTTTACCCGGTACGACGTACCGGCCTCATGCTGAAAGGCGCTTGCGGCCCTTTTGCCGCCGGCGCCGGATCACCGTCTGTCCACCCACCGTCGCCATGCGACTCAGAAAACCGTGGTTGCGTTTCCTCTTGAGGTTGGAAGGTTGAAACGTCCTTTTCACTACCCTCTCCTTACTCTAAAAAAGCTACAATGCCGCGCAGTACGGCATTTCCTAAACACAAGGCTGAATAAACGTTCTGCCAATTATAATATTTCTATGCGGTGTAGTCAAATCATCACTGCCAAAAATTGCACGGGCGGACGTTATCGGTATAATGCAGATTAGAATCTTTGTTGGCGGCGCTGGCGGTGAATAAACCTTTTATGCCGGGAGAAGCAACCGTCGGATGGATTTAAAGTTTCGAATTCTCCTTCTAGGGTTGGCGCCCCTCATTGCATTGGCCGGGCCACTGGCCGGGTGTTCCGGCAAAACAGAGAAAACGTACGGCTACTACCGGTTTGACGACAATTTTGGGAACGCGGTCTCGGTGGACGGCCCGGTTGCCCGGCCGGAAGGCCAGAGACGATTGTTGAGCCTGACCGGGGGCTGGACGAGCGAGACCGGGGCGACGACGGTGGAGGAATCGGAATCGAGACTGGTTTTCTCGGCCTCCGCGGCCGACCGCCTGGAAAGCCCCAAAGGTCTTCAGATCGCCGGGTTCACCACGGACTTGATCGTGCTGAAAATGAACGTGAGCGGCGCCAATACGGTCTTTTTGAACTGGATACCCAAGGGCGCGGGGATTGAAGAGCATCGGATACTCAAAATCCGAGTGCCGAACCAAAACGAGATGATCCAGTACAACCTTCAAATGACGAGGGTTCGGTCGTGGCGGCATCGTGACATTGACCAGATGCTGTTTCAGGTGCGGTCTGCGGCACGGTTAGAGATAGAATCGATCGAGTTGGTTGATAGGCGGGTGCCGTTCAGCCAGGCGACAGCAGGCGTTATCCAGTATTCAATAGACGATCGGCTTCGGTCTTGCTTGTACAACCATTGTCCGGCCACGTTGAGGTACCGATTGCGGATGCCCACCCGGGCCCTGTTCAGCGCCGGGCTGAGCGTTGTCGAGCCCGACAGCCCGGTAACGTTCCAACTCGTGGCGGAAACCGATGGAAACGTCGAGACGGTTTTTACAAAGCAGGTTGATGACCCTGCGCACTGGGATGACATTGAGGTCGATTTGTCGGGATACGCGGGGCGGGAGGTTGACCTGTCTCTGATCTCGTACAACGCGGGAACGAGCCAGGTTGCCTTGTGGAGCAATCCGGCGGTGTTTGAGCGGTACGAGGCGGGGGGCCAGGCCACAGCGGATCGGCCGCTGCCCAACGTCGTGTTATACGTAATCGACTGTCTTCGGCCGGACCACCTGGAGACATATGGCTATGATCGGCAGACGGCGCCGAACCTGGCGGCGTTTGCGGCGACGGGCGTAAAGTTTAACCGCTGTTTCGCCGTGGACACATGGACCAAGTCGTCGGCAACCTCGTTTTCGATGGGGGTGGACCAGATTTACCACGGCGTCGGGGACTTCGGTGACGTGCCGCCGGAAGGTCTGGCCACATTTCCCGAATTGCTGCGGCGGGCAGGTTATGAGACGTGCGTGCTGACGGAAAACCCGCACACGCCGCCGGAAACCGTTCCGCGGGCTGCCTACAGCTACCTGGAGCCGGTACATCTGAATGTGGAGCTGGGCGAGAATCCGCTGAAGTGGTGGGAGCTTCCCGAGGTTACCCGGCAGAAAGCGTCGGCCTTTTTCAGAAGACACCAGGACCGCCCGTTTTTCTTGTATGTCCATACGATGGAGCTTCACGACGTCCGGCAGGGAAGGCCTGACAGCAAGGAATTCTCGTACGAGCCGCCCGAACCGTTCCGGGGGATTTTTACATCGCCGGAAGGTCAAACGCAGATGGACCTTTATGACGGGGCCATTTCGTTTGCGGATTCGAATTTCAAGAAAGTGATCGACCGGCTCGAACAGTTCGGCTTAATGGAGAATACGGTGGTTATCGTGACGGCGGATCATGGCGAGAATTTCGGGGAGCACGAAAACCATTACACGCACAACGGCAAACCGTACAACACGCTCACGCACGTGCCGCTGCTGATCCGCTGGCCGGGTACCTTGCCGGTCGGGCGTGTGGTAAACGAAAACGTCGCGCTGCTGGACTTGGCCCCGACCATCCTGGACTTGGCGGGGCAGGCCCCGTTTGCGCAGTTCCAGGGGCTGGATCTCATGCCATTGATCTGGGGCCGTAGCGCGGCGTCGTTCAATGACCGGCTGATTGTCTCGAAGTGGTTTGGCACGGTCGGCGCGGTTAAAGGCAATTGGAAGTTGTTTTGTACCATGAAAGGCCAGGACGCGCGACTGTACAACCTGGCAACCGATTTTGACGAGACCACCGACGTGGCCGGGCAGAACCCGGCACTGCTCAAGAGCCTCAAGTCGGAACTGCAGGCATACATCGAACGCCAGCAGGCCCTGCACGACGCGCTGGCAACTCCAAAGATTAAGCCCGCCATAAAGGTCGATCCGCAAACTGAAGAGCAACTGAAAGCCTTGGGCTACATCGAATGAAGAAGCGCCTTTTGATTATGACCGCCGCCGTGGCGGTCTTATTGGTTGCAGGGGGCGTGTACCTTCTGACGATGCCGGCGCCGGCGTCGAGCCTGGCGGACTGCAACGTGGTGGTGGTGGTGATTGACTCGCTGCGCGCGGATCACCTGGGCTGTTTTGGGTATGGGCGGGATACCTCACCGTTCCTGGATTCGGTGGCGGGTGAGTCGGTCTTTTTCGAGCGGGCCAACTCGATGTCTTCGTACACGTGTGAGGTAGTGCCGGCGCTGCTGTCGGGCCTGCTGCCGTCAAGCGGGGGCACGGGAACGGGCTGGCTTGCGATGCCGCCGGCGGCGGAGAATCTGGGCGAGCATTTTGGGCGCGCGGGGTATAAGACGGGCTTTTTCACGGATCAACCGGCGCTGGCGACACTGCCGGTGGACCGGGGATTTGACGAGGTTGACCACGTCGAGACGCGGTGGGGCATCAGCCAAGTGGGGCCGCTGCTGTCGGCGCGGGCGCTCGAGTTCGTGAGGCACAACAAGCGCCAGAAGTTCATGATGTATCTCCACTACATGGACCCGCACGCGCCGTATCAGCCCAAGAACGAGTCGTACCTCCGATTCGCCAAAGAGATCTATCCAAACCCGCTGAGGCTTTACGACCAGGTGAGACCGGTGATTCCCCAACTGGTTGCAGAGGGTTTTGGGCCGGGTGAGGCACGGTTCGAAGACCTGATGCTGCGGTACGACGCGGAGATTTATGAGGCGGACAGGGCCATCCGGCTGCTTTTCGACGGATTGAAGCGGCACGAGGTGCTGGATAAAACCCTGGTGATCATCACAGCGGATCACGGCGAGGAATTCTTGGATCACGGCTATATTGAACACGCATGGCGCCTGTATCGGGAGTCGGTGCATGTACCGCTCTTTTTCTACGCGCCGAAGTTTCTGAACCCGGCGCGGGTGAGCGAGCCGGTCTCGCTGATTGACATGGCGCCCACAATACTGGACTTGGCCCAGATTCAGCATGGCCGCACCGATTTCGATGGGAAACCACTGTTCGGGCGGAATGGCGTGGCGCCGGTGTACGCCCCGCGAACGAAACGGTTGTTCGCCGAGCTGCTGATGGAGACGCGGGACAACGTCCGCATGGTCATCGACGGCGACTATAAATACCTGGCGGGTCAACGTTGGCTGACGCCGGCCGAGTGCGCGCATCAGGCCGGCGTGCAGGACAAACAACTCGAGCAGTTGCGGGCGGGAAAATTGCCGGTCATCGACCCGTGGGGGCCGGTTGTCCACGAGGAACTGTACAACATCAAAGACGACCCGGACGAAAAGCGGCCCATCGAGGATGAGGCGCAGCTCGCCCGGATGCGGCAAGTGCTGGATCAGTACAAGGCCTTTTGCCAGGCCAAGTCCAACATGCGGCCGGACAAGGTTAAATCCCAGCAGCGGGAAATGACCGAAGACGAGAAAGAACGGATGAAGGCCGTCGGCTATATGTAGCCGGCGGCGGCGCAACTCGCAGCCGCAAATCGAGGTGGAGTTGGACACTAACGGAACGGCAAGCCGCCAGCCGGGCAGACTGTCTCGGCGATGGACGGCGGTTTGCGTGTTGGCGGCCGCGGCCCTGACCGTAGCAGGCGCGGCTTTTTTCTTGCCGCGCTACCTCTCGGACCCGCGGCATCCGTTCCTGATGGGCGAAGGCGGGGCAGAGTGGATCCGGTTCAATGAAGAAGTGAACCTGGGCGCGCGGCCGCTGAAAGACGCGGTATCGGCGTTCCGTGTGCGCTTCAGGGCTGAGGGAAACCAGGGCGCCGCCGAAATGACCATGAAGGCCATGAAGGCGGCCCAGGTGTTTTTGGACGGCAATCTCGTCTACAGCACGGGGCCGGAGTTCAACAAATGGAAAGCGGAGCGCCGGATCGACCTGACGGGCCGGCTCGATGCGGGCGAGCATGAATTGAAAATGCTGGTTGTCAACCGCGACGGCCCGCCGTGCCTGCTCGCGTATTGCCCTCAACTAAACCTGGCCACCGGCCCGCAGTGGGAGTCGAGCGCCGACGGGCAAAACTGGTCGGCCGCGGTGACGGTGGACACTTACCGGCCGGCGGGCCTGTCGCGGAAGTTTCCGCGGGCGGACACGGCGCTGTTGCGGAGCCTGCCGCTGGTAGGGTTGGTGTTTGCGGGCGTATTTGCGTGGAGCCTGGCGTTGTCGGGCGAGTGGCGCATCTCGCCATGGGTGCGGCGGCTGACGCCTCGCGCCTCGACATACCGGTGGCTGTTGATGGGTGCGGTGGGCGTAATGGCGGCGAACAATATCTTCAAGCTGCCGTTTTATCACGGGTTCGATTTCAAGGGCCACGTCGAGTACATCGAATATGTGGTACAACACTGGGCGATCCCACTGCCCACGCAAGGCTGGACCATGTTCCAGGCGCCGCTGTATTACATGCTGACGGCGCCGTTGTACGCCGCCGCCGCGCTGGTGTTCGAGCCGGAGCGGGCGCTCCAGGCGCTGCGTGTGCTGCCGCTGGCGTGCGGCGTGGCGCAGATCGAGCTTTCATACCGCGCGGCCCGCTATCTTTTTCCAAAGCGCAACGGACTGCAGATGGCGGCGACAACGGTGGGCGGGCTGTTGCCGGCGAGCATCTACATGTCGCAGTACGTGGGCAACGAGCCACTGGCGGGCGTTATGGCGGGGCTCGTGGTGGTGTTGGCGCTGCGGTTTTACTACGAGCCGGAACGCGGGCGGACCAAGTGGGCGCTTGTGCTGATGGGTGTCGCGCTGGGGCTGGCCTTATTGAGTAAGCTGACGGCCCTGTTCCTGATCCCGCCGGTGGCGGCGCTGATGGCTTACGGCTTTTTAACGGCGCCCGGCGAGCGGAAGGCGCGGCGCGCGGCGGTGGCGTTGCTGCTGGTATTCGGGACGGTGGCGCTGGTTGGCGGCTGGTACTATGCGCGCAACTACATTGTGCTGGGGCGGGCGTTCTGGGGCGGGTGGGAACCCGAGCGCAGCATTCAATGGTGGCAAGACCCCGGATACAGGACGATTGCGCAGTTGATACCGCGGGGCGAGGCGCTGGTGTACCCGGTTTGTTCGAGCCTCGTGAGTTTTTGGGACGGGTTCTATTCGACGCTGTGGGCGGATAGCTACATCTCTTCGACCACGGACGCCAATTACGCCCCGCCGTGGAACTACAACCTGATGCTGGGCGGCGTGCTGCTTAGCCTGATCCCGACCTGCATGATTTTCGCGGGCGCGGGCGCGGCTTTTCGAAAGCGGGCTCAACGGCCGGGGCTGGTGTTTTTGGGAGGGACGCTGCTGTTGTACATCGCGATGCTGATTTACGGCTTCCTCAGCCTGCCGTATTACTGCATCACCAAGGCGGCGTACACGCTCGGACTTGCCTGTTGCTACGGCGCGTTGGCCGCGGCGGGGTTTGAACTGCTGGCGCGGGGCCGGGTTGCGCGGGCCATTTTGGCCGGGGGCATCGCGGCCTGGGCCGCGGCGGCCTACGGGGCTTATTTCATTGTGAAATAGGCCGAATAGAACGTTTGCCTGCTGCATGTGCGCGTGCTGCGTAGATGCCGGCTGAACGCGCCCGTTGGCGGTGGTATACTGGCTTTGCGGCAAGCACGGGCAAGAAAGGGTTTTTCAATGCGCACATTTACGGCGGTTGTGGAACGATGTCCCGATACGGGCCTTTATGTGGGGTACATACCCGGTTTTAAGGGGGCGCATAGCCAGGGTGAAAGCCTCGACGAATTGCGTAAGAATCTTGAAGAGGTGGTCGCGATGCTGCTCGAAGACGGAGAACCGCACCTGCAAACCGAATTCGCCGGTCTTCAGACAATTAAAGTCGAATAGGCATGGCCAAACCACCCGTCCTTAAACCCCGTGAAGTGGCCGCCATTCTCGAATCACTCGGTTTCCGTCTGGTTCGCCAGAGAGGTTCTCACCGTCACTACCGCCATCCCGACGGCCGCGGTACAACGATTCCTTTTCACGGCAGCCGGGATATTTCTCCCGTGCTGCTCCGCCAAATCGCAACCGATATCGGTCTACCGGTCGAAGACTTGTTGGCGCACAAATCCTGATGTGCCCGAAAGGTTCCCGTAGAGACACTCCTATTGATTCTCGCCTCGCTTCACTTTTTCCCAGGATCGCATCGAACCCCCGATGGTCCAGCGACGCTGCGGATCCGCAACCAAAGAGCCATTCTGGTATCCACCTAACTATTTTTTCTTTTTCACGCTGTAGCCGAACTTGCCGAGGCGTTCGCCGAGGGGATAGTAGCCGCCGTGGACGTAGGCGAACAGGCCGGCTTTTTCGATGGCGAAACGCCCTGAGGGCGTAATCAGATCTTTGTTGACCTGCACGGCGACGATTTCGGCTACAAACATGGTGTGGGTGCCGAGTTCGAGCGTTTTCCGCACCTGGCATTCGATGTTGATCGGGCATTCGAGGATGATGGGCGCCTGAACCTTCGATGCGGGCGCGATGGTCATGCCGGTTTGGGCAAACTTGTCGACGTCCCGGCCGGACACGACCCCGCAGTAGTCGGTCTTGCGGATCAGCGCTTCGGCTGGCATGTTCACGACGAACTGGCGGGTCTGCATGACGTTCTCGTGCGAAAGCCGGCTCGGCCGCAGGCTGATCGACAGCATCGGCGGCTCGCTGCAGACCGTGCCGGTCCAGGCCACAGTACATACGTTGGGCTTGCCGTCACGGCTCAGGCTGGTGACCAGCGCCGCGGGCACGGGATACAGCATCGTGCCCGGCTTCCACACCTCCTTGAGGTCGGCGGCCCTTTCCTCGATAGCGCGGGACGGTTTGGCGAATACGGGCCTGGGCGCCTGGCGGCGCCGCTCTGGCCGAGCTGGCGGTAACGGGTGCGAAGGTTCAGCGGCGCGCCCTGGCCGCCCGGCAGGGGGGCGTGGTTTTCGCGGCGGCCGCGTAGACCACTGTTCTTCCTGCTGGCGTGGCGGGCGCTCGCGTTTTTGGCGTTGTGGCGCAGGCGTCCCGCCTGCACTCCGAGGCCCGCGCCCCCTGGTGTCCCGTTGTGGTGCGGGCGTCTCGCCTGCACGTCGAGGCCCGCGCCGAGTGTCGCGGGGCGGCTTCCGTTTCATCATTTTGTGGCTCCTTTTTCCGCCGCGTGCGCGCGCGCCTCAGGCTCTTCTTCCAACACAGGAAACTCGGCAACACGCAGGCTCGTGCACCCGTACGGAATCAGCTTGAGTTTTGTCAACGGCTCGGTGCTTTTCACGGGGCTCGCCGGCAGCGGCCCCGCCGCGTTGTGCTCGAGTTTCCACTCCGGCACCTGCCGCGCCGGCACCTCGAAATAGAGCGCGTGATGTTCCGCTGAAAACGGCACCGCGTCACCGGGCACTCCCCGGGTCATGTTTATGGACCATTCCGTCTCACCGCGCGATTGGCCGATCGCATAGTTCCACGGTGTCGTCGGGTAGACTTCCCAATCGGCGTGCGGTTCTTCTCCTTTAATTTTCTTCCACTCCTCGCCCAGCGGAAGCGCCATCACCAGCGGCCCGAACGTGATTACGCCGCTGTTGTTGAGCCTGCGTTCAAGGTTGGGATGGATATAGAGGCTCAGATTGATCCGGGTGGAGCCGGTCCAATCGCGCTCGATGTGATGCCAGGGGCCGCGGACTACTTCTTCCGGCCCGTTTTCGATGGACATCTTGCCGAGGCTGGCCCAACCGGGGATGCGCAACTCCACGGCAAACGCGCCTTCTCCCTGGACATCAATTGTGACCGCCTCATCGAAAGGAAAGTCGTAACTTACTTCTATATGAACGGGTTTGCCGTTGATCTCGGTGTTGACCTCGCACGGCGCATATGAAATTACGGCCAACCCGTCTTTAGTTTTCATCCACAGACTCGACACGAATTTCGGCCAGCCCTGGTGCATGTTGGCCGTGCAGCACCCGTAATTGGGTTCGAGCCCGAAGATGTTGGCTTCCGCGCCGTTTGACGCGAACGGCCTGTCTTTATCGACCTTGCACAGAACCTGGTTGACCTGCTGGTCGTACTGGTGCGCCCACATGTCTTTCTTGAACGTCGCCGGCAGCGCGTTGTACGCGATACGTTCGAGGCGGTCCGCCAGCATTGAGTCGCCCAAAATGGCGATGGCGTTTTCGAGCGAGAACATGTACTCGACCACGAGGCACAGCTCCGACCCTTGCGACGGGCTGAGGCCGGCGAAATGCTCGTCGGCCGAGAACACGCCGTTGGCCTGGCCGTGGTACTTGTCGAGCATCTCGATGGCCCTGTAGACGGCGTCTCGATCGACAGGGGCGCCCGATTGGCGGTACCAAACCGGCCCCGCCTTGATACCCATGGCGTTGTTCACGCCATGCGTCTTCAGCGAGAAGCCTTTGGTGACACGCTCGGTGTACTGAAAATCGGTGAAATGGGCGGTCCAGTCGTAGCCTTGAGCGTGAAGCTTTGCAGCAAGGGGTAACAGCCATTCCTCGCCCGTCCTGTCGTACAGCCAGTGGATCGACCAGACGCCGTCCATCCACCGGAACTGGCCCCACTCGAACAAAGGCTGCTTGTCGAGGAGCGCATCGAGGAACCGGAAGAACTTCTGCATCGCGGGTATGACGCGTTCGTCGCCGGTGGCTTCGTGATACTGGGCCATGGCTTTGAGCAGGGGAAACCTTGGCCACGGATCGTAGTCTTTGTACCTTTTGCTGCTGACGGGCCCGAGCCAGCCATCCTCGCGCTGATGCGCGAGGATGTAGTCCATCCACTTGGACACTTTCGCCTTCAGCGCGGGGTCGTCGAGCACGTAGGCCAGCGGGACGATGCCGTCGAGCCAGTACGGCACGCGTTCCCAGCCTTCGGCGGCGCCGCCGATCCAGCCGCTGTCGCGGATGTCGGGCCAGAACTCATCGAGATGGCCGGAGAGGCCGCTGGCCTGTACTTCAAGCTGGCGTTTCAGCCAGCCTTCTGGCCGGATGCTCCCCAAGGGAAGCGGCTCGAACGCTCGCGGGGCGAGCGAGGCCGTTTCTTTTTTGAACCGGTCGCTGGTGTCGCTGTGTGTTGAGCGGCACGCCCCGGTGCAGACGGCAAAAACGCAGCCCGCCGTTACCAAAACCGAGATCTTGGACATGGCGTCTCTCCCTGGGCCGGCCAAGTTCGTGGCCTATTGTGGTGCGGGCGTCCCGCCTGCATATTCGAGCCGGTTATGGACGGCAGTGCAGGCGAGACGCCCGCACCACAATAAACCCGACTTGTATGTATTCTGGGGCTGCTTCCCAGCTACCGCAGTCCTTACTTCTTCAGATGTTTATCAAAGAACGCGTACATGCGTTCAAAGGCTTTATCGTCGTGGTTGATGTTCTCGCGGTCATGGTCCTGGCCTTCGACGATCACCAGTTCTTCCTCGACGCCGGCCTGCTCGAGTGCGTCGTGAAACGTTTGGGCTTGCGCGACGGGCACCAGCGGGTCTTCCGTGCCGATGAACGTCAGAATGGGCGGTGCGCCGGCCGTGACGTGCGAAACCGGCGAGACTTCCGCATAAATCGGCGCCGTGCGGTCGCGGGTGCCGAGGAAATCCTCGACGATCTGCTCGCTGCTTTTCATGAAACCGATGCGGATCTTGGTCTCGACCCAGGCGCTGTTGACGCGCCACTCGCGCAGGTCCAGCGGCGCGAAGAAATTCACCACGGCCTGCACCCGGTGCGATTGCGCCACGGGCTTGCCCGCATCCTCCCTGGCCGCAGTAAGCGCGAGCATCAGGGCGAGGTGGGCGCCGGCATCGTCGCCGACTACGCCGATCCTGGCGGGGTCGATCTTGTATTTCGCCGCGTTGGCGCGAAAATAATCGACCGCGCGCTGGACGTCCTCGAGTTGGGCGGGCCACTTGTGTTTCGGTGTTCGACGGTACTCGATGGTGACGGCGACATAACCGCGCCCGGCGAGTTCTTTGACGATGTCGCGGTACGATTTTTTGTTGCCGAGCTGCCACCCGCCCGCGTGGATGCACAACACGAATGGGAACGGCCCATTGCCTTCCGGCGGCATGGCAAAATCGTAGCGGAGATCAACGCCGTCGACGGTGGCGTAGACGCGGTCTTTTTCGAGCGTGACGCGCGCGGCGGCACGGGCCGGCGGCATCGCGCAAACGAGCGCCGTGGACAACGCAAGAAACAGCCATAACGTTTGCCTGTAAAACATGAATTACCTCACCACGGTTCAAGAACTGCACCCGCCATTAAAACACCCGCACCCGCCCGCGTTCAACCAATCCCTTTCGAAAAACGCGCCGCGGCCGGATTTGTGCTAACCTATCCGCACAAAAAAGGAGATGCGCCATGAGAAACTCAGCCGTCTGCATCCTGTTACTGCTCGCCTGCCTGACCTCCGCCGCACAGCAGCAGCCCGCGCCCGACGCCGCGCACATGGCGTGGTGGCGCGAGGCCCGGTTCGGCATGTTCATCCACTGGGGGCCGGTCAGCCTGAAAGGCACGGAGATCGGGTGGTCGCGCGGCGGCGAGCGGCGTGGCACCGGCGGCACCGGCGAAATCCCCGTGGACGTGTACGACAACCTGTACAAGGAGTTCAACCCCGTCCAATTCAACGCGCGCGAGTGGGTGCAAATCGCCAAGAACAGCGGGATGAAATACATGGTGTTCACATCGAGGCACCACGACGGGTTCTCGATGTTTGACTCAGCCGTGAGCGACTACAAAATCACCAACTCGCCGTTCAAACGCGACGTGGTGCGCGAGTTGGCCGACGCCTGCCACGAAGCCGGGCTCAAGGTGGGCTGGTATTACTCACCACCCGACTGGCATCACCCGGATTACCGCACTGAAAACCACGCCAAGTATGTCGAGTATCTGCATGCCCAAGTGCGCGAACTCTGCACCAACTACGGCAAGATCGACATCTTCTGGTTCGACGGGCTCGGTGGCAAGCCCGAGGACTGGGATGCCGAGCGGCTCGTCAAGATGATCCGCGAACTCCAGCCGGGCATCGTCATCAACGACCGGGCCGGGCTCCCCGAAGACCACGCCACGCCCGAGCAGAAAGTCGGCGCGTTCAACCGCAACCGGCCGTGGGAAACCTGCATGACGATTTGCAACCAGTGGGCCTGGAAACCAAACGACCCCATGAAGTCGCTCGACAAATGCATCGACGTGCTCGTCCGGACCGCGGGCGGCGACGGCAACCTGTTGTTCAACGTCGGCCCGATGCCCGACGGCCGGATCGAGCCGCGGCAGGTCGATCGGCTCGCCGAGATGGGCGCGTGGCTCAAGCAGTACGGCGACACCATCTACGGGACGCGCGGCGGGCCGTACACGCCGAGCGCGTGGGGCGCGTCGACCTGCAAAGGCAACCGGATCTACATCCACGTCCTCGATTGGAGCAAGACCGAAGACGGAAAGGTCGTATTGCCCGCACTGGGCCGGAAGATCACCGGCCATACGGTCCTCACCGGCGGCGAGGCGGACGTCAAGCAGCGCGACGACGGCGTCACGATAAGAGTTCGGAAATCGGCGCGGCAGGATCCGGATACCGTCATTGCGCTGGATCTTGATGGGCCGGTCGAGGAGTTGGCGCCCGTTGGAGTTAAACCATAGAGAAAGGACATAGGCCAAAATGATCGATGCCTGGATACAGCATCCGACCCCGGGCTTTGTCATGCAACCGATGTTTGAATCGCTGCGGCGTTGGATGGGCGTGGGCGACGACGTGCCTGAGATGCCGCTCGAGTTCACCATCGCCGCGATGGACCAGGCCGGCGTCAAGCAGGCCATGACGTGCGCATGGTGCGGGCCGCAGGGTTTCCTCATGTCGAACGAGGACGTGGCCGGCTGGGTGAGCAAGTACCCCGAGCGGCTGGTTGGCGTGGCCGCCGTCAATGCGCTGAGGCCCGTCGAGGCCGTGCGCGAACTCCGCCGTTGCATACGCGACCTCGGGTTCAAAGCGCTCCGCATCCTGCCGTGGCTGTGGAACCTGCCGTCCAACGACCGGCATTTCTACCCGCTTTACGCCGAGTGCGTCGAGCTGGGCGTCCCCGTATGCCTGCAGGTCGGCCACACCGGCCCCATGTGCCCGTCCGATCCCGGCCGGCCCATCCCTTACGTCGACGAAATGGCACTCGATTTTCCCGATCTCGTCATAGTCGGCGGCCACATCGGCTATCCGTGGACCAACGAAATGATCGCGCTCGCCACCAAGTATCCAAACGTCTACATCGACACCTCCGCCTACAAAGCCAAGCGATACCCCCCGGAACTGGTGGCATTTATGAAAAGCGGCGGCCGAAAGAAAGTCCTGTTCGGCAGCAACTATCCCATGCTCATGCCCCAGGCGGCGCTGGAAGGATTCGACGCCCTCGATTTGGACGAAGAAGCGGCCGGCCTCTTCCTCCACGAAAACGCCCGCCGCATTTTCAAGCTGTAGCAGCCAGCACGGACCGGCAGTCGGCCTCAATTCGTGGGTGCGGGCTCGCTTTTCACGATCAACTCCTGCTCGTTGCGATTCGCGCCGAGATACTTTTCGTATCCCGCCGCGCCCTTCACGTATTTGCCGAAGAACGCCGTGGCGTAGCCGTTAATGATGGGGAACGCGACGTCCATTGTCACGTATTTCAACGGCTCGCCCGATTCCAGCCGTTTGCCCTCGCCCACGCCGTCGCCGAAATCGGGTTTAAACTGGTACATCTCGGTGAAGGAATAGTGGCCGCCGTTTTTGAACTCGACGAGGTAGTGCGGGCCTTTCGATTCCTCGTAATACTTCCGCAGCCGCTCGTTGCCTTCGAGGCCGATGGTGTCGTCTTCCGTGCCTACCATGACCATCACGGGCATGGTGTAATTGACGCGCTCCTTGGCGCAGCCCGCCAGCGGCAGGATGGCGTCGACGCGCGGTTCGATGTCGGCGACCCACGTCGAGGTGAATCCGCCGAACGAGTGGCCGGCCACACCGATCTTGTCCATGTCGACCCTGCCCAGGAACCGGCTGTCGGCACCCTTGCTCAACTTGTCGAACGTGTCGATAAGAAACCGGATGTCGAGCGGCCGGTCTTTGGCGGCCTGCTCGCGGATCTCCGGGTTCATGGCGACCAGTTCGCCGTCGACGAACGTGACGGCGCTGTTGGCGGTGTGGTCGGGCGCGGCGACGATATAGCCGTGGCTGGCCAGATGCTCGCACAGGAACACGCCCTGGCTGCGCATACCGCCGTTGCCGTGCGAAAACAGGATCAGCGGGAACTTGCCGTCGCGGATCCGTGCGTCGCGCACGCCAAAGTTTTTGAACGTCTTATCGATGGCGTTGATGTCCACCTTAAACGCCAACTGGAACAGGACCGGCAGGTTGCTGTCGGCCCCGTTGAGGAAGAATTCGAGCAGGCGGTTCTTGGGCAAGCCTTTTGAATCGTCGGTAGCGGGGTACCAGATTTCGGTGAGCAGCGACCGGTCCTTTTTAGTGGTCACATCGGTGCGGGAGTGATCGACGAACTGCATGGTAGTCACGCCCACGGGATACGGCCCTGGTTTCTCGGGATCGGGCGCCACATCCTGGGCCAGCGCCAGACACGAAGACAGTGTCACGAGTGCGACGAAAAAGGCGAGCCTGCGCATAAACATGGTCAATACCTCCATTTTGGTTGTGTGGCGACATCATACAAATTTGCCGGGGCCGACGCCACAGTTCCAGATGAACGGCTGCGGTGGGGTCGCGCTCCCGCGCAACCGTGGGGTGGCGGCGGTGGTGTTGCGTTTGCCTAAGCTCGGCAACGTGCACGCGGCTGCGGTGGGGTCGCGCTCCCGCGCGACCGTGCGGTGGCGGCGGTGGTGTTGCGTTTGCCTAAGCTCGGCAACGTGCACGCGGCTGCGGTGGGGTCGCGCTCCCGCGCGACCGTGGGGTGGCGGCGGTGGTGTTGCGTTTGCCTAAGCTCGGTAACGTGCACGCGGTCGCGCGGGAGCGCGACCCCACCGCAGCCCAGCCCACCGTAGCCCAGCCCACCGCAGCCCAGCCCACCGCAGCCCAGCCCACCGCAGCCCAGCCCACCGCAGCCCAGCCCACCGCAGCCCAGCCTTTCTTATTCGCACCTTTATTAGCTACAATCCCTGCATGATTACTGAACAGCAAGTCCTCGATTCGCTTCGTTCGATAATGGATCCCGACCTCGGGCGCGATATCGTCTCGCTCGGGTTTATCAAGAACATCAAGATCGACGGCGGGGCCGTGTCGTTTTCCATCGAGCTGACGACGCCGGCCTGCCCGGTCAAAGACCGGTTCAAACGCATGGCGGAAGAGGCGGTGCGCGCGATACCCGGCGTGACGGCCGTCAGCGTGACGATGACGGCGATGCCGCGGCTGAGGCAGCCCGAGCCCGAGATAAACACGCTGACCGAGGTCGAGGCGATCGTGGCGGTGTCGTCGGCGAAAGGCGGGGTGGGCAAATCGACGGTTGCGGTGAACTTGGCGCGGGCGCTGACGGCGGAGGGGCTGTCGGTGGGCCTGCTGGATGCGGACCTGTACGGGCCATCGTTTCCGACGCTGTTCAACTTTCACCGGCCCGACGTGTACGGCGAAGAAGGCCGCATCATCCCGCTCGAGATCGAGGGGATGAAGGTGATGTCGTTCGGGTTCCTGCTGGGCGATTCGCCGGCCGTGATGCGCGGCCCGCTTGTCTCGACGTACGTCAACCAACTCCTGACGCAGACCGATTGGGGCAAGCTCGACTATCTCATCATCGACATGCCACCCGGCACCGGCGACATCCAGCTTACGATCACGCAGCGGGCCCGCTTGGCCGGCGCCGTCATCGTCACCACGCCGCACACGCTCTCGCTGGTCGACGTCGCCAAGGGCATTCTCATGTTTGAAAAGGTCGATGTGCCGGTGCTGGGCGTGGTCGAGAACATGAGCTTCTTCGTGTGCGACAACTGCCAGAAGAAACACCACATCTTCGGGGCGGGCGCGCACGCGTTGACCGAGCGGTTCGGCCTGCCGACGCTCGCCGAGATCCCCCTGCTGACGGGCCTGGCGTCTTCGGGCACGCCGGGTGCTGCGGCGTTCGAGAAGGCCATGCGCGACCTCGCGGACAACCTGCACCGGGCCATCGGGAAGAGGCGCATCGAAACCACCCGCCCGATTGCCACGAAACGCGACAGCCACCTGCACGTCCGGTGGCCCGATGGGACCGGGAGCGATGTCCCCGGTTTTGTGCTGCGGGCGGCGTGTCCCTGCGCCGAGTGCGTCAACGAACTTACAGGCGAGCCGATCCTCGATGCGGCGTCGATCCCGCCGGATATCGACATCCGGGAGATGGCGCCGCTGGGCAACTACGCGCTGTCGATCACGTGGAGCGACGGCCATTCCTCGGGCATCTACTCGTGGGACCTGATCCGGCAGATCGCCAAAGCCCAGCCCGCCGGCTAAGAAGGTTAACCGCAAAGAACGCAAAGAAACACAAAGAAAATGTATCCTTTGCGCTCTTTGCGTTTTTTGTGGTTAAAGTTTTTCCACGAGCCCGCCTGCGTAATAGCCGCCACTGGCGCCGGACTCGTCGGGGCTGACCCAGAACGAGTAGAGTTGGCCCGCACGCATCGAGAACCGGAATCGCACGGGTTTTCCCGCGAGTTGGCCGAGGTCGCTCGAATTCCACGACAGCCGCTGCCGCGTTGAATCGCCTTTCCACGGGGTGCAATCCTGCTCTGAGAAGCCCGGAATAACCGCGCCGGATTCATCGATCACCGCCGCCCGCAGTTCGCCCGTCACGCTGGCATTCACAAACAACTCCCGGCCCTTGAAAAGCACCGGCCGCGTCGTCAGCACACCGCCATCTGCCCCCGCTTCCATCGATGCGAACCCGTCCCGCCGCAACGTCGCCAAACCCGTGCTGCACACGCCGGACGCAGGCGAGCCCGGCACGCCTTTACGCCCGCTCACGTAGAAATATAAGCGGTCGCCCACAATCACGCAGCAACCGCCCGCGGATTGGATGTTGGCCCAATTCCAGTCGCCAACGTTCTCGGACACCGGCACGAACGGCTCGTGCGTCGGCCGTTGCCAGTGGAACCCGTCGCGGCTGAACCCGATGCACAGGTCGTTGGGTTTGGCCCGGTCCTGCGGCTGGCCACGCCAGATGCTGAACAGGCCGATCATCAGGCTCTCATAGCCCGCGGCGTCGAGGTTGTACAGTTCGCACGGCGTATTGTTCACGTCCGGCCGCGGCGCATCGAGCGTATCCGCCCCGACCCAGAACGGCGCCTGGCCTTCCTCCCACTTGGCTGCCTCGATCACGTCCGCGTGCTCCCAATAACGCCGGTACCGCCCAATGCCCGGGTGGGCGTAGTCGCGAATACTGTAGACCCAGACTTTGCGGAACGGGTTGTAGAACACGGTGCTCCGGTCGCCCAGCGGCCCTGAATGAGCCGCGGCGTCGCTCCAATGAATGCCGTCCGGCGAGAAGTAAACAGCGAGGTGCTTCTTCTCGTACGGCCGGACGTAGACGAACATCTTGTACCGGCGTGCCGGATCTTTCTCATCCGCGTCCAGCCACACCGTCGCCGAATCACGCTGCGTCGTGTGGACAAAATTGGTGCCGGGCACAACGTCCAGTTCCGGTTTGTCCCAGTGGATACCGTCGCGCGACGTGGCGTAAGCCGTGCCATGGCAATAACCGGCCATGTACCACATCTTAAACAGGCCGTCCTGCTTGTCGTACCACACCCCGTCGCTGAACACCATCGCGGTGGGCGCGGGCTGGTTCTGCGATTCCGCCTGCGTCTCCCACGGCTTGTCGGGCTGGAGCACGGGGTTGCCGGCGTAATATTCGGCCTTGTGGTACTTCCGCTGCATCGTCGTTTGGGCCACGAGGAAGTCGTCCACAAAAAGTTGGCGGCCAACATCAATCGGCATCACGGCCGGCGGCGACTCCAAATACGGGACCGGCATCGGCTCGCGCGACGGCGCCCGGTCGCGCGGCGGCCACACATCCGGCAGAACAATGCCGTTGTACAGCGTCTCCGCCCCGCAACAAAACGAAACCAGCACCAACAACAGAACAAGCGGCCGCATACGCTCCTCCTCTCCCTGCAGTTTGGCAACAGTCCGCCCTATTCTACTGCAATCGGATTCTCTTTGCGGCCTTTCGTAGGCGCGGTCGTCTCGCCCGCGCCGTCCAGAGCGCTAGCGTGCATCAACGACGAAAGCTGAGGTCAAACAGAAGCCGGAGCGAACAGGGCTTGTTAACGTCGGGGCGCTGGCGGTCTGGAACGTCGGCGTGGGCATTGACGGCGCGGGCGAGACGACCGCGCCTACAACTGCACTTTGGACGTGCTGTATTTTGCAAAACCGCGTCTGCCGCCGTTAACATGGCTGTATGCGCATTGTGATAGCCCCGGATTCGTTCAAGGAAAGCGCCTCGGCGCAACGCGTCGCCGCCGCGCTGGCCGCGGGCATTCTGCGCGTCATGCCGCAAGCGGACCTGGTGCTGGCGCCGATGGCGGACGGCGGTGAGGGTACCGTCGACGCGCTCGTGGCGGGTACCGGCGGCGTCAAGGCGACCGCTACGGTGACGGGGCCGCTGGGCGAGCCGGTAGTAGCCGAATACGGCATCCTCGGCGACGGCGTCACGGCCGTGATCGAGATGGCGGCCGCGTCGGGCCTTGCCCTGATGCCACTGGACCGGCGCGACCCGCGCGTCACCACGACGCGCGGCACCGGCGAGTTTATCCTCGATGCGCTGGGCCGGGGTCTGCGGCGGTTCGTAATGGGCATCGGCGGCAGCGCCACCAACGACGGCGGCGCGGGGATGGCGCAGGCGCTCGGGTACCACTTGTTGGATGCGGACGGGCATGAGTTGCCGCCGGGCGGCTCGGCGCTCGCCCGGCTGGACCGTATCGACTCGTCGGGCAGGCATCCGGCGCTGGTGGAATCGGCGTTTTCCGTGGCGTGCGACGTTACCAACCCGCTTTGCGGCCCGCTGGGCGCGTCGCGCGTGTTCGGCCCGCAAAAAGGCGCCGACGAGGCCGCCGTCGAGCAACTGGACGCGGCGTTGCGCCGGTTCGGCGAGGTGGTCGCGCGCGACTTGGGCGTCCCGGTGCTCGATGTGGCGTGTGCGGGCGCGGCGGGCGGGCTTGGCGCGGGGTTGATGGCGCTTTGCAGGGCGCGGCTTATGCCCGGCGCGGAAGTGGTTGCGCAGGCATGCCGGCTCGAACAGCAGATGGCCGGCGCGGACCTCGTCGTCACGGGCGAAGGCCGGATCGACAGCCAGACCGCCGCCGGCAAAACACCGCTGGGCGTGGCGCGTATCGCCAAAAAGCTGGGAATACCCGTGGTGGCTGTGGCGGGCGCGCTCGGCGCCGGCTACGAGATCCTCTACGAACTCGGCATCGACGCCATATTTCCAATCCAAACGCGGAAGATGACGCTCGCGGAATCAATCGCCTGTTGCGAGGATTCGCTCCAACGGACCGGGGGAAACCTGGCACGGCTGCTGCTTGCCTTGAATAACAGGCAGGCACAATGAGATTTGCGGATTCCAGATTAACGTGCTACGAGGCGCGATGGCTCAATGGCCCCCGAAAATATAACGTTTGACGATCCCGAGTTGTCGGGCCGGCGGCTGGCCCGCCTGTTGGAACGAGGCGGGCAGGGGCTTGCCGCAAATTTTACCCGCGCCCTGTCGGAATCGGCGGAACCGGACGTGGTGCTGGTGGCGTTCGAACGGTTCCTCGATGCGACCGACGCGCCGGATGCCGTGGTCGAGCGGCTTGGCCGCGACATTACGTACGCGCGCCTCCTGGCGACCCTGTTCGACCAAAGCCATTTCCTGACGGACATCATGTGCCGCCGGCCCGAGTACGTCCCGTGGCTGGTGGACGAGGCGGAGTTCGACAACGCCCGCCCACGCGACGAGATCGCCGCCGAGATGATGCAATGGCTGGAAGGCTGCGACACGATCGAAGCCTGCGGCAGGGTCATGCGGCAGTACCGGCAGCGGGAGATCCTGCGGATCGCGGCGCGCGAGGTGTTTGTGCACGTCCCGCTGGCGTCGCTGACCGAGGACCTGTCCAACCTCGCGGACGCGGCGCTCGATGTGGCCATCCGGGTTGGGTCGCGCCACCTCGAACTGCGATACGGCAAGCCCGTTCTGCGAGAGCCGCCCGGCGAAACGCGCGACGCCGGGTTCGCCGTAATCGGCATGGGCAAACTGGGCGGCCGCGAACTCAATTTCAGTTCGGACATCGACCTGCTGTTCCTGTACGCCGATGAGACAGAAACGACCGGCGGCACGTCCGGCACGGCCAGCACGCTGGACTATTTTCACAAGCTCGGCGAGCACATCATCAAGCTCGTGAGCGAGCAGACGGCGGAGGGCCACCTGTTCCGGATCGACATGCGGCTGCGTCCGTACGGCCGGACGAGCCCGCTGGCGATCAGCCTGGCGCGGGCGCTCGAATACTACAGCGCGTATGCGCAGGCGTGGGAGCGCCAGGCCCTCATCAAGGCAAGGCCGTGCGCGGGCGACCTGGCGCTGGGCGAGCGGTTTATCGAAGCAACGCGCCCGTTCGTGTTTCCACGCTATTTCGACGACGCCACGCTGGACGAAATCCGGCAAATCAAACAACAAACCGAGGCCATCGTGGCCGACAAAGGCCAGGCCGGCATCGAGGTCAAACTCGGCCGCGGCGGCATCCGCGACATCGAGTTCACCGTGCAGATGCTCCAGATGCTCAACGGCGGCCGGATGCCGGACCTCCGCACCCGCAGCACACTCGACGCGATCCGGGCGCTGGGGTTGCGCGGCCATCTCAGCCCGTTCGAAGCGACTGCCCTCGCCAGCCACTACACGTTCCTGCGCGGCGTCGAGCACCGCCTCCAGATCGAAGGAAGCCAGCAACGCCACGTCCTGCCGCCCGAGGGCCGGCCGCTTGACCGGTTCGCGCGCCGGCTCGGATACAAAACCGGCGATTCGTTCATGGCGGGGTACCGCGACAAAACGCGCGAGGCCCGAGCCATACTCGACAAGTTTCTCACCACGGAAGGCGCCGGAACGCTGTGGACATATGACCTGCTCAGCCCCCAGGCCGAAGGCCGGATCGGCATCGAGCGCCTCGTCCAATACGGATTCCGCGACCCGCAAAAGGCGCGGGCTGAACTGATACATCTCAGCGCCGGGCCGGAAGATCAACCCTACCCGTTTCACGTGCGTCAGCAGTTCGCGGCGATTGCGCCGGCGCTGCTCGATATGCTGGCGGAATCGGGCGACCCCGACGCCAACCTCGTGCGGCTGGGCCGGATCCTGGCCAACCTGCGCGCGCCGGGGTCCGTTTATGAAACGCTCAAAAGCAACCCCCCGTTCTGCCACTACCTGGTGACGCTGGTATCGAACAGCGAGTACCTCACCGAGATTCTGATCCGGGATCCCGGCCTGTTCGACGTGTTCGGGTCGCGCACGGTGCTCGACCGGGCCCCGTCTCTCGAAGAGCTGCGGGCCCAATTGGCCTTGCTGAGGAGCGCGTACGATCCGGCGGCGGCCCCGTACCGGTTCCGGGACGAGCAGGTGCTGCGGGTGGGGATGCGGGAGTTGTTCGCGGGTGCCAGCGTAGTCGAGATCGGGCAGGAACTGACGCGGGTGGCCGAGGTGCTGCTCGAATATGCGCTAGAACAGGCGCAGGCGGACGTCGTGCAGCGGCATGGTCCGGCTTCCGGCCCGTTTGCCATTTTGGCCCTTGGCAAGTTCGGCGGCGGGGAAATGGGCTACGGCAGCGACCTCGACCTGACGTTCGTGTACGGCAGCGAAGCCACAATTGAAAGCGGCATGGCGCCCTCGGAGTATTACGCGGCGCTGGCCTCGCGCGTCATCCAGTGCCTCAAAGGCCACACGCGCTACGGCACCCTCTACGACATCGACGCGCGCCTCCGGCCCGACGGCAAGAAGGGCGTGCTCGCCGTCAGCCGGAGCCGGTTGAGCGAGTATTACCTGACGGAAGCGCAGGCATGGGAACGGCTGGCACTGATAAAAGCGCGGGCCGTTGCGGGCGACTTGGAATTCGCGAACGAGGTGGAAACCAATGCGCGGGATATCGCGTTCAGTCTGCCGCTGACACCCGAGTCGCTGGCCGAAATCACCGAGATCCGCCGCAAGATCGTCCACGGCGCATCCCCGCACGACCTGAAAAAAGCCGAGGGCGGGCTCACTGATCTCGAGTTTATCGTGCGGCTGCTGCAACTTCGGAACGCGGTCGAGTGGCCGGACCTCAAGCGCGGCGACGTCGTCGGCGCGCTGGACGTGCTCGGGCGCCATCAGTTATTGCCGGAAGCTCATTGGCGGGGCCTGCACGACGCGTACCTGCTGTTGCGGCGGATTGAAAACAGGATCCGGATGATGCATGGACGGTCAGAGAGCACCTTGCCGGACGCCAAGGAGGATCTCGATGATCTATCGCGGCGCCTCGACATGCCCGACGTCGCCGAGCGCGTCCGCGAAACCCGGCAGACCGTGCGCGCGGCCTACGACGACGCCTCGCGCTTGATCCGCTGACCGCCCCCGCCGTTTTTCAGCCGCTCCAATTCTTCGAGCGAATCGTACATATGGTCGCGCTCATCGAGCGCGATTCGGCGCATCAGGTCGCCCAGCGTTTTCTGGCGCGGGTAAAACTTGAAGTAATGCGAGTCCAGCAGCTCGTCGTCCCATTCGGGGTGCTCTTTGGACATCTTCATGTACTCGTGTTCGGCATGCGATTCGAACGCCGCGTTCATCGAAAATGACCACGACGGCCGGACTCTGTACATGATGCGCGTAAGGCAGTAATAGGTGAACGCCAGCAGGCGCGGCATCAGGCTCATCCGAAACCAACCCTGTTTCAACCCTTTCTGCCTCATGATGTCTTCAACAAGCATCAGGTGCCACTGCTCGTTGTCCTGCAAGTCCCGGCCCATCTCGATGTGGCGCAACGGCAGTTCGTTGTCCTGCACCGTCCCGTATTTCGACGATGAGTAGGCCCGCGACAGGCGCAAATACCCGCCCCATTCCCACGCCCAGTAGGGGTATCGCGCCAGGATCTCGAGCACTTTCACCTTCGGCAGCGTCCGCGCCCGGCCATACAGGATGTCGAACGTCAAAAACATCGATTTCAGGATCAAGTTCGCCGGCAAGGTCGGCGTCGACAACGTCCGCTCCTGCTCTTCCTTCAAATCAACATCCCGGCCCCGCGTAAACTGGTATTTAACCATAGCTCAACTCCCGGCAATGTCCGGCAACAGTATACCCCCCCCAATAAACCAGCCGGGAACCAAGAAATATTCCCAGCCACTCCGCCGCCGTAGAAGCGGCGTCCTCGCCGCTCTGCCACCCTGCCGCAGGTTTTGGCTGTGCGACAAAGCGGCGGGGACGCCGCTTCTACTGGATCACTCAGGCTCAGGCACGGGTGGCGCTGTTGGCCGCATCGATTCGATTGCATTGATTATGGAAAATGTCCTCGGCGTCGCGGGCCATTCGCCGGGGTATTTGAGGAATTCGACATGCCCGTCCATATAAAGCACGTTGATGCCGCCCGCCTTCTCGTGATTTCCCAGGCACTCGATCATCACCGGGATCTCCGCCTGCGCAACCGCCCGCGCCACGCGTTCGTCCGTGTACTCTTGAAGGCTTTCCCTGTACACGTCTTCAACGCCCTCCCGCAGCCGCAACATCTTATCGCCCCCGCCGCTGCCGCGCCCCGGCGGCGCCGGCAAATCTTCGTCGAACGGCAGTCCCGCCGCGACGCGTTCCTGGTAGCACTCGAAGAACGTTTCAAACTCGTCGCTGTTTCGGGTGACGTAGCCCAGGTAGGCGTAACTGGACGCGTCAAATGCTTCCTGGACAACCGCGGGCGCCGGTTTTGCGGGATCCCATCCGGCGCTCTGGGGGCATGTCAGGAGTCTGAGGTCGAAAAAGTATTCTGAGCAAATCGGGCTCTTGTAGCCTTGCCCGATGTTGGCCATGGATAAGTAGCCGGGCCGGGACGACAATTCCGGGTAGATTCCGCCGTTTTCATTGCCGAACATCTTGCAGACCAGCCCGAGCTGTTTCAGGTTGTTCTGACAGTTTTCACGGTGGCCATTCGTCCGGGAACGCGTGAGTGCGGGAAACACAAACGCCGCCACCAGCAGCATCACGATCACAACGACAATGGAGTCCCGGGCGCCGCCGACTTCGATGCTGCCGATTTGCACTATGCGGAAGATGATGGCCGCAAACGCAAACACTATTGTCGAAGCAATTAGAAAGACCGTTAGAATCAGCACATGCTCGGGCAAGAAGCCTTCCGCGCCCGCCCGTACGAAATGCATCGACGCAAAGCCCGCGGCCAGGACGCCGAACACCGAAAGTTTGCACATGTAACCTAACCGCCGGCTCGCCCGGGCGTAGCGCACCTCCCGGTCTTCCTCCCGCACGAACAGAAGGTGCGAGAGCATAACGGCAAACCCAAGCGGCCCAACCAAAAAGCTGGCGATCAAGACTTCTTCCGAAAACAAGCCCGGGTAGGGAATCAGCCGCACAACCGCGGCAAATAACAGCGGAAACAACCAAGCCAGCAGCACCAGAAGTTTCCTAATTCGCGACATCTCCGAACCTCCTACTTTCCGGCCACGCAAGTATATCATCAGTCAATACGCTCAACATTTGCTCCAGGTTCAAAAAAAACTTCAATTAGGAAAGCGGGAAATCAGGAAGTACTGAATTCCTGTTTTCCTTAGTTCCTGATTTAAAGACTGTTTTGAGGTTTTGCCGGAAATCTTTTAGACTGCGGCGAGCAAACAGGAGAAACGCCATGCGAGCAATCTTGTTCTTTTTTACCGGATCCCTTTTTCTGGGTTTCGGGGCGGCGGCGGATTTGGTGATTACGGTCGGCCCGGATGGAGATCATGCGAGTCTCGTTGAGGCGCGCGATGCGGTGCGCGAGTTGAAGTCGCAGGGCAAGCTGACGGCGCCGGTGCGGGTGGTTGTGGCCGATGGGACGTACCGCATCACGGAGCCGGTGGTGTTCACGCCGGAAGATTCCGGGACGGTGGACGCGCCAGTTACTTACGAGGCGGCCGAGCGCGCGCGGCCCGTGATCTCCGGGGGGCGCGTCGTTACCGGGTGGAAGCAGGAGGGCGACTTCTGGGTGGCCGACATCCCCGAGGCCGCCAACCATGGGCTCGACTTCGGCGCGTTGTGGGTAAACGGCGAGCGGCGTGTGCCTGCGCGGATGCCCAACTCGCGCCATCCGGCCGGCGATTTTCCGCAGGAAGATGAGGAGTTCAGGACTGCCGGCCCCGTCGTCACCAAGGACGCGAATGGGAAAGACGTCAAGAGCGACATGAAGTTTCAATATCGCGAGGGTGACATCCAGAACTGGTCCGACCTCAAGGATGCCTACGTGGTTGTCTTCCACTCCTGGGCCGCCAGCATCCTGCGAGTCAGCAATCTCGACGAGCAGAATCACATTGTCGAGTTCACCGGCCCCGCCCGCTGGCACTACGGCTATTGGCAGCCCGATCAGCGCTATTTCATCTCGGGGATCTTTGCCGCGCTCGACCAGCCCGGCGAGTGGTACCTCAACCGTGAAACGGGCAAGCTTTATTACTACCCGATGCCGGGCGAAGACATGGCCACGGTTGAGGCGGTCATTCCCGTCGCGCACCAACTGCTGGTGCTCGAAGGCAAACCGGCGCAGGGCATGTTCATCGACAACCTGCATTTCAAGGGCCTCGCGTTCCAGCACACCGAGTACACCATCGAGCGCGAAGGGCACAGCGACGCGCAGGCGGCGGTCAGGGTGCCCGCGTCCGTGCAGTTTACCGGCGCGCGCAACTGCTCCGTCGAGAACTGCGAGATCGCCCATACCGGCAACTACGGCGTCTGGTTCCGTACGGGCAGCAAGGACTGCAAGATGCTGCATTGCGAACTGACCGACCTCGGTGCGGGCGGTGTGCGCATCGGCGAACAGGGCAATCCGCCCAGCGAAAATGAGGCGTGCGGGTATATCACGGTTGACAACTGCTTCATCCACGACGGCGGGAGGATCTTCCGCGAAGCTGTGGGCGTGTTCATTCTGCGGAGTTCGTACAACACGGTCTCACACAGCGAGATTTGCGACTTCCGCTATTCGGGCATGTCGATCGGGTGGTCTTGGGGATACGCTGAAAGCAGCGCCAACCACAACGTCGTCGAGTTCTGCAAGATTCACGATTGCGGGCGCGGCCAACTCAACGACATGGGCGCCATCTACACGCTGGGCATATCACCCGGCACCGTGTTGCGCGGCAATCTGATGCACGACATCATCTCGCACCCGCGCCTGTACGGCGGCTGGGGCATCTATTTTGACGAGGGCAGCACCGGCATCGTCGCCGAGAAAAACGTCGTCTATAACACGAGCACCGGCACGTTCCACCAGCATTACGGCAAGGAAAACGTTGTGCGCAACAACATCCTGGCCTACTCGCGTATCGAGCAACTCATCCGCAGCCGCGACGAGGAACATCTCTCATTCACGTTCGAAAACAACATCGTGTTCTTCAACAACGGCCGGCTGCTGGGCAGCACCTGGAAAAACGGCAATTACCGGCTCGACAAAAACGTGTACTGGGACGAGTTAGGCCACGAATTCGAGTTTGCCGGCATGACGTTCGACGAGTGGAAAGCAAAAGGCTACGATGTCAACAGCGTAATCGCCGACCCGCTGTTCGTCGACCCGCACGCGGCCAATTTCCGGCTCAAACCGGAATCGCCCGCGTTCGCGCTGGGCTTCCAGCCGTTCGATATCTCAACCGCGGGCCTGTATGGCGAGCCCGAGTGGGTGCAGAAACCGAGCCTGATTCCGCGCGAACCGTTTACGCCGCCCGCGCCGCCTTCGCCCACGCTCATCAGCGACGATTTCGAATCCACACCCGCCGGGACCGCCGCCGCCGGAGCCACCACCAGCGAAGAAGCCCCCGCCTCCATCAGAGTGACCGCTGAGGCCGCCGCGTCGGGCAAGCAATCTCTCAAGTTTCAAGACGCGCCCGGCCTCAAGCACGCCTATGACCCGCACCTAATCTACCAGCCTCGGTTGAGGTCCGGCGTGGCCGCCGGCAGTTTCAATGTGCGCGTCGAGCCGGGGGCTGTATTCTTCCACGAGTGGCGCGACAACAGCAGCCCGTATCGCATCGGCCCGAGCATCTGGATCGATGCCGCGGGCAAAATGTCGGCCGGCGGCAAAGAACTCATGACCGTACCGCACGGCCAGTGGGTCGGCATCCGTATCGAATGCGGTATGGGCCGAAAGGCCGACGGCACGTACAAGCTGGAAGTGAAACTACCGGATCAACCCGCGCAGAACTTCGACCTGCCGCTCATAAACGACCAGTTCCGCCGGCTCGAGTGGTTTGGCTTTGTCTCGAATGCCGACGCCGTGACAACCATCTACCTCGATGACGTTAATCTCAGCATGCAATAGGCTTCTTATCCGTCCGATCGGTCCGATCGGTCCTATGTTCTTCTCCCAGCCAGGGCGGCTGAAGCCGCCCTTTCAAATGTGGTAATATGCCTGGATATGCATAGGTTTCTTATATTCTTGAATTCTAATCGATCGCGTCGGGAGCTGAAGTCGCATGATTAACGTCCAACTGCCGGACGGTTCGAAGCTCGAGCTACCGGATCAAAGCACCGCCCTTTCCCTTGCAGAAAAAATCGGGCCCCGGCTCGCCAAAGCGGCCGTAGCCGCCAAAGTCAACGAACAAATCGTCGACCTGTGCACGCCTCTCCACGACGGTGACCAAGTCGCGATCCTCACGTTCGATTCCGAAGAGGGCCGGGAAGTTTTCCGGCACAGTGCGTCGCACCTGATGGCCTCGGCGATCCAGAAAATCCGGCCCGACACCAAATTCGCAATCGGCCCCGCTATCGAAGACGGATTCTATTACGACATCGAGGTCGAACCTCCCCTGAGCGAGGAGGATCTGGCCGCAATCGAAGCCGAGATGGGCCGGATCGCGAAGGCCGACGTCCGGTTTGTGCGCAAGCAGATGAGCAAACAGGAAGCCATCGACTACTTCAGTGCCCGCGGCCAGAATTACAAGGTCGAATTGCTCGAAGGGCTCGAAGACGGCGCAATCACATTCTACGAGAGCGGCGAGTTCATCGACCTGTGCAGGGGCCCGCACGTGCCATCGACGGGCGCGATCAAGGCGTTCAGACTGCTGAGCCTGGCCGGGGCCTATTGGCGCGGCGACTCGACACGGCCCATGCTCCAGCGTGTCTATGGCACGGCGTTCCCGAAAAAGGCCGATCTCGAAGAGTATATCGAGCGGCTGGCCGAGGCCGAGAAACGCGACCACCGAAAGCTCGGCAAGCAACTCGATCTGTTCAGCTTCCACGAGGAAGCCCCGGGTTTCCCGTTTTTCCACCCCAAGGGCATGGTGGTCCTCAACGCGATGACCGACTTCTGGCGGGAAGAGCACCGCCGCCGCGGCTACGGCGAGTTGCGCACCCCCATCATTCTCGAGCGCGGCCTCTGGGAGCGGTCCGGCCACTGGGACCACTACAAAGAAAACATGTATTTCACCAAAATCGACGACCGCGACTTCGCCGTCAAGCCCATGAACTGTCCCGGCGGTATGCTCGTCTACAAGAGCCGCATGCACAGTTACAGAGACCTGCCCCTGCGCTGGGCCGAACTCGGAACAGTCCACCGCCACGAAAAGTCCGGCGTGCTCCACGGCCTGTCGCGCGTCAGAATGTTCACCCAGGACGACGCTCACATCTTTATGACTGAAAGCCAAATCCAGGATGAGGTCATCGCCATCATCGATTTTGTTGACTACGTCTACGGCATCTTCGGCCTTGAATACTCCGTCGAGTTAAGCACCCGCCCCGAAAAATCCATCGGTACCGGCGAGATGTGGGAAGTGGCCACATCGAGCCTGCGCAACGCACTCGAAGCCAAAGGGCTCCCCTTCAAAGTCAACGAAGGCGACGGCGCGTTCTACGGCCCCAAGATCGACTTCCATGTCCGCGACTGCCTCAAGCGGTCCTGGCAATGCGCGACAATCCAGCTCGATTTCGCCATGCCGGAAAAGTTCGAGCTCGAGTACATCGGCCAGGACGGCCAGGCACACCGGCCCGTCATGGTCCACCGGGTCATTTATGGCGCCATCGAACGATTTCTGGGCATCCTGATCGAGCACTTCGCGGGGGCCTTTCCCGTATGGCTGGCGCCGGTGCAGGCCGTTGTGATCCCGGTCGCCGATTCCTTTGCCGATTACGCGCGGGACGTCCACGCCCGCCTGTTCGACTCGGGCCTGCGTGTCGAGATGGATCTGAGCGACGAGACCATCAAATACAAGATCCGCCAGGCACAAACCCAGCAAATCCCATATATGCTGGTCGTCGGCGAACGCGAGCGGGACGCCGGGACGGTTGCCGTGCGCCACCGCCGCCAAGCCGACCTCGGCGCGATGCCGCTTGGCGACTTTATAAGCCGGATCCGCCGCGAAATCAACGACAAAACACGAGACTAACCAGCGCCCAAAGGCATCCCTTAAGTCCCTGCTGTCCTTTTCTTCCTCCAGACTCCAGACTCCGGACTCTCTACGGGATTGCGCAAGTCTCGTTGAGCCGATATAATCGGTTCAGGACGTGGCGCGCTTGCGCGGAGGAAAATTCTTGACTCGACCACTACCTTTCGAACTGGGGGCCGCAGCCCATCCTATCTTTTGGGTAATCGCCGGTGCGCTGTTCGTTCTGATTATTGTGGCTATTCTGCTCGAATACCGCCGGCGCAGGCATTCGCGCCGGATGCAAATTATCGCGGAGCGAAAGCTGGTCGACGAGATTTCGGCCGAGAAACAACTGGATGCGGATGAGAAAAAGGCCTTATGGGGCCTCATCGAAAAGTACTTTCCACAAACGCCGCTGGCGGTCGTGAAAGACCGATCCATCTTTGACCAGGCGGTCCAACAGGAAATCCAGGTGGTCGAGGCCAAAAAAGACGACCGCTTGTTGCGGCAGGCCGGGCTGGTTCTGCGCTCGGTCCGCGAAAAACTGGATTTCCAGTACGTGCCGATGGGCCAGCCGATTTCGTCGACCCGGGAACTTTACGAAGGCCAGATCGTCTGGCTTGGAAAAGAAGAAGAGCCGTCGCACTGGTGTGAGTGCGCGGTTTCCGCGGTTGACGAGGCGTTTTTGCACATCACGCTGATTGGGGAACGGGCGGGACAGGGGCTGCCGTTCAGGCCGGGTCAAAACCTGCGATGCCGCCTGTGGCGGGAAGACGACGCACGTTACATTTTCTCGCTGCGCCTGGCCTCCTGCTCGGGGGATCCTGTGACGTGTACGCTGCGGCATACGTCCGACTTCAACCGGATGCAGGCCCGCGAGTACTACCGCATCCACTACACCCAGGACACCCTGCTCAACATCCTTCACTCCCGGGAAGCCGCCGACGCCGAAGTTCAGCAAGAACCGCGCATCGTGGCAAAATGGCCGGCCCATTTCGTCAGCCTTAGCGCGGGCGGGTTCGCCGTTGTGGCGCAAAAACCCCTGCCGCCGGATGTCCTGCTGAAGATCGTGGTCGAACTGCCCGGCGAGCAGCCGTTCGAGGTGCAGGCATGCACGGTCGGCGGTGAGACGCTTCCCGGAGAGCGGCATCTGATTCGGGCGCGGTTCACCGATATCACGGAGGAAAAACGCGACCTGATCGCCCGTTACGTCAGCCTGCGTCAACAGCCCATCCTCGCCCAGTCGCTCGAACAGGCCGACGATCTGCGGGAGTAAGCACGTGGAACTTATCCGCGACGCCGTCAACGCCGTCCAAAGAAACCTGGGTGCTCTCGGCATCTACATGGGCATCATGCTGGTCACAAGCATCGCGGCCAACTACGCCAACTTCTGGATGGACGCACCCCCGGAAAACCCGTACGCCAACCCCAACCTCGTCATGTATGAGGTTGTTCTCAACCTGTTCCTGGTGTTTGCGGCGGCGTTGGCCCAGTCCATCGCGTTTGCCCGGCTGGGTAAGGACATCGACCGGCCATTATGGAAGATTTCCGGCGATGTGGAGGCAATCAAGAAGTATCTGCCGCTGTGGGCCGGGCTGAACGCGATCGTGATATTGATCCAAATCCTTACGGGCTGGTCGGTTTCTACGTTTGGCGGTTCCGCGGCCAGCGGGTTCCTGTTCATCGCCATGCTGCTGGCAGTGATTCTGTACATCCCCGCGGGCGCATCCCTGATGTTCCTCCGGACACCCGAATGGACCCACCTGCAAGAGGCGGTCCGGCCCCTTCTCCGCCAGTTTCCAAAGACGCTGGTGATCCTCGCGTTGACGGGCGTGCTGTTTCTCCTTCAGATCTCCCTGATTGCCGGCACCGAAGCCCAGCCGTGGCTGCGGCCGCTGGTCGATATCACATTTGCCTACTTCGACTGCGTGATCTTTTCCGCTGTCTGGCTGCTGTTCATGTACGACCGGCAGGCGCCCGAAGAGGTGGATCTTGATTTCTAGCCGGTGGCGCAAGGTGGGATGTGTTTTCCTGTTCCTGGCGGCCGGCGCGGCGGCGCTGGCGGCGGTGTTTCTGGCCGCAAGCCTGAAAATGCCGTATGATTCTCCCCTCGCCCGAATGTACAGGACCGAAGCCGATATCGCCAGCCTCGCACGCGCCGTCGAATTGTTCAAAGAAGCCCGCGGCGAATATGCCCCGCCCGGACTCGAAGGCCTGCGCCAGGCTACCGATCTTGTCTCCGGCGCCCGGGGATTCTTCCCGGACGGGCCGCCGCCCGACGCCTGGGGCCGCCCGTACAAGTATGTCCCCCACACTGACTACGACAACCCCGACTGGGGCGCCCAACGATGCGGCGAGTCGTTCTGCGCGCCGAACGCGTTCCAGATTTACTCCGCCGGGGCCGACGGCGAGGCCGGCACGCACGACGACATCATGCCTTGGGATGAATCACGCCCGTGGCGGCCCGTATATAATCTCATACACGAAGACTTCATGACACATCGGAAATCGGAATGAGAATCGACATCCCTTACGGGCCGGGCGTTGTCCATGCGGACTTGGATTGGGCACGAATGCTCGGAACGCTGACCGTGCCGCCGGCGCCCTCTGCGGAAGAACCCGTCCAAGCCATCCGGCGGGCGCTCGACAACCCGATCGGCCAGCCCGAACCGTTGCGCGGCCGCGTCCATGCGGGCGAGAAGGTCCTCATTATTGTATCGGACCAATTCCGGCAGACGCGCGTCGATGCGGTTCTGCCGGTGCTGCTGGATGAGTTGGGAAAAGGCGGCGTCGCCGAAGACAACGTCCACATCCTCTTTGCGACCGGCGCCCACCGCCCTCCCACGTCCGCCGAACAGGCCCGCATCCTCGGGCCTGACCTATACGCGCGATTCCGGGCGCGGCTGCACGTCCACAACCCATTTGACTCGGGGCAACTGGCTCGAGTGGGCGTCACGTCGCGCGGCACGCCGGTGTTCATAAACCGGCTCGCGCTCGACGCCGACAGGGTGATCGCCACAGGCGCGGTCGTGTTTCACTATTTTGCCGGGTTCGGCGGCGGGCGCAAATCCATTGTGCCGGGCATCGCCGGCGCCGAAACCATTGCCCACAACCACGCCATGAACCTTCACCCGCGCCAAAACACGCTCGACCCCGCCGTGCGCACCGGCGCGCTTGACGGCAACCCCGTCGCCGAAGACATCCTCGAAGCCGCCCGATTCGTGCCCGTAGACAGCATCGTCAACACCGTGATCGACAGGGAAGGCCGGATCGCGGGCGTGTTTGCCGGCGAACTCGACCACACGCACAGAGCCGCCGCCGAGGCCGCCCGAAGTATGTTCGCTGTCACCATCACGGAACAAGCCGACCTCGTCATTGCGTCTTCGGGCGACGCGTCCAACTTCGTGCAGGCTCACAAGGCACTCCATAACGCCTGGCAGGCCATGAAACCCGGCGGCCGTATCGTGTTTGTGACGTACTGCAAGGAAGGGCTCGGCGGCGAGCAATTTGTCAAATGGCTGCGGCTGGGGACGCGGGAAGCCGTGTTTGCCGGGCTGCGGCGGCAGTCGGAGATCAATGGGCAGACCGCCCTCTCGTCGCTGGAAAAATGCCCCAGCACCGTTTTCGTAACCAAACTGGCAAGCGAAAACGTCCGCCTGCTCGGAGCCAGGAAGGCCCGCTCGTTGGAAGCCGCGTTGTCGCTGGCTCGTTCGGAGTTGGCCGGCGTTTCAGACCCCACCTTTTACCTCATGCCCCACGCGTCATACACCGTGCCGTTCCAGGCCGCATAAGTTCCTTTCCGCTTCCCGCTTCACGCGAAATGGGGCTTGCCGCCGGCTGCATCGACCTCGACCCGCTGTTTACCAACTTGCTGGGACGGCTCGCCGCCGATCGTTCCGCCATGCTGTTGACCGCCACCCTGTTCGTTGATCAAAGCTGGCGATCTGGACGGCGCGGATTGGAAAACGAGGCTGAGAGCCGGCGCCTACAGGTGTTGCCTCCGACTTCCGGCCTCCGGCCTTTGTTACGATTCGCTTGCGACGGTTTGTGGTTGTAGTTTTTCCTTGCCGGGAACGAACGAGGCCACGGCGGCGTTGGTGAGGGCCAGGATTGCGGCGGCCAGGAATACGCGCTCAAACCCGAGGCCGGCCCAGAGCGCGCCGGCAGCGGCAGGAATCGTCATCGAGACGATGTGGTTGATCGACACGCCCATGCCAAGTGTGCTCGAAAGCTCTTCCCGCGACAGGGCGATCCGCGAGATGTAGATGGCCCGGCCGGCGCCGAGCGCAAACAGCAGGTTGTCGGCGACGAAACAGGCGGAAGCCAGCGTGCGGGCGAGCTGGGCGTCGCCGCCCATAATGGGCAGTGCGTAGCCGTAGCCGATGCACACCAACGTCAGGACGAGGCCGTCGGCGATCAGGATGGCACGCTCGCCGAACCGGTCAATGGCAAGCCCGGCGAGCGGTTTGAACACGAGTCCGATCGCCGCGCCCGTCATGAGCAGTTTGGCGATCGACGTGGCGGGAAGCCCGTAAACCGTGATGAGAACCCAGGGGCCGAACGTGATGAAGATCTGTTTGCGGGCGCCGAACAGGAGTTCGAGACCGTAGTACAGGCTGTAGCGTTTGCGGAACAGCAGTCGCGGTCGTTTTTCGTGGAGGTGCGGCATATGCATGAGGCTGTAGATGCCCGCGGCCGCGCAGGCAAACAGCGCCGAGACGGTGAACCAGGACCGATACTGTGGCGCGGCCTTGTCGGACAGCAACCAGACAAGCATGGCGCCGACGATAATGCCGGTGTTCTCGAACATGCCGATCTGGCCGATGCGTTTGCCTCTGCCGCTGTCGCTGCTGAGCGCGAGCGTGACGGACATGGTGACGGGTTGGAGCAGGTGCAGGCCCGTGCTGGCGAGCATCATCGCGGCCACCATCGCGCCGTACCGGCCGCCAAACAGGGCCAGCCCCGCCATGCCGGCCATGTAGGCCACCGCGGCGACGCCGCCAACCAGCGTCATCGGCACGGCGGCCAGCAGGCCCGCCGTTACCACAACCAGGAAACCCGGCAGTTCGCGGGGGAGTTCGAGCCAGCCGCGGGCCGTTGCCGTCATCTTGTAGGTGTCGGAGAGGAAATTGTTGAAGACGGAATCGTTGATGCCGGTGGCCGCCGTCATCAGGACGATAGCGGCGCAAAACAAAAAAAGCTGCTTCTTATGTGGCATCTATGGATACTTTACTGCTGTTATGCTTATATCTCAGGCGCAGGCATGCCGTGAGCGGACCACTCTTCGCGGGCGGGCCCGTAAATGCCGGGGACTTTGAGGCCGGCCAGGCGCATCAGGACGGTGATCTGGGCGCGATGGTGGATCTCGTGGCGAATCAGGACTTCCAACGTCACGCCGCGCGGCCACATCATGCCGTACATGTCGTCTTCCGTGGCGAGCGTGTCGTCCGTCCAGTTGTCGCGTACGGATTGGGCGGCTTCTTCCGCCACCGTCTTGTATGCGGCGGCCATTTCAACCGCGCTGACGGGCATGGGCGCGTCGGCCACGGCGCTTTTGACCGGAAGGCCGGTTCGCCCGAGCATGTCCGGGATGGAAGTGACGATGTGCCAGGCGACTCTGCCCAGAGATCGATCATCTTTTGACGCCGCCTGTGAAAGCGAGGCGTCGGTGAGTGCTTCGAAAATCTTCGAGGTCGAGGCGCTTTCATGTGCCCAATCTTTGAGAAAGTCTTCAATCCGTGTGAACATTACGCATTCCTCCAGGTTATGCCTGCCGTGAGATGCGATCTGACCAATATTACCCTGCAATCGGGACCGGGCTCAAGGAGCGCCTGCGGACAGGCGGCGCCTGCGGACAGGCGGCGCCTGACAGGCGCGCCTGCAGGCGTTTACATCAACCCGAAATGGCTGGACTCGAGCAAGATGCCGGAGTCGTCGAGAATAGGAAACGCGTCGCGGTAACGGGTGAACTCGACGTGGCCGTCCATATAGAGGATGTTGCAGCCGCCGGGGATGTGGTTGAACACGGCGCCGCCCGCGGTGGAAGTGGCGGAGGCGGGTGCGCCAAACGTGTCCCACAGGACAGGCAGGCGGGTCTGGGCGAGCGAGGCGGGGCCAGGGTTGTTGATGTCGGTGATGAAAAACCGCTCGATGCCTTCGCGCAACCGGTAGACGGTATTCCCGCCCGCGGAACCTGTGGCGCGGGACCTGTCGCAGGCGGGGACCGGCGGCCAGACGCCGTCGTTCAAGTCGATGTCGCGTGAAAAATCTTTGAGGCGGGCCGGGGCGCATTCGGGAATCGACGCCGATGCATACGGCGCGCGAGCGGCCATCCCGCCCCACACGCCGTAGAATTCCGCCACGTTTGACATCGCATAGCCTTTGTAAGCATACGAGCGGCCGAGTTGCCCGCAGAGGAAGTAACGTTCCGCCACGGGGTCGGCGGCATCGCGGGCATCGGCAAGCCACCAATCAAAATCGCCGGAATCCGGCAGGCGCTCGGCAACAAACTGGCCGGCCCCGTCCGCGCCCGAGTCGGAGGGGCAGTGTCCGGCTTCCAGGTCAGAAAGATAGTCCGGGTAGATGGCGGGGGCATCCGGGGCGCTGAACACGAGCATGCCGTTGGCGAACATGTTGGCGAAAGGCGCGCAGGGCGGGAATTGGCCGCCACGACTCTCGCCGGCATACATCTTGAACACCACGCCGAACTGCTTGAGGTTGTTTTGGCAGGAGGCGCGGCGGGCGGATTCGCGAGCCCGCGACAGCGCCGGCAGCAGGACCGCCGCGAGGATGCCGATGATGGCGATCACGACGAGCAGCTCGACAAGCGTGAACGCGGCGCGGTGCGGATGCTTTTCTTTGTTGAAGTCGAACACAAGCGGCTCTCCGGTATTACGATTGAAAAGACAGTAATACCATATCCTGGTGGGGCGGCGCAACCGGAGCGATCTTTTTTCTGCGCAAACTCTGCGCGGGGCCGGGTGTGGCGGAAAGAAAAAGCGCAGAGAAATCGCCGGGTTTTCAAAATACTTTTTGGGGGGTCGCGGGATAGGTTGGACGCGTCGAAAGACGGAGGCGCGTACCATGAGGAGAGATTGTGGGAATTGCATATACGCCCGGATGTGCCGGCAGCAGAGTTGCCCTGCGGCCCGGCCGACGCCGTGGTATGAAACGGCGGAAGAAATTGAGGCGGGCCTGGCTTGGGGTGACCGCAAGGCCTTCCTGACGCAGTGGTTGAGGCGCCGCATGAGATGGGTGCTGTCGCGGCGCCAGCAGATGGTGGTGGATCTGCACCTGTTTCAGGGGATGACGTTTAATCAGATTTCGAGAGTGACGGGCGTGGATCGGTCGTCGGTGAGCCGTGCGATGAAGCGTTCGGTGGTGCGGCTTCGTCGGTTGTGGCGGGTGGAACAGGCGAGGATTTCAAGGCAGACGGCCGCGAAGAGCAAGAGCGGTGCGAAACGGGGCAAGAAGCGGCGCAGGGAGCGGGGCGGGAAATCCCGGCGCCGGCCATGTTAACATTGTGACATTGTTTATAACGGCGGAGCGAGACCGATGGCCTTACCAGCCCACGCTCGTCCTGGAAAGCGTGGCACATAGTGAAGTCTAGACATGAACTCTGTTGAACGCATAACGCTGGCGATGCAATGCAAACAGCCCGACCGCGTGCCGGTTGCGGAGTTTCTTATCGACGAGCGCGTGGCCCGGGCGACGGCGCCGGGCTGCATCGATGCCGCCGACTGCATGGACAAACTCAACCTGGACATGGTGGCGTGCGGCGCGTTTTTCGGCACGGTGCACGAACATGACGACGGCACGTTCGTGGACGAGTGGGGCGTGGTGTACAAGCGCAACGCGGAGTTTGTAGCGCACCCGGTTTCGGGTCCGATCAAGTCGCTCGACGACGCCCGGCGGTACGAGCCGCCCGATCCGGACGCGCCCCAGCGGCTGGGGCAATTGCCCGAACTGGTCCTGCGGTACAAGGGCAGGCGCGCGATCGGGTTTCGCCACCGGGCGGCGTTCATGTGGGGCGCCTATTTGACGGGGCTGGACAACCTGCTGGTGTACTTTCTCACCGAGCCCGAGTTGGCGAATGTCGTCCTGGATAAGGTGCTCGAGTGCAACATCCGGATTGCGCGCAACGCCGTCCGGGCCGGCGCTGAAATCATCCTGCTGGGCGATGATTACGCGTATAACCGCGGCCCGCTGATGGCGCCGGATCAGTTTCGCGAGTTCGTTTACCCCCGGCTCAAGAAAATGGTGGCCGCGATCCACGAGGAAGGGGCGTTGTGCATCAAACACAGCGACGGCTGGCTGTGGCCGATCCTGGATTTGATCGTTGATGCGGGGCCCGAGGCCATCAACCCCATTGATCCGGTTGCCCGAATGGATTTAGGCGAGGTCAAAAAAGCCTGCGGGGACCGCGTCTGTCTCGTGGGAAACATCGATTGCGGCGAGTTGCTTTCGCACGGCACGGAAGAAGAAGTCAGGAAAGCCGTGCGACAGGCCATAAAAGCCGCCGCACCCGGGGGTGGCTACATCCTGTCTTCGTCCAACAGCATTCACTCGAGCGTCAACCCGGCTAATCTGCGGGCCATGTATGACGAGGCGCTGAAAGTGGGGGCGTACTGAGCCGGGGAAGCCCTCTCACGGGCTTTTGTTGTGCAAAAACTAAAGTCAAAGCCTGTCATCCTGAGCGATCAAGTCCTGTGGCAGGGCTTTTTTGTGAAAGAAAACCAAGATCAAAACATGTCATCCAAAGCCTGTCATCCTGAGCCCTGCCAGCCACTGGCTAAGGCTTTTGTTCATGGTCCTTTATGACAGGCCGTGATCTTGGTTTTCTCCCACAAAAAAGCCCCTGAGAGGGCGTGCTCGCTCAGGATGACAGGCGCTGGCGGCAGCCTCTGACCGCGACCTTTGTGGGAAGCTTGTGTGTTGGACGACGCGGGCTGGAAAACCGTTGGGACGGCCCCTGGCCGCGCCGAAAGCGCGCGTTGTAGGGGTGTCCCTCTTTTCGGGGCTTGAGGGTTGGAAAACGCGGCTGAGAGCCGGCGCCTACGGGAGGGCCAGCCGCCTGTCGCGAGAGATAATCAGGACGTTAGCTTCTTTGGAGATCGTCAACGTCTGCCGCGTCGGGTTGAACTCTGAAATGAGCCAATCGTTGTGGATCGTGTCCCCCAGCATGGCGTCGATGCTTTCGGGCGCTTTTCCGGGGACGTGCAGCAGGATCGAGAACCGCGGCTCCCGGTTGGGCCCGATGAGGATTCCTTTCAACTCGACCTCGACGGGGAGGGGCGGAGCGGGCGGCTCGATCACCGAATTCGTCTGTTCGACAGGCGCCGGAACGGGCGAAACGGGGGCCGGAGGCGGTTCCGGTGCCGCTATGGATAACGGGCTCACGAGCGGTTCGCGCAGGCCGGTGGGATTCAAGAGCCGTACCCTGTACTCGCCGGGCGGCAGGGAGTATTTGAAATCCGCGGCAGCGGCGGGTTTTATCTTGAGCGTGCGGAAATGGCTGGGGGTGCGGCCATCGACAGGGCCGGAGTTTATTCCGGTCATTTGCACGTGCTGGATGGCCACGTCGTTCCAGGCCGGCCCGTTCTGCCGCTGCACCTGAAAAATAAACGCGTTTCTCGCGGCCGACTGCACCGGCGACAGAAACAGGGAACGCCTGCCGGCATTCCCGACTGCGACATGGACTTCGGAGTAGGGGTTTGCGGTGTCTTCGACGGGTTTGGAATCAACGGTCAGGGTCGGCATGGGGACCGCCATCCCCATCAGGTTCGACCGCACAACCGCTGAGATGCCCACAACGATCACGGCACACGCCGCCAGGGCGATCCACCATCGCCGTTGCACGCACAGGGCCGTACACCCCGCCGCCAGCAGCGTCAGGTTCGCCAGCACCATCAGCACCACACCCGGCCGCATCAACCAATTGGCGTCTTTGTGGAACCGTGCGGCCACGGCGCTGGCGCTGTACCGGCTTTCGTGGAGGAGGACAACGGCGAGCAGCGTCAAGGCCAGCCAAAGGCCCAGTAGCAAGAACCCCCGGGCGCGACGGCGCGGAACGGCTCCCGCGGCCACGATGGCCGCGCCGCCCAGAATGGGCGCCGCCATGATCCAGTAAACGCCGCGGCCCTGGAACGCGAGCGTCTTGCATGCCTGAACCGGCGACAGGTTTCCCACGACCGGGAGGAACACGGCCAGCGCCAGCATGAGGGCGCCTGCCCACGCCACCCACGAGTCCAAACCAAGCCCTTTATTATCGTACTCGAGCACGGCCGACAGCTTGGGGCCTCGTTTGGGCGTCGTCGCCACACCGGCCAGCCGCTCCAGGTATGAGCCTCTGGTGTCGGGCACGTCCCGGGAACGGACGGCGATGAGCGCGCGGGTGACGACGTCATGGGCCTTGGCGCAATCGTGTTGCGCCCGCAACAGGTCGTGCTCGAGCGCTTCGAAAGCGGGCTTTTCGAGTGCGCCGTCTTCGCTGCGTTTCCGCGCCCGCTCGAGGCACGCTTGGATGGTCTGAACGTCGCTGGCGGTGTCCCGTCCAAATTCTTCGAGGCGTTTTCGCCTGTATGTTATTTCGGCCTCGGCCTTGCGCTTTTCAATCTTGGCTTCCGCGCGTATCTCGGCGACACCCGCGGCGCTGACGGCTCCCTCGGATCTCAGCCGCGCCGTTTCCTCGAGTTTTTCCTTGGCCCGTTCCCGTGCGGCGAACGCCTGCCGCAGGAACTGCGTATGCTGCTCGAGTAGCGGCGACGGATCCTGCGGCGCTTCGGGCCAATGCACCTCGAAACCCGGTTCGGGGATCACATCAAAGGATCGCGAGACATAGCCGCCGGCGGCCCGGGGGTCGCGCACCTCGAGCCATGCGCCCAAGTCGTAATAGAGCTGTTCAAGCCCGTCGCGTTGTCGGCGCAGCCGGTCCGTCATGCTCTGGTACGTGGTGAAATTGATTTCTTCAAGTCGGGCGAGCAGGCCCGTCTGGATGATCTTCTCGCGGACAGCGGCCAATTCTGCGCCGACCTCGACTCGTTTTTTCCGGATCTCGTTGTCGAGATAAGTTCTGGCCTCATCGAGTTTTTGCAGATGCCGTTTGAGGGTCGCCCGGACCTCATCAACGCCTTCCTGCCCCTCCTCCTTAATCTTCCTCAACTCCCGCAGGACTTTGTTGCGCAGGCTGGCGATTTCGCGGAGCGGCTCGAGCGTGTCGAGCGGGAGCGGCCGGACCAGTTCGGGTATTTTACCGGCATGTTCGGCGGCGCGTACGGGGACGACGGCGTGGTCAAGGACTTTGACCTCGGCGCCAACCGGTTTATCGGCGAGGGCGAGAGACTTCTTGGGTTTTCTGGATTTCCGGAGGAACTCAGGATGGTCTTTGAGATGAATTTCGTGGACATCCGGTGCAACGTCATCGCGGGCTGGAATCCGGATCTTGCGGCGGCAGGCTACGCATTTGGCGGGCAGGCCGAACATGTCTTCGGTGACCTTCATTTTTTGCCCGCAAACACAATAGACTCTCAGCTCGACAGAGGCGTCAGGGATAAGTGCCTCCCCTCCGGGAGGCACACGTGCCTCCCCTCCGGTTCCCTTCCGGCGCAAAGCTGCAAAAACAAGAATCGCGCCGCAGCCGTGCCCCGCCCAAACTTCCACAAGCCACTATACCGCAGGGGACGCCGGTTTAACAAAAGGCGCTCGCCAAACGCACAAAAACTGCCGGATTGACTTCTTCTTGCCGCCGCCGCCTGTCAGTTGGTCCATGATGCCATCATCGTAAATCATTGTCAAACGGCGGGTTGAATCGCTTTTGGGAAGTTGTGAAACTTTGGCATTGGGCGTGCTATTGTATGGCGAGCATCCTCCCGGATGCGAATGTTAGACCCCTGGTAGAGGCCCCCGTCCAAAGCGGGGGCGTCTGCCTTATACAGGGTTTCCTTGCCTGCTGGAAGGCGAGTTGTAAAAGGTGGGTGAAAAACCGTTAGTATAAGCCCCGGGAACAACAACTGAGAGGGAAGTTACGTGTCCAGCAGTCCTATTTCCGCTTATTTGAAGACAACGCCTCCAGAGCAGATCGACGCGGGGTTTGTCGGGTACATCGCCGGCCTGACGGAGATTGCGAAAGTGGCGCCGCGTGTGGCGCGGGCGATTGTGCAGGAGCTGGCGGATCAGCGCCGTTACGTGAAGCTGATCGCCAGCGAGAACTACTCGTCGCTGGCCACGCAACTGGCGATGGGCAACCTGCTTACGGACAAGTATGCCGAGGGCGTGCCGGGGAAGCGGCATTACGAGGGCTGCGACAACGTGGACGAGGTGGAGGCGTATGCGGCGGAGCTGGTTTGCAAGCTGTTCGGGTGCGACCACGCGTACGTTCAGCCGCACAGCGGGGCCGACGCTAACCTGATCGCGTACTGGGCCATCCTGCAGGCGCGCGTCGAGACGCCGGAACTCGAGCGGCTGGGCCAGACGGATCCGTCAAAACTGTCGCAGGAAGACTGGAACCGATTGCGGGCCGCGCTGGGCAACCAGCGTCTGCTGGGGATGGATTACTACTCGGGTGGCCATCTGACGCACGGTTACCGGCGCAACGTGTCGGCCAAAATGTTTGAAGCATATTCGTACGGGGTCGATCGGGACACCAACCAGATCAACTACGACCAGATCGAATCGATGGCGCGCGAGATCCGGCCGCTGATCCTGCTGGCGGGCTATAGTGCCTATCCGCGCCTGATCGATTTCCGGCGGATGCGCCAGATAGCGGACAGCGTGGGCGCGGTGTTCATGGTGGACATGGCGCATTTTGCGGGGCTGGTGGCGGGCGGGGTGTTCGAGGGGGAGTTCAACCCGGTGCCTTATGCGGACGTCGTTACATCAACGACACACAAGACGCTCCGGGGCCCGCGCGGCGGCGTGGTGATGTGCAAGCAGGAATTCGCCGAATTTGTCGACAAGGGTTGCCCGCTGGTGATTGGCGGGCCGCTCGGGCATATCATTGCGGCCAAAGCCGTTGCGTTTGCCGAGGCCAGCACGCCGGAGTACCGGGTGTACGCGCAGCGCGTGGCGGACAACGCGAAATCGCTGGCGGCGGCCTGCATCCGGGAAGGCCTGACCATCAGCACCGGCGGAACCGATAACCACCTCATGCTGATCGACGTTCGGCCACAGAAATTGACAGGCCGTCAAGCGGCGGGCGCCCTGCGCGAGTGTGGCGTCACGGTCAATTCCAACAGCCTGCCATTCGACCCGCAGGGGCCGATGATAACGAGCGGGCTGAGAATCGGCACCCCTGCCGTGACGACGTTGGGCATGGGCGAGGCCGAGATGGGCGAAATCGCCGGCATTATCAAGTTGGCCTTGACAGGAACCAAGGGCGGCCTTATTCCAACCGGCCCGAAAGCCGGCACGCCAAGCAAGACGCGGTACGAGATCGACCCCGGCACGCTTGACCAGGCCCGGGCGCGGGTGAAAGAGCTGCTCGACCGCTTTCCCGTATACCCCCAACTGGATCTGGGTTTCCTGCAGCGGCACTTTCTTTAGAATCTCTGTCCTCGTATGCCAGGCAATAGTCGGGCAGTGCCGTGGAAACGGCGTCCCCGCCGCTTCAGAGCCTTGAGTACTACATGAAGCGGCGGGAACGCCGCTTATACAAGGCGCCCGGAAAGGGGTTGCGGCTGCGCCGCCTTGGGGGAAGCGCTGCAACAACCGGCGAGGGAGCCGGTATCGTATGCAGAACATAGATATTTGCGGAAAAGGAGGAGTGAAAATGAAGCACCTAAAGCCGATCTCAGTTTCCAAAGGCCTTTTAGCGCCCTGGCAGGATACGGGCGAGATTCTTGACCAGATCTTCGGGTTTGTACTGGAACTGGTCGACCGCAAAGGCAAGGCCGACCAAGTCGAAGAAGGGTAACGAAAGACCGCAGACTTAATCCGAAGTTCCAGAGAAGGATCGAACGCAAGTACTGTTGCGCTTGAGAGATGCGCGGATTTCAAGTGCAAGGATACTGGGTACAGTCGTTCTAAGACTTGAGTCCGAGTAGCCCGAATACGTGGCGCTGGAAGGGCGTGAGTTCGGTGACGGTGGTGAATTGGGCGCTGGTTTTGTCTTCGCCTACGCGACAGGTGTTTTTGCAGCGGGTGGCCAGTTCGTCCATGAGGGTCTGGAGGCTGTGAACGGGCCGTCCGCCCGAGGTTTGCTTGGTCCGCTTTTTTTGTTGGACGGCTTCGCCGGGCTGGGCTTTGGCTACGGGGTCGCGGGTCCAGCGGGCGGCATCGAGTTCTTTGTCTTGGAAGAGCAGGGGGGCGAGTTTTTTGCGCAACTCCCATTCGACGTAGTACGCGAGCATGCAGAGGAACACGTGGGCTTTGACGTGTTCGGGCGTGCGGTGGTGGATGGGTCGAATGCGCACGTCGAGGCTTTTGATGCAGCGGAAGGCCTGTTCGATTTGGCCCAAACTTTTGTAGGCGCGAACGGTGTCGGGGGCGCTGAGTTCGCTTTGCGGTTCGCTGGTGCGGATGACGTAGATGCCGTCCAACTGTTCTTCTTGCTTGATGCGTTCGGCGTTGCGTGCAAATCCAAAATGGCCGTCTTGGATGTCCAGGTCGAAGTGTTTGCCCACGCGAAACCGGTTCAAGACGCGCCCCACTTTGACGCCGATTTCGTCGGCCTTAAGCGGCGTCTTGGTGCGCCGTCCCACTTGCGCCGCGATCCGCGCAAGTTCGTTTTCCGTGGCTTCCAAGAGTTCCTGGCGGGTGCGCCTGCGGTCCTCGGCCAACAGCGGGTTGTGGCACACCATCAGGCGCTCGCCGGGATAAGTCTCGCTGGTGATTTCAGCGAGGTTGTGCTGGTCAAACAGCGACATCTGCAGCGCTCCCTGTTCCACCAGTTCGGCGATGGCGTTGGAACGCAGCACCGAGATCCAGCCCAGTTGCGGGTGGGTTTTCAACGCGTCGATCTGCGTTTGCGTCAGCATCCCTCGGTCGCCGACCAACACCACGCGCTCGAGGCCAAATCGTTCGCGCAGCTTGTCCACCTGGTCGGGCACGGTGGAAGGGTCGCCCGTGTTGCCCGCGTACGTTTCCACCGCCACCGGCCGGCCTTCGCCGTCCGCCAACAGCCCATAGACGATGCAGGGCAGCTTCTCCCCGTCCCGGTTGTAGCCGTATTGCGCCAGCGGGCACGTGCGGCCATGGTAGGAACTCGACGACACATCGAACAGGACGCGTGCCCCTTCCCCCAAATGACGCTTGGCCAGCTTCCGCTCGATCCGTTCCTTGCGGTCCAAGAGCCAATCGAGCGCGGCATACAGATCATTCTCGTCCGCATCCGCCACCCCCAACTGCTCCGCCAAAGTCGTCGCCAGCCACTGCCGCGTCGTCGCCAGCTTCGAACACGGGTCCACCAAGCGCTGCGCAATCATCGCCACGACCAGATCCCGTTTCCGGCACGGGCGCGACGCCAACAGCGCCTCCATCTCCAGTGCACGCATCACACCCAGCACCGCCTCGACATCCCCGTGCGGCAACGAGCGCTCCACCGCAAACCGCTGCTCCCCGGGCACCAGTCTGATTCCCTTCAGCACCAGGCGCAACGCCTCAACCGCTTGCGGCGGCAAACACGAAAGATTGGCCAAGGTTTCTTTGACCATCTTCTTGCCTTCGCGCCGGGTTTGGCGCAGCAAGACCGCGGGCGGCGAATTGCGATTGGGCACGGTGTCAATATACATGGGAATAATATACAGAAATCGATGCCTGTTGTCAAGACAAATTTGTAGCCTTTACATGGGTACAACCTGACAAACAAAATGCCCCGCCTTTCCATACAAACTCAAGGCTTACCTATACTTGCGCCTCACAATGCGCGCGTCCCCCCTGGAACTTCAGTCTAAAAGGTCGACAAAAAGCTTCTAATCTTGGAAAAACGTGATGGCCAATTTGGAGTGCGACAGTATGGAGACGGTCTCAAAATCAGTGGGGAATCCAGGAAGGGGGTTCGGCGAACCCCAGCAACCCTCGGCTGACCGTTGACCCACCCCTTACCCGGGGCGGAAGAGTGAAAAAGGGCGGTTTTGAGACAGGCTCTTCAGATGGGGTGGTCTTGGCTCACTTCTCAAACGATAGCGCGCTTCATCGTGACTTTTGAAACTGGTTTTGCTGTGCGCCTCGCTGGCAAGAAAACAGTTCTTGCCACCCAATCGGCCCAACGCTCCCAATCGGCCCACCCGGTTTTCTTCGTGCCGCTCACATATACCACTCATCTTCGGCGGGCGGCGTGTAGATCCACTTTTTGTCCACCTCGAGCAGCCGGGGCCTTAACTTGAAGATTGAATCAATCCGGGGAAATGCCGTGAACTTTTGCCCGCTCTGCTCATACCGGCTGATGAGATGGAGGTAAAGCATGAGCCTGGCCGTCCGCAGCTGGCGCGGCGTCGAATAATACACCGTCAGCCCCTGTTCGAGCGCATGCTGGAACTTGTCCGAAAGCGCGTCGGGGCATTTTGCGGCGATTTCCGACCACGTGAACAAGTCCATCTCGTCAGGTTCGGGCGCGGCCTGATAGCTGCGGGCATTGAAATCGACCTCGAGGCGCTCGTACAGGTCGACAAGCCGGTCCAGCCAGTAGAAAATGGCCCTGTAGCCTTCGTCGGCGATATCGATCCCGATGTGGACCTTGTCGACGGTGGCGGCTGTCTGCTTGGCCAGATATAACTCGCGCTCCTCGTTGTCGTCCGGCACCATCCGCACCCGCGCTTTTTCTGCGGCGTCGCCGTGGTTGAAACTCTCGAGAATGATCGCGAGCCCAAACTTGCTTCGGCCGTGGAGGGCGAACTCGCGCAACAGCGGCGCCGTAACCTCGTCTTTCGCGAGCACGGCGTTGAGCGCCGGTTCCGCTGAAAAAATGCCGGCTTTCCAGTCCAGCCAGATGTCGTGGAACAGCGACGTGAGCATCTTGCCGCAGCCCCGGATGTCGCGGCTGAAAACCTTGTTCGTCACATCGCTGAACCGTTGCCGCAACCGCCAGCCCGACCGCTTGAGAATGTCATGCTCGAACAGGAACCGCACCACCAGCAGCCGGTCCACCGCAAGGCACGCCAAATGCTCCGACAGGTGCTGATCGCCCGCGAGCGTCTCGATCCAGTGTTGGCACCACTGCCGAAGCTGTCGTGCGACCTGGCTGCGGGGCTGTCTCCGCACCTCTTCGAGTGAGCCCCGCTCGACGTTGGCCTTCGACAACACCCCGCGCGTGCCGCCCCGCGCCCGGGTATCGCCGAACTCCCTGCGGAACTCCGACGGCGTGTTCGCCGCCAGGAGCGGTTCGCCCGTCCGCGCATCGTACAGATAAGACCGGTATAAGTCCGTAATGAACGCGTAGTCCGCCTGCGGCGACGGCCCTTCCGCAATAATGAGCCGCGTCGTCTCGCAGTAATCAAGCCCCTGCTGCGCAACCGTCGCCGGCGGTTCAAGCGCTCCCGGCATCACGAAATGCGCCGTCACAACCGTCTGCGGCCCGCCGCGCAACATGTACGTGATGCACGAAACTTGAGCCAGGTGCTTCCTGGGCTCGAGCGGCGCCAGACCCTTCCACCCCAGCAGCGACAACAACTGTTCGGCAAACCGTTGCTGGTCCACCTTGGTGTTGTCCGCCATCTTGCCCCACCAGGTCTCGCACAACTTCGTGATCTCATGAAATGATTCCGTCATGGTACTCCCTTCCCTTTACTCACGCTGTAGCCGGACGCCTCGATCCGGCGCCAAATCACATCCTCGCGCCGCCCCAGCAGATCCACGCCCCGCGCCAAAAATGGCTCGAGCCGCTCCGGATCTTCTGAAAGCGTCCGCGCAAAATCCTGCAACGACATCGTCTCAATAGCGGGCGGCTGCGGGCCCTCGATCTGCGGCTTTTCTCCCCCGGACGTAACAACCAGCACACGGCCCTCCCCCTCGTTCAGAAAAACCATCCGAACCGACGGCTCCACCGCCAGCAGCCCCCGGAGCCGGTCCACCGGCTCAGCCATCTTCAAAAAAATCTGGCGCAGTTCCGGAAACAGATCGAACTGCGTGTCCACCTGGTAATACGCCCGGTTCCCCTCCGACCGCCGGTACAGCAGCCCCACTTGCGCAAACCGCTCCAGTTCGCGCTGCACGGCCCGGATCGGCAGACCCGTCGCACCCTCGATCTGCCGCTGGTAATACGTCCGAACCGGGTCGAGGACGAATACGCGGAGCACCGCCACGCGCGCCGTTGACGCAAACACGGCAAACAACGCATCCTGCGCCTTTTGACGTTTATTTGCAGTCATCAATACCCATCTTTGTTTATTTTCTTATTAGATTATGTCAATAATATACTGATTATATTATCTTATTTTACATTAAATGCAAATTGATACTACTAAAAGTAGTCGCGCCTGTCAAGCATAAAATCTTGCCGCGTTCGCAGGGTATGGTTTCTGAAGATTGACCTTGGCGTCTTTGCGCCTTTGCGAGAAGAACTAGTCCCGTCAAAGCGCCAACCGTTCAGGGGTGGGAAAGAGCCGGTGGCGGTGAATCAGCATGCCTACGTCTAAGGAAACAGTTGTGCCATGGCCTTTGAAGAGTGTGTGCTCACAGGGAGGGGGGGTAGACTATTTGTCATTCGAAGACAATATTTGTCATTGGACGAAGTTATTTTCAGGCCAACAAATTCAACGTCAGCCAGCAAAGACAAAAGGTTACGCAACCTTTGCCCTCGCATAAATTGCATCCAGCGTGCTTCTTGTATCGCTTAGTCCTTCAATTGTCTCTCGAAATTTCTTTGGTCTTGGCGCACAGTTCGTTTCTTCGGGTGTGCCAACCGTGGCGGCTGCCGCATCCGTGAGCAATCGCTCACACTCCGAAACGAGATCTGATGTCCAAATTGTGGGGTATTTGTAAGCTGATATCGCTACATAGAGTAGTTTCCGTCCGCCCTCGCATATGGCCACAGAATTCCCTTTCCTGATGGCACTACGGAGCGTTCTCTTGGTCATTTTTATGTTCAGCCAGACCAAAACCCAGGTAAACCACCTCATAACCTGTCTCCTCTTGGTCGATCAACGTATATACGTCTATTCCACATCTAACGCGCCATATATGCGCTTAATTCCGTCTAACGACCGGCTCATGTTGGTCAGCAACTTTTGTGCCATTGTCGCGGCCCCGTCAATAGCCACCTCATGGTTAATCCAGAACTTCCAGTAGAGAAGTGTTTGTATCTTCCGCAATGCCTCGATGGCTTTTGTGCGCTCCTGAAAATGGTTATCTCTTATCGCGGCATCCGCCGAATCCAGAATATATGGGGGAACATCGAGCAAGCCGCTATATTCAAGACCCCTCAAAGAACTCGCATGGACTCTTCGATTCCTCCAGCTTGGTTTGCTTTCGTTACTCAATTCCTGATGAACCTTGTCCAGATAATTCATTGCATTTTGATAGCTCTTCATCAGGAAACAACAGACGTCCTTCATCGGGACTGTCACATGCTTGCTCTCATTAGACGACTTCCTTCCAACAAAATAGGCTACAAAAGTCAACAGAATAACAATCACGGGTATTGCAATGCAAAGAACAGCCTTAGCTCCCAGAACGGTTAACCCTGTGATCTGTGACAATTGTTGCGCTGGCCATTCCCCCAGAATCGTACATACAACGCCGGCCAAGCCCAGAAACCATGAGATACCAACACCTATTGCCTTTGTCATCAGAAGCAAAAACCCTTTACCCCATCAAGAAATGAACACATGGAAATAGACAACTACTAACACTGCAAAGTGTTCTGTTACCCCATCGTTTCCAGCGAACGTCTTATTATGCAACTATCTGCCGTCCGAATGTCAAGCGATTAAGGGGACCTCATTTCTCTCGTAAAACTACGGATGCGGTCAGGAAGGTCCTTTAGCGCACGCAACACCTGCGCGACTATACTGCAATTCCAACGAACTGAATCCATGGTTGGAGCCCACGTTATACAGGAATCCGGCTTCAGTCTTTGAAATCGCGAGTGTTAGACCGGATTCCTAGTAGCGGTACGTGTCGGGTTTGAACGGGCCTTGGGCGGGCACTCCGAGGTAAGACGCCTGGTCGGGCGTGAGTTGGTCGAGTTTCGCGCCCAGTTTACCCAGATGAAGGCGGGCCACTTCTTCGTCGAGCAGTTTGGGCAGGACATAGACCTTGCCGACCTCGAACTTCTCGCGCTCGGTGAACAGGGCAATCTGCGCGAGCACCTGGTTCGAGAACGAGTTCGACATGACAAACGACGGATGGCCGGTGGCGCAGCCCAGGTTGACCAGCCGGCCTCGGGCCAGCACGATCAGTTGACGGCCGTCGGGGAAGATGAACTTGTCGACCTGCGGCTTGACGTTTTGCTCGCGGATATCGGGATTGTCTTCGAGCCAGGCAATCTCGATTTCCGAATCGAAATGGCCGATGTTGCACAGGATGGCCTGGTCTTTCATCACCTTGAAATGCTCGGCGCGGATCACGTCGCAACAGCCGGTCGCCGTCACGAAAATGTCGCCGATCGGGGCCGCTTCGGCCATCGGCAACACCTGGTAGCCTTCCATGCAGGCCTGCAGCGCACAGATCGGATCGATCTCCGTGATGATGACGCGCGCACCGAGCCCGCGCATGGACTGCGCGCACCCTTTGCCCACGTCGCCGTAACCGGCCACCACCACGACCTTCCCGGCGATCATCACGTCGGTGGCCCGCTTGATGCCGTCGCCCAGCGACTCCCGGCACCCGTAGATGTTGTCGAACTTCGATTTGGTCACGCTGTCGTTGACGTTCATCGCCCGCGTGAACAGCCGGCCTTCCTTCATCATCTGGTACAGTCGGTGCACGCCGGTCGTCGTCTCTTCGCTGACGCCAATGAGGTCTTTGACGACGTCGTGCCACTTGTTCTTATCTTCGGCGTGGATCTTGTGCAGCAGCGTGTCGACGATGGCGACTTCCTTGTTGGCGGAACTGACGTCGGGCAGCTTGCCCGTCTTGTTGAACGTCTCTTCGAACTCGTAGCCGCGGTGGATCAGCATGGTGGCGTCGCCGCCGTCGTCGACGATCATATTCGGCCCGAGCCCTTCGGCAAACTGCATCGCCTGGTACGTGCACCACCAGTATTCTTCGAGCGTCTCGCCTTTCCACGCGAATACCGGCACGCCCGCCTTCGCGATCGCGGCGGCCGCGTAATCCTGTGTCGAGTAGATGTTGCAACTCGCCCAACGCACGTCCGCGCCAAGCGCCACGAGCGTCTCGATCAGCACAGCCGTCTCGACCGTCATGTGCAACGATCCCGTGACGCGCGCGCCTTTCAGCGGCTGTTGCGGCGCGTACCGCTCGCGGATCGCCATCAGGCCCGGCATTTCTTTCTCGGCCAGTTCAATGGTTTTCCGGCCCAACTCGGCCAGGCCCATATCAGCCACTTTATACTCGGATTTCTGTGCGGTTGGCTTTGCAGTCGCGGACATTTTGATCCTGGCTCCCTTCTTCAAAAACTGTGGACACCGTGCAATGACCCTAAATCAAAGGCGCCACGTACGCTCGCCACAGCGTCTTAGCCTGCTTCAGCAGGCTCCTCTTTGCACCCATCTTTAGATGGGGTGTTCTTGGCCTGTCCCGTTCAACAGCCCGCTTCAGCGGGACTTTCGATGGCTTTAGCTGCCGACTTCCACGACCAAAGCCTTATCATAGTGCCATTCTGGACACAATGGATATTTTGGACGGCATCATGGGGAAAGCTCAAGTTCTTTTACGCAGACTTGCTCGGTTACACCCCGGAACCTGACTTTTTCCTGTTTCCCGAGGGCCAGTTTTTGGCGCACAGCCACAGGCAGGGCCTGAACAAATGTCTCGGTTGCGCCGACTCCGGTTCTTGTTTTCCGATCCGCCCACTCGAGCGTGAGGAACGCGATGTTTACGACCTCCCCCATAATGTCGGGCCGGGCATAATCCGGGTGGCCGACACTGCCCAAGTAGATTTCGCCCGTGCTCAGGCCGATCCGGATATCTTTACCCAGGATGGCCCGCGCCTGGGCCGCTACGTCAAACGCGCGCTCTTCTTTCCTCGAGCCGGCAAAAAAGCACAGGTACTGGTCGCCCATGTACTTGATGGGCACGCCCTCGCGGCCCAGTGTGATCTCGGTAAGCTGATAAAAGATGCCGTTCGCCCACAGCGCGAACTCGCGCGGGTGCAGGCTCAGCGCTTTTTCGTGCGCACCCCGGATGCTCGACACCAGCACAGCCGCATCGAAGACGTCGCGGCGGGTCTCCTGCGCGGACAGCAGCCAATCGGCCGACACGCCCAGCAGACGCGCCAGCGGTTCGAGCACCGTGATGTCCGGTGCGTTCTCGCCGCGCTCCCATTTCGACACCGCCTGCGGGCTGATCCCGAGCGAGTTGGCCACGTCCTGTTGTTTCAGGCCGAGTTTCTCGCGGCGCGCGCGAATGCGGTTTCCAAGATGCTGGAGATTCATACGGCATTAGCGTACCGCATGGACGGCGGCGGGGGCAATAACGGAGTTGTTGAGCGGGCTCGAGGGGGAGTTGAGTGCTCCGAGCGGCAACGGAGCGACAGCGCCGGGGCGGGTCGTTTTCGTGGTATAATCTTGCGATTTTCGCCGTTTTCTTGGGAATTCCGTAATGGCATCGAAAAACTCTTACAACGCCGGCGCAATCGTCATCAAGGGCGCCCGGGAACATAATCTCCAGAACTTGTCGGTTCGGATTCCGCGCAACAGGCTCGTGGTGGTAACGGGCCTGAGCGGGTCCGGCAAATCCAGCCTCGCGTTCGACACCATCTACGCCGAGGGCCAGCGGCGGTACGTCGAGAGCCTCTCCGCATACGCCCGCCAGTTCCTCGAACAGATGGACAAGCCCGACGTCGACCTTATCGAAGGGTTGAGCCCGGCCATCTCGATCGAGCAGAAAACCACGCACAGAAACCCCCGGTCCACCGTCGGCACCGTCACGGAAATCTACGACTACCTCCGCCTGCTGTTTGCCCGCGTCGGCAAACCCCACTGTTACCAGTGCGGCCGGCCCATCGAATCGCAGACGCCCCAGCAGATCGTCGACTGGATCCTGGCGCTGCCCGCGGGGACGCGGGTCCAGTTGCTGGCCCCGGTTATCCGCCAACGGAAGGGCACCTACCAGAAGGTTTTCGAAGACGTCAAGCGGCAGGGCTTTGTCCGGGTGCGCGTTGACGGCAAGTTCGGGAGCGTGGACGACAAGTTTGACCTCGAACGCTATGTGAAACACGACATCGACGTGGTCGTCGACCGGCTCGTGGTAAAACCGGAGATTCAGTCGCGCCTCACCGACTCCGTCGAGACCTGCCTCAAGATCGCCCACGGTATTATCCGCATCTATTACGAACTGCCCGACAAAACGGTCGGTGAAGTCTTGCAGAGCGAGCATCTGGCCTGCGTCATCTGCGGGGTCAGTATCGAAGAACTGGCGCCGCGGATGTTCTCGTTCAACAATCCGCACGGGGCATGCCCGACCTGCACCGGCCTCGGCACGACCATGGAAGTCGATCCCGAACTCGTCGTGCCCGACCCCACCCTATCCATTGCCGAAGGCGCCGTCCGCCCGTGGAGCATGCGGCGCGTCCTCGACGGTATGTACCGCCGCCTGCTTGCGAACGTTTGCGCCCATTATGGCAAGAACAGCCGGAAACCCTGGAAAAAGCTGCCCGAAGACTTCCGCCAAATCATTCTTTACGGCTCCGGCGACGACGAAGTCAACTTCAATTTCGAGCGCGAAGACCGCACCTATCGCGTGAGGCGCCCATTTGAAGGCGTGATTCCCAACCTCCAGCGGCGGTTCCGCGAAACCGAGTCCAACGCCGCGCGCGAGATGATCAGCCAGTTCATGGCGACGCGGCCCTGCCCCGACTGCAAGGGGGCGCGCCTGCGGCCGGAGTCCCTGGCCGTGACGGTTGCCGGCAGGTCGATCATGGACGTAACCGGCCTCTCCATTTCGGACGGGCTTCCGTTTTTCTTGCACCTCGAACTGTCCGAACAGGACCGGCTGATCTCCGAGCGCATACTCAAGGAAATCCGAGAGCGCCTCACGTTCCTTCACAACGTCGGGCTCGACTACCTTACGCTGGATCGGGAAGCGGGGACGCTTTCCGGCGGCGAATCCCAGCGGATCCGCCTGGCCACGCAGATCGGCTCGGGCCTCGTGGGCGTCCTGTACATTCTCGACGAGCCCAGCATCGGCCTGCACCAGCGCGACAACAAGAAGCTCATCGCCACGCTCGAACGGCTGCGCGACCTCGGAAACACCGTCATCGTCGTCGAGCACGACGAAGAGACGATCCGCCAGGCGGATTACGTGATCGATCTTGGCCCCGGCGCGGGCGTCCACGGCGGGCACATCGTCGCGCAGGGAACGCCCGCACAGATCATGCGCAACCGGAAGTCGCTCACCGGCCGATACCTGACCGGCGAGTTCCAGATCGACACGCCCAAGCGGCGACGAAAACTGTCCGGCCGCGCCATCCTTATCAAAGGCGCACAGCACAACAACCTCAAAAGCATCGACGTCGAGATCCCCCTTGGCGTGTTCACCTGCATCACCGGCGTCTCCGGCTCGGGCAAATCAAGCCTCATCTCCGAAACCCTCTACCCGGCCACCATGCGGGCGCTGCACGGCTCGATGCAGATGCGACCGGGAAAGTACGCGGCCCTCCAGGGGCTCGACCTCATCGACAAGGTCATCGACGTCGACCAGTCGCCCATCGGCCGGACGCCCCGCTCAAACCCCGCCACGTACACCGGCTTGTTCGCACCTATCCGCGACATTTTCAGCCGGACGCCGCTGGCCCGCGCACGCGCCTACAAACCCGGCCGGTTCAGCTTCAACGTCAAGGGCGGCCGGTGCGAGCAGTGCGAAGGCAACGGCGTCATCGTCATCGAAATGCATTTCCTGCCGGACGTCTATGTCCCCTGCGACACCTGCAAGGGCGCACGGTACAACCGCGACACGCTCGAGGTCCTCTACAAAGGCCGCAGCATCGCCGAGGTGCTCGACATGACCGTCGAGGAGGCCGTCTCGTTCTTCCGCAACATCCCCGCCGTCTACCATAAACTCGCGACTCTCTACGACGTCGGGCTGGGTTACATCAAGCTCGGCCAATCGGCCACCACACTGTCCGGCGGCGAAGCGCAGCGCGTCAAACTGGCTACCGAACTCGCCAAACGCCAGACCGGCCGCACCCTCTACATCCTCGACGAACCCACCACCGGCCTCCATGCCTACGACGTCGACAAGCTACTCGCGGTCCTGCGCCGGCTCGTCGAGAGCGGAAACACCGTACTCGTCATCGAGCATAACCTCGACGTCGTCAAAACGGCCGACTGGATCATCGACCTCGGCCCCGAAGGCGGAGACAACGGCGGCCGCGTCATCGCCGCCGGAACACCCGAACAGGTCGCCGCCATGAAAGGAACCTACACCGGCTTCCACCTCCGCGAAAAACTCGAACACGACGCCAAGCTAAGGGCCTCGATGCGGTAGGCGGCTGGACGGATCGGACGGATCAGACGGATCAGATTTCTTAAACAAGACCCTATTTTTCTTTGTTATTTGTGGCAAGATTTGTTAGTTTTGTTCAATTGTTGACGGGAGGGCGGCGTGATGACGGACAAAGATTTGCGCGAGTTGACGGGTCGCATCGATGCGCTGGCGCGCGGCTTTCAGAATTCTTACGTGATCTTTGCTGCCAACGAGGCGGACATATTCGCCCTCCTCGAGCAGCCGCGGACCGCGCCGGACGTGGCGCGGGCCCGCGGATTGAGCGAACGCGGGACGCGCATCCTGCTCAACGGCCTCGCCGCCATGGAACTCGTTGTCAGGCAGGGCGACACATACCGCAACACGGAAGTCGCGTCGGCCTGCTTCGTTCCCGGCGGAATAGCATACCAGGGCCACATCCTGCGCCACATGCGGCACGTCAGCGAGAATTGGGCGCGACTCGGCGAGGCCGTGAGGACAGGAACCGGCGCGCAGGCGCAAGGACCGGCTCGCACGCCCGACCAAGTGCGCGCGTTCATACTCGGCATGAGCGACATTGCGAAGATGAGTGCGAGCGAGATGCTCCCGCACCTGGACCTGGATCTGTCGGGCCGCCGCCACATGCTCGACCTTGGCGGCGGGCCTGCCACCTACGCTATCACGTTCTTGAACGCTTTCCCACAGATGCGCGCCACCGTGTTCGACTTTCCCGACGTCATCGAGATCGCCCGCGAACAGGTCGCTGAAACACGCATCGAGGACCGGTTCAGCTACATCACCGGCGACATGACGCGCGACGACATCGGGTCGGGCTACGACTTCATCCTCCTGTCGAACATCATCCACTCGATGAGCGTCGAGGAAAACCGCACCGTGGTCAGCAAATGCTACAAGGCGCTGCTACCCGGCGGCATCCTTCTGATCAAAGACTTTCTGGTCGAGAACGACAGGTCCGGCCCGCCGTTCGGGTTGATGTTCGCCATCAACATGCTCGTCGCCACGCCCGAAGGCGACACCTACACGTTTGCCGAAGTTGAAGCTTGGACGCGCGAGGCCGGCTTCAAGAACGGGCGCCCCATCGATTTGACACCGCAGTCGCGGCTTTGGCTGGTAGAGAAGTAAAGCGAGGTGGACGTATGGAAGTAGAGAAAGACGTGGCGCCGGCCATGCGCGACCGGCTGATGTCGATTGACGCGTTGCGCGGATTCGACATGTTCTGGATTATCGGCGGCAACGAAATCCTTTCGGGGCTCTTCATTGGCCTGATGGGGAAAGTCCCCGACCCGGTGGCCTACCACCTCGGCCACCCGGCGTGGCAGGGGTTCAGCGCGTGGGACATGATCATGCCGTTGTTCCTGTTTACCGTGGGCGCATCGATGCCGTTCTCGTTCTCGAAGCGGCTAAAACACGCGACCCCCGCCGAAAAGAAGAAGGTGTACGCCCACGTCCTGCGCCGCATCGTGGTCCTGTTCATCCTCGGCATGATCGCACAGGGAAACCTGCTCGATTTCAACATCGCCAAACTCCACCTCTACAGCAACACGCTCCAGGCTATCGCGGTGGGGTACGTGATCGCCGCGATCCTGCTATTGAACGTCTCGATTGCCGTGCAGGCCGGCGCGGGCGTCGCCTTGTTGGCGGCCTATTGGGCGCTCATGATGTTTGTGCCGGTTGGCGGCCATTTCGGCGTCCTCGAACCGCACAGCAACGTGGCCATGGTGGTCGACACCTTCATCCTTGGGCGGTTCCGCGACGGCAGCACCTACACTTGGCTCCTCAGCGGCCTCGGGTTTGCCGCAACCACGCTGATGGGCGTCATGGCCGGTCACATCCTGAAGTCATCCAAGCCGCCGCGGGCCAAACTCCTGTGGCTCACGGGCGCCGGCGTGGGCTGCCTTGCCGCCGGTTGGCTGTGGAGCCTGCACTTCCCCATGATCAAACACATCTGGACCAGCTCGATGGCCTTGTGGGCGGGCGGCTGGAGTTTCCTGCTGATGGCGGCGTTTTATTACCTGATTGACGTGAAAAAATACAGGAAATGGGCCTTTGTTTTCGCCGTTATCGGCATGAACGCCATCGCCGTATACATGGCTACCCACGTCTTCGACTTCCGGCTCGTCGCGGAGGCGCTGGTCGGAGGTCTCGCGGAACATTTTGGAGGTTGGCAAACCTACATGCGCGAAACCACCTCGTTCATCGTCATTTGGCTGGCGCTGCTGTTCATGTATCGCAAGAACGTCTTTATCAAGATCTAAGAACTGTTTTGTGGCTTGATTGTGGTGCGGGCGTCCCGCCTGCACACCCCAAGGAGCAGGCAACATGATTTTCGCATTGACTGCAGTGATGGCGCTTTCGCTTGGCGTTACGGCGGCCCCGGCGTTTGAAGACATCCCCAAGATCGACGTTCACGGCCACTTTTTCGACGACATGCCCGAGTTCGTGGCCATGCTCGACCGCATCGACATGCGCGTGATCAACATTTGCGTGAACAGTATCGCGCCCGAACTGCTCGAGCCCGCCGAGATGCGCGCCGAAATGCTCTACCAGACGTACAAGCCGCACATGTTCTTCTGCTCGACATTCGACCTGACGCGCCGCGACCAACCCGACTACATCCAAAACGTCATCGCCTGGCTGGACAAGTCGTACGCCGCAGGCGCGATCAGCACCAAGTTATGGAAAGACGTCGGCATGGAGATCAAATCGCCCGACGGCAAGTACATCATGCCCGACGATGACATGTTCGACCCCATCTACGATCACATCGCAAAAGCCGGCAAGCCCCTCACGGCCCATCTGGCCGACCCGCTCGAGGCCTGGCAGCCCCTCAAAGAAGGTTCCATGCACTACAAGTACTACTCGCAAAACCCCCAGTGGTATGTCTACGGTCGCGAAGGGTTCCCCACACACGAGCAAATCATGGCCGCCAGGGACAACGTCCTCGCCAAACACCCCGACCTCCTCATGATCGGCTCGCATCTGGCCAGCCTCGATCACGACCTCGATGCGCTCGCCCGGCGGCTGGACAAATACGCCAACCTCTACGTCGACGTCTCCGCACGCACCGGCTGTTTGCGCGCCTACTACACCCCGGAAAAAGTGCGAGAATTCTTCGTGAAATACCAGGACAGGATCCTGTATGGGACGGACTCAGACAAATTCAGCGGCCCCGAGCAGCCGCCCGCGGAAGTACGTGCAGCTTTCGCCGAATCCATGGAGAAATCCTACCGCAACGATTTTGACTATTACGGCCGCGAACTCGGCCTGCCCGAAGAAGTCCTCAACAAGTTTTACCACGGCAACGCCGAACGCCTGATGCCCGCACTGAAGTAGCCGCCGTTCCTACGCCCGCACCAACCGTATCTCGCCGATCTCCGGGTACACGCGGAACCGCACGGGGATTCCCGCCATCCCAACCCCCCGCGAAACCACCAGCCGGCAATGCGGCCCCGTGCAAAGGCCCCCAAGGTACTTCCGCTCGACCTTGCTGAGGCCCACCACCGGAAGCCCCGGTACGCAAACCTGCCCGCCGTGCGTGTGGCCGCTGAACATCAGATCAACGCGCCGCCCCGGCCCCACATACTCGGCCGCGACCGGGTTATGGCTCAGCACCAGGCGCGCCATGTCCCGCGGCACACCCCGCAGCGCCGCATCAAACTCGAGTTCGTCCTCCCAGTAGTCGCCGAGACCCGCAATGCAGACCGACCCTGCTGCGGGCGTGTCGCTCAGGCCGCCGGCGTTCAGGAACAGCCGGTCGTTATCCAGCAGCGGGATACCCGTGCGCTGGAACGTCCGCCGGCAATAGGCCGCACCTTCCCAATGTTCGTGATTGCCCATCACGGCGACCGCCCCGTACTTCGCCTTCAGCGTCGACAGCACGCCGATACCCGTCTTCACCGAACTCGGCGTGAAATGGACGTAGTCGCCCGTGAGCACCACCAGGTCGCCGCGCAGCGAATTCGCCGTCGCTATCGCCTGCTCGATTTGGCTCAGCGCGTTGTACGGCCCGTAATGCGTGTCCGAAACGTGGATGATGCGCATCCCGTCCAGCGACTCGGGAAGCCCCCGTATTGGCACCGTGTACCGCCGCACCTTGAGCTGCGACGGCGCGTACCATGTCGAGTAGACACCCAGCCCGCCCGACGCCACCAGCGTAGCGCCTGCTCCCGCCTGCGCCAGAAACGTCCGCCGGTCCACAATCACGCCGCCCGCCGGTTTCTCCGCCCGCGCCGCTTGGCGCACCGACTCGTGGCGCGCCTGCGAGCGGAACTTAAGGCACGCGACCGCTTTGAACAACCTCCAACCCAGCAGCGCAACCGCGAGATAAAACAGCGGCGTTCCCAGGCACGTGACCATAAAGTGCAGCATCGAGTAATGGTGGTTGATCGGCGGGAGAAACTGAAACACCAACATACGGAACGGCAGCGTGATTAAAAAGGCCGCCCGAAACGCCAGCCGGCCCGCCGGCTCGAGCCACGCCGGCAGCAACAGCTTCTCGGAAAGCATGATGGCGCCAAGCAGCACCGCACCCGCCAGCAACGACCCCGCAGCCCATTTCATCCACCGCCGCAACGGTTTCCGAATCCAGCTAAAATGAAACACAATACAGCACTTCCATAACCACAGACACTGGTTCGATTATACCCGCCGCAGGGGCCCCACGTAAAGATTTCTATTGCACTCGGGCTTCGGGCCTGTTTGACAACCGCTTTTTGCCTGTGTTACGATCTCGTCATCCGGTGATTCTCGGGCGTTTTTAGTAGTATGCCCGGGCCAAGTAGAAGCACCAGCTTCTCGCCTTGCGGCGGTGGCAGCACGATGTGTGCGCCATCTGCCAGCATGGCTGCACGGAAAAGACGTCTGGCGCCGTTGCGCCGGGCAACGGTTTGGTTTCGGCAGAGGACTGGTGCGTCTTCGGCCGAATTTTTTTTGCAGACGCGCCGCGTAGCGAAGCGTAGCGGCGCGCACATGGAGGGCCGTAAGGCCAAAAACAGGAGGACCCGCTAATCGCAAAGGTAGACGATGACAAAGTCCGTGTAAACGAGATGATTCGTACACGGCAAGTTCGAGTTATTGACGAAGAAGGAAATCAACTGGGCATCATGAGCCCGCAGGATGCGATGCGGGAGGCCGGCGAACGAGGGCTGGACCTGGTTGAAGTGGCGAGCAAGGCAGTACCGCCCGTGTGCCGCATCATGGATTACGGCAAGTACCGGTACCAGCAGAGCAAACGGGCAAAGGAATCAAAGAAACACCAGCACACGATTACGGTGAAGGAAATCAAGTACCGCCCGAAGATTGATTTGCACGATTTCACGTACAAAACCAATCACGTGCGGGAATTCCTCGAGGAAGGCGACAAGGTGAAGGTCACGATCATGTTCCGCGGGCGCGAACTCGCTCACCCGGAATTCGGCCGCGACATACTCGTCCGCGTCGTCGAAGGAACCAAGGACCTTTGCCAGGACGTGGGCGACGTTTCAAATACGAGACTCGAGGGCCGAAACATGAGCATCGTGCTCACGCCGGCCCGCTGACCGCAACGCTGCCAGCTTCAGATAGCGGTTGAACTTGAACCCGGGATGTAGCAGGGTTGCCGGTCGACACATGCGCGCGGGTGCACATTTTTTCAGGAGGGTTACAAGCATGCCAAAAATGAAAACCAAAAAGGCCGCGGCAAAACGGTTCCGGCCGACAAAGAACGGCCATTTCTCGCGCGGCCAGGCGTTTAGCCGCCATCTGAAAAGTTCAAAGTCATCCAAGCGGCGGCGAAACCTGCGCGGGGCCACCATGGCCAGCGAGGCCGATGAGCCCGCCATCAAGCGCATGCTGCCCTACAGCTAGGCTTTCAACGGATCAACCCGCTCCCGGCCAACCGGGGCGGACCCTATAAGGAATTCACATCATGCCACGTGCTACCAACAGTCCCGCATCGCGGAGCCGACGAAAGAAGTTCCTCGACAAGGCATCCGGCTACCGCGGAAGCCGGCACAGGCTGTACAAAACCGCCCGCCAGGCCGTCGAACATTCCGGCCAGTACGCCTATCGCGACCGCAAGGCGCGCAAACGCGATTTCCGTAAACTCTGGATCGCCAGAATCAACGCCGCCACCCGCTCGCTCGGCCTCAGTTACAGCCGATTCATCCTCGGGCTTAAACTCGCAAACATCGACATCAACCGCAAAGCGCTCGCCGACATCGCCGTCACCGACGAGGTCAGCTTCAGCGAGTTGGTCGAGCGCGTTAAGACACAACTGGAGTCCGCCCAGCCCCAATAGGCCGCACCGATGTCGATGCATGCCGCGGGCGGTTTGATTTAACCCGGCGACAGACGGAGGATCGGGAATCCGGTAAAATGCGTATTGTGCCGGCGGTCGATATTCGCGGCGGGTTGTGCGTCAACCTCGTCCAGGGCGATTACGACCGGGAAACCGTGTTCTCCGACGATCCCGTCGCCCAGGCCGTCAAATGGCACGAACTCGGCGGCCGGTTGATCCACATCGTCGACCTCGACGGCGCAAAGTCCGGCACGTGTTGCATCGGCCCCCAACTCCGCCGGATCGCCGCCGCCGTCGTCCCGTTCGAAGTTGGCGGCGGCATCCGAAACATGGAAACCATTCAGACGGTCGTCGACGCCGGCGCCCTGCGCGTCATCCTCGGCACCGCCGCACACCGCAATCCCGGGTTCCTCGCCCAGGCCGCCGCCAAATTCCCCGGCCGGATCGTCGCCGGCATTGACGCCCGGCACGGCAAAGTCGCACTCAGCGGCTGGTGCGAAACTACCCAAACCCACGCCATCGACTTCGCCCGACGCGTCGAAGCCGCCGGCGCATCCCGCATCATCTTCACCGACATCTCCAGCGACGGTATGATGGGCGGCGCCGACGTCGAAACCACCCGTTCCATTGCCCGTGCCGTCAACATCCCCGTTACCGCATCGGGCGGCATTTCGTCCCTCGACGACATCCGCGCGCTCAAACGCGTTGAACAGGACGGCATCGACGAGATCATCATTGGCCGCGCACTCTACCTCAAAAAGTTTACGCTCGAGCAGGCGATAGCCGCGGTCGGGGAGGCAACGTGACTCTCCATTTCCAAACCGTAACCATTATTGGCGTTGGCCTACTCGGCGGCTCGCTCGGCAAGGCACTCAAGGCAAAAGGCCTCGCCACGAAAATCAATGGCGTCGGCCACCGCCAAAGTACACTCGACAAGGCGCTGGAATCGGGCGCAATAGACCAGGCCTTTTTGGACCCGGTCAAGCCTGCACGCCGTTCCGACCTCGTCGTCCTCTGCACGCCGGCCGCCACGGTTCCCGGTTTCCTGGACATCCTCCGCCCGGTTTGCCCGCCCCGCTGCATCCTGACGGATGTCGCCAGCACCAAGTCGGCCATCTGCGCACATGTTGCCGCCACGTGGCCATCGCCAATCCGGTTCATCGGAAGCCACCCCATGGCCGGGTCGGAAAAATTCGGCCCCGAACACGCCCGACCCGACCTGTACCAAGGCTGCGTGACCGTCGTCCAGGCAGGACCGTCACTGGACCCCGCCGCCCGCGCGACCGTTGTTGAGTTGTGGCGCGCGCTGGGAGCCGAAGTCGTTGACCTCCCGCCCGACCTCCACGACCGGCTCGTCGCGCAAACCAGCCATCTGCCGCACCTGGTTGCCGCGGCGGTGGCGCAGGTCGCCGCATCTGGCGCACCCCTCGAGACGTTGCACAAGCTCGTTGGAAGAGGCTTCCAGGACGTCACCCGGATCGCCGACAGCCGGCCCGAAATATGGCGAGATATCTGCCTGACAAACCGCAAAAACATCCTGGCCACGCTCGACGACTTGGCCGCACGGCTGGACGAAGCCCGCAACGCGCTCGAGCACGCCGACGGCGATGCGCTTGACCGGTTTTTCCGCCAAGGCAAAACGGGCCGCCGCGAGGTCTTGGGCGAATGACTCCCGCAAAAGGCTTTTTCATCACGTTCGAAGGCGTTGAAGGGTGCGGAAAGACTACGCAGATTCGCCGCCTCCACCAGCACCTCGTTCACCTCGGCCACGACGTCGTCGTCACGCGCGAACCCGGCGGGACACCTGTCGCCGAGGCCATCCGCTCGATTCTGCTCGATTGCACACACGCCGGAATGCGGCCCATGACCGAACTCCTGCTTTACGCCGCCGCAAGGGCACAGCACGTCGCCGAGCTTATTGCGCCCGCACTCCAGGCCGGAAAAACCGTCTTGTGCGACCGGTTCGCCGACTCAACCACCGCATACCAGGGCGCCGGAAGGGGCGTCGAGCCCGAAACCGTCGCGCTCGTGCACCGCCTGGCCGCCGCTGGCGTCTGGCCGGACATCACCATCGTCCTCGACGTCCCCCCCGAAATCGGCCTCGCACGCGCAAACGCGGCCTGCGGTCCCGACCGGATTGAGCAGGAATCGATCGAGTTTCACCGCCGCGTCCGCGAAGGCTTCCTGGCCCTCGCCCGGCAGGACCCGCACCGCGTTATCGTGATCGACGCCACCGGCAGCGAGGACGAAGTCGCAGAGAAGGTTGCTGCAGCCGTCGCCTCGAGGAGGCCCGCATGAGCCTCGCCAGCGTCCGCGATCAGGAAGTGGCGGTGCGCCTGCTGCGCAACATGCTCGCGCGCGGCCGCGTACCCAACGGGCTGCTGTTTTGGGGGCCGGGCGGAGTGGGCAAGCGGATGTGCGCCGTCGAGTTCGCCAAGGCCATCAACTGCCGCCAAGCCGCGTCCGATGCCGCCGCGTCCAGAGACGCGGCCGCGTCCAGAGACGCGTGCGACCAATGCCTCTCCTGCCGCAAAATCCAAAACGCCAACCATCCCGACGTGGCCTTCGTCGCGCCACTGAAAAAAGCACGCATTATCGATAAAGACGCCATCGAAGCCATGAACGAAATGGCCTCCCTGCGCCCGTTCGAGTCCAAGTGGCGCGTGTTCATCATCCAGGAAGCCGAACGGATGGGTATCGCCGCCCAAAACAAGTTTCTCAAAACACTCGAAGAACCAGCCGGAAACAGCCTCTTCATCCTGATCTCGGAAAAGCCCGACCAACTCTTGCCCACAATTCGGTCGCGGTGCCAGCGCGTCCGGTTCGGGTCGTTGCGCCCGCAAACCGTCAAGGAACTCCTGCTCCAGGTGAGAGATCTGCCCGACAATCTGGCCGACTCCATAGCGGCCGTCTCCCAGGGCCAGATGTCCCGCGCACTCGATCTCGTCGACTCCGACAAACGGCCCATCGTCCTCGACATCGTCCAAAAACTCGCCGCCGGCGCCGACCCACTCGCCGTAGCCGAGGATTTTGCCGGCGTACTCGCCACCACACGCGCCCAAATCGAAGACGCCGTCAAATGCGAATTCGAGGGACCTGAAAACGAGGTGTCGCGCGACGACCGCGAGGAAATCAAAAAGCAGCAGGTCGCACTGGCCGAGATGCTTATCCGGCGTGATATAATGGAGTATCTGTATTTGTTCGAGACGTGGTGCCGGGATCAGGAAGTCTACACGTTGACAAGCGACGCCAAGCGCGTCCTCAACCGCGACCAGATACCCCGCCTCAAAGCGGCCGGGGATCAGCCCGATGCGGGCAACCTCGACCGACGGCTCGCCGCTATCGAGCGGACGCGCCTCTATCTCGAACGGTTTTTGAAGGAAGATCGGGTGTTTCGCGACCTGTTTTTCGTACTGGCGGAAGACGGGCCGCCGCGTGCGCACGCGCACGATGGAGTTTAGCGGATGGCGCAGACGATCAAAATCAGGCTCAGGAAGCCGACGCAGATGTTCGATTTTCTTGTCAAGGACATTCCCATCGCGCCCGGAGACGGCTGCATCGTCCGCAGCGACCGCGGCCTCGAGTACGGCATCTGCACCATGCCCCCCGAAGAGTGCCCCCCCGAGCAAGAAAAAAACTTCCCCATGACGATCGTACGAAAAGCTACGCACAACGACGAAACCACCTTCCGCCAGATCCTCGCCGACGAAGAAAAGGCCATGGCGCTCTGCATGGGAAAAATCGAACAGAGAAACCTCCCCATGCGGCTCGTCGACGTCGAGTACACGTTTGACCGGCACAAAATCGTCTTCTATTTCACCGCCGACGAGCGCGTCGATTTCCGCGAACTGGTCCGCGACCTCGCCCACGAGCTCAAAACGCGAATCGAACTGCGCCACATCCAGGTCAGAGACAAAGCCAAAATCGTCGGCGGGGTTGCCTCGTGCGGGCGCGAACTGTGCTGCGCAACTTGGATGGGCGAGTTCATGCCCATCTCAATGAAAATGGCCAAGCGGCAGAACCTCTCTCTCAACCCCTCCAAAATCAGCGGCCAGTGCGGCCGCCTCATGTGCTGCCTCAGCTACGAAAACCACAACTACACCGACAAAAAGAAAAAGAAAACTACGCCCGTCGTCGAGGCCGCCGCAGACGACGTAGAACTCGACGATGGTACTCCCGATAGCCTCGAACTGCAGCCGCGCCCCTGTCGCGCCATGCGCCGGGCCTGCCCCGCCGGGTCACCTCAGGAAGACGCCCTGCCCGACGACGAGTTCCCCGAAGATGCCGCCGAGTGGGATGACTCGATAGCCATCGCCGAGGACGCCGAAAACGAGGCGCTGCTCTCCGAAGAAGACGGCATGGAGGACGTCGAAGAACGCACCGAGTGCGGCGAGACCGTCTACGTGATCGATCCCGAATCCGGCGAGGAAACCAGCAACGAAGCCGCCGCCCAGCCCGAGCAGAAGCCGCGGCGAAAATCGCGACGCAGGCGAAGGCGGCGCCGACCCAACCGCGACGCCGGCCAAAAACCCTCTTCCTGAGCCGCTGATGCCGAAATTTGTCGACACCCACTGCCACCTCCAGCACGACGCCTTCAACCACGACCGGCAGGACGTGCTGGCCCGCGCACTCGATCAACTGGCTTGGCTGGTCGTCGTGGGCGATGACGCCCGTGCCGGCCTCTCCGCCGCCGCCATGGCCGCGGAACCCTCAACAGCCGGCAGAGTCTTTGCCATCGTCGGCATACATCCGCATAACGCGGCAACGGCGGATGACGACCAGATGGAAACCGTGCGGCAGTTGTTGACCGAGCCGCATGTGGTGGCACTGGGCGAAATCGGTCTCGACTACCATTACGAGTTCTCCCCCCGCCCCGTCCAGCGCGATGTTCTCCGCGCGCAATTGGACATGGCAATCGAGATGCGGGCGCCCGTCGTGTTCCACTGCCGCCAGGCGAAAGACGATTTCGTCCAACTGGTCGCGCCCGTCGCGGGGAATTTAGGGGCCGGCATCATGCACTGCTTCGGGGGAGACGCCCAGTTTGCCCTGAAGTGCCTGGAGTGGGGGTTCTACATCTCGTTCGCCGGAAACGTCACCTTCCCCAAAGCCAACGTGCTGCAAGAGTCCGCCGCGGCCGTACCGCTGGACCGCTTGCTGATTGAAACCGACAGCCCCTTCCTCGCACCCCAGCCCGTGCGCGGCCAACGCTGTGAGCCGGTACACGTCTTGCACACCGCCCGATTCCTCGCCGGCCTCAAAAACATCGACCTCGAAAAGCTGGCCGAAATCACCTCGCAAAACGCTCGCCGCGCCTTCTCAATCCCAGATCCGCCACACGTACCGGCATAAGACCGTCTGGAGCACCAGCGCACCCGCCACGTCTGCCGCCACGTCCCAGACGTCCGCGTGCCGCCCCGGCACGAACCACTGGTGAAACTCGTCCGTCATCGCATACAGAGCAGCGAACATCACAGGGACCACAAACTGGACCGCAGCCACCACCCCCGGCCGCGAACGACGGATGCCCACCGATACCGTTGCCGCCAGGCCCGCGTAAAGCACCGCGTGCAGAACCTTGTCCAGGTTCATTGTCATGTTGGGGAGTCCGACCGGGCTGACGCTCGATGAGAGAAGAAAGATCCCCGCACAATACGCGCCTGTCAGCAATACATAAACCGGTTTCACAGCGGCAGCGATCCCCCTTCCCGGAACAGCCGCCGCAAGTTGCCCCTCGGCCCCAGGCTGAACTCCCACAGTTCGCCTAACATCCGGATCGAATTGGCCTGCGGGTTGGGCAAAAAAGACACCCCTTCAGGCGTATCCGGCGAGGGCGCCACGATTTCTTCAATGAGGACTCTGCCGATCGGCGTCGGCCCGCTGGCGCCGAGGGCCGGCACAATAACCAAAACACCGGCAACCACAGCCGCCAAAACTTTGTGCAACATGTTTTGCATCAACGTCCGCCTGTTCATCTTCGGCCTGGACCAACCACCATCTCCTTAGATAAACAAGAGGAGCGAGCATGTCATTCGACATTCTCGCTCCGAGGAGTACAGAGTAAACTGATTGTTACGGCACCGGAACTTCTTCTGATGCGACGCCCGGCGGAAGCAGTGTGCCCCACTGCATCAGACGGCTCGCGGCGCCAGTAGTATCAACGGTCTGAGTTTGCACCAAGATGCCTTGTACGTCGTTGGCGCCACCCGTTGTCCATTCAATGACGATCGAGCCATTCTTCATCTCGTCGCCCGCCTGATACGCATCAGGCGCCGCAGTCGGACGGTCCGGCACTAAGAGAGCAACAGCGCTCTCTTGACCGCCTTCAGCGGTAATCGGGTCGTATGCAACCGGACGGAACGCGACTGTGGACAGAGCGGGGATACTAAACGTGGTCGCAGCCGGAGCAACCGGCCCCAGGAAGTGACCAACCTGGCTGTAGTACAAGATGTCGCACGTAACGTCCTCGTCAAGGTTGTTGTGCAGGTAGATCAAGCCGATCATACCTTTAGCTACCGGTGGGACCTTGGTCGGGGGAGCAGCGGTGTCAACGAACCAAGGTACCGACAGACTCGCTGCAAACGCGAAGCAGGCAGCCAGCATCACCAACATTCCCAACATATAAACTTTCTTCATTTCTTTACACCTCCTCTCCCTGTTAAAACTGCATCCTTATTCGGAGAGAACTGCAGCAGAAGCAGCCCTATCCTCGCCGTCGCTGACCGGCCCGTTCGATCCGAACGACCCCGCCCGCGAGCGACTGCAGATTCAATTTTCTTCGTCGGCGTTTTCATCGCCTGACTAGTTTGTATCACAAACCGGTCTCCATGTCAAGATAAATCTCTGGCCGGCCCCTTTAACCGGCCCGCCGCCAGTCTTCAAACCCACTTTTGTAAGACAAACGCCTATAAACCCGCCCCTCAACCGTCCGTTAAAATAGCCCTGACTCTTCAGCGACTCCACCGTGTCCGGAGTCAATTCGATGGCGGAGGGGACATGTGCCGGAGCAGCCGGGCCGCTTTTTGTGGCGGTTTCAATTCCCGCCGATGCCTCCTCGGTAAGGTTAAACTGCTGTGCGCACTTGAGTTCTGCAAGCGAAAAGATTCGCGTCCGCACGTAATGCGCCACCAACTCGATCTGCAATACGCCCCACAACTGCCGGGGGCCGTCCCAGACGCTTGCAGAAAAGGCTCTTGCGTAAGTTTGGTCCAAGTTGGGACGCCCACCGGCAGTTGTGGGAGGTGTCCCCTTGTTGAACCTACATCAAAGAGCTTTGGTTGCGGCTGTGCCGCGTTAGGTCCTATAAACTCCGTATTGCGTCCGCAACCCCCATTAATGCGCGTCCCGCATGAAATGAGGTCTTGAACTCGCGGCCTTTGTCCGTATGTTGGGGCCGGCCCGATTCCCAATCCGTGTCCTGGTACCAATCGCCGTACTCGTGATCGATCTGGCGCCCGTGAACCCACTCGAACTCTTTGAGGAACGCCTCGAGGTATTTCCTCTCTTCCGTGTACTGGCAGGCTTGGATCAACGCGTTAAGCAACTCCGCCTGCGCCCACCACGATTTCAGCAGCCGGCCCGCCCCGAGATCCACCGCATCCGCCACACGGCCCGTCAGTGGCCCGAACGCCGCCAACCCGCCCCGCGAATGGTCGAACCCGAACTCGAGCGCGTGGTCAATCAGGCCCAGAACCGTGTCGCGATACCTCTCGCGCGGCGCGCCCAGAACGTCCGCCGAGTCCCAAATCATCCACCCCATCTCCGCGTTCAGCCCGTAAGACGTTGTCATCCGACCTTCCGCGTCGGCCAAGGGGTTCCAGTCGTAGTCGAAAACCGTGACGCTGCACCCGTAGTCTTTATGGATGCCCCGCCCGCAGATCAGATCGACAATATCCTGCAACGCCTTCTTGTGCGCCGGCGTGCCTGACGCACGCGCCAGGTACATCATGCCTTCCATAACGTTGGTGTGCATATCGATCGTCTTGACCCGCGTCTGGCTGCCAAGGTTCATCTGCTCGCAGTTCAGCGCGGGCCAATCGGCCCCATCGAAGTCCTCGATGAACCCCCGATCCCCGTCCCTGGCTTTCGCCAGCAGCAAATCAAACACGCGGCCCGCCCAATCCAGCGCCTCCTTCCGCGCCGACGCCTCGTAATACGCCGCAAACGACGTCATGGCATATCCGTGGAAATCCGTGTTCTTCCGCGTCGACAGCGGCGAACCGTCCCGCGCAACCGAGAAATAAAAACCCCCGTTCTCCGCATCCCACATGTTTTCCACGACAAAATCGAATCCACGCCCCGCAAGATCCAGATACCCCCGGTCGCGCAACCCGTGCCGGTGCGCCGACGACAGGCTGTGGATCATCCTCACCTGCATCATCAGCACTTTCTCGCTCTCGTCGAGCCGGTTGCCGCGACGGTCCAATCGAGTCAAAAACCCCCCGTACTCCCGGTCCCACGCATTCCTCGCCCAGAACGGCAGCAGGTTTACGCTCAAATCATGTTCCGCCAGCCCCCGCACACGCTGAAGCTGTTCTCGCTCGTGATCACTAAGTTTCATACAACCCCGTCGGGACGGCCCCCGGCTGCGCTTTGGCGCGCTTCGTGGGGGGTGTCCCACTTTTGTCTCCCGCGTCTACTCGGCAAAACCTTATCACGCTACCCCCATAAAGCGAAACCTTCGCTCTCCCTATGGTATCTTATCTGGAACAAACCTTTGCAGGAGCGGGTATGGACTTGCAGCAACGGCACGTGGCCGTTTTGATGGGCGGGACAAGCCTCGAACACGACATCTCCATGGCTTCGGGCGCAAAAATCGCCGAAAGCCTCGACAAAACCAAGTACCGCGTGACCTGCGTCGTCATTGGCCGCGACGGCCTCTGGCATTTTCCCGGCACACCTCCCCTGGATGCGTTCGACGCGGTGAGCGAGCTGAAGCGGCTGTGCGTCGATTGCGCGTTTGTAGCCTTGCACGGGCCGTTCGGCGAAGACGGCCGCCTCCAGGGGATGCTCGACCTGCTCGGAATCCCTTACACCTGCTCGGGTTGCGCCGCCAGCGCACTCGCCATGGACAAGCCCCGGTGCAAAGCCGTTGTCGCCGGTGCCGGCGTCCGCGTCGCCCACCACATCACGTTCTTCCTGCCGGAGTGGCAGCGCGCCCCCGAATCCGTGACAGCCAGGGTGGCCAAGGCCGTCGGTTTCCCCTGCGTGGTGAAGACACCCTGCCAGGGTTCGAGTTTCGGGATGGCCATACCGCAGACGGCCGAGGACTTCGCCGCGTGCGTCGGCGGAATCTTGGCCATGGATGGCACGGCCATGGCCGAACAGTACATCAAGGGAACCGAAGTGACCTGTGCCGTCCTCGATGTCGAAGCCGGGCAACGCGCCAGGGCCTTGCCAGTGACCGAAATCCGGCCCGTGAAATCCGCTTACTTCGATTTTGAGGCCAAATACACGCCCGGCGCCACCCGCGAAATCACACCCGCCCAAATTCCCGCCGAAACCGCCGACCAGGTGCAGCAGATGGCCGTCACGGCGCACGACGCCGTCGGCTGCGGCATTTGGAGCCGGAGCGACTTCATCATCGGTCCCCAAGGCCCCGTGTGGATCGAAATCAACACCGTGCCGGGGATGACGCCCACCTCACTCTACCCTCAGGCCGCCGCCGCAGTAGGCATAGAATTTGATCAGTTAATGAACTTGTTCGTGGAAGCCGCGTTGAGGCGGCGGAGTTGAAAATGGCCATTACATTATAGCGAAAAGCGGGGACAGGCACGCTTTTTTCAAACTGCCGAAAAAAACGAGCCAGTCCCCGTTTTTCGGTGGAAGCCGCGTTGAAGCGGCGGAGTCGAACCGATGGCGATTACGTTTACGAAAATGCACGGGCTTGGTAACGACTACCTCTTCATCGAGGCGTTCGACCGCGAAATCGACAACCCCCCTGAGTTGTCCCGCCGAATGAGCCACCGGCACCTCGGCGTCGGCGCCGACGGAATCATCCTCATCATGCCCGGCAAAGACCACCCCTTCCGCATGCGCATTTTCAACGCCGACGGCAGCGAAGCCGAAACCTGCGGAAACGGCATTCGGTGTTTCGCCAAGTACGTCTACGAACGCGGGATGACGCGCGACCACGAGTTCGTTATCGAGACCGGCGGCGGCCCCAACCGCGTCCAGTTGCGCATCGAGGGCGGAAAAGTCGCGGCGGTCCGCTCCAACATGGGCACGCCCGTCTTTGAGCGCTCAAAAATCCCCATGCTCGGTCCCGCCGGCAACGTATTGGAAGAAGACCTCCAACTCGACTGCGGAACCGTCAAAATCACCTGCGTAAACATCGGCAACCCGCACACCGCCATCTTTGTCCAAGACGCCACCAAAGTGCCGCTTGCCGAGATTGGGCCGAAAATCGAGAACCACCCCAAGTTTCCCCAGCGGACCAACGTCGAGTTCGTTACAGTGCTCGACCGCGCCAACATCGTCATGCGCATCTGGGAGCGGGGCAGCGGAATCACCATGGCCAGCGGCAGCGGGTCGTGCGGCGCCGCGCTCGCCTCGATGATCACCGGCCGCACCGACCGAAAAGTCAATGTCCACCTGGTCTACGGCGCCCTCGCCATCGAATGGGCCCACGACGGCTGCGTATACCAGGAAGGCCCCGCCACGGAAGTCTTCACCGGAACCTGGGCATAGCTCCAAATCAGCCGGGGGCAACACCCCACGGGCGCTTCATCTCATTGCTTGTGGTCATGCCGGTCGGACGTGAGCCAGCCTTTCCGCCAGAAATAATAGAGTTGTCCCACGGCTATCCCCCCCATGATGAGCAAGATGGCCGGGTAGCCAAAGTAACTGCGCAGTTCCGGCATGTTGAAGCGGGACGAGTCGGGGTCGAAATTCATGCCGTAGATGCCCACCACGAACGTCAGCGGAATGAACAACGTTGCAATGATCGTGAGCACTTTCATAATCTCGTTCATCCGGTTGCTGACGCTCGACAGGTACATGTCCAGCAGACCCCCGGCAATCTCCCGATAGTTCTCCAGCATGTCGAGAATATGGATCACGTGATCGTAGCAGTCGCGAAGGTAGACGCGCGTGGTTTCCGCAATTGGCCGCCCGCCGTCGCGGATCATCGCGTTGACCGTCTCGCGCAGCGGAAACATCACCCGCCGGATGCTGAGCAGGTCACGCTTGACCGCGTGAATCGCCGCCACCGTCTCCGGGTGCGGGCGGCCCACCACCGCGTCCTCGATAACTTCCAGCCGGTCGCCCAGTTCGTCAACACGCGGAAAATACGAATCCACTACCGCATCCATCAAACAGTACGCCAGATAGTCCGCTCCCGTTGAACGAAGCCGGCCGGTGGACTCCCGTATGCGCGTCCGGATCGGGTCCAGGCAGTCGCCCGGATGCTCCTGCAGCGTCAGCACAAATTTCTCCCCAAAAAAGATGCTGAGTTGCTCGTTTTGAACCGGCGGCTCCGGCTCGAGCATCTGAAGTACTACAAACACGTGATCGTCATACCGCTCCAGCTTGGGCCGCTGGTGAAGGCTCAGCACGTCCTCGAGCGCAAGCGCGTGCAGGTGAAACATCTCCCGAAGCCGGTTGATCGTCTCCAGGTCGCCCAAACCATCCACATTGATCCACGTCACCGCCCATTTCTCCAAATACTCCAAGACCGAATCCAGATTGGCCAGCGTCGCTTCCGTGTAATTGTCAGGACTGTATGCTATCACCCGGATCACCGGCTTCGGCGAAAATGTGCTGATCGAAATCGTGCCCGGCGGCGCCCCGAGGATTTCCATCCGCCTCTTTTTCTTCCTGCGCTTCTTGTTTGCCACGGACTGCTCCTCCCGCGTCCAACATAAACTTACAGGCCCCGAATGCGTTCTTCGTTCGCCATGCAATGATTCCCCGATTGCACATCCGGCAAACGTAATATAAGCTTTGAAGCGCTGCGATTCAACGGCAAGCAGCCCAGCCCTGTGCCGAGGCGCATTAAGCCGCACCGGCATTTGCCAGTTATGACTGTAGTGGTACCACGTAACCTGTTGCAAATAAAACGCTTACATATTCGGGGCCTTTCGCTGTCCGTGCTCCAGCCGCACCACACTCCCATTCCCGGCCTCGACCGCTGCACACCCCGCAAACTCAACAGCACCAACACCTCACGCTGAAAAAGCTCCCTGGGAATAGGTCCCTTTGGCTGGTAAGGAACTTATGTCCTTGTTTGTTTATAGAGACATAAAATTGGCTGCAATTGGACTTACACAGGGTTTTCACTTGACACTTGCATGCTATGGCAGATTGTGCTAAAATGCCTTCATAAGGGAGTTGCGCCTTTCCGGCGCGTGATGTTCGTGCAAAGCCACAGCATGTTGGGGTATTGCTTGACACCGGTGTAAGTTTGTGTTTAAATAAACCTGCAATAGTGTTTCGCTATAAGAGTGCCGGTAATCCGGTCGTTGCGTTGGTTAAGCGGAGAATAGGAGAGACCAAAATGAGCAAAGTGTTACTGTGCGCCTTGGGGGTCGCGATACTTGCGACGGCCGGCTCAGCCTATGGGCAGGGCAAAGTATGGGACGATCTGTCATGGTGGGGGCTTAGCGGCGCAACGCCGGCTCCGGTTAAAGATACGGGATCGGCTTGTTGCCCTCAAAATTTGGCACGGGCAGGTTGCTGGTGGTGGCCCACCGAGCCCGCCTCGAATGCCAATGATCAAGAGCTGTGGGGAAATCGCGGCGTTGTCTACAACATCACCTGCCCCGTCGCCGTTACCCCGCCGCCCCCGCCGCAGCCGCCGCGGCCCAGGGAGCCCGTGAAGCCCGCACGCGTCAAGCCCACGTTCAACAATGTCCTGTTCGATTTCGACAAGTCCGTGTTGAAGCCCGAAGGACGGGTAGTGGCTGACGAAGTCGTGGCCTCGATGAAGGCCCATTCCCAAGATACGCTCGTACTCGAAGGCCATACCGACAACATCGGCACCGACGAGTACAACAATGCGCTTGGCCAGCGGCGCGCCGATGCCGTCAAGCGCTACATGGTCGAGCAGGGCATCGCGCCCGAACGCGTCGAAGCCAAAAGCTTCGGCGAGAGCCAGCCCGCCGTGCCCAACGATTCCCCGGGCAACCGGGCGCTGAACCGCAGGGTCGTGTTCAACATCAACATCAAAGGCAGTTGATAAACGCCGCACAATTGTGTGATTGACGTAAGTCGACAGACGCCTCGGCGCTGACTGCGCCGGGGCGTCTTTTTCAAGGCGGAATGCGGAATGAATGAGTGTGGGGGAAAAGCGGCAGCCGCCTTCGATGCGCTGCTTGACCGATTTGTGCAGGCGGCTGTGTTTGAACGCGGCCTCGGCGAACGTACCCTGGCCGCCTATTCGGCCGACATCTCGCGCTACCTCGAGTTCGTCACCGCCCGCGGCATCCTATCGCTGAACGACGTGCGCCGCGATCTCATCCTCGAACACCTCATTGGCCTGCGGGAGCACGGCCTCTCGGCGCGATCCGTCGCCCGCCATCTGAGCGCCGTCCGGCAGTTTCATTCGTTTCTGCGCGAGGAACGAATCACCCAATCCAACCCCGCCGCCGATTTCGATACGCCCCGGCTCGTGCGCCAGTTGCCGCGCGACCTGCCCCCATCCCAGGTCGAGCAGTTGATCGCCGCGCCCGATCCATCCACCCCGGACGGCGCGCGCGATTGCGCCATGCTCGAACTCTTCTATTCGTGCGGCCTGCGCATCTCGGAACTGATCAACCTCCGCATCCGCGACCTGTCGCTGGGCGAGTCCGCCATCCGCGTCCGCGGCAAAGGCGCAAAAACCCGCCTCATTCCGCTAGGCGATCAGGCCATCACACGCGTGCGGGCGTGGCTGAACGTGCGCCAGGACGGGCCCGTAAAAGATGAGACCGTCTTCCTGACTCCGCGCGGCAAGCGGCTCGGCCGGACAACCGCCTGGGCGATCGTCAAAAAATACGCGCGGCTCGCCAACCTCCCCGGAAATGTCAAGCCCCACATGCTCCGCCACTCGTTCGCCACACACCTGCTCGACAACGGCGCCGACCTCCGCGCCGTACAGGAAATGCTCGGCCACGCCGACATCGCAACCACACAAATCTACACCCACGTCAGCGTCGAACGCCTCACCAAAGCGCACAAATCTTTTCATCCCCGTGGCTGAACGAACTCGTTTTATCCGTCCGATCCATCCGATCTTCAGCCAGCTATCTTTTTCGACCCTCGTTCGAGTAGACTGTTCTCGGCAAAGGAGGAGCTTGAAATGGCCGGGAAAATGTCGCGCAGGAATTTTGTCAAAGACAGCCTCATCGCATCCGCCGGAGTGGCCGGTGCACTGGGCGCAACAGCCGCTGGAGCCGCCGAAAAAACCAATGACAAGCCGGGCGACAAACCTGAGATGACTCTCGAAGATGTCGCCAAACAGCCCATGCCCCGCGGCAAAATCGCCGACCTCGAACTGAGCCGGTTGATGCTCGGCGGCAACCTGATCAGCGGCTATTCGCACAGCCGTGAGCTGACCTACGTCTCCGCCCTGATGCGCCATTACAACACCGACGAGAAAATCCTCGAAACCCTCCGGATCGCCGAAGAAAACGGCGTCGACTCGATCAACACCGCCGTGTGGGACGACCTGTCCGTCTTGCAGCAACACCTGCGGGAGGGCAGCAAAATGAAATGGTTCATCGCGGCCAACCCCGACCGCAATGGCAACTTGGACCAAGTCAAAAAGGCCGTCGAAAACGGCGCCGACGCCATCTACATTCAAGGTCAGGCCGCCGACAAGCTCGTGGCAGAAGGTCTCATAGACCTGATTGGTCAGGAGGTCGAGTTTATCCATTCGTACAACCTGCCCGCGGGCGTCGCGGGTCACTCGCTCGACACCATCATCGCCTGCGAGAAGGCTGGCATCAACCCCGATTTCTACCAGAAAACCCTGCACACCCACGACTATTTCACCGCACCCAAACCGCCCGTAACCGAAGACATGGGCAAAGAAGACAATTTTTGGTGCAAGGACCCGCAGGCCGTCATCGATTACATGGCCGCCATCAAGATACCGTGGGTCGCCTTCAAGGTTATGGCCGCGGGCGCCATACCACCCATCAAAGGATTCCAGCACGCCGTAAACGGCGGCGCGGATTTTGTCCTGGCGGGCATGTTCGACTGGCAGATTGTTGAAGACGTACGGTATTTCAAGATTGCGATGGCCAAGGCCCAACGCACCCGGCCCTGGTTTTCATGAAGTAAAGGAGATGCACTTATGGCGTACTTTCTGGTAGGAGTTGGCGTCCGCGACATCACGCCGCCGCCTGGCTGCCCCCTGTGGGGCTACTCGGACCGCACCGGCCCGGCCGACGGCACGCTCGATCCGCTGTATGCGAAAACCATCGCGTTTCAGGCAGGCCAGAACATCGCCGCCGTCGTCACGCTCGACCTCGGCCGGCCGCTGAACGACTCCGCCCTCGAACGCATCCGCGATCGAGCGCGCGCCGCCGATATCGACTACGTCTTTTTCACGGCGTCCCACACGCATCATGCGCCCGTGCTCGAAATGGCCGATGCACCCTACATGCCCGCCATCGAACAAGGCGTCCTTGAATCCATCGAAGAGGCCGCGTCCAAACTCCAGCCCGCCCGGCTTGGCGTCGGCCGCGTCGACGTCGATATCGCCCACAACCGCCGCGTGATCGGGCCCGACGGACGCTGCACCATGTTGTGGCGCAACCAGGAAAAGAAACCCACCTCGCCCGTCGACAAGGAAGCCACCATAATTCGCGTCACCACGCTCGACGGCGATCCCATCGCCACGCTCGTCCATTTTGCGTGCCACCCCGTCATTATGGGTCCGTCAAACCTCAAGTACAGCGCCGATTACGTCGGCGAGATGACACGCCTCGTCAAGGAGAAAACCGGCGCCGAATGCCTGTTCCTCCAGGGCGGCTGCGGAAACATCAACCCATACCTCGACAAGACCCCCATCCGAAAAGGCGGCGTCGACGCCATGAAAAGCGTCGGAAAAGAGTTCGCCGACGCGGTCCTGGCCGCGCTGCCCGGCATAGAGACCGCCGCCACCGACGTCCCCGCCGTCGAGTTCAGCGAAAAGAACGTCCCCATCGGCACTCGCTGGGACTTGCAGAACCCGCAAAACGCCGACTACTTCCGCGAGCAGTACGGCCCCCTGTTCGACCTCTACGCACCCAAGCTCACCCCCGACCTCGCCGTGCCCGTCAGCATACTCGTCCTCAACGGCCAGATCGCCCTGCTCGGCATGCCGGGCGAGATCTTCGTCCAATACCAGTTGGCCCTCAAGCAGAATTCGCTCGTGAAAAACACCCTCCTCTGCGGCTACACAAACGGGTTCTACCTCTATTTTCCCACCATCCCCGACGCCGCGGTAGGCGGGTACGGCGGGCTCGAAGCAACACTCGTCGGACTCGGCGCAGCCGACAAACTACTCGCCGAAGGACAGGCCGAGATCGGACGCCTCGCCGGCAAGTTCCACGCCCTCTGCGCCGACGAAGACTTCACCGAATACGAAGACGAAAAAGAGGCCGAAGCCTGATCTAACAAGTGTTTTCCTCGTTGGGACGCCCCCTGGTAGTTGTGGGGGGTGTCCCACTTTTGACTCCAGCATCAAGCCTGCTTTGGTTGCAGCCTTAGCTATATTGTGATAACTTATGCGTGGGCAGTCCCCTCCGGAACACGCGGGAATACGAGTTCCCGGTCTCGCGTTTGAAAGGCAAGCCCGGCGGCCGGGAATAACCGGCGGCCAAAACAGTTTTACTGACGTAACTCGAGTTGTAAACGTGGAGTAGAGAGTATGAAAAAGTACATCTTCTTGTTGGCTGGTTTGTTGGCGCTCGGTTTAACGGCATTGGCTCCGGCAATCCATGCCGGCGAGGCCGCCGCGACATGCGCAAAAAATTCCTGTGACGCCGCCAAGACGGCCGCGTCCTGCCCAGCGGCGTGCTGCGCCAACTGTCCCAACGCCGCCGCTTCGTCCGAAGCAGAAGCCAAGGAATGCCCCAAGGCCGCGGGTACTTGCCCAAAAGCCGCCGGCACGTGCCCCAAGACGGCTGCCGCTTCGTCCGAAGCCGAAGCCAAGGAATGCCCCAAAGCCGCGGGTACTTGCCCGAAAGCCGCCGGCACGTGCCCCAAGACGGCTGCCGCTTCGTCCGAAGCCGAAGCCAAGGAATGCCCCAAGGCCGCGGGTACTTGCCCGAAAGCCGCCGGCGCCTGCCCCAAAGCCGCCGCCAAGTAACTCACGTTCAACTCATTTCCAGGCGCGGATCCAAAAATCCGCGCCGGTACTTTTTAGGGCGTGTATTGTGGTGCGGGCGTCTCGCCTGCACATTCAGATTTCTTCGATCTGCCGCTGTTCCAGAGCCCGGATCCGGTCGCGGTACTGCGCCGCCTTCTCAAACTCCATCTTTGACGCGGCCTCCCGCATCTGCTTTCTCAGCCGCATGATGGTTTTTTGCAGTTCAAACGCCGGTATATACAAATCCTGATCTTCCGCGGCCAGCGGTATCGTGACGTAATCGCGCTCGTAGATGCTTTCGAGAAGGTTAACAATCTCTTTCTGTACCGACCGCGGCGTGATCCGGTGTTTCTTGTTGTACTCGATTTGTCTATCGCGCCTTCGGGTCGTCTCCGCCAGCGCACGGTCCATCGACCCCGTCATCCGGTCCGCATACATCAGCACCCGCCCCGTGATGTTCCGCGCCGCGCGCCCGCACGTCTGGATCAGGCTCGTCTCCGACCTCAGATAACCCTCCTTATCGGCATCGAGTATCGCCACCAGCGCCACTTCCGGGATGTCCAGCCCTTCCCGCAGCAGGTTGATGCCCACCAGCACGTCATACTCGCCTTTCCGCAACGCCCGCACCAACTCGATCCGCTCGAGCGTCTGGACGTCCGCGTGCATGTACCGCACCCGCATCCTCAAATCGCCGTAATACTCCGTCAAATCTTCCGCCATCCGCTTTGTGAGCGTTGTTACGAGCACCCGCTCGCCGCGGCTGGCGCACTTCCGGATCTCGTCCAGCAGGTCGTCCACCTGGTTCGCTGCCGGCCGCACCTCCACCTGTGGGTCGACCAGCCCCGTCGGCCGCACCACCTGCTCGACGATCAACCCGCTGCTCTTGCGCAACTCGTACTCGGCCGGCGTCGCGCTCACGTAAATCGCCTGGCGAACCCGCTGCTCGAACTCCTCGAACGTCAGCGGCCGGTTATCTCGCGCCGACGGCAGCCGGAATCCGTACTCGACCAGCTTGTCTTTGCGCGACCGGTCGCCGCGGAACATCGCCCCGATCTGCGGCACGCTCATATGGCTCTCGTCGATCACGATCAGCTTGTCTTCGGGGAAATAATCCAGCAGCGTGAACGGCGGCTCGCCCGGCGCCCGCCCGTCGAGGTGCCGTGAATAGTTTTCAATCCCGCTGCAGTAACCCAGTTCCCGCATCATCTCGATGTCGAACCGCGTCCGCTGTTCGAGCCGCTGTTCTTCGATCAGTTTTTTCTGCGCCCGCAACTCCTGCAGCCGTTCCTCGAGTTCGATCTCGATGTTGCCAATCGCCTGCTCGATATTGTCGGCCGTGGTCGCGTAATGCGACCCGGGATATACCGCGACACGCCGGAGGCGCCGGTTCGTTACGCCCCGCAGCGGGTCGATCTCCGCGATCGACTCGACCTCGTCGCCAAAATACTCGACCCGGATCGCGAGGTCGCCCTCGTACGCGGGAAAAATGTCCACCACGTCCCCCCGGACACGGAACGTGCCCCGGTGAAAATCAACATCGTTCCGCGTGTACTGCATCACCACCAGTTCCGAAATCAGCCGGTCCCGCGGCATCAGGCTCGATCCTTCCTCCAGATCCACGTGCAACTGCCGGTACACGTCCGGCGACCCGATCCCGTAAATGCACGACACGCTCGCCACGATCAGGCAATCCCGCCGCGTCAGTAGCGCACGCGTCGCCGAATGGCGCATCTTGTCGATCTCATCGTTGATCGACGCGTCTTTCTCGATATAGGTGTCTGTCGACGGGATATACGCTTCCGGCTGGTAATAGTCGTAATAACTTACGAAATACTCGATGGCATTATTCGGAAAAAGGCTCTTGAACTCGCCGTAAAGCTGGGCGGCAAGGATCTTGTTGTGCGCCATGACCAGCGTGGGCCGGTTGATTTTCTCGACCACGTTGGCGATCGTGAACGTCTTGCCCGACCCCGTCACCCCCAGCAGCACCTGGTGCTGCAGCCCTTCCCCAAGTCCGCCCACCAAATCCTCGATGGCTTCAGGCTGATCGCCCGCGGGTTTGAACGGGCTGACCAGTTCGAACTTCCCCTGCAGCGGCGGCGAACTAATGTGCATCAGGCATTTCCCGCACGAACACCGTCGAGATCTCCCGCACCCCCGCCACCGTCCGTATCGTCCTCGAGACTTGGTCGATGCTGGTCTTGTCGGTCGTGTTGAAGATAAACTCGAACGAGCTTTGGCCGTTCTCACCCGGCTGGTACTGCGCGCTGACGATGTCCACGATCAGCGGCCGGATCGATTCCGTCAGGTCGGCGAGGATGTTCGGCCGCGAACTCGTCGCCACACGGATACCGATCTGGAAACTCCCCTCGCCGTCCCACGACGCTTTGATGATGCGCTGCGTATCACGGCTAATCGCCGTGAAATGACGGCAATCGTTACGGTGGATCGTGATGCCCGTATGCTTCCGGATGTACCCGATCAGCGAGTGGCCCGGCATCGGGTTGCAGCACTTCGCAAACTGGACCGCCATGTGTTTCTGACCCTGCACCCGGATCAGCTTGTTCCGCGTCGCGTCGTCCACCACACGCACCGGCGATTTCAACGGCGGCGCCGCCGGCTTTGGCCCCGCCGGCTTCGCCTTTTCCGCTTTGTCCTGTTCGGCTGGTTCAAGCTGGCCCAACTCACGCAGCCGCTGCCGGATCTTTGTCCGGGCCCGCGACGACACCACGATGTCCAGCCAACCAATGTGCGGCGTCTGGTTTTTCGACGTCAGGATCTCGACCCGGTCGCCCGTCTGAAGGTTGTAACTCAGCGGAACCAGCCGGCCGTTCACCCGCGAACCAATGCAATGGTTGCCCACGTCCGAGTGGATGGCGTACGCAAAATCCAGCGGCGTCGCCCCCGCCTGCAACTCCTTCACCTCGCCCTTCGGCGTGAACACGAAAATCTCGTTCATCTGAACGTCGCGCATCACCCCGTCGATGAACTCGTCCGCCGATCGCGTCTCCTGCAGCGACTCGTACATCTGCCGCAACCATTTCAGCCGTTCCTCGAGCGTCCGGTCCGTGCGCTGCTGCTCGCCCTCCTTGTACACCCAATGCGCCGCAATCCCCACCTGCGCCGTCTCGTCCATGTGGTGCGTCCGGATCTGGATCTCGAGCGGCCGCCCGTTCTCGCACATCACCGTCGTGTGGATCGACTGGTACCCGTTCGCTTTGGGAATCGGGATGTAATCCTTGAACCGGTTCGGGAACGGTTTCCAAAGCTGGTGAACGATCCCCAGCGCCTTATAGCAGTCCGCATCCGATCGCGTGATGATACGAACCGCCTGGACGTCCATCACCTCATCGAAATCTTTCCCCTGAAGCATCATCTTCCGGTGAATGCTGTACAGGTGCTTGGGCCGGCCGATCACGTCCGCCGCAATGCTCTCTTCTTTAATTCGCTTGTCGAGGACCGCCAGGATCTCCCCGAGCCACGCTTCCCGCTCTCGCCGCTTCATCGAAACCCGCGCCGCGATCGATTTGTATTCCACCGGGTTCAGCCGGTGGAACGCGTGGTCCTCGAGTTCCCACTTCCACCGCGCTATACCGAGCCGATGGGCCAGCGGCGCGTAAATATCCAGGGTTTCCTGCGAGATCCGCTCAATTTTCTTCGGCGGCAGGTACTCGATCGTCCTCATGTTATGCAGCCGGTCCGCAAGCTTGATAAGGATCACCCGCACGTCCTGCACCGTCGCTATCAACATTTTCCGCAGGCTCGCCGCCTGTTTCTCCGCACGCGTCTGTCCCGCCGACGCCATATACAGCGAACCGATCTTCGTCACCCCGTCCACCAGCGACGTGATCTCCGGCCCAAACGGGGTTTCCAGTTCCACACGCGTCACCAGCGTGTCCTCGAGCACGTCGTGAAGCAGCCCCGCCGTGATCGTCGTCACATCAAGCTTGAGCCCCGCCAAAATCCGCGCTACCGCAAGGCTGTGCCCTATGTAAGGTTCCCCCGAAAGGCGCTTTTGACCACGGTGTGCCAAGTCCGCGACACGGTACGCGTCACGTACCAGGTCCAAGTCCACCGCAGGATTGTTTTTCCGCAGCAGCTTGAGAAGTCTCGCAAACTCCGTTCTCATCCATGGGGGCCTCGCGCGCCCGGCCGCGCACCAAATGCAGTTCTTGCACGACAATTACCCGCTGATACTGTGTATTCTACCATTTTTTATCCCCCGCCGTTAGTCACAAAACCTCTCCGTTGGGACGCCCCCCGCCGCGCTTCTTAGCGCCGTACTTTAGTGTGCCGTTGTTAGCAGCCCGTGGTAAAAGTCTCGTGATGGCGAGCGCGAGCCATTTGGCACGGGATCAAGGCGCGAAACCGCTGGAAAAGTGCCCCCTTTTTCAAGGTTTCGCAACGCAGAGACCGTGACAAAGGGCCGCGCGCAGACCACGATGACTTTTACCACGGGCTGTTAGGGGGGTGTCCCACTCTTCGTGCCGTCGGGACGCCCCTGGCAGTTATGACCCCATACCCATTGAAACATCCATACCCCATCTATCATTCTTCGTCCTTTTCATACCCCAAACCCCATACCCCATACCCCATACCCCAAACCCGATACCGTTGGACAACTCTCAAACCCCGGTGATACCATTTAATAGATGACCCAGGCGTTTTACGCACACAATCAGCAGGGCCGCCTGCTCCACATGGTTCCGGACGTAATCCGGAGCCGCGGCCTCCTTTACGACCTGTTCTGGAAAGACCTCCGCGCCAAGTACCGCCGCGCCGTCATCGGCCTGCTATGGGCCGTGCTCCAGCCCGTCCTCATGATGCTGATCCTCACATTTGTCTTCGGCTACCTCCTGCGCGACCTGATGGGCGCCCGCATTGGCGGCCGCATCGGCGGCGCCGAACACTCCTACGCCGTTTTCCTCCTGGCCGGGCTTGTACCGTGGCAGTTCCTCGCGGTTGGACTCACCGGCGCCACAAACTCAATCGTCGCAAACCAGGACCTCATCAAAAAGGTCTATTTCCCCCGCGAAACCGTCCCACTCGCCGCGATCCTCTACAGCGTCCTCAACTTTGCCATTGGGTTGGTCACGTTTTTCGTCGTATTCAGCGTTCTGGAAGGGCCTGGCTCGCTGGGTGCCGGGGTGGTTTTTGCGCCCCTGGTGTTCGCGGTGCAACTGCCGCTCATAACCGGCCTCGGCCTGGCATGTTCCGCCCTCAACGTGCTGTACCGCGACGTCGCCTACATGGTCGAGGTGGCGCTCGCCTTCGGGTTTTATGCCACCCCCATTATCTACGACCTCCCGCGCAACCTGCCCCCGTGGCTGTACCGCATCTACATGCTCAACCCGATGGCGCACCTCGTCGAGGCCTATCGCCAGGCCCTCTTGATGAACCGGTTCCCGGACCACGCCCACCTACTCTGGCCGCTGGCGACAGGCGCGGCGGTGATGCTGTTGGGCGCATGGGTGTTCCGGCGCTTTGCCCCAACCTTTGCGGATCACATATGACGCCATGGCTCTGATAGAAGTCGAAAACGTTTCAAAGGTATACCGGCCGCAGCGCGGCTCGCGCGTCCTCCTGTCGCGCGAGGGACTGAAAAGCCTGTTCGCCCGCGGACACGAGACCGTCACCGCGTTGCAGGACATCTCGTTCGAGGTCGATCGCGGCGAGGCCGTCGGCATCATCGGCTCGAACGGCTCCGGCAAGAGCACACTCCTCAAACTCCTCGCCGGCGTGACCGTCCCGACAACCGGCCGCATCACCGTCCGCGGGCGCGTCGCATCCCTCCTCGAACTCGGCGCAGGGTTCCACCCGTTGCTGACGGGCCGCGAGAATATCTACCTCAACGCCCGAATCATCGGCATGGACCGGGCCCACACCGACTCCGTGTTCAACCAAATCGTCGAGTTCTCGGGCATCGGCGAATTCATCGACAACCCCGTCAACACCTACTCGAGCGGCATGTTCGTCCGGCTCGGGTTCGCCGTCGCCGTGCACGCCGACCCCGACGTATTCCTCATCGACGAAGTCCTGGCCGTGGGCGACGAGGAGTTCCAGCGCAGGTGCAGGACCCGCATCGGCGAGCTCAAAGAACAAGCCAAAACCATCGTGTTCGTGTCGCACGACCTCAACATCGTCAACATGCTGTGCAATCGCGGCATCCTGCTCAGCAAAGGCCGGATGGTGTCGCGCAAAACGCCACGCGAAACTATCGAGTACTACCTGCGCCAGGTCGGACGCGACACCGGCATCCACCGGTTCGGCGCCGGCGATCTCGAAGCCGTCTTCTGCCACGGCCGCATCAGCCTCTTCAAAGGAGAAACGGAAACTACCGCCCCCGCCGGGCTCAACATGCAGGTCCAGTCGATGGGCCAGGCCCACCCATCGCCGCTCGCCGAATGGGAAGTGACGGACCACGGGCCCGACCGGTGCCAGGCACGGGGACGGTACTCGCGACTACCCGTCACGCTCCTGTGGGACATGCGTGTCGCCGACGCAAAACTCCGCTGGCGCGCCGCCATCGAGTGCGATCAGGAAACCACGCTCGATGTTGTCAGCGGCTACTCGTTCTGGCCCGCCGCCTACACCCAATTCCACGCTGACCTCTCCGGCTCCTTCCCCGACATCGTCTCCGGCAGCCGCAACTGGACCTCCATTATCCAGAACGCTCCCACATGCCGAGAAACCATCGCCATGCCCGACGTGTCCACAACCCTCCCGCCCGCCGTCGTACGGATCGAACCCGCCAATGAACGCTTTACGCTGCAATGGTGGAACACCGACTACATGCTCGGATGCAGGGCCCTCGAGGTGGGCGCGTACCTGCCCCGCAGTGAGGCCGCATTCGCCAAAGGCCGGCACGAACTGTTCACCCTCGAATTCGACCTCAGCCTGGCGCGCGCGGACGGCCTGGCGCGCGTCGAAGCCCGCGAAGCCGAACGCTCCGTTACGTCCGGCCAGGCATCCGCCCTCATGCACATGGGCATGATCCGGATCTCACAGGGGCCGCGCCTGCTCACGTCGTCGGTCCACCTGCACACCCAGTTCAAGATCGCCAACCTCTGGAACATGAGCCCATACATCCAGTGGGGCGCCGCCCAACGCCAAGGCCGCTGCGTCTGCGCGACCGGCGACTCGACCCGCTACCCGTTTCGCCAGCATTGGGAGATGGAACCCGCGGCCGGCGGCTTCGAGTTCCGCGTCTGGCTGGAGGCGCTCGAAGACATCGAGGTGCAGGAGTACAACGTGTCGATCGGCCTCGATCCCGCGTACGACCGCTGGGAAACACCGGTCGAACAAGGAGTGTTCCCCGAGTTCGACATGCGTCAGACCAACTGGCGCCACCTCAACCACGACTACAGCCACGTGCCTTATGCGCGCGCGCTCGGCAACGGCCTGCCCACCATAACACTGGACGCCGCCGCCTCTGACAGGCCGTTCCAAATGACCGCCATCAACACCGGCTACCATCAGCGCACACGTGTCCTCCAGGCCATGTACGTCGCCGGAGCCGACGGCTGCCTCAGCTTCAGCAAAGGCCGCCACCTGTGTTTCCGCGGCCATATCAGGGTGGGCGCGTGATGCCGGACCCGCAGATCGACGTCTCCATCGTCGTCCCGACATACGGCCATTCCGCCCAGCTCCGCCGCCTGCTCGATTCGCTCGACAAGCTCGAACCCCGCCCGCCGTTCGAGGTCATCATCGTCGACGACTGCTCGCCCGACGATACCGGCGCCGCGGTCGCGGCGTGGCTGGCGCACGACCGCCCGTTCCCCGCCCGATACCTGCGGCTCGATCGCAACAGCGGCCCTGCCGCGGCCCGAAACGAGGGGACGCAACTGGCCCGCGGCCGCTGGGTGGCATACACCGACTCGGATTGCGTGGTGGATCCGTCGTGGCTGCGGATGCTGACCCGGAAACTGGCCGACGACGAAACCCTGGCGGCCGTCGGCGGGCTGGTGCTCCCGCTGAATCCCAATGGGCTGTACTCGAAATACAACACCGTCGACGGCACGCTGGTGCCCAATGAGACCGTCAATTACCTGATCACGGCGAATGCCTGTTATGTCCGCGAGCGCGTCCTCGAAGTCGGCGGATTTGATACCGACGTCCGCACGCCTGGCGGCGAGGACGTCGCCCTCTCCATCAAGCTGGGGATGGCCGGCTGGCGGTTTGCCTACGACCCCGAGGCCGTCGTCTATCACGACTACCAGGAGTCGTTCCGCCATTTCGTCAGAACCTGGAAAAACTACGCCGTCGGCAACGGATACGTCGTCGCAAAGTATTGCGGAAATCTGCCCGAAGATGGAAACACCTGGCATCACAATAGCCTCCGGCCACCCTGGATGACCTGGAGTTGGACCCGGCACGTGCTCGGCATCCAACGCGCTAAGTGCCGCGCCAACGCCATGCCTTTTGCCCAGACCGCCGCCTTTATCGCGCTGCGGTACGTCCAGATGTTTGTGCATTGCTGGTATTTCCAGATAGGCGAGGAAGCCTTTTCGGGCAAGCGGCCCCTTTCCGCGCGATTGAAGGGGCTGTTTGTCGGCTTCAGAAAGTAATTCCATGACGCCATTCGACTCAGTCGCATCGTTTTACGAAGTCCTCTCCGACAGCGCTGCCCGCACCGGCCGCGAAGGCCCGCTGCTGACCGAATGGCTGCAACGCTCCCCGGGCGGCCGCGTGTGGGATCTCGCCTGCGGCGCCGGGCTCCACGCCGAGTTTTTCGCCAACCTCGGCGCCGACGTCCTGGCCTCCGACGCGAGCCCCGAGATGATCCGCCACGCCCAACAGCGGCGTCCCCACCCGCGCATCCAATACCAGGTCGCCGACATGCGCTGCCTCCCGAATGAAACCGCCGACCTCGTCGTCTGCCTCGGCAACAGCCTCAGCCTGCTGGACAGCGTCGAGCAGGTGCAGGCACTGGTCGCAGAAGTCGCCAGGCGGCTCGCGCCCCGCGGAATGTTCTGCGCCCAAGTGGTGAACAATTCCGCGAAGGGCATGGACCAAGCACGGCATCGCGTCGACCTGAAAGACACGGAAGACGGGCCCGTCGTCGCCGTCAAAAACCTCGTGCCGCTAGGCGACAAGACGCTCCTGAGCCTCAGTTTCTTCCGCGAATCCGCGCCGGCCGCGGACGGCGGCGTTTGGCAATCCGCCTCCGACACCGCCGTCCTGCTCCACCTGTCGCTCGATGATTTTCAAGCCGCAGGGCAGAACGCCGGCCTGGAGGTTGCCGAAGTTTTCGGCGGCTTCGACAAGCGGGCATTTGAGCCCACAACCTCGCTGGACCTGATTGTAGCGATGGTTAAAGGATCGCACCGATCGGACCGATCGGACCGATCAGTCCTATGAACACTCCAGCAGATTCACCTCCGTGATGGTCCAGTTGCGGGGATCGATCCGCAGCGTCTTGATCTCGTGCGGCCGGAACGAAACACCGAATCTCTTTCCCCAAACCGGCAGCACGACTTCCGTGTCGACGGCCTTCCCATCCGTTTCGTACCCGCGCACGATCAAATCCTCGCCATCCTCACTCTTCTTCAGAACCGCCAGCAGCACGTTCTCCGCTTCTACAGCCAACAGCGATCCGCTTGCGGGCCGCCGGCCCGGGTGGGCCGACTCGACATGCACCACCGCCGGCTCGTTAAGCTCCCACGCACGCCGCGGCACGCCCGCATCAACCATCGGCCCCGCGTGCGGAACTAGCCGGACGCGCACCGTCTGCCACCCCTGGTCGATGATGGCGTACGGCGCCGACGTATCGTGCCGCGCGGGATCGTGGTAGGCGTATGCGGGACTGCGCAGCAGCGTCAGCCGCATCACGCCGCCCTCGATCCCCGCGAGGCCCCGGCAACCTTCCCGGACGTCGAACCCGTACTTGCTGTCGTTGAGGATGGCGAGCCCATACTCCCGCCCGTCGATCCTGCCGGTGAAATCGACCCACTTCTGCCCCGGTTGCTCCGTCCCGTCGGCCGGGCGCGCCTGGAGCCCATACGCCGTGTCGCACGTCACGGCGCCCTCGCGGATCAACGTCCCATACGCCAGCTTGAGCGCCGTGTACCGCTGCTGCCAGTTGATCCGGAACTCGCAATCAATAGTGTCGGTGTCGCGGTAGAGCGTTACGAACTGCTCCGCGACCGACTTATCCCACCGCGACGTGACGCGGACTGTCGCCAGCACGTCGCCCAGTTCGTGCACCTCGAGCCGGGCCTGGCCAAACTCGCCCGCATCGACCCCATACTCTTTCACGTCGTGGCTCCACGTATCCGAGGAATCGACAAGACACGAAAGAACGTTGCCGCGCGCGACCACCTCGACCTGCTGCCGCTTATCAAGGAGCCGCGAAATCTGGCCCGTATTCTGGTCAAACTCGATGCGCCACCACGTGTTCTCGAGAAACGTCGACCCCGCTTCGAGAGTATTATTCTGTTTATGCGGCGTTTCCCCCGACCGCGCGTGAAAACACCGGTAGCCCAGCGCGGGGACTTCCGCCGTGAATGCGTACGATATGCTGCCAATCCGTTCGCTCCTGATCGCCTGGCTTGCCACCAGTTTCTCTGCGTCATCCACAAATGCGATTGGCCCTGTAAGCTCCCTGCCAGCGATCGGCGGGGCAACGACCGTCTGCTTGACGGGCCACGGCAGCGGGTTCACCACGACCACCGTGTTGCCCGGCGCGGCCGTGTCGATGGTGCGCGCGATCCGTTGGATCGCCAGGTTGGCGATAGTGCACGCCGTGTGGCGAACCGCGCCTAATTCGTCCCGCGAGTCTTCGTAAGCGGTCGGTATGCTCGTGCCGGCCAGGATATCGTGGAACTGGTTGTAGAGAACGCTCTGCCACGCCCGCTGCAGTTGTTCCGCCGGGTATGGGTCCTGCTCCAGCAGCCACGCCGCCGTGGCCAACCGTTCGGCGGACATCAGCGCGCGCTCGCATTGCCGGTTGAGCCGCTTGATCTCGCTATGGACCGAATAGCAGCCGCGCGCATGGTGCTGCAGGTCGGTTTTGACTACAGGCAAAGCGTCCCGGCTGACCTCGGACTCGAACGCCCTGAAAAACTCGCCAAGCGTCGAAAACACCACGCGCGGCGCATGAGCCTCATCGCGGCTGGCCTCCAGGATCTCCGCGATAGTCCGTTTCGTAGGCCCGCCGCCGTGGTTGCCCACACCGTAAAACCCCAGGATGTGTCGCTGGCCGGGGTTGAGGTGCGGGTTACGCGCCAGCCGCTCGATGCGCTCGGCAATCTCGCCGTCGCGCGACCCGTACGACTCGAGCAGGCAGCAAGCCAAGATTTCCGACCCGTCGTTCGCCCGCCACCGGAACGTCGTCCCGCCCGGGTAGTCCATTTCAACGCCGGGCGACGGCCGCATGTAGACGTAATGGCCGATTCCGAGGCCTTTAAGGATCTGCGGCAACGTGCCGGCGTGGCCGAAACTGTCCGGGTTGAACCCGACGTGCGCCCGCACCCCGAACTCGCGCTCGAAAAACCGCTGGGCGTACAGCCCCTGGCGCACAAACGACTCCCCGCACGGGATGTTGCAATCCGGCTCGACCCACCACCCGCCCGCCAACTCCCAACGGCCTTCCCGGACGCGCCCCCGGATCTCGTCGAACATCTCCGGGTCGCACGCCTTCACCCACGCATAAAAACACGCGCTCGACGCCGTGAACTTGAACTCCGGCGTCTCATTCATCCGGTCCAGCGCACTGCGAAACGTCGCCCGGACTTCCTCATACCCTTCCATCCATCGCCACAACCACGTCGGATCAATGTGGGCATGCCCCACCATATACAAAGTCACATCACGCGCGTCAATCATGGAAAAACCTCCGAAAAAAAACGCCTTCGGATGTGGAAATCTACACAAAAAGACCCGACAAAGCCACTTCGGGCAGGGGGACTGGAGGAGGCTTTAATGGGGCGGCCAGGATGGCTGGGTCCGCTGGGAAGCATGGAACGGCTGGGCTTATTCGGCCGGTTGCGGTAGGTAGGACCCTCAGCCATCTTGGCACAGAGCGCACCCGTGCCAGCGTCTCTTCGTAGTCCCACTCGTTCAACAGGGGCCGCCAGCCGTACCCGTCCGCCGCGATGTTGAAGAAATGCCATGCCTTGTGGAACGGGTCCTGCCGTTCAAGGCAATGAAAAGGAATGCCGCTTTCAATCAGCGTGAACGCCCCGTCCACCAAACCCCAAGCCCCCAGCGTAATCTCCTCTACCGACACCTTGCCTTCCAACGGCAGATCGCCGCCGAACGCTTTACCGACCAGCCCATCAGGCGTTTTTCCTCCTCACCAGCAATTCCACCCAGGCCAGCCACACGACCACCACAAAAATAATATATATGCCCTGCCAGACGTATTCGTGAGCAAATCTGAATTTCGCCCCGCCGTGGTCCCACGCCCCGATCACCGCCAGAACCGACAGCCGCAGCGTATTGATACCGTACAGGAACGGAACGCCCAGCATGACTCCAAGCAGCTTTTTCCACCACCGCGTCGGAAACGCAACCACCGCCGCCACAAATATCACCATCGTCGGAATCGCCCCGCAGTCCGGCACCACCACAAAACTGAACGCCAGATCGGTAAGACTGTCAGGGTCTTTGTCGGCTGCCGCCTTCTTTTTGGAATCCAATTCGGCCAGCCGGACCTTCGCCTCCTCCACGCGCGCCGCCCGCTCTTCCTCGCTCAGCGTCTTATCCCGTTGCGCGTCCACCATCGCACGCCGCGCCTCCGCCAGTTTCGACGCCAACCCCGCCCGCAGGACAAACGAAACCGTCGGACCCCGATCCCGGTTTTGCAGCCGGTCTATGCGGACTCTTATCTCCTCGACTTCGGCCCGGTTGATCGGGTTGATCCGCCACAAATCTCCCCGCTCCTTCCAAACCTTCAGCAACTGGGCCAACTCACGCCGCTCCGACGACGCCGAATACGACCACTTCTCCCACGGCGTCAACGGAGGCCCAGCCACCCCTTCAAACTGCTCCGGCGACGGCGTTTCCCCGCCATGCCGCCAAGCCTCCAGGCACGCGCGAACGTAGGCCTCTTTCCCCGGGTAATTCTTCCTGTGGCCGACAACCCTGCCCGAATCACCCACCCAATCGAGCACGTAAGCCGTTGACCGGGCCACTTGGTAAAGGTAATAATCGTTGCCCCGTGTCTGTACCAACGCGGCATGAGCCCCCAACAAGCCGAACACGCTGCCAACAAAAATCACCACAAACTTTATCGTCTTGCGCCGCAACGACTTACGATCTCTCGCGGCCGCCTCGGCCTCGGGCGTTGACATCAAACGGCCTTCCGTATCACTCATACTGCCTCTTCACTTCATGTTCATGCAAATCCGTATCAGCATACCAATTGGACCCCTGCACACGCAAATGACCATTCCCGCCTCCACCGTTGGCTAGAAATCCGGCCTGAAACCACTGTTTTCACAAACTGAAGCCGGATTTCTATATGGCGCGGCCCCGACCATGCATCGAGTCCATTGGAACTGCGCTAAAGTCACAAGGATGTCAAGTGCGGTCAAGCGCCATTCCGGCCGCGCCCCTAGTCGTGGCATCCGCTACCAGCCGCGATTGAAGTTTGGCTCGACTTGTCATGAGTCCGTTGCGGACATGTTCAGATTGACACTTCAGGCTTGACTTGTCTATAATTAGCACTTCAAATTGAATTCTTGGGGTCGCTGCGATCCCGGAGCAGGGCCGCCTCAAGCGGCTTACTGCACCTTTCGGTCACGACTAGGAGACACGTATGCTTCAACTAGCCGCTCTGATGTTGTTGTCGCAGCAGACGCTTCTCCCTGTGGCGCAGGGAGAGGCCTCTTACTACACGGTCGCCGGCACCACACCCCTCACCGCCTCAGGCGACCGGATGGACGACACTCTGCTTACTTGTGCCATGCGCGAAGGAGAATTCGGCGGACACTATCTTGTGGTTGCGGAAAACGGCAAATCGGTCGTGTGCAAGCTCAACGACCGCGGGCCGTTCATTAAGGGACGCGTAATCGACTTGTCCAAAGCCGCCATGCGAAAGCTGCATCCGTACGCCGGCACCCTTGATGTTACCATCTACAAGATCGAGTGGTCCGGCCTGCTTCCGGTTCTCGAGCCGGAAGGAGCCTGAACCAACCGCCAGTCCGCCCTGTAATCCTCCGGCTTGATGCCGGTAAACCTCGTTTCGAACCGCCCCTGCACCAATCAAAGCCATGCCGCGGCGGGTGGAGCGCGGGTGGCGGCACTCCGGCGTTACGCGGAGGGAAGGGGCGCTTTTTTGCGGCAGGAGGCCAATAACGTCTCCGCCGCCGGCCACAAAGGCGGGTTTGTGGGAGACTCTGCACCATCGTTTGGCGCGGTCCCTGACGGGACTGCGGCCTCGGGCGATCTCGAGGCGTTGCGGGCGCGTGTCCTGTTTCTAGAACGCGAAGCCCACCGCCGACAACTGGTCGAAGACGCGCTCAAGCAAAGTGAAGAGCGGTACCGCATGCTCGTCGAGGCCATGAACGAAGGGCTCGGCGTGCTCGACGAGACCGGGTCGATCATCTACATCAACGACAGGTTCGCCCGCATGCTCGATCGAGAACGCCAGGACCTGCTGGGCCGGTCTATACTCGATTTCGTCCAGCCCCAGCATCGCGACCTGTTTCCGCTGGCCACGACCGCGCGCGGCGGCTCGTGCCAGCTCAACTTCCTCCGCAAGGATGGGCAGCCCGTTGCCGCGCTCGTGTCTCCCGCGCCCCTCGAAGGCCCCCAAGGCGAGGTCCGGGGCAGTTTTGCCGTCTTCACCGACATCTCCAAGCTAAAAGAGGCCGAAAAAGCCCTCGCCAAAGAGCGAAACCTCCTCCGAATGCTCATGGACAGCCTCCCCGACCATATCTACATGAAAGACCTCGAAAGCAGGTTCATCAACAGCAACGTCAGCCATATGAACGTCCTGGGCGTCTCATCCATGGCCGACATTATCGGCAAGACCGACTTCGATTTCTTCCCCCATGACCTCGCAGACGAATACTACCGCAACGAACAGGAAGTCATCGCCACCGGACACCCCCTCCTCGACAAGGTCGAGCAGGTCGTCCACAAGTCGGGCGAAACACACTGGGTAATGACCTTTAAGGCCCCCCTTCACGACGCCGAAGGAAATATTGCCGGCATCATCGGCATCAGCAGGGATATCACCGAACTCCGCAGAGCCCAAATGGCCCTCCGTGAAAGCGAAGAACAGTTCCGCCTTATCCTCGAGAACTCGCGCGACATCGCCTACAAACTCAACTTGGCCACCGGCAACTACGACTATGTAAGCCCTTCCGCAGCAACAGTTTCCGGATTCGCACCCTCTGACATTATGGCCATGGGCCCAAAAGGTTACCTCCAGCGGGTACACCCCGAAGACCGCCAAAAGTTCCTCAAATACCGCAACCGATACGCCAACCATGGGTTCAATAACGCGCAGCCAAACCAAGTCGAATACCGATTCCAGCACAAGGCCGGCGCGTACCGGTGGTACGCCGAAAGCTCCGCATTCCTGTGGGACGACGGCTCCAGCCCAACCGCCGAAATCGGCACCATCCGGGATGTCAGCCAAAGCAAAGAAGCCGAGCAAGCCGTCCTCGTCGCATCCCGAATGGAAGCCACCGCCACCCTCGCCCGGGGTATCGCCCATGAATTCAACAACCTGATGGTGGGCGTCCTCGGCAACGCACAACTCCTCGAACTGCGCCTCTCCGCCGACGATAACTCCCTGCGCATGCTCCGGGCCATCGGCGCATCCGCCCAGCAAGCCAGCGAACTCGCCCAGAAGATGCTCGCATTTGCCCGCGGAGGGAAATACGAAACCCGCATCGTCGACATCAACGAGGTCGTCCGGAACACCCTCCAGTTGGAAAAACTGAGTTTTCCCCCCCGCATTACGACCGAAACCGATCTCTCCCCCGACCTCTGGCCCATCACGGCCGACCCCGTCCAGATGAGCCAGGTCGTCATGAGCCTTTCACTGAACGCCGCCGAAGCCATCAAAGAGACAGGCAAAATCCTCGTTGCCACCCGAAATGTCGACGTCGATGCCGCCTACACGCTCGGCCGGAAAGGATTAAGCGAAGGCCCCCACGTCTGCCTCACCGTCCGCGATGACGGAGAAGGCATGTCTCCCGACACGAAAACCCGCATCTTCGAGCCCTTCTTCTCGACAAAATTCCCGGGCCGCGGCTTGGGCCTCGCCGCCGTATACGGCATCGTCAAAAACCACGGCGGCTACATCGGCGTCTCGAGCGAGTCCGGCGTCGGCACCGTCATGGAAGTCTACCTCCCCGCCGCCCAAGCAAAAAACAGGGACTGACTCGATTTCCGGCAGTTTAGAAATCGGTGTCCCTGCTTTTCGCGGAGAAGTAATTCCTTGTGAAGCCTTTGTCGTCATGGCTCCTCACAGGCTCAGCCGTTACGATGTCGGTTGGAGAAGAGAGACCCCTTGTCAGGGCGTAACTGATTTTGGCAGGCGTTCCGGAACTTTTCTTATTCCCCAGAGGTGTTGCTTGTGCAGAGAGAAACGAAGCGCCGTGCGTCGTGCGGCTATCCGCCGGTGGCGATGGACATACAATGGAAAGCGAGCCGAAAATGTTTGTAAACCTTGCAGTATCAATAGTTGCTGGCTTGACGGTGCTGCTTGCGGCCGATGTTGCCGCCACGGCGAAAATCGAGGTCGGCAAGAAAGCGCCGGAGTTCACGCTGAAGAACCAGGATGAAAAAGACGTATCCCTGAAAGATTTTGGAGGCAAGTGGGTCGTCCTGTATTTCTATCCCAAGGACGACACGCCGGGCTGTACGACGGAAGCATGCGATTTTCGCGACAATTTCCGCCAGTTCGAGGCGTTGAACGCGGTCGTGCTCGGAGTCAGCGCCGACTCACCCGAGAGCCACCGCAACTTCATCAAAAAGTATGACCTGAACCTGACGTTGTTGAGCGACCCCGACCGCAAAGTGATGGAGACGTACGGGGCGTGGGGCGTGAAAAAGGCTGGCGGGAAAGAAACCAAAAGCGTCACACGCAGCACCGTCCTGATCGACCCCAAAGGCCTAATCGCCTACCACTGGCCCAACGTCACGCCCAAAGGCCACGCCGAACAAGTCCGGCAAGCCCTCGAAAAACTGCAAAAGTAGATAATTTGAGTTTTGTACGTCTTATTCAAAGGGTTTTTGGCTGCAATACTTAACGCGGCCCAATTTGCCCAAAAACACGAACCAAGGCGGAGGCGTTTTGACGAAATAAACACAAATCCGGAAACAGTTGATTATCAGAAGTTTCAAGGTGTCGGTCAGGATCTGCAATCACGGCGATCCAGGTGAAGAGAGCTTCTGAGAAACCTTTGCGGAAAGGGATTATTATAATGACGGGCACGTACAAATATGTGGTTGTCGGCGGGGGGGTGGCGGCGGGTTCCGCTGTGGAAGGCATACGTGAGATCGACCGAGACGGCCCGATTATGATGTTGGCCGCCGAAAAGCAGAGACCCTACCATCGGCCGCCGCTCTCCAAGCAGCTTTGGTTCAAAAAGAAAAAGGTGGAGGACATTTTTGTCCATGATTTTGAATGGTTCGCACAACAAGGCGTGGATCTGCGGTTTGAGACGCGCGCAGCCAAATTGGACACCGGCCCGCTCAGCCAGACCGTGACGGACAGGGAAGGGCGGACGTATCAGTACGAGAAATTGCTGTTGGCGACCGGAGGCTATCCACACCGGCTCGATATCCCTGGGGGGAACCTGCCGGGCGTGAGTTATTTTCGAACGCTGGACGATTTCCTGGCGTTGCAGCCGCAAACCGGAGAAGGCGTGAGTGCGCTAGTCATTGGCGGCGGGTTCATCGGGTCCGAAATGGCTGCTGCACTGGACGTTAACAAGGCCGATGTCACAATGCTTTTTCCCGGCAAGTATCTTGTGTCGCGGGTATTTCCGGAGAATCTCGGCAGGGCAATCACCGATCAGTACGAAACGCGGGGCGTGCGCGTATTGGCTAAAGATGCACCGGTTTCGATGGAAAAAAACGGGGAAGATTTCCTTACGCGTACCCGAAACGGCCGCGAGATTTCGTCACATCTGTTGGTGGCGGGTATTGGTATTGTGCCGGGCGTGGAACTGGCGCAAAACGCCGGGATCCAGGTTGAGAACGGAATTGTGGTGAATGAGTTTCTGCGCAGTTCGGCGCCCAATGTCTACGCCGCCGGTGACAATGCCCAGTTCCCCTACCAGGCGCTGGGACGTTCGATGCGAGTGGAACACTGGGACAACGCGATCAACCAGGGCAAACAGGCCGGACGCAACATGGCGGGCGCAAACGAGCCCTACGCTTACATGCCCTATTTCTTTTCGGACCTGTTCGAGTTCGGGTACGAGGCCGTCGGCGACACCGATCCCAGACTGGAAACCGTTTGCGAGTGGGAAAAGGAGAACGATACCGGCGTCGTCTACTATTTGCAGGACGGGCGGGTCCGTGGCGCGATGATGTGTAACGTCTGGGGCAAAGTGCCTGTTGCCCGCGAGTTGATCCGGCAAGGCGAGCGGATGTCTCCCGCGGAGTTGGCCGGGGCGATCCGATAGCCGACGGGGGTAAAAAGCGGCGGGCGGTTCAGACGCCTCTGTTGATGCAGCCACGGGTTTTTTCAGGCTCGCACGCCCGATCGGCGCCGCAGGTGCCATTATGATGTGACCGGCTCCATTTGCCGCGGACAGCGAAGCGCACTGCCCACTCAGAAATACCCAATGTGATTGATTTTCCATGCCCTTTTCTGTACAGTCGCCAAATCAGCTACAAGGGGGGGGCCTCATGCTCTTGTGCAATTGCGATGAGGAATTTGTTCGAGGGCTGAGATCCCTTGAATAATGCCATGGCACGCATGCGTTCCGCCTATCTTCTGGTACTTGCCTTTGTTCGCCGGGACTTTGCCGGGATGGGTACTGTTGCAAGCTACGTTCTGAACCCGCTTTGTACGCTCCTTCTCTTGGGACTCTCTGTCTATCTTGCGGCGACTCTTCACAAGGCTTTCTTGCTGGGATGCCTTCTCATTTTTCCTTTACAGTGGTTGCTTAATTCCGGACGGCTTTGGCGGCGCGCGCGCGCGCGACATCCGAGTGTTCTGGAAAACATTCGCAAACAGTGGCTGGCACCAGCCGATTCCGATGTGGATTTTGAATGGCTTCATGAACAGTATTCGAGCTGGACCTCGGAGAACGACACCGGCATAGACGATCTAAGCTGGGATGAGCTGGAATTGGAGAGCATTTTTTTAAGAGCGAACAGAACATTTACTACACTCGGAGAAATAGCGCTGTATTCGATAATGCGAACGCCGCTGTTTCAGACCGCTTCGCTCCAAAAAAGGATGCAGTTCATAAACCTCCTGCAAAATGACCAGGGCATTCGCGAGGCCGTGCAGGTGGAATTGAGCCGGCTTGGAAAGGCCCGAGGGTTCCGGATCAATGCCCTGGATAGTGTAAGCCAATCGCCCGGATCATACCTGCGGATCACAAGCATCCTGTTGCTTTCATTGGCTGTTCTGTGCCTCATTGTTATTATGCTGTTTCCCAACTCGGTGGTTCTTGCGATTGCCGTATCCCTACTGCTTGTAAATCTGGTTTTTTCGGCATGGTTTCGTTGGTTGTTGTTTTGGCGGGTCAGTACATTTGTCTACCTCGGCGGTTCCGTCGCTTGTGCAATGCGTCTAGCAAGACTCGATATGGACGCCTTGCGCCCATATACAGACCGACTCGGCGAGCTCTCTGCTCTAACCAAGGAAATTGGCCGGAAATCCCGGATGTTGGAACGCGACGAAAGTACCTCTTCAGAACTCCCGGAGTTGCTTGTCCAGTATGCGCGATCCTTTTTCCTGCTCGACGTGTCGGATTATTTCAGGCTAATCGCGCTGGCTCGCCAACACCGTGCCAGTATCAGGGAACTTCTGGGTATACTTGGCGATCTTGACGCCATGCAATCGATCGTCTCATTCCGCAAACGGTTGCCCGTGTATTGCGAACCAGCGTTTTCGGTTGGTGACGAACTGTTCTTGGAATGTAAAGCATGTCAACATCCGTTGCTCGAGCCGGCTGTAGCCAATTCGATCATGCTCGATAAGAAGAACGCATTTATAACAGGTTCAAATACATCTGGAAAGTCGACTTTTCTGCGCGCGATAGCGTTAAATGCCATCATGGCACAAACAATTTGCACGGTATCTGCCGCAACATACAAAGCCCCTTTGTTTACAACGCTTACGTCAATAAACAGTTATGACGACTTATCAAACGCCAAGAGCCTCTATCAAGTCGAAGCCGAGCGCCTGCTCAACATTCTTACCGCTGCGGATAATTCTCGGCCCGTGTTATGTATCCTTGACGAACCACTAAAAGGAACCAACTCCCCCGAGGCCCTTTGCGCGACGATAGAAATACTGCATTATCTCAGTCAAAAGAAGGTGTTGACTTTGCTCGCCTCACACCACGTCCAAATCGCGCACGAACTGCCGCCGAACTATGTGGTGTTTCATTTTGTCGCCCCGGTGAGTGGCAATCCGCTAAAACAGAACTACATCCTGCAATTTGGCCTGAACTACAAATTCAACGGCATCGATACACTGGATCAAGTCGGTTTTCCATCCATTATAGTGAACAATGCCAGAAAAAGAATGGAGAGATTCCTCGACAGCGAAACGAAGAAAGAATAGCCTTGTGATATTCGACGAATGGAGAAGGTCATGATGAAAACTGGAGAAAAACTGGGAAAACTGGGGCAGTAACCATTTTTTCTCCGGCCTCGGCGCCGTGATGGAAGTCTAGCTCCCCGCCGTGCAAGGCCAGCCACCGCCCCAGCCCTAGCCGACTGTGTTGACCTTCAGCAGGATGTCTCGCTGGACCACGTGGCGCGGTTCGAGCGTGAACCCCTGGTAATGCTGGGCGAGGATCGTGTCCACGAAATCGCTCACCTTCCCCGCATACTTTACCCTCAACCGCGCCAGATCGCCCGTGTAGAAGATCTCCTGCACCGACCCTTCCCCGCCGGCATTCTCGGCCTGGCGCAGCACCTGGTCGAACCGGCCCCGCTCGCCCGGCTCTTCTACCGTCACGATCAGTTCGTCCTGCTTCACAGGTGCGACCGCCGCCAGCACCGCGTAGAGCGCGGCTTCTTTGGCCAGTTTGGCGCATGCATCGCCGATCGCGCCTATGGCGCCTTCCGCCGGATTGGCGCTCTGCACCGTCGCCTCCTGCGACAGGGCATCGAGAAGCGACCCGTCCGACCCCCGGTAGATCCTTATCGTCACCCCCGCGTTTAACGTGTGAACGTTTCCTGACGCCGACGTCGGCCCCTCGTTCACCACCGCCTCACCCAGAATGACCGATTGCGCTCCGGTACGCGCCGCCAGTTCCGCCGGCGAACCCAGCGTCCCCTGGATCTTCGCCAGCAGCGCGTCCGTATCGGCGCCTGCACGGAGAGCCGCCGGGTCTGAAACCTCCAGCTTTGCCGCCCGCAACTCTTTTGACAACGCCGTCTCCGCCGCCCCGGTCCTGCTCGCGTCAAGCACACCCGCCGAACCAAACTGCTCCGCCATCAGAACCAGAACCGCCGGCGGCCGGCCCATGCGCGGAAGCAGCGTAGCCGCCGCCTCTTTCAGCAGGTCCTTTCTATTAATGAAACATTCCACTTCCACTTTCGTGGCGGTGTCAGTCGTGTCATAGCGGATAAGCTGCGTCGATCGGATGTACTTCCCCGGCTGCTGGATAAGCCCGTTCAACGGCGTCATGTCATCGAGGACAAGCGCCGCATCGAGCGTCTGCCGCACAATGTCCTGTTCGGCCTTTTGGACCGCCGCCCCCCTCGAACTGACCCCGATACCCGGCGCCTCCGCCGTCATCCGGACTTTCATCAGTTCCTCGTCCTCCGCCGTCGCCCCAAGCGACAAAAGGAGCGCGGCTGAGAAGAAAAGACTGGAAAGCTGGTGAAAAAGGGGGCCGCGAAAAGCGGGGACAGACACCTTTCCAAACTGCCGGAAAGGAGTCAGTCCCCGTTTTTCGCTCATGTTGTTTGAAGTTAAGACGTTTTGTGGTGGGCTCATGGCCATCTTAAGACGCCGTCCGTGCTACCGCCGGCGCACGCAATACGAGCCCGCGCCCCGTTCAGCTCGGCCGGCTCGGGGCAGCCGGCGCCCGCCTCTCGGCCGCCACCCGCATCGTGCACCGCCCGTTGAACTTCGCGCCTTCTTCTATAAAGATCTGTTTCGCCTGTACGTTACCCTCTATTTTACCAGAGTTGACGATACGTACAGCGCCCCCCGTCGTCACAGTCCCATAGATCTGGCCCGCAACCGTTATTTTCCTGCCGGCGGCCGTGTCCGAATTCAGCCGGCCCGTCCGCGTCAGTTCGAGTTCCTGGCTGCACTCCATCTTGCCTTCCACCAGCCCCTCGAGCTTGCACGACCCCGCCCGCACGTTGCCCGTGACCACCCCCGTCGGCCCAAGGTACAGCCGGCCTTCCGCGGTCACGTCGCCGTTCACACGCCCGCAAATCTCCGTCTCGACGTTGCTCGATACCGAACCCGTGATAGTCACCCCTTCGGGAATCACCATCCGCTTCGGCGAGGAGTCCTTGCCCCGGCGCAGCGCCAGATCGTCCGCCGCGCCCCGCGTATCACGCTCGAGCGACAGGTCCGGCCCAGATTGTTCCGACCCGCGGCTGGTCTGAACCGCTTCCTGAAACGACGCGCCCAAACGCCCGAGGAACCCTTTCCGGGCCTTTTGTTCTGGTTTTACCACTTGGCCGGCGTTACCGGCGCTGGGGGGCTTGTTCGGCCCTATGCTGTTATTTGTCATGGCATTACAACTTTCCAAGCCGCGCGCGCGCGCGTGTGCTGAAACCACACCGCAGTTTACCCCCGCCACATCAGCTTTATCAAGAAGAAACAAATCATCGTTTCGTGCTACTTCTTCAGAATGCCTCCCCGACTCTGGCTCAAATAGATCCCTTGCAGATTCATCTTCATTTCTTCCGGGTTGTCCGACGCGTACATCGCCTCTTCCACCGTGATCAGCTTTCGCTTGATCAGATTCACGAGGCTCATGTTGAACGACTGCATCCCGTCTTCCTTGCCGCTCATGATGGCCAACGGGATCTGCTTGATGTTGTCTTCCCGGATCAGGTTCGCAATAGCCGGGTTGGTGAACATCACCTCGATCGCCGGCACACGCCCTTTGCCGTCCGCCGTCGGCAGCAGCCGCTGCGCCACGCACGCACGCAACTGAAGCGCCAACTGCGACCGAATCTGCGCATGCTGGTTCGACGGGAACAGGTCCAGGATCCGGTCCACCGTCATCATCGCGTTTGTCGTGTGCAGCGTCGAGAACACCAGGTGGCCGGTTTCCGCGGCGGCCATGGCCGCGGAGAATGTGTCCTGATCGCGCATCTCGCCGATCAGGATCACATCGGGGTCTTCGCGCATCACCGCCCGCAGCGCCACGGTGAAATCTTTCGTATCGAGCGACACCTCGCGCTGCGTAATGATGCTGTTCTTGTTCACGTGAAGGTATTCGATCGGGTCCTCGAGCGTGACGATGTGGCACCGCTGCGTCTGGTTGATCTTGTCAATGATCGACGCCAGCGTCGTCGATTTGCCGCTGCCCGTCGTGCCCGTCACCAGAACAAGCCCGCGCCGCATCTCGCAAATCTTGTTCATCGCATCCGGCAGGTTCAGCGAGTTGAAATCCAGGATCTTCCCCCGCACATGCCGCAGCACAATCCCAATCGAGCCGCGTTGCCTAAGGCAGTTCACCCTGAACCGGCCAAGGCCGCTGATGCTGTGCGCCAGGTCCGCGTCGCCCGTTTTCATGAACCGCTCGCGCTGTTCCGTCGTCATGATGTCTTCAAGAAACGCGAACGTGTCCTTCGGCGTGAGCGGATCCGTCTTCAAGAAACGGATCGCCCCGTCCACACGCACCGCCGGCGGGCTCCCTACCGTCAGGTGCACGTCCGAAGCCCCGTTCTTCACCGCATATGTAAGGATCTCTTGTAACGTCACCGTGATAACTCCTCATATAATGGATGGCCACACCTTCCAACCCGATTATAACACGCGCGTATGCCTGTTACTTACTCTTGGGAATACGCCTTTTTGAAGGCCGTTTTTGGCTTCGGCGCAGACTCTTCTGCTTCTGCGACTCGATCTGCGTGACGACATCCGGCATGTAGATTGCGGGCAAGACGAACTCTCCGCCCGAGAAAACGCCGGTAATCATCGAAAGCTGGCCTCGAAGGATGCCGTATAGAATTGTGAGTCCATTGATGCGCACCAGCATCTGCATGTCATCTTCCGCCACGCTTTCCGGAAAAGAGAAAAAACCTTCCATGACGGCGACTATAGTGTAACCGGCCTTCCCGGGGCCATCCGGACCGGACTGAACCCGCATGTTAAGTGCAAAACGACGTGAGTCTTCTTTTTGCCGCAGCACATCATAGCTTATGCTGAACTCCGCGTCGGAAGGTACAGACTCTTCGCCCTCAAAATCTTCTTCGTCTTGCCACTTCACGTCCAACTGAACCAGTTGAAAGTCTTCCAGTTTCAGGATATCCGGCATCTCTATCTCCCAGCTTTCCTTGTGGGTGCCACTCCACCACATTAAACTCCGACAGCCTGTGCTTCACAACCTCAGGACGGGGAAGACGGAAATAGACGCCCGGCCGCACTATCGCCGGAGTGATTTCAACCCGCTGATCTTCGCGGTGCATCCCAAGATAAGGCTGCATGCCCAAAGCCACTGCAAATCTCACCATCGTCTCAATCGTGAAGTTCGCGCTCTCGCTGAGAATACGGCCCACGTACTGGGGCGATGTGTCCAGTCGCTTCGCAAGTTGTTTCCGGCTGCATTTCTGTTCGGCCATCGCTTCCAAGACGTGCTCGACAAACTTTGATTTCCAATAATTGGCCAGGAATTCAGGATCGCGATCAAGCCCTGATATCGCCTCGGCAAGTTCACTGGCGGCTTTTACAGTTGATTCCTCGCCCGTCTTTTTGGCCTTTTTGTTCATTGTCAAACCCTCTTTTGCAGCGATTCCAGGTAACGCTGCCGTAATCGCTCGGCCCTTTCAAAGGACTCATTCTGTTCCCTGAAACTGGGTTTCGTCTTCCAGTAGGAGTTCGTGCAGACTACCACCTCGCGTTGATCCGGCGTATAGAAAAAATAGAGCCTTGCATGTCCGCGGTGAGCACGCATTTCATAAATCTCGGTATGTTTCTTTCCGCGCACGACATGCTTCTCGTTCAGCACGCGCTCCCGCTCGCCCACAAGCCGGATAACTTTCATGATCTTCTTGAAATCTCCCAAATCGTAGCGGGAGAGCTCCGCCAAGTCTTCGGCAACGCGACACCTGCCATCGACCTCGATGGCCCGGATCGGGTGGGTACGCTCCCACTCCGGCTTATGAATTATATCGACAAGCCTTATGTTCATCAACTTATAAGTTTACCCCCTTTATTCCTCGCATGCAACTGACTATAGCCTTTCTTCTTCACCCACGCCCAAGGGTAGCCGCACAGCGGGCAATGTTTCTCCTTGGCTGGCCGCTCGTACCGGCAATGCGGGCACGTGACGGTTTTCGGCTTTTTCTTCTCCGCCATCAACGCTTCCCCTTGACGCGCGCCCCGCCTTTCCAGCTTTTCGTCGGCAACAGGGTTCCCGCCATCCGGCGTTTCGCGGCCCCGATCGCCTTCCGGTACTGCGGCAGCCACCGTGCCTGGGCCACCAGCATCTCGTCGGCCATTTGCCAGATCTCGGGCGGGTTGCACACCGCCGCCGTCAGCGGGTCGTGCAACATCGCCTGCTTGAGCAGGTCGACGTCCCCGTGCACGGCCGCCTCGACAGACATCCGCTGCACGCTCACGCTCGCGTTGCACGTCGCCGCGCACGCCAGCGGAAGTGCCCCAACCACCGCCATGTTCAGCCCCGTCCGGTCCACGTACCCCGGCGCCTCGATCACGCAATCCGCCGGCAGGTTCGATATGATCCCCCGGTTCACGGTATTGAAATGGCCCCGGTAGACGCGCCCCGTCTCCATCGCCTCGATGATATAGCTGCCGTGTTCCAACGACCGGTTCTCTGGGCTGTACCGTGGCGCCGGCTCGTTGAGCCATTTCGGGAAATCCGTCTCGAACCAGTTCCGGCTCTCCTGGCAAATCCGCAGGTATCCGCCCGTCTCGCCGTTAATCCAATCCGAAAGGTCGACCCACTTCCTTATCTCACCCGGGCGCTTCCGGTACCACGGCACGTACTCCGACACGTGCCCGTTGCTCTCCGTCGTGTAATAACCGAACCGGCGCAGCATGTCGATCCGGACTTTCTCCGTCTTGCTGTACACCGGATGCCGCTCGAATGCCCGCAACAGGTTCACCCTGAGTTCCCGCCCGCGATGTTTCACCGACACATACCACGTCTGGTGGTTGATCCCCGCGCACGTGATATCCAACTCCGCACGCGGAATCCCCAGTACCTCCGCTATCTGCCGGCAGCCGCCCTCGACGCCGTGGCACAACCCAATCGTGCTCACGCCACCATACTTGTCGCACGCCCACGTCAGCATCGCCATCGGGTTCGCGTAGTTCATGAAAACCGCGCCCGGCGCCACTTCACGGATGTCGCGGCAAATGCCCAGCAGCACTGGTATGCCCCGCTGACCGTACATGATGCCGCCCGGGCAAAGCGTGTCGCCCACGCACTGGTCGATCCCGTACTCGAGCGGGATGTCGATGTCGAGCTGAAACGCATCGAGCCCGCCCACGCGAACCGTGCAGAAAACGTAATCCGCGCCATCGAGCGCTTTGCGCCGGTTCGTCGTGGCGGTCAGTTTGGCCGGTTTCCCGTTCGCCCGGATGTCCCGCTCCGTCAACTGACGAACCATCTCGAGGTTGTTCCGGTTGATGTCCGTAAACGCGAACTCCGCCTCGCCGAGTTCCGGAACCGTCAGGATATCCTGGACCAGTTTCCGCGTAAACCCGATGCTGCCCGCGCCAATCATGGCTATTCTTGGGGGCATTCCATATCTCCTCTATAACCATAAACCAAGGGACGCCGACCCAAACCGGCCGCGTCCCTTGGTCAATCTTATTCCGTGGCGACGGCCCCACAAATGCCGGGGCGGCCTACAATGCCCGGGCTCTTACTCGAAAGGACGCACACGCACCCGCCGCCTATCGACCGTCACAATTGCGGCCGACTCCAAATCGCCTCCGTATGAGGCCAGCACTCGGAGGCACACGTTTCCCTGTTCGCGGCCCGAAAAACCCACCAGCCGCAGAATCCCATTGTGGGGAAGCCGGTGGACAATCGCCAGTTCGCCGAAGTCCTTGTCCAGCGTCACCAGCACGCGCTGTTCCCGATGGGCGCGCGCAAGGATCTCTTCATCCCCCGGATCCTCCTCGCAGTCGCCGCCCCAAACCACCTCGTGGCCGGCTTCGCGAAGCACCGCCTTTGCGCCGCCCCACACGCAGGTGTCCAAGAGCAGCCTCATGGGGCCGATTCCGACACGACCGGCTCCACTCGCTCGTGACCCACGACCCGTTGCGCGTAAACCAGGCACGCCCGAATGTCTTCCGGCTCAAGCCACGGGTAACCTTCCAGGATTGTCTCTTCCGTGTCGCCCACGGCCAGCATCCCGAGCACATGCTCGACCGCCAGGCGGCGCCCCCGAATGATGGGTTTGCCCCCAAAAATCCGAGGGTTCACCGTGATCCGCTCCAACAGCCTTGTCTCATCCATGGCCAAGTCCTTTCAAAAAGCCGTTCGCCCTCCAATCATTATACTCAAAACTTCAACCCTTTCCTTCTCGCCAAGATGCCGTCCACCCAACGTTTCTCGTCGCTGCTTGATGGGTCTTGATGGGTATAGAGCGGACAACGCCTGGGCGAGGCTCCAGAAGCGGGGGGGCGTTGCCGATAGCGTCGTCTACGAGGAATCGTTTCATGGCCTCGCTGCGGCCGGCGCTGAACAGGATCATCACTTGGTGGACACGGTCGAGGACGGTTATGGCGGGCGATGCCGACAGCGTTCACAACCACACCGCCGTCAATCGTTTGTCAGACCTTTTCCCACACGCCCGTCTTGGCCGACTTGAGCACCGTGTCGCACACCATCTGCGTTTCGAGCGCGTCGCGGAAATTCGGCCTCGCCGGGTTTTTTGTGCCCAGCCCCTCGAGGAAATCCGCCAGCGCGTTGATGAACGTGTGCTCGTAGCCAATTACGCACCCCGGAACCCACCAATGCTTCATGTACGGGTGGTCCGAGTCTGTGACCAGGATTGTCCGCCAGCCGACCACATGCGAGTCGTCCTTATGATTGTAATACTGAAGCTGGTGCGCGTCTTCCAAGTCAAAGTAAATCGAACCCAGTTCGCCGTTGACCTCGAACGTGTTCTGGTTCTTCCGCCCGCGGGCGTACCGCGTCGATTCGAACGTGGCCAGGGCGCCGTTTTTGAACCGCGCCAGGAACGCGCACGCATCGTCGATACCCACCGGCTTGGTTTTCTTCGGGTCGTCCTGCAGCGGCCGCTCCTTCACGAACGTCTCCGTCATCGCCGTCACCTTGTCGACGCCGCCGATCAGCCAGATGGCCGTGTCGATCGAATGCGCCAGCAGGTCGCCCGTCACCCCGCTCCCCGCCACGTCGATATCGAGCCGCCAAAGCGTAGCGCCGCCCTGCGGCACGTTCGGGTTGATTGTCCAGTCCTGCAGGTATTTCGCGCGGTAATGGAACACCTTCCCGATCCGGCCCTCGTCGATAAGCTGTTTCGCCAGCGTGATCGCGGGCACCCGGCGGTAGTTGAACCATACCATGTTCGGCACGCCGGCTTTCTCGACCGCCTCCGTCATCGCCCGCCCTTCTTCGGCGTTCATCGCCAGCGGTTTCTCGCACAGCACCATCTTCCCGGCCTGCGCCGCCGCGATTGCTATGTCTTTGTGCGTGTTGTTCGGGCTGCAGATATCGATCACGTCGATGTCTTTCCGGTCGATCAACCGCCGCCAATCCGTCTCGACCGATTCCCAGCCCCAGTTCGCCGCAAACGGCTCCACCTTCTCCGCTTTGCGCGCGCACGCCGCTTTCAGCACCGGCTGGTAGCCGAGGTCGAAAAAGCGGTTCACTTTAAGGTAGGCGTTCGAGTGGGCACGGCCCATGAACCCGTAGCCGATCAGCCCCACATTAAGTTTTTTCTTGGCCATGGCGTCTCTCTCCGTTTATCCTCGCAACGTAGAAGCGGCATCCTGCCGCTTTGCATTAAGCCCCGTATTTCTTGTTCAGTTCGTCGATAGCCTTTTTGCAGTCGGCCGTCACGGCCCACGCGTCCGGCCAGAAGCACAGGTCGATCGTCCACCAATTGTGCGGCACCCCCGCCCGGTTCAGTTCCGGCAGCAGTTCGCCGAAATTCAGCACACCCTGGCCAAACGGCGCGTGTGTGCTTGTCTCATCGCCGTGCAGCGTCCCGTCTGAATCGATCAGGTGGAGGTGGTTGATCTTCCCGCGCAGTTTCTGCGCCAACTCGAGCGCGCCGCCCGGCAGCGTCTCTTTCTTGCCTGGCTGGCGCGCGCCGACCGCGGCGCACATGTGGGCGTGGCACGTGTCGAACTGGACACCGAAATTGTCGTCGCCCACCTCGTCGACAATCCGCAGGATGTCCGACGGCTTGTTAAACGCGAAACCCGGCTCGAACTCCCACGTCACGTAAACACCCTTGGCCGCGGCGTCCCGCGCGCACACTTTCCACGTTTTCACCACCCGCGCCCGAGCCGTGTCTTCATCCACCTCGTCAAAAACCGTCGGCGGCTGAACGCAATCCACCCGGATCCCAGGAATCCCCATGTCCACGCAGAAATCGACGTTCTTCTTGAATTCGGCCAAATAGTGCGAGTTATCGTCGGTATTGATCAGCTTCTCGCCCCAAAGGTTTGCCGCCAAACCCGAAAACGCCAAACCCGCGTCCGCCAATTGCTGCTTCACCCGCGCCCGGTCTTCTTTTGTCGGCAGATTATCCGGGTTGGGGTGAACACCAAACCCGCCCAACTCCACCCCGTCAAACTTCAGTTCGGCGAGCTTGCGGACCACCTCGTCCCACGGAACCGGGTTGTCCGTATACGGCCCTATCGAATACGCCCACGAGCCGATCGATATTCTCTTCATGGTCATCCTTTCTTATACGCACCCACCTTCGGCGCGTTCGGGTTTACCTCCGGGCCGAAATACCGCAACAGCACCAGCGGGCATTCTTTCCCCAGGTTCTCCACCACCACGCCTTCTTTGGCCGCCGTGGCGCTGATGAACACCTCGTCTTCCGTCATCTCGCCATACCGGATCATGGCCGGGCACTCGAGCGGCATCTTGCCGATCCGGCCACGGCCCTGCATCGTGATCACGCCCGACGCACCCTTGTCTTTCAGCGTCATCTTGACGCCCGGCTGGACCGTCAGTTCCTTCGCCGAGAAATACTGTTTCCCGCCGATCTTCCCATAAACAACCCACCGGTCCACGTACCCTTCCGACGCCGTATTCCCGTCCGGGATCGGCTCGAGGAAGTGATTGTCCTTAAAGTGCGTATCGAGGTTCGTCTCCCAGTCAATCAGGTCGACGATATAATCCAGGTCCCACTTCTTGTCTTCGGGCACGTCTTTCACCAGCAGTTCGCGCGGTACCGGCCGCCCCTCGACGATCGACTGGTACATCCCGAACACGTCGCTGCCCCATTGCGGCTCATACGTCACCAGCGACCCCGGCGCGTGCAGAATGCACGGCCCAACAAGCCAGCCCGTCTCCGCCGTCAGCCGGTACGCTTTCGCGTAATCGAGGATGCCGTTGTCCCCTTCGTTCCACCGCTCGATACACCGCCGCACGTCTTCCCGCCTCGTCCCTGGCTCGAGCCCAAAGTACGTGTGCGGGAAATTGTTACCTATCGCGTTCAATTGCGGCGGGAAATAATACGCTTCCGGTTTCCCCTCGCGGCCCAGCGCCTTGACCTGCTCCGTATTCTGGTGAAGGTGGTGCGGAATTGGCCCCATGTTGTCGAAAAACTTGCTGTACACCGGCCACCGCTTGTACTTCTTCCAGATATCCGCACCGATCAAGTCCGCGCCGAGCGCCGAAACCGCGTCACGAAGCGTAAACCGCTTCATCTTGTCGAGTACGTAACTCAGCCCCTCGTCGTCCGGCGCGCCCTCGTTGTCCGCGTGCGTCGTCGACGCAAACCAACGCTCATCAATACCGCCCCGGTGAGTGCCAAGCGCGTAATAATCGTTCGGATGCAGTTTCAACCGTAAGCCCGGCTGAAGAAACGACCGAGGCACCCAGTTCGGCCCAAGCCGCAAAATGCCGTCCCCGGCCTCAAACGCCTTTTTCGCCGCAACGACCACGCCGTTCCCGCGTACCGTGTCCATATCCGACTCCTTGTGGTTTGGCCGATGATTTCGCGCCAGAAGCTCTTTTATAGCATTGCGCCCCGACAAGAGCAAGTCTACCAGCCGCGAAAAACAGGGATTGGCTCCCTCCGAGTCCCCGAGGACGGTGCCTGTCCCCGCCTTTCGGGACCCTTCAACTCTTCCTTTTCCCTTGACAGCACGCTGATATTCTTGGACCTACAAACACCGCAACCCGCCCCGCTTCAGTCGAACACCAATTCAAAACTGAAGAAGTCGATCAGCAGCGCCACGATAAACTGAAACACGCCTTGCAACAACTCGATCAACGTAAACATGTCCTCTTACCTCCATTGATCAGAACAACATAGAAAAAGCCACCCTCTCCCGCGGAGTATGAGTCCCGCGGCGGGTGGCAAATCTGGGGAATTGGTTTTGACCCGGGTTCTGTCTTACAAAAGGTCGTCTACCAGGCCAATGAAGAAGTTCGCGATTGTGTTCACAACATCCATAATGAAATCAGCAATCGCGTCGGCCAGATCTCCTACGAACAAGCCCTTCATGATTTTCTCCCTCGCTAGTTTACACTTGTGTTGTTCCCACTGGACGTATTATGCCTAATTCGCGTGTTAATATCAAGTGAAAACCAAACCAGGGGCCGCTACCCCTGCCCGGGACCCCGGGCAAGCGTCTTAGCGGCTGCCTGAGGGAGCCCTGAATGGCTACTGACATCGACACGTTGCGCGAAATGCTCGGCTCGATTGCCGACATCCGATCCGCACTCGCCCTGCTCGAATGGGACCAGGAGACCCATATGCCGCCACGAGGCGGCGACGCACGCGCAAACCAGATCGCCACCGTCTCCGCCATCGCACACCGGGAATTCACAAACCCTGCGCTCGGCGATATCCTCGATGAACTCCACGATAAAGCCGGCGAGATCGACCCCGACGACGCCGTGCTCGTCGCCGAAACGCTCTACGACTACAACAGAGCCCGAAAGCTGCCCGAAAGGTTTGTGCAGGAACTCGCCCAGGAACAAAGCCGCGCATTCCAGACATGGGTCAAAGCCAGGGCCGAGTCCAACTGGCCCCTGTTCCGCCCCCACCTCGAGAAGATCGTCGATCTCCTCCGGCAGAAAGCCGAATTCCTCGGGTACCAGGGCTCGCCCTACAACGCCCTCCTCGAAGAGTTCGAGCGGGGCATGACGGCCGAACAACTCCGCGAGATCTTCAACAACCTCGGGGCGCGGCAGAGCAAACTCGTCAAGGAAATCGCCGACTCCGGCCGGCAGCCCGGCGGCGCCTGGCTCGACCAGCACTGGCAGGAACAGGTCCAGTGGGATTTCACCATGCTTGTCCTGAAAGACCTCGGGTTCAACCTCCAAGCCGGCCGCCAGGACAAATCGCTCCACCCGTTCACCACCACCATCGACATCACCGACGTCCGGATCACCACACGAATCGACTCCCGAAACCCGTTCAAGGCGCTCGACGGCACCGTTCACGAGTTCGGCCATGCCCTCTACGAGCAGAACTTCCTGGAAAAAGACCGCGGAACGCCGCTGGCCAACGCCCCCTCGCTCGGGCTGCACGAATCGCAGTCGCTCGGGTGGGAAAACATGATCGGGCGCAGCCTCCCGTTCTGGACCCACTACACCCCGCTCCTCCAGCAGCAGTTTCCCGGCCATCTCGACAACGTGACCGCCCAGCAGGTGTACCGCGTCGTCAACCGGGTCGAGCCCTCCCTGATACGCGTCGACGCCGACGAATGCACCTACAACCTCCATATCATCGTGCGGTTCGAGATCGAAACCGCACTTATCGAAGGTAAGATGAACGTGGCGGAAGTCCCTGAGGCGTGGAATGCTAAAGTAAAGCAATACCTTTCAATCGATGTCCCCGACGACGCCCACGGCTGCCTCCAGGACGTCCACTGGGCCCACGCCGCCATGGGCTATTTCCCCAGCTACGCGCTCGGAAACCTGTACGCCGCCCAGATGTTCGAGGTCATCCAGCGCGACCTGCCCAACCTCTGGGACAACGTCCGGGAAGCCGAGTTCGGCCCGCTCCGCGAATGGTTGCGCGGCCACGTCCACGTTCACGGCAGGCGGAAAACCGCACGCCAACTCGTAAAAGAAATCTCAGGCAAGGAACCGTCCTCCGAGCCTTACCTGAGTTACCTCGAAACCAAGTACAGCAAACTCTACGGACTCTGAGCGTATCCGTAGACGCGGCGGCCCCGCCGCGTATTACGTGGGCAACATCTTACCGGATTTTCCCGCGTCCCACCGAAGCGAAAAACGGGGACTGGCTCGCGACGCCTCCGGTAGTTTGGAGGCGCTTTTTCGACAGTTTGAAAAAGGCGTGCCTGTCCCCGCTTTTCGCGGCGTCTTCGGCGCGCCCTTTTCGATCCGTCCGATCCGTCCGATCCGTCCGATCAACTTCGCACTGTCTAAAGGGGCCAGCCGTCGCGGTACGGCCTTCTTACCCATTCGTTGGCCTCGGGCAAGTTCGGCACGGCCAGGTTCTCCGCATCCCACTGAAGAACTTTCCCCGGAAACCGCCGCGCCAGATTGCCGAGCAGCGCAAACTCCGTCAGCGGCCCCGCGTACGCAAAATCGGCCCCCGCTTTAGACTTGTTCCGGATCGCCCGCATCCAGTCGTCTTCATGGGTGCCCTCGACGCGCGGAATCGATTTCGCCGGCTGCTTGTAGGCCTGCATGGCCGTCTCAGGCACGAGCCTCGGGCTGTCCCCGTACACGCCGCACACGATCGTCGCTTTCTCGCCCCGGAACAGCACGCCGCCCTCGGCGGGCAGTTGCCGCCCTTCTTCGAGTTCAGCCGGCCGCTGCGGCTCAAGCCCTTCGATCCAGTTGATCGCGATGGGCGGCATATTCCCGCGCGCGCCAAACCGGAACGTGACCAGCGCCGCGATCGGGTGGGTTTCCGCGTTCCCGCCAAGCACCGACGCCTCGACCGATTCCGGCGCGCCCAGCTTGAGCGCCGTGTACACGCAATCCAGCGTATGTACGCCCCGGTCGCCCATCATGCCGCAGCCGAAGTCCCACCAGCATCGCCACACCATCGGGTGATACGCCGGGTGATACGGCCGCGCCGGCGCCGGGCCAAGCCACATCTCCCAGTCCATCCCTTCGGGCGGTGCGGGCGTGTCCGTTGGCCGCTCGCTCCATTTCGAACTCCATCCCGCGTGGCCGTACGGGTAATACGACAAGCTGCACCAGGCGTCCACGGCCTTCACTTCGCCGATCGCTCCGTCCCAGATCCATTCGGCGATCAGCCGCAGGCCTTCCATCGAATGACCCTGTATGCCCATCTGCGTCACCACGCCGGTCTCGGCGGCGATCCGGGCGAGTTGGCGCGCCTCGTACACGTCGTGCGTCAGCGGCTTCTGGCAATAGACATTCTTGCCGGCCTTCATGCAGGCCGCGGCGATCACGGCATGGGTGTGGTCCGGAGTGGCAATGACAATGCCGTCGATGTCCTTCTGCTCATCGAGCATCTTGCGATAATCTTTGTATACTTTGGCCTTGGGATACTTCTCAAACGTGTGCGCCGCATAGTTTGGATCCACATCGCACAGGGCAACGATGTTGTTTTCCTTCGCGCAGTTCGCGATGTTGCCGCCGCCCATCCCGCCAACGCCGATCCCCGCGATGTTCAGTCTCTCGCTCGGCGGCGTTTGACCCGATGCGGCAACCGCGTGCCGGGGAACCAGGGAAAAAACGCCCGCGGCGGCGGCCCCGGCCAAAAACGTGCGGCGGGAAGTCTTTTGTTTGTCCATGACGTATCTCCTTAAAGGTCCCGCGGCCAGATTACGCTTCCGGGCGGCGGCAGTCAAAGAGAATGCGGCGCGCGGACAGCCAAAGGCTGCATCTGCGCGCCGCAAAAGTTCCAGGCGGTGACTACTTATTGTGCCGCCGCCTGATCCCCGCCATGGCGCCGCCCGCTATGCCAACCGCAAGCAGCGCCAGCGCGGCGGTGCCGGCCACCGGAAGGTTTTCATTGGTGGCCACGCCCGACAGCGCAACGGTAATCACCGGGTTGCCGGAGTCGTTGGTGCCGATCAGGAGTTCGTCCTCGTATTCGCCGTGCCACGTCGGCGCAAACGTGACGTCAAATGTGATCGATCCGCCCGGCGTAATCAACGCCGGCAGCGACGGCACGTTGCCCAGGGAAAACGCGCCCGTCATGGCCTTTTCAGCCACGGCGCTCCCCAGTTCTATCGACGTGACGCTCAAATCGTTGACGGTGTCGGTGTTCTGCACAACAACCTGTTCCGTAACCGATAGTCCCACCTCGAGTTTGGGGAAGGGCATCGCCAGATCCCCGCCCGGAAGAATGGAATCGGCTATTGCAACGGTACCCGCGGGAACCGGCGCCGTGAAGCCTTTCAAGCAGACATTGATGTCATAGTCTGGGTCGCCGGTGTACCCCGCGTCCCACGCCGTGCCGTTGGAAGACACGTATGATTCCCCCGCATTTACCTCGACGCCCGAGGAAAAATCCGCGATCACGCGTTCCACGGCTATGGGCCGGTACCAGCCCGGCGTCGTGATCTCCAACACCAGCGCAAACTCGTCCCCAAGCGTAAGCGGCACCGGGGTATCCAGCGCTACCGTGTAGTAGCCTTCGAGCGGCAGCGAACCCGATTTACTCGCCAGCAGGTCTGAAAAATGCGAGCCGCTAAACGTGTCGTAAACATACACCGTGTATGTCGAGTTCGGCGCCCCGGCGTAAAAGCCGACCGCGACCAGGTCCTCGGAAGCATCGGACGTAAACACATTCGCGCCCCAGCACGTCTCCGGCGTCGCCGACGTATAGCCGACGAAATCACACGCGCCAAGCTCGTCGTACTGGTAGATGCGGCTGTATGTGTCAGGTTCAGACATCGGACCGAACACGTAAGCCCCTCCCGTCGGCACAACCGCATTCGTGTCGTAGTACGAGATATAGAAATAGCCGGATTCGCCCCAGAACGTGCCCCAACTGTTCTTGATAATCCACGCGCCGGGCAACGGATCAGCCTGCGGGCCGCCGGTAACCACCTTGGCGTCGTCCCAGCCGACCAGCGTGACCGCATGGTTGGACAACAAAGAGCCCATGTTCTCGATGGAGTCGGGGCAGTAGTAGGTGCTGTCGCCGGAATTGTAGTAATCCGCGTCCCACCACAACGAAACCGAGAGGGCGCCGTAATTCATGACGGCGTCCTTGATCTCGGCGGACGCGGGAAACCGGAGCATGGACTCGATTTGCTTCATTTTTGGCCCGCCAGGCGAGGGCCTGTCGTCGTAGGCGTGATAGGGGTCGTGGGCCTCGAGCACGGGGCCGCCGCCACGCGCCAGGTAGGCGCACGACATGTAATCGTTGCCGCCGCCGCATGGCCCCATGTCAAAACCGTGGTAGTTCTTGAGATTGTTTTCCGAGAAGTTCCACGTCTCGTCGAGGTTCTTGAGCAGCCAGCTTTCGGCGGACCCGTAGGTGGCAAACGTCCAGCACGACCCGCAGTTGCCCTGGTTTTTGACGGGCGTGACTTCACCGAGCGAGCGCAGGTCATATGACGCCGGAGCCTTAGTCCCTTTGGCGCCGGGATCCTCTTTGACCTGCATCTGCTTCCACGGCACCGGGATGTAGCCGAGCGCGTAGTCACCCGATTTGGCCTGGGGAATCCGGCCGTCCCGCCAGGCTTCAAACGCCGGGTTTGCCGGGCCAATCTGTAAAGACTGGGCCCAAGCGGCAGGCGCCGCAACGGATGCCAACCCTGCCGCAATAGTTACGACAGCACATAAGCGTCCAATGAAACACCGGGTATTATGACCGCGACTACACACACCTTCTTCTCCCGTAGGTTGTTACAGCACAGCACATTACAGCGGTTTCATCTCGATGTGTGGGAATACATTCAAGAACTCCTTGAGGCCAGGCTCCTTACCCCGCAGCAGTCTAGCAACGCCTTTGCGTTTGTGTCAAGACAGATTTCAGCGATCGAGCGGCGACCTCGAGCGGCGTCCGTGCCCGAACACGGACAAACACGGACGCCCACATACGAACACGGACGACGATGGTCCGATCATGTCCCTGTGTTTTATATAGGTCAAGTTGTTGCTCTTTTTGGGGCAGGAAAAGGGTTCAGGTTGTGGCGAGTTTTGCGGAACAAGGGTGATTCGGTTGACAAAACCCTGTGAAATAGTACGAGAGATAAGGAAAATATGTGTTGTAAGACCTGCGGAAGCCATTGAGAAGTTTTTTTCAAGCGAGAACGCAAGAGGCGCAACGGAAAACCGGAGGAGAGGAGTGGAGTTGTAACGAGTAGCGGGGCGGGCTAAATGGCCCGCCCCGCATGACATCTCCGGCAAGTCGGCGTAAGCGGCTGCCAGAGGCCTTATGGCGCGATCAACGATATGGTATCGGCCGTTATGACGCCTGACACCGATAATGTACCGGTTACTTGAATGTGGGTGCCGACTACGAGGTCCGCGGGGTCGCCGGGCGTTAAATCGGCGCGCACGATGGCGGCGGCGGTGAAATCGACGTCGATCACGGCGTCGGAATCATCGACGTCGAGCGTGAGCATTGACGTTACGGGATCTATGGCCGCAATGGCGCCGGTGGCCTGGGCCTCGGCTGACTGAACCTGAATGGTGGCGCGGAGTTGCGGCGTCAGGACGTATTTGCCGCTGTTACCGGCCTGGACCAGGTGGAAACTCTCGAAGTCGAGCAGCACCAACGAGCTTTCGCCTTCGGGAAGTACAAACCCGCCGGACACGAAGAGGTGGCCGTTGGCGGTGAGTTGGACTTCTTCGAGTACCGTGCCCGGGACGTCAGCCTGTACGAGTACGAGGCGTGGGGTCTCGATGGCCAGCCGGATCTTGCAGTACGAGCCGGCGGGAAGATCAGCCGTCGAGATGACTTCGCTGATGCCGGAGAGGTCGCGAAGGTTGACCTTTTTTTCGCCGGTGAACACGACGATCCGTTCTTTATCATCGCAGCATTCACACTCGTCGCACTCGCCTTCACCTTCACCCTCAGCCTTCTCGCCTTCACCTTCGCCCTCCCCTACTTCACCCTCACCTTCACCTTCGCCTACTTCGCCTTCGCCTTCTCCCTCGGCTGTGGGGCAGTAGTCCAGGGTGATTTCGGTCACGGTTACGTCGAGGCTCGCCACGGACTCGAGGTCGAGCCGCGTCTTTGCGGCGGTGAGGCCCGCGTCGCCGGCAAGCAGCACGGTGACGTTGGATTTCCCTTCCGGCGATGGGCAGCCGAGGGGGAGGATGCCGGCCAGGCACACCGCGCAAATCAATACTACATAAACTGAAAACCTGCTCTGTCTCATCGTGTTTCCTCCTTTAAACGCAACTGCGGAATTCCCGAGCAGGCATCCTCCCGAGCGTTAGACCCGCATTGAGGGGAGCATTTTCCATACCGGAAAAGCGATTTGTTGTTATGCGCTTCTAACATTGGGCGGGATCACGAGTTAGCGATTTTATTAGTTTGGCAAACGGAGCCCTTGAGTTCGGGAATTGTGTCAAATTGCCCACCCCGGTTGCGCAATTTGACCAATGGGAGTTTTTCTTGACGAATATAACCGGGCCAAACGTTCATGAGCAGTTTGGCCTCCGTGTTTTGAGGACAGGGTCAAATGGGCTATAGTTGGCTTGTTTTTGGGCCGGAGAAGAGCCATGAGCAAATCGGCTTTTTTATCAGGAATTATGGTCTTTTCGATTTTTGTTGGCATGCAGTTCGGTGCCGCCGCGGAATTTGTTTCGCACGTGCATGTGTGCCCGCGGGGTGATTCGATAACGCTGAAGTTCGAGGCGGGCAGTGCGGGGACAGTCCACTTCGACGTTTCAGGATTGCTGGCGAGCCGAGCGCCGGTTGTTGACGGGATAGCCGAGTTTACGGTTGACACGCTCATGCTGCGGCCGGGCGACTACCTGGTGCGGGGAGTTCCTGAACCGGCGTCTGAGGGGGACGCGGGCGTATATGCGTTGACGGTTGGGCCGGCGCATGATGTGGAGCGTGTTCCGGTATGGCGTTGGGGCGGCGGGGAGGCGGACCCGGCGTGGTGGCGTGCGCGGGGCTTCACGGGGGGGTTTACGTCATCTATCCGGTCGCCCTGGAACCCATCTGCCGCGGGACATTATTTTGGACTTTTCGACCGGGCGGCCCGACAAGACTTTGAATTGGGTCTTTATATTTCGCCGGTCACGGCGGCGGCGTTGGAGAAGGACGAATCGGTCCTGACGCTGCGGCCGGACGGGGACCGGTTTGAGAAACCTTATCCGCTCGAGCCGGCGGTTGTCGAGTACTGCAAAGAAGTGGCGAGGTCGTGGCTGGAAAACCTGCGGGAGTTTCCGGCGCTGCGGCATGTGATGTTTCATTCGGAATGGCAGCAACCGTTTGGGGTAAACCCGGTTGCGTTGGAACTTGCACAGGCGGAGACGGGGCTGGACCTCGGGTCGTTTCTCACCGACACGGGCGGATTGCGGGCGTTCGATTTCAAGCAGATACCCGAGGGCATCCTGGGCGACGATGACCCGAACTATCGGTTTCTGCAATGGTGGTGGCAGCGCGGCCACGGTACGGCGCCTCTGAACGCGATGCTGGCGGGGATCGTGAAGGGGTACAGGCCGGATGTGATCACGTGGCACGAGCCGTACCGGTTGGCGCCGGTGAGGAATTCGCACAAAGGGCTGGACTGCATTGCCACTTGGACTTACGGCCATCCGGACATCAAGCGGCTGGTCTACACCACGTATCTCCAAGCGGTGGCGCGGCTGGACAAGCAGCTTGTGCAACAGGACATCACGCTGTTTTTGTATGGCCGGTTTGTGGTGCCGCTGGGTGACTCGAGCGCGGAGGTTGACAGTGATTCGGCGGGCGGCGATCCGTATTTTACGGCGGGCCCGGATTACGCGCGTGAAGCGATTTGGCTGGTTTTGTCGCAGCGGCCGGACATCCTGGCGTTTTACTCGGCGGGGAGACTATCGCCGGATAATCCGACGCTGGACCCGTCTGTGAGTTCGCCGGAGACGTTTGAGGCGATCGGCCAGACATGCGAGGAACTGGTTGAGCCGTACGGGCCGGCGATTCTTCGTGCGACGCGTGTCCGTGCACGTACGGCGGTGCTGATGTCGGCGGCGGCGACGTGGTTCAACCGGGGGAAGAGCGTGCCGGGGTATGCCAACGAGCAGACGCTGCCTTATGCGACGCTTCTCATGATGAACCACGTGCCGTTTGACGTGCTGCTGGACGAAGACGTAAGTGAAGGGGCGCTGGACAGTTATGAGATACTGGCGATGCCGCGGGCGAGCACGCTTACGGCATCCGTACACGAGCGGGTCCGCCGCTTTGGTGAAGCCGGGAAGCGGGTGATTGCGCAGGATCCTCTGCCGGCGCGGTTGCCTGGCGTAACGGTTACGGAATTTGACTTTTCGCATCAGGCGCGGGTCGATGGGAAACATCTGGCCAAGGGGGATGCGGTGACCGCGGAGGAAGACCGGGCCATCATGGAGAAGTACGCGGCGGAACTGGCGCCGCTGGTTGCGGATGTGCCGCGCCCGGCCGATGCGGCCTCGCCGCGCGTGTTGACCAACTCGCTGGAATCGGGCGGGGTCCTCTACCATTTTTTTGTCAACGATGGCAAGACGTACGGGCCGAGGTTTGGGCAGCATAAACTGCACTTCGAGCTTGGGGTGGCGCAGACGGCGGAGGTTTCCGTTGCCATTGACGGGCGACCGATCCTTTACGACGCAATGCAGCGGGCGCCAATCGATTACATCGAGGAGAACGGACGCGCAAAGTTTGAACTGCGACTGCCCGCGGCAAGAGGGAAGCTGGTAGCGCAGTTGCGTGAGCCGATGGAGAGCGTTGAGATCGTATCGCCGGAGAGGGCTGAGCCGGGACAGACAATCGAGATCGCCGTCACAGTCAAAGGAAAGTCCGGCGAGCCGATCGACGGGGCAATTCCTGTCCAGGTAGACTTTTATGACCCGCTGAACTGTCATACGCGGCGCTATACCGCCACGGAAAAGGGCCTGGTGCGGCTCAAGTTCACGCCGGCCCTCAACGATCCACCGGGCCGGTGGGTTGTCAAGGTTTCGGAGCTGATTGCCGGCAAGAGCGCGCAGGTGGCTGTCGAGACACCCACTTAACCTGTTTCTTTCCCGGCCGTTACCTGTTGGTACCGTGCAAGAGCAAGGCGAGGAAAGCACCCCGCGAAGCAAATAAACGGTAACCCTATTTAAGTTCACAAGGTAATCCCCCGGCTTTGCCGGGGGACTCACAAAGGTTTGACCTTTGCGGCAGTCGCTTGGCCTTGATCCGAGAGCAGTGCGCACCGGTTCCACCCCTGCTAGAGCAGGGTGCAAAGGCCGACCGAAGACGGTCGGGAGCCCGCTGAAGCGGGCTAAACCCGTGGGACCGCCGAGATGAGGTTGGCGTTACAGATGCCCCCTTGGGGGGCTCACAACGGTAAGCCCCCGGCTTTGCCGGGGGTCATTTAACATGTGTGCGGTTAGGATTCCTGCATGTGGGGATATTTGTAGTCGACGGGCGGTATGAAAGTTTCTTTTACGGTGCGGGGTGAACTCCACCGCTCGAGGTTGAGCCAGGATCCGGCCTTGTCGTTTGTTCCGGAAGCGCGGCTGCCGCCGAAGGGTTGTTGTCCAACGACGGCGCCGGTGGGTTTGTCGTTGATGTAGAAATTGCCGGCGGCATGGCGCAAGACGTCTGTGGCCTTGACGATGGCTTTTCGGTCTTGCGCGAAGATGGCGCCGGTGAGCCCGTAGTCGCTTGTTTCGTTGCACAGTTTGAGTGTGGCTTCGAACTCTTGCTCGGGATAAACATAGAGGGTGAGGACGGGCCCGAAGATTTCCTCGCACATGAGGCGGGATCGTGGGTCTTTGCTGAGCACGACGGTGGGGTGGATGAAATATCCGTTGGTGCCATCGTACCCTCCGCCGGCGATGATCTCGAGGTCGGGGTTTTCTTTTGCGTAGTCGATGTAGCCGGAAATGGTGTTGAAGGCGGTTTTGTCGATGACGGCGCCCATGAAGTTTGAGAAGTCGCAGATGTCGCCCATGTGGATGGTGTTGACCTTGTCGCAGAGGAGTTGCTTTAGGGCGGGCCACATGGAATCGGGGATGTAGGCGCGGCTTGCCGCGGAGCATTTCTGCCCCTGGTATTCGAATGCGCCCCGAACGAGGGCGGTCACCAGGGCGGGCAGATGCGCCGAAGTGTGGGCGAAAATGAAGTTTTTCCCGCCGGTCTCTCCGACGATTCTTGGATAGGAGTTGTACTTCCGGATGTCTGAGCCGACTTCGAGCCAGATGGTCGAGAAGACGTATGTGCTGCCGGTGAAATGGATGCCGCCGAGATCGAGGTGATTCAGCACGGGCGGCCCGATGACGGGCCCCGGGCCAGGCACCATGTTAATCACGCCGTCGGGCATCCCCGCTTCTTTGAGGATCTTCATGATGTAGTACGCGGGGAGGACGGCGGATGACGCGGGTTTCCATACCACGGCGTTGCCCATGAGGGCAGGTGCCGTGGGCAAGTTGCCGGCAATGGAGGTGAAGTTGAACGGGGTGATGGCAAAGACGAATCCCTCGAGCGGACGGTGTTCCATGTAGTTCAGAATGCCCTGCGTGGAGAGCGGCTGCTGCTCGTAAATGCGCATCATGAAATGGGGATTGAACCGCCAGAAATCAATGAGTTCGCACGCGGAGTCGATTTCGGCCTGAAAAACCGTCTTGCTCAGGCACAGCATGGTTGCGGCGTTGAGGGTCTGGCGGTACTTTCCCGACAGCAGTTCGCCGGCCTTCATCAAAACGGTGGCGCGGTTGTCCCACGGCATTCGAGACCATTCCCGCTTGGCATCGTTTGCGGCGGCAATCGCCATTTCGGCGTGTGCGGCCTTTGCGCGGTGATAGGTACCGATGATCTGGGCCAGATTGTGCGGGCACCGCATTTCGACCACGTCGCCCGTTCGCACTTCTTTTCCGCCAATGATGCTGGCGACCTCGACGGGATGTTCGATCATCTCCTGGAGCCGTGCTTTGAGTTCAGCGCGTTCCGGCGAGCCCGGTGCATAGGACAAGACGGGCTCGTTTTTTGGTTGGGAAATACTGAAAAAGCCGTTGAACATAAGATCCTCCTTCCCGTGCATCAAGCGCCGGCATAGGTTGCAATGTTATCGCAGACTTCCCGACCTCTGTACTGCCGAGTCGCCGTCGGGGAGTTCAAGCGAAGCCCAAGTATCGCCCGCTTTGGCCTGGAATTCAAGTCAAAACGAGATGGCGGCGGGCGCGCCGGTGGGGTTTGGGGCGGCTATTCGCGTGGGCGGTTGAGGAGGTGTTTGAGGTGATAGACGAATTCGAGTGCATCGCGTGCGGAAAGTGTGTCGGGTTCAACGGTTTGCAGTTCTTTTTCGATGGGCCCGGGTTCGGCGCCCGCGGATGTTCCGCCGGGCCCGAACAGGTACATCTGCTGGGGCAGGCCGACGGCTGCCTGATTGCCGGTTTCGAGGCCTTCGAGGATCTGGCGCGCGCGTTTGATGACGGCGGCGGGCAGGCCGGCGAGTTTGGCAACCTGTATGCCGTAACTGTGGTCAGCGCCGCCGTCGACGATGCGGTACAGGAATACGACTTTCCCGTTCCATTCGCGGACGGCGACGTTGAGGTTTTTAGCGTGTTCGAGCTTACTGGCGAGTTCGGTGAGTTCGTGGTAGTGGGTGGCGAAGAGGGTTTTTGCGCGGATGTGGTCGTGCATGTGTTCGGCGACGGACCATGCAATGCTGATCCCGTCAAATGTGCTGGTGCCGCGTCCGATTTCGTCGAGTACGATGAGGCTTCGTTCGGTGGCGGTGTTGAGGATGTTGGCGGTCTCGATCATCTCGATCATGAAGGTGCTTTCGCCCCGTGCGAGGTTGTCGGACGCGCCGACGCGGGTGAAGATCCGGTCGACGGCGCCGACGAGCGCTTCGGCGGCGGGCACGAAACTGCCCATCTGGGCCATGAGCGTGATCAGGGCGACTTGGCGGAGGTACGTTGATTTGCCGGCCATGTTGGGGCCGGTGACGATTTGGAGGCGTGCGGCGGCCGTATCGAGGAGGGTGTCGTTGGGCACGAACTGGCCGCGCGCCATGAGGTCCTCGACGACGGGATGCCTGCCGTCGCGGATACGGAGCAGCCCGCCGTCGTCCACGTGTGGTTTGGTATAGTTTTTTGCGGCGGCGACGTCGGCCAGGGAGAGGAGGGTGTCGACGGTTGCGACGGCGGCGGCGGTTTCCTGGATTCTGCCGGCCTCGCGGGCGATTTGGTCGCGCAACTGGACGAACAAGTCGTACTCGAGTTTCTGCATCCGTTCCTGCGCGGAGACGATTTCCTCTTCGCGGGCCTTGAGGGTTGGCGTCACAAACCGTTCGGCGTTCACGAGCGTCTGTTTGCGCTCGTAATCCGGCGGGACGAGGTGGACGTTGCCCCGGGAGACCTCGATGTAGTAGCCGAAAATTTTGTTGTAGCCGACGCGGAGGTTGCCGATGCCGGTGCGCGCGATTTCGTCGCGTTGGAGCGCGGCGATCCAGTCGCGTCCGCCGCGGACGAGCCCGCGGAGCCGGTCGAGTTCGGGGTTGTAGCCGTCTTTGAACAGGTTGCCGTCCGTAATGGGAGCGGGCGGACCCTCGACAATTGCGGAGTCAATCCACGCCGCGACGTCGTCGAGGTCGTCCATGCCGTTGCGGAGGTCCGCGAGCAGGTCGGTATCCATTGCGCGTAATGCGTGCTTGACGAGGGGGGCCTGGCGCAGGCTGTTGCCGAGCCCTTTGACGTCCCTGGCGTTGCCGGTTTTGGAGGTGATCCGGCCGAGCAGGCGTTCGAGGTCGCCGACGCTCTTGAGGATATCGCGTAATTCGAGGCGGAGTTCGGCGTCGTTGTGGAGGGCCTCGACGGAGTCGAGCCGGGCGCGGATTTGGTTCACGTCCACCAGCGGGTGGAGGATCCAGTGGCGCAACATCCGGCCGCCCATGCTGGTGAGGGTGCGGTCGAGCACGCCGAGCAGGGCGCCGCGCTTGCGCCGGTCGAAGGCGGACTCGGTGAGTTCGAGGTTTCGCTGGGTGTTGCCGTCGAGCACGACGAACTGGGCCGGGCTGTATCGGCGGGGGAGCCGCAGGTGGGGTACGCCGTCGCGCTGGGTGGATTTCACGTAAGCGAGTACGGCGCCGGCGCTCGATGCGGCCTCGGGTGCGTCGTCGAGCGCGATGCCTTTCAAGGTGGCGAGCCCGAACTGGTCAAGCAGGGCCTCGGAGGCGGTTTCGGCGTCAAACTCGTCGGCGGGCCGCGGCGTGAACGCGACGGCGTCAAACCTCGAGCGGAGCCGGTCGAGCAGGGCCTCGTCGAACGTGTCTGGCACGAGGACCTCGGCGGGCGCCATTCGGGTGAGTTCGTCGCACAGGGTGCGCTCGATATCGGAGTCGAGTTGCGCCACGAGGAACTCGCCCGTGGATACGTCGAGGAACGCCAGTCCTGCGCGGGCGTTGCCTGTGGCGAGTGCGGCGAGATAGTTGTTGGATGTTTCGTCGAGCAGGTTGGGTTCGATGACGGTGCCCGGGGTGACGGTGCGGACGATCGATCGTTTGACGATGCCCTTGGCTTCTTTGGGGTCTTCGATTTGGTCGCAGATGGTGACGGTTCTGCCGGTTTTGATCATCCGGGCGAGGTAGGTTTCGACGCTGCGGACGGGCACGCCGCACATGGGAACGCGGTCGTCTTTTCCGGTGCTGTCGCGGGAGGTGAGGGCGAGCCCGAGGATCTGCGATGCCTCGACCGCGTCTTCAAAGAACATCTCGAAGAAGTCGCCCATCCGGAAGAACAGGATTGAGTCGGGGCATTCGGCCTTGGCCTGGAGGTACTGGCGCAGCATGGGCGTCATGTTGCGGTCGGAGATATCGCTGAGTTTTTTCCAGTTGCCAGCCATATGCGCGCCATTATACATGGCGCGGCGCCGTTATACATGGCGCGGCGCCGTTATACATGGCGCGGCGCCCTTATACATGACGCGGCGCTAAGAAGCGCGGCCGGGGGCGTCCCAACAAGGGCTTCAGGTTCCAAACTTGGGCGTGATGGCGCCCAGGACGGATCCCTCGATGGTCATGCCGTCGGTGCCGGAGACCCGGAGCTTGTAGACGTGATCGGGAACGATCTTGACCTGAAAACGGAACGGCACCGCGTTTATTTCTTCATGCACGGGCTTACCGTCTTCGCCAGTCAATTCGACCTGGATTTTCTTGGACGAGGTGGTGTTGGAAAAGACAAACTCGGCCTGGCCGGCCCGTTGGTCCAGCCACGTCGAACCGGTTGACTGCCAGCGCACGGTGAGATCGGCGGGCAACTGCAGGGGGGGCAGCGGGTGAGATCCCGCGTTTTGCCCCGCATCGTGTGTGCCGGCGTAACGAAGCACCGCGGGCAACTCCTGCACGGCCATGGCGCCTTCCATGGCCCCGAACGCAATCAGAACCACCGCCCCTACCAACACGCACTGAACCAGCCACACGATCAGGGTTCGGGCGAAATCCATGTTGAACAGGAGCATCACCGGGCCGAGCGACACCGCCAGCAAGACCACCAGCACCGCGGCTACGTAACCAAGCGGGAGCGAAAGAGCCGCGTAGCTCAACGAGGCGAAAAGCAGGCCCGTCACCACGACGGGTTTCAGGGTGAACGCGCCCACCCGGCTCACCATGAGGGCCACCCACAGCGCGAGCGGCCAGCCCGCCAGGAGGGCCACCCCGATCGACAGGCGCGTCAGGAGCAATCCCGAGGCCCAGAACTCCTGGGTCGTCTTCGCCACGTGCATTTCGTAACTTGCCGAAAACTGTCGCAGCGAGAGGAAGGCGCCCAGCGCGAGCATTACGGCGATGCCGACGGTTCCGACTGTATTCCAAACGGCGGTGGCATGGGCGAGAGGCGGCTCTTGTTCGAGTTCAGCGGGCGGTGCCGCGGATTGCCGGTTGGGCGTGACGGGCTGGGCGTCGTAGGCGTACAGGTCGGCGCTGCACTTCCAGCATTTTTCCCGTTCTTCGGTGTTAAGGGCGCCGCACGTGTCGCAGGTTCGCCCGGAGCCAAACCCGATGCCGAAATCGGCGTCTTTGAGTGCGGGGACTTCTTTCGGAGGCGGCGTCATGCGGGGCAGCCGCGCCAACGCCTGTTCGGCCATCGTATGGCCCGGCTTGAGCTTCAGAACCTCGCGCCATACCGTCGCGGCGCCTTCTTTTCGCCCGGCGACTTCGAGTACGCGGGCGAGCTGTTCGCGCACGGGTATTTCTTCGGGCCAGTCTTCCACGGCCTGTTCGAGTTCGGCGATGGCCTCGGGATATTTTCCCAGGCGGTAATGGGTTGCGGCGAGGTATCGGGCGACATTAAGTTTGGGCTGCCATCGCTTTCTCAAGAGGAGCAGGTGCTCGAGGGCGGCTTCATATTCGGAGTTTTTGTAGAGTTTCTTTGCGAGCCACCACCGCTGCTCATGGTCGTCCGGGTGGAGGTCCACCCAGTCTGTAAGGTCTTTGATGGTTGCCATTATTTATGTTTCTTGGATTTCTTTCGTTCCGTCAGCCGGACCTTCTTGCGCCGCAGTTGGATGAGATAGTTGACGCCGGTAGAAACGAAGCTGGCCCCGATAATGGCGCCTATCGCGCCAATCCCGATCGGGTAGATCCGGCTTACGTACGGGTCTACGATTTTCCAAGCCAGCCAAACGGCCGGCCCCATCAGCGCCAGCGACACAACCGACCAAAAAACCCAGCCTGCCGCATCGAAATCAAGCCGATTACCTTTACTCACGGTTCTCCTCAAAAGATGCTGGAACGCAGGCATGACGCCTGCACCACAAATATGATTGGCCAATCTCCTGTACTGCCAATTGGCCGTTGCTCACTATTCTCCTTGCGAGAGCCTTGGCTGCTGTTGTGGAATAAGAAGGCGGAAAAGGGCGCCCCCGTCGGGTCCGCGTTCCACGCTGATGCTCCCCGAATGTTCCTCGATTATCTTATGCGTAACGGCCAGCCCAAGTCCAGTGCCCTGGCTTCCTTTTGTGGAGTAGAACGGCTCAAAAATCCTTACCTTGTCGGATTGGGGCACGCCCGGTCCGTTGTCAGCGACTTCGAGGACGAGGTCGCCGTCGGCGTTGAGCCGGGCCGAGATATCGATTTTCCCGGTGCCGGCCGGGACGGCATCGCCGGAGTTGGTCAACAGGTTGAGCAGGCAGCGGAATAGGCCTGGCGAATCCACGTACACCGGCTGCTGGAGGTCGGCGTGCACGGAGATGGCGACTTCTTTCCGGGCGAGCAGGCCGGTAAAGTTTTGGGTGGCGTCGGAAATGAGATGGGCGATGTCGCAGGCTTCGTAATTTGGCCGGCGCGTCTTGGAAAACGCCAGCATGTCCTGGACGATCTCGGAGATTCTGTTGGTGCTTCTCTTGAAGACCGGCCAGCACCGCTGGAGCATGGCGATGTCGTTGAGTGCGAGCCCCTGGTCGATGAGTTCCGAACTTCCGATCATGCCGGTGATGATGTTTTTGGTGTAATGGGAGAGGCCGGCGACCGTCTGGCCGATGGCGGCCATTCGGGCGCTGGCGAGGTTTTCCTCGATGAGGCGCGCGTTCGCGATAGCCGTTGCGGCAAGAGACGAAAACATTTCCATAACGTGGAGATCGGTGTCCGAGAAGGCCTTATCGCCGATCTTGTTGACCACTTCGAGCACGCCGATCAGTTCATCGCGATCGACCAGGGGCACCGCCAGCAGGTTTCGCGTCTTGAAATGGCTGACTTCATCGGCGTCGCGGTAGAACCGGGTGTCGTTGGCCACGTCGCGGACATTGACCGACGACCGGGTGGCGGCGGCGACCCCGGCGATGCCCTGACCGAGCTTAAGGCGCACCTGGCTCTTGAGCGCCTGTTGATCGCCCGTTTTGCCCTGCGCCACCTGGAAGTACAACTCCTGGTTGACGCGATCGTACAGCATCAGCGAGCAGGCTTCGGCGCGGGCGACTTCCTTGCTTTCTTCCATGATGCGTTCGAGCAGCGATTCGAGGTCGGTGACGGCAGAGAGGAGGTAGTGCACGCGGTACAGGGCGTCCACGATCCGGCGCATGTCCGCCGGTGATACGTCACGCAGCCAGGGGATGTCCTCGTCGATTCTCACGGGCGCTTATCTCGCGACAGCGTTGCCGAATCCGGCCCAGTCCGCTTTGTCTGGGCGTCGATTTCGGGTAACGCATGATATATTACGTCGCCAACCACCTGCAAACTGTCCCCGCAAACGCGATCCAGCGTATCGTTGGCCGTATGCCAGTTCTTGAGGTGTTCACGGGCCGAACCGCCGTAGGTAAAATCGATGATATTGATGGCGGGGATGCCGGCGCGGCGGAACGGGATGTGGTCGTCTTCCACGACCTGCACGAACGGCAGGAAGAATTGACCATAGGCGGAATCCCGGGCCTTTTTCCAGATAATCTGCGTCAGCCACACCGGGGCGTCCCGCTCCCTCTTAATATCCAGGTAACAGTCGCCAATCAAATCCACGTTGATCATCGCCGCCACCTCGCCCAACCGGCCGTCCGCCTCGAGGCGCTCTACGAAATGACGGCTGCCATACAGGCTGTCCGACGCCGTCCATTCTGCGAACGACTCCTCCCCGTCAAAAAAACACAGCCAGACCGATTTGCCCCGGCGTTTTGGCCCCAGGGTCCGGGCCATCTCGAGCATCCACGCCGTGGTCGACCCGCCATCGTTTGCGCCGACAAACGTTATCTGAGGCAAGTACTTGGTTTCGTAATGATTTCCGAGAATGATAATGCCCGGCTCCGTCCCCTGTACGACCCCCGTGATGTTCACCATCCGCACCGTGCCGATGGGCGTCGAGGCGTCAAACTCCTGGCGGAGTACCTCGAGCCCCGCAGAAGCCAGCTCCGCCTCAATATGGTTGCGTAATCCCGCCAGCGCTTCCGAACCCGAGGGGCGAGGGCCGAAACCCACCACCCGGCACAACTCTTCGTACGCCCTGCGGCCGTTGAACGGCGATGACCCGGCCATTCCCGCATCCTTATGCGCTTTGGCCAGCGCCAGGGTATCCGGACCCGACGGCTGCGGGCCGCCAGACGCAGCCCCCCGGCCCAGTTCCGTGAAGAACCGGCCATACAACGACACCGCAGTCGCCACCCGCTTCGGGCCTATTATGCCCACCAGCAGCAACACAACGACAACCAGGCAACCCACCGCTATTCTGACGGGCCGCCAAGTCGATGGCTTCATCTCGTGCTCTCCTGATCGCATCCTACCATTCGGCGCATGCTGCCATGCGCACATGTTACCACGCGGCACAGGCGCAAAGCAGGCGGGCTGCCTATCGTCCATCCGAAACTTGACAAGGCTACCGCTTCCAACGTACGTTATCTGTTTCTGGATTGTGCACCAAGGCGGCTAAGAAGCCGCATTCAGAATCTGTGTTCGCGACCTTTAAGCGACATCTACGCGTCGTGCGCAGATGTCGCGAACAAAGATTCTAAAGGAGACATAGTCATGTACAGGCCTGAGATCAAGGTCATTGACTGCACCTTCCGCGACGGCGGCCTCATGAATGAGTGGCGGTTTGAAAAGCAGATGGTGAAGGACACGTTCCACGCGCTCGCCCAGGCCGGGATCGACTACGTCGAACTGGGCTACCGGGCCGACAAGAAACAGTTCAGTCCCAAGGATTTTGGCCCGTGGCGATTTTGCGATGAGGCCGACCTGCGGGAAGTCGCCTACGAATGCCCCACCAAGATTTCCGTCATGTGCGACGTCGGTCGGACGGATTACGATGCGTTTTTGCCGGCATCGGAGTCTATCGTGAAGTTGATCCGCGTGGCCACCTATGTGAAAGAAGTCGACAAGGCCATCCACCTCGCCAAACATGTCAAGAGCATGGGCTATGAAGTCAGCGTGAACATCATGGCCGTCTCGCACGCCCTCGAACCGGACCTGGACGAGGCTTTGGACCAGTTGGCGGCGACCGATTTCGACGTCGTTTACATCGTCGACAGTTTCGGCTACCTCTATTCCGAGCAAATTCATTATCTGGCGGAAAAGTATCTGTCGCGGCTCCAGGGCAAGCAGGTCGGCATTCACTGCCACAACAACCAGCAACTGGCGTTTGCCAACACGATTGAAGGCATCATCAAGGGCGTCAACTACCTTGACGGGTCGATCTACGGGATCGGGCGCGCCGCCGGCAATTGTCCGCTCGAGTTGCTGATCGGTTTTCTGAAAAACCCGAAGTTCGACGTCCGGCCCGTCCTGCTGTTGATCGAGAAATACTTCCTCCAACTCATTAAAGAGTTGCGGTGGGGCTATGAAATCCCCTACGCCATTACGGGCATCTTGAACAAACATCCCCGCGCCGCCATGGCCTTCATGAAGGGCGTCCACGGAAACACATTCAGCGAGTTTTACGACGAACTCCTCAACGTCGACGACATCTAACAGTGCTGAACCAGGAAGCCTCTTTTTGACTCCTGTCACGAGGTTTCAAGTCCGTGTTCGTCCGTGTTCGTCCGTGTCAGTCCGTGTTCGTCCGTGTGCGAGAAACCATCCGCTGATCCAGCCGATACACAAACGCCAGCACTTCGGCCACGGCCCGGTACAGATCTTCCGGTATCGGCGAATCCAGTTGCACTTTCGCCAGCAGCGCCACCATCTGCGCGTCTTCATGCACATGCACACCGTGTTCCCGAGCCACTTCGATGATCTTGTCGGCAAGCAGGCCAGAGCCTTTTGCCACAACCCGCGGTGCGGCGTCCTTCTGGGCATTGTACCGGAGGGCGACAGCGTGCCGGCGTTTTTCTTTTTTTTCGCCGCTCATGGCGCCTATGCCTCCACGTCCAGCCCCGAGTACGGCCGCATGAGGTCGGCGAGCGCGCGCAGCCGGTCGCCATCCCACAGAACGGCATGTACGGCCGCCCGTGCATAGCCCGCCTGCTTCAGCGCCGCTTCAAGCTCGCCGCCGGCTGCCCGGACCGCTTCGACGGCTTGCGGAGACCGCGCGCAGATGCGGCACGCGCACCGGTTGTCATGCAGCGAGATCGTAATCCAGAGGTCGCCGAGCCGGGCCGTCGAGAGGTCAATCGCAATCGTGGCGCTGCGAGAATCGATTTCGCGCCCGCCGCTCCCGCCGCCGGACATTATGTGAATGTACCCGCGCCGGAACGGGCCTTCCGCGGCGCACGGGATCTGCAGAAACAGGTAGGGCTGGTCGAGGCTGCGGACGTTTTGCACGCCGGCCTCCGTCAGCCGCGCCGCGATCCTGTTCGCCAGGTTTTCAAACAGTTTCGACTGCCCGGACTCCCGGAGGAAAGACTGGAACGGCTCGTTTTTCCGCAGAACGTCGAGGAGCGCGCGGAGATCCCGGTCGAACAATTTTTGTAAGGCACCCGGTTCGTCTGAGGCCAGCGCGGCGGCAATACGGGCTTCCAGTGGCACCGCATCGTCGGCCGCCTGTGCCAACGCCGCCTCGAGTTCCGCGGGATTCTGCCCATCAAGCCCGCGTGCCGCCCCGTTGACAAGACCTGCCAGGCGCCGCGGGACAGCGCCTGCGGCAACTGCACGCGCAACCAGATCGGCCAGTGCCGCCCAGTCATCGCCAAGCAAGGCGGTTGCGGCAATCGGCGCGAAAAACGCTCGGATGGCGGCTTCGGTGCGGGGTAGCGAGGAGGGGAGGATCTCGGCGGCCACCTCCGGGTTTGCGCCTATGCCGGCCGCATCGAGGGCGGCGGCCACCATCTGGAGCAGCGCCGCCAAGTCGGGTTTTGGCTCGGGCGGCGCTTGTCCGGCCTGCGCTTGTGCAACCTGCCCCTGCGCCACCTGCGCTGGAACGGCCTGCGTTGGATCAGGCGGCCCCTGCGTCCCCGCAGACGGCCCCTGCGTCCCCGCAGACGGTTGCGGCAGACCCGCGGGGGCGTCTGCCGGCCGTACCAGCAGTTGCAGCCCTTGCGGCGTCTCTCGCACCTCGAGCAGCACCGGTTGCCGCGGTTGAAACGGCGCCGAATCCGGCAGCGGCACGCGGAGTGAACCCGAAACGACCGACAGCCGGCCCGGCGCGCCCTCGACGGTTGCATGCAGTACGGTTCCGGCGCGCAACGGCGGCGCATGCTCCGGCTGAATGCTTCTCGTCACCATGTCCAGCAGGACCGCGTACATCGGGGTGTCTCCAAGGGCAGTGTAGCGCGTCCGGCAGGTTTTACGCCAGAGAAAGTAGGCGCCGGCTTCTCAGCCGCCGCCTTCCAGCCCGCGCCGTCCAGCCGGCGCCGTCCAGCCCGCAAACGCCCGAAAAAAAGGGACACCCCCGAATGGCGCTAACTTAAGCAAGTTAACCGTGTTCTCCTCAAAGCTCGAACTTGTTGCTAAAGCAGTCTTGAAGTCACGCTAAAGCGCGCTTTCGAAAAGGGTTAAGCTACGACCACCCCGTCTAAAGACGGGTGCAAAGAGGAGCCTGCTAAAGCAGGCTAAAACGTGCTGCGCAAGTGCGTGCTACCTTGAAGTTAGCGCCATTCGGGACACCCCCTACAACGCGCGCTATGAAGCGCGGCAGGGGGCGTCCCAACATAGGCGGTTACTTGTCGCGCAGGCTGAGCATGAGGCGGATCTCGCCTTTTCCCAGCCCCAACTCCTGCGAGATTGCAGAAATGCTCATCCCGGCGTCGTGGTACTTATAGACGCGCGACCGAAGGGCCGCGGTGCCGTTGGACGGGGCGGTCGGCGCCTGGTCATCTGACCCGGCCGGTTGCGATGCGGGCTCGCCTGCTTCCGGTTCAACGGGCGCGCTGAATGGCGCCAACGGCTCGCCCATGTTGAGCAGCGCGTTGCGCGCCTCGCGGGACGGTGCGGGATTGGACGCGGCCCGATCGAGCGCGGCCTCGGCAGGGACATCTTCCGTGGCCTCCGCATCGGGCAGTTGGACGCGCCAGTTGTCGATGAGGTCGGCTGCCTCGGGCGCGGCTATGGCCCTGAGCGCGGGCAGATCGTCTTCCCCGGTTTCTTCCGCCGTGATTTCCCGCTTCGGAAGGGAGTGTTCCAACTGGGTTTTCAGCGCCTTCTGCATTTGCATCAGTTGCTCGTAACCCCCCAGCACCTGCCTGACCGCCTCGCGCACCGCCTCGACTTTCGCGTCGAGGCTGTGATTGAAATCCCGCGCGAGCATTTTCTGTTCGCGCACGAGCCCGCGCATGGTTTGAAACAGGATGGATAGTTCGGCCATGTTTTGAAGCGGATTGGGGTTAACCGGTCGCCGCGCGCCTTCTTTGAGGCGACCATACAGCCAGAAAAGCAAACCAAATGTCACGCAGACGGCGGTTGCTCCGGCAACCAGCAGTGCGTCGTACATCAACCCGGCCATCAACACTCTCCTCGGGCGCAACCCCACCCAGGATTTTCAAGCGCGCCCATTTTGCATGTTCTCAGACCGTTACGTCAAGCGAATGGGTTTCATCGGACGGCGGCGGAGTTTGTTCGTCGGGGGGACTTTCCGGGCTTGGTTTTTCCCCGCGCTTCCGCCGCCGCCGAACGTACGGGTTCTTGCGTTTGAGTTCAGGCTCCACTTCGCCGCTTTTGGCCTCGGCCTTTTGGACTTGCGTCTCCGCGAGGGCGCGCTGTTCCTCGATTTCCTGGGCGAGCCGCTGCTGGGCGTTCATGGCGAGCCGGTCGGCGATCTGCTGCGCCCGTTCGACGGCGGCAACGCGGGACAGTTCGGTTTGAAAATCGATTGGCTGAGGCACCAGCGCCTCCCGCGGGGGCAACCTTCCCCCGCCCGGCCCAACGGGCCTAGATGCTGCCTTGCATCACTTTTCGAAGTTGTTTCATAGCGGCGCTGTGTATCTGGCAGATGCGCGACTCCGAGACCTCGAGCACAACGCCGATTTCTTTAAGCGTCAACTCCTCGTAGTAGTACAAGTTTAACACTTTCTGCTGCTGATCGGGCAATTGAAAAATCGCCTGGACCAGCCATTCCTGCCGTTCCCGCTGCTGTGCGGCCTGTTCGGGGTTCTGCGCCCCGGCGTTGCCGGTCACCTCGATTTTGCGCACTTCCGCGGAGTCTTCCGCGGGGATATAGTCGTCCAGCGACAAGATCTGGGCGGTCTGTACCTGGGCGCACGTTTCCTCGACCAGCTCGGGCGCCACCTCGAGTTCGGCGGCGACATCTTCGGTGGTGGGTTCGCACGTATTCAGATGCCGCAATTTCTCGCGTGCGCTCCCGATCCGGCGCGCGAGAGACCGCAAGGATCTCGGCGCCCAATCGAGCGATCGGATTTGGTCGATAATGGCGCCGCGCACCCTTATCGAGGCGTAGGTGGTGAACTTGACGTCCTGTCGGTGGTCGAACTTTTCGACCGCATCCAGCAAGCCCAGCATGCCCCACCCGATCAGGTCGTCCATCTCGACTGTGGGGGGGACATGAATGGCCATTCGGCCCGCAATGTATTTGACGATCCGGACGTGGCGGATGATCAAAGCTTCTCGGGCGGCCTGATCGTCTTTTTCCTTAAAGCGAATCCAGAGTTGTTTTTCTTCGGCTACGTTCAATGCATGCTCTCGATCCGCTCCTTCGCGCTGATGATTTCGGTGATCCGAAGGCCGAATTTTTCATCCACTACGACGACATCGCCGCGGGCTATCAGCTTGTTGTTTACGAGCAGTTCAACGGGTTCGTCGACAAGCCGGCCCACGTCGATAATCGATCCCGGCCCAAGCGCCAGGATATCCCCGATCGCCATCTCGACCCGGCCCAGCCGGGCCGTCGCCACGAGCCGGATGTCCAGCACCATGTCGATGTTCGAGGGGGTGCGGGCGAGTTGCGCGGAAACCGCCGCGCCGTTTCCATTGGGCTGTGCAGGCGATGCCGCCGGCTTGTCGAAATTGCCCAAGATATCGCTGACCTCCGCCTCGGACAGGGCCGGATCCGGCGAGATAGGCGCGTCGGGAGGCGCCAGTTGTTCGAGCTCGGGTCCAATTAAGAGGCAGGCGGCGCTTTGGAGATCCCCGGCCGAATAGGTGAAACTCACGGCTTTGGGCGGGTTCACAAAAAAGGCCAGCAGGTCCCCCGCCATCTCGGGCGTGGCGAGCTCGGCCAAAACCGCCTCGGGCTGCTCGGGCGTCAGCCCCGCCTTTTCCATGAGGTTGGTGATGCCGGCCCCGAGGCATGGGGCGGCAATTTCCCGCATTACGGCCAGGACCGCCTGGTCATCGGCCGACGCCGCAGTTTTTTCCTTGCCATCAATGAGCGCCGCCAACCGGGCTGCATCGGCTACCGAGAACAACAACGCGACGGCTCCGCCGCTCTTTACGCGTGCGCGAACCATCAGCGGATACCGCGGCAGGGCTGATGCGAGAAACGCAGGATCGGCCGCGGCAGCCGGATCGAGTCTAAATGAGAATGTCCTGCTGGTCATGGCGTCGAGTACGTCGAAAACGCCCTTCAGGAAACCTTCCGCCGTGAGGGCCGTTACGTTAGCGCTCATGCCAGGCCTTTCAGTTCCGGATCACACCGGTGAGTTGAACTGCGCTTTGCTCCCCTTTTCGTCCAGGCTGTGCCAGTAACCGGCTGATGCCGCCGACTTCGACGGTGATGGGCTCGTTGGGGCTTGTATCGAGTTGAACAATGTCGCCCACCTGCAGGCGCGCAACCTCGTCCAGCGGGAGTACCGCCTGGCCAAGGATGGCATCGACGGGCAGGGATGCCTTGGTGAGTGTCTGCCCGATGACGGCGCGTGTAAGTTCGGCGGTTTTTGCCGACATCTTCCGCATGTAGTGGGTCTGCTGGGAGATCTGGTCGAGTATCGGATTGAGCAGCAACAGCGGCATACACATGTTCATTGATCCGACCGCCTCGCCGATGTGGAGCTCGTACCCGACCAAAACCACCATTTCGCTGCCGGCAACAATCTGGACGATGAGCGGGTCGCTCTCAATCGTGACAATACTCAGCCGGAACTCGATCAACTGGTCCCACGACCGCTTCAGGCTGTCGAGGATCATCATAATGATGCGCGAGGCAATCCGGTTTTCGATTTCGGTAAGTTCGCGCGGTTCGGCGAGGGTCTGGCCTTTCCCGCCCAGGACGCGATCAACGATGGGGAAAACCATGGCCGGGCTCAGTTCGAGCACGGCGTTCCCATCGAGCGGGGCCATATTGACTAAGGCAAGCGCGGTCGGCCGGGCCACGGACAGGATAAACTCGTCGTACGTAAGCTGATCGATGCTGATCAGGTCGACGCGGACCACCGTCCGCAAGAATGGGGGAAACAAAATGCTCAGTTCGCGGGCAAACGCTTCAAACAGGCTCTGGAGCCCTTTCAACTGCTCTTTGGATACCCGCTCCGGGCGCCGGAAATCATAGGTGGCCAGACGCGGGACGTCGGGGCTTTTGGCAGTTTCCTGCTCGGCGCCGACGTCGCCTTCCGTCACCGCCGTGAGGAGGAGGTCGACTTCCTCCTGGCTGAGAATATCGGCCATCGAACAGGCACCTCACTCACGAAAAAGTCCAGGTTTTTCTCCCGCAGCCGAGTATAACACAGGTCCCGGGGGTACGCAAGGCAAACGCCGCGCGCAAACGCCGCACGTAAACGCCGCGCGCAAACGCCGCGCGTAAACGCCGCGCGCAAGCGCCGCGCCCATTGCTTTGCAAGCTTTTGCCCGATCAGGCTGGCGCCGGATTTTTTTGTCCCGTTCAGGCATCGTCATGGAGTATGATGGGAAGCGATAATACCGTTAAGCCATGAATTAAACTAGGGGAGGTTCTATGGGAACGCGCATTTGCCTGCTGATTGTCTTACCTTTATTCTTCGCCGGCGTCTGTCTTGCCGCAACCGCTTTGCCCGAAGCCAAAGCCGGCGCCCAATCCGTCTCCGTCACGGTAGAAGGGAAGCCCGTGCTCGAATACCGGTTTGAGAATGTCCCGTTCAAACCCTATGTTGAGAAACTCTACACGCCCGCGGGCATCAACATCCTGCGCGACGCGCCTCACGACCACCTGCACCACCACGCCCTTATGTTTGCCCTCGGCGTCGAAGGCGTCAGCTATTGGGCCGAGACGCCAACGGATGGCAAACAGGTGCATCGCGGGTGGATGACGCCTACCAAGCCGGAAACCGTGGTCGCCGAGCGGCTGGACTGGGTCGATCCCGCCGGGAAAACAGTCCTGAACGAAACCCGGGAGGTCACATTGCCTTCCGCGCCCGAAGGGGTCACGCTCCTCACGTGGAAGTCGACCTTGTCCGTGCCCGAAGGGGCCGGTCCCACCAAGCTCACCGGGAGCCACTACTACGGGCTGGGAATGCGGTTCCTCGTGTCGATGGACAAAGGCGGCGTGTTTCAAAACGCAGCCGGCGTCGAGGGCGAGTTGGTGGCGGGCGACGAACGCCTGTCCCGCGCGCCCTGGGCCGCCTACACCGCCGAAGCCGACGGCAAGCCCGTCACCGTCGCCATGTTCGACGACCCAAAGAACGTCCGCTACCCCGCGTGGTGGTTCACCATGCACACGCCGTTCGCGTATCTGTCGGCCACGATGAACCTGCACCGCGAGCCGCTCGAAATGGCGCCGGGCAAGCCGCTGCCGCTCCGCTACGGAATCGCCGTATGGGACGGCCGCCAGGATAAAGAAACCATCGAAAAGACCTACCAGAATTGGCTTCAACTTATAAACAAATGAGAACAAAAGCATAAAGGAGAGACGCTATGTCGGATAAGCAAGAAACAAGCAAGCCGGTGTCCCGGCGCCAGTTTATGGGTACCGCCGCAGCCGCCGCGGCGCTGGCCGCATCAACGGCCCCCCGCGCGTTTGGCCAGGCCGCCAGCCCCAACGAGCGGCTTGGCGCGGGCGTAATCGGGTGTGGCGGCCGCGCCGGCTCGCACATGCAAGCCCTCAACTGGCTCAAAGACCACGGCGGCAACGTCGACATCGTCGCGGCCTGCGACGTGTACCGGCCTCGCCTGAACAAGGCCGTCCAAAAGTACACCATACCCAAAGCCTACATGGACCACCGCGAACTCCTCGCCGATCCGAACGTGGACGTCGTCTTCATCGCTACGCCCGACCACCATCATGCCTACGCTGCCATCGACGCCGTCCAGGCCGGCAAAGACGTCTACTGCGAAAAGCCCGTCACCCACTGGCGGCAGTTCGAGGTCGTCAAGCGGCTCGCCCAGGAAGTCACCAAGTCCGGCAGGGTGTTCCAACTCGGCACCCAGGGTATGTCCGACGCCGCTTACCTCCAGATGCGCAAACTCGTCCAGGACGGCCTCATCGGCCAGCCCATCCACGCCGAGTGCGGCTATTTCCGAGTCGGCGACTGGGGCGAGAGGGGCATGCGTATAGACGACCCGAACGCCGTCCCCGGGCCCGACCTCAACTGGGAAGCGTTCTTGGGCGATTCCCCCAAACGGCCGTTCGACGTCAGCCGGTTCTTCCGCTGGCGCATGTACGAAGATTATGCCGGCGGGCCATCCACCGACCTGTTCCCCCATTCGCTTACGCCCGTAATGAGCATCCTGGGCGTCAAGTGGCCCTCAACCGCCGTCGCTACCGGCGGTAAATTCCGCTACGAGGAACGCGAAGTTCCCGACACCTTCAACATGCTCATGGACTTCCCGGAAAAAATCACCGTCGCCGTGCTCGGCACCCAGGGTAACGACTACCAGGGCACTGGTGGGCGCGGCGCACCCGGCAGAGTCCCCATCGTCCGCGGATGGGATGGCACACTCACCATCGAGAAAGAGGAAGTCGTCTTTACGCCCGCAGACGGGTCGGATAAGAAACCACAGCGTTTCCCCGTCGATCATAAAGAAGATTTCACCGAATACGTCCGCAGCTTCCTCGATTGCTGCCGCGAGCGTAATACCGCCACACTAAGCCCCGTCGACCTCGCGTACTACACCCAGACAGCCCTCATCATGGGTATGTTGGCCCTCAGGGAAGGAAAAACCGCCAAGTTCGACCCGCAATCCGAAACCATTATTATGTAAGGGGTTATGTAATCTCAGCTAAAGCCCGGGCACCCAACTGCGCCCGGGCTTTTCAGTCCTATCCAGCCTATCGGTGCGCGGCGCCAGGAAGCGGCGAGGACGCCGCTTCCACCATAATCAGTGCCCCAACCATTCTCACTGGACGCTCTTGCACTTTCAGCATCTTTGAAGTATTATTTAAATAAGGCACATTTAGCACGGGCCGTTTTGGGAAACGGGCCCGTTTGGCTGCACTGCCGGTGGGAGCAGAGTGGCGGAGATCAGAGGCAAAGGTGGGTGCCATTGAAAACAAAGCCGAGGGTCGCCTAGGGCAAAGCGAGCGGCTCCAGCAGGCTGTGGTGTATTACAAGCTTGGGAAGTTTCTGGATGCGCTGGATCTGCTAGACGAATTGGCCCGCGAACGGCCGGACAGCCGCCATGTCCTGTACTCGCAGGGGATGTGCCTGGCGGCGGTAGGGCACGTTGACAAAGCGTGGCGCGTCTGCGAGAAGCTCCAGCAGATTAAGGGGCATACGGCAGCTTCTCTCACCTTCAAGCTTAAGGCGCGCCTTGAAGACATTGAAAGCAAGAACCGCCGCCCCCCCCGCCGATCCGCCCGCGTCGTGGCCAAGGGCCTGCTGAAAATGGCGCGCCAACCCAAGGGCATGCTGTTGTGCGTCCTTTTGTTTACAGGCTTGATGCTTGCCCTGACCGCCTTTCTGGGCGAGCCCGGCGAGGAGGATCAGGCCGCTCACAGGCCCGTTGCCTACGCGGCACAACCCGCCGGAGGCAAGGATGTCCAAGTCGCCTATCTCGACATCCCCACCTCATATTTGGTCGGCAAGGAAGAACCGGTAAAATACGCCATCGTTTTTTGTCCTTACCCCGAAATCGAAGGAAGGACAAACAAGTTGGACGATTTTATCGGCGCCGAGGTTGTCGAAAACTGGGTCGACCTCCGCGCCGAGGTCGAAGAAGCCTTGGCCATGGCGGTGCAACTGCCGGCTGTAGACGAAGAGACTCCGCAACCGGCTCTGACACGGATCGCCATTATACCCCGCCAAGGACTGGCCTTGGCCGGCGGGTTGCGCGGGAAAACCGTAGAACGGTTTAAGGTCGGCGACGCCAAAACATTGCGCGCCATCGCCATAGCCGCCGGGCCGCCCGATGCCATCGCCCTATGGCCTCAGGGGATTGCTCTCACCGGTATCGAAGGCGACATCTGCTGGTGGGGCCGGTTAGGCATCGCCACAGACGACAACGGTGTCATCACCCACCTCGTGATCCTCGGCCTGCCAGCGGAAAACGTCCCCTCCCTGGAAAATGAAAATCCGAAAGACGCCATCGACACTGAGCCGGCCGCGTCTTTCGACTAAGCTGAAGTTCCAGGGGGGGACGCGCGCATTGTGAGGCGCAAGTTTTTTTTGCCAAGGATATTTTCTCGCCGTTGAGTTTCACCCTGTATTGATGCGGGTTCTATACCGCTTTTGAAAGGCTCCAACTTTTTGGTTGCGGCTTGTCCGTGTTAGGATAAAGATATGTATCAAAGTTCAGAGGGCAGGCTTAGACGGGCGGCTTTAGTTACCGTTGTGGTTGTTGGCCTGTTTCTTCGCTTGTATGGGCTTAACGCATGCTTTTCAAATGATGAACCCATCACGTACAATGCGGCCCACGGTTCGCTATGGGCGGCATTGACAACTCAACGATATCCCGTCGCAAACGTCTTTGCATGGCTGAGTTTGCAAATAGGCGACGGAGAAGTGCTTCTGCGGTTACCGGCACTATCTTTTGGAATGGGATCTATCTTCTTGATGTACCTCCTCGGGAAAAGACTTTGGGGTGCCACGGGAGGATTTCTAGCGGCCTCGCTACTGAGTTTTTCGACATTTCACATCGAGCACTGTCAGAACGCGCGTTACTACAGCTATTTGATATTTGCAACGATCCTCCTGCTTCTCGTTGCCCATAACTACACGTCGTCCTTCCGGTGGTACTGGCTTGTAGCGTGGTGGGGCTCCATAGCAGCAGGAGTTCTTTCACATCCGTTTTTCCTGTTGCCGGTTGCAGGCTTCTCGATTGGCATATTCCTTTTTCTCTGCGTGTCAAAAGAAGTCCGAACTTCGAAAGAACGATTGGCAAGTTTGGCTTACTTTGCAGGGGCTTCAGTAATTGGTTCGGCATGTGGTGGCCTATTTTACATATCCAGATTCTATGAAATGGTCCAAGCATCCGTTCGCAGTGACACGTCTGAAGGTTCCTCTTCGGCTATTCGAGCGGGTTCGGCTCACGTACTTGAAATCGGCCAGTACCTTGCATACCTGGTGACATTTACGACAAGTCTTGTACCGGGGCCTATAGCTCTTAGCTTCATACTGGCGCTGGCTGGACTCGTTCTTCTCGTGAGAAAAAATGTTTCTCTGGCGGTTGGGACGGTGTTGAGTATTGCAGTCTTACCTTTGATCCTTCACTTTGTAAAGGTAAGTCATTGGTATACTGTGCGATACTTCTGCTTCGCTCTCCCGATACTAGCCGTGCTGGTTGCAGGTGGGATTTCGCAGACGCTTAGGTCACTCCCTGGGATTGCCAAGAAGTTGCCCTCGAACAAGCCTGGTGGAATGCTAAGGCATATTCTTGTGGTGCCCGAAATTGTCATCGCTGTTTGCTTGGTTGGTTTACTTGGCATCTTATCAGTTCCTTCAGTCTGGGCCTACAATAACCGCCCCATCGACGACTGGAGAGAGGCTGTTAATTATCTCGCGTACCGCATGAAGCCCACGGACGTTCTGTTTGTTGGTGCAACCTACTACAATTATAACGCCAAGGAGAGAGCTACACGGCCGTATCATAGCGCTGTCCTTAACTATTACTTGGAGCGACTACCAAGCACCCTTGTGCCACACAGAATTTTCAGTGGTGTAACGACAGACGGTTTCCTCGAAGTCGTCAAGAAATTCCCAAAAAGTAATATCTGGGTGATAGCAATTGAGCCGCTCCTTTCACCCGATATGCAAAGTCTCGTTGTGCGCATCTGCGGTAGTCCGGTGCTGCCCGGCCGCCCAAGCGTTTATCTACTTGCCGAGCCCACAGTTAACTTGCTGCCCTTTGGCGGACTAGAAGGCTCGGTTACAGGTATTCGACTCTCTCAAAACGCTAGCATTGTTGAATGTGATCTCGCTACTGGCAACCATGCTGTTTACATACACAACGAAGTACCGGACACGTCACATTCTGTACGTTTTCCGGTCTCTCTTGAAAGAGGATCTGTCAAACCAACATCACTTGAGACCGGGATGATCTACACGCTCTCTTGCTTTATTAGGCTTGCAAATGTTCAACAAGGGGGCAACTGGTCCAGGGCCTGTAAAGTGGTGCTGGATGGAAAGCGTAATGATGAGCGCGGACTGTGGCACGAGTTGATTCTGCTAAGGGGAACGCAAGATTGGACGTTTTATGCTTTTCAACTAACGCAGGGTGAGACCTTCCCTGCAAACGCTACCGATATAGGTATTCGTGTCGGGCTTTTTGGCGGTACCGGCGAGGTTTGGGTTGACAACGTTCAACTTGAGGCTAAACCTTATCCGACCGCATTCGTGCAAGGGGGTAGACCGCCGCATGACGAAGTCTTGGCAAATCTCGGTCTCCTCAGGTAGGACACAGACACTGGACCGAAGGTAAGTTGCCGAGTGGGTGCACAGGCGGAAAATTCGGCGCCACAACCAACACGTTCCCCACCAGACATCGCGCCCTTCCAGCCAAATGCTCCGGCCATGGTATGTGCCGGTGCCGCGCTTTTCAAGCAGCTTGTTGGGACGCCCCCCGGCTGTTGTGGGGGGCGTCCCGACAATGTGGATTTTCGCTGCTCCGGCGTAGTAGGTTCTATTTAGCTGGTCTTGCAGTTTGGAGAGTTTTTCTTGAAAATGCCGTCTGCACGCGCGGTGCTTGTCTTGTGCCTTGTTCTGGCCGTCCTCCTCAGCCTTCCGGGCCTCTGGATGGGCCTGTTCATGGACGACTATTTCCACGTGGCCATCCTCGAGAAGCTGGTGCCGTTTGGGAGCCTGTGGAGCCTTTTCGATTTCGCACCGGGAAAACCCGACGTGCTCGAGCCGCGGATTTTTCAAGGCATTTTCCCGTGGTACACCCTGCCCGAGATGAAGGCCCGGTTTTTCCGCCCGCTGTCGTGCCTGCTCGCGGCGGCAGACCACGCGCTGTTCGGGCGCAACTACATCGTCTGGCACGTGCACTCGGTGTTGTGGCACCTGCTGCTGATCGGTGCGTACAGCCTGGTGGCGCGGCGAGCGTTACCGGGCGCGGCCGGGGCGCTCGCTCTGGTCATATTCACGCTAGCCCCGTCCCACTGGTTTCCCGTGGTTTGGGTGGCGAACCGCAACGCGCTCGTGGCCGTAGTCCCCACGATGCTGGGCCTGTACATGCACATCCGGTGGCGCGAAGACGGTTACAAGCCCGGCCTGCCGCTGTCGCTGCTCGGTTACGCCACGGGCCTGCTCGGCGCTGAGGCGGCGCTGGGCGTGTTGGCGTACGTGGCCGCGTACGAGCTGTTCGCCGGACAAGGCGCTTTGCCCAAACGGATCCGGGCGCTCACGCCGGCTGCCCTCGTTGTCGCTGCATACCTGGCTTTCTACAAGTTCTACGGTTACGGCGCGTACGGGTCCGGCAGCTACATCGATCCGCTCAACGAACCGCTCAACTACGTGGTCCAGGCGCCGGCGCGGCTCCTGATGCTCATCGCGGCCCAGTTGGCGGGTTTTTCGGCGGATCTCCTTGTTTTCGCCGAGCGGCTGCGCCCGGCCCACGTGATGGCCGGGCTGATCACGGTGCTGGTATTCTGCGCGGTGATCCGCCGCGCCTGGCCCACCTTTGATCCGGCACAACGGCGCGCCTTGAAATGGATGGCGGGCGGCGCCCTCTTCTCGATGCTGCCCGTCGCGGCTACATTTCCAACCAACCGCCTGCTGCTGGCCCCGTCGATCGGCGCGAGCGTAATTCTTGCGCTGGTCCTTTCTTACTGGTGGCGCGAGCGGCGCGAGGGCCGTGCGGGAAAATGGCTCACGGCGCTGGCGGCGGTCCTGATATTGGTGCATTTCGTCGAGGCCCCCGCCATATGGGTCGGCCAGTCGCTGGCGTTTACCTGGTTCGGCAAACGCGTCGAGCGGGCCTGCCTCGATGCCGAAATTTCCGGGACACTGCCGGCGGGCGGCCATCTTGTCCTGCTGCCCGGCTGCGATCCCGTCACAACCATCTACACGCCCATCATCCGCGCCGTCCTCGAAAAACGCCGCCTCTCCCCGGACGACTTCTGGCTGGTGACGTCGCACGCGCCTTACGACCACCGCCTCACAACGACCGGCCCAAACCGCTTCCAAATCGAGGTCCTCAACGGCAGCATGCTCGGGAGCGAATTCGAACGCCTGTTCCGCGGCTCCAAATACGCCCTGCGCGTCGGTGAGCAGATTAAGCTCGATTACGTAACCGTAACAGTCCTTGACGTCGGCAAAACCGGGCCGTCCAGAATCGAGTTCGAATTTGACCGCCCACTCGACGATGCCGGCTTGTCGTTCGTGGCATGGAAGGGAGGCCACGTCCGGAAAGTCGAGTTGCCGTCCGTCGGAGAAAGCACGGTGCTGCCTTGGGAAAAAGGCCTCCTGGGCCTCCAACAGGATTTGGAATGATGACAGGTCTGGCTCTTGAGATGTCCTGACTACTGAGCGAAGAAGCCCTGTACCAGCGCTTTCTTGTGGGAGAAAACCAAAATCAAAGCCTGTCATCCTGAGCGACCAAGCCCTGTCGCCAGGGCTTTTTTGTGGGAGAAAACCAAAATCAAAGCCTGTCATTCTGAGCCCGCCCCAAAGCCTGTCATCCTGAGCCCTGCCAGCCGCTGGCTAAGGCTTTTGTTCATGGCCCTTTATGGCAGGGCGTGAGGATCCCCTCGCTCGGAACCAGTGGCGTCCCAAGAGGTCTCTCCAAAAAGTTTCCTTAGGAGCCCTGCCAGCCGCTGGCTAAGGCTTTTGTTCATGGCCCTTTATGGCAGGGCGTGAGGATCCCCTCGGTTGGAGCCAGTGGCGTCCCGATCAGTCCTGACCAAGTTCATGCCCGCAACAATACCGGGGGGATTCCCACGTCGCGCTGGGCTCAGGCTTTTGAATTAAGAATAGAGGCCAGGTACCAGCGTTCCTCGGAATGACACCTTCGGGTGCCTTTTGGTTGCGGCTATGCCGCGCCGTGCTCTTTGCGTTCTTTGTGGTTTTCAATTTCCGTTACAGCACGCCGTACTTGGACTGCCGCACAAACTCTGCGGCCGTGCGCTCTGTCGAAGGCTGGTAACCGGGTAGAGGCTTTATTTGTGCGTGATACGCGTCGAGGAGCCAGGCCGGCTGCGGGAAGTACTCTTTTTCCAACTCGGCCGGCGGCACGATCCCGTTGTTGGCCCCGACAACGCATACAGGCGCGTCAAGGTGGTCGAACGCGATCTGCGCGATCTGCCCCGCGATGGTGTGGAGATAACTTCCGCGTTCACAGGCGTCGCTGGCCAGGATGAGCTTGGCAGTCTTCTTGACCGACTCGAACAACACCTCATGGTCAAACGGAAGCGGCGCACCAACAAACCGCTTAAGGCCACCGAGATCGGCCTGAAAGTCGGCAAGGTTCTCAACCACTTCAAGGCCGGCAAACACTTCGTGCTCGACATACAAGACGGCCATTTCGCGTTCGCCCGCAACGCCAAACGCATCCAGCACGAAGAGCGGCTCGACGGCATCTACATTATCCGCACGAGCGAGTCGAAACAAGAGCTCAGCGCCGAAGACACCGTTCGTGCGTACAAGAGCCTGGGGCAAGTCGAGCAGGCGTTCCGGTGCATCAAGCGCCTCGATATCCGCATCCGGCCCATCCACCACCGCACCGTGGACCACGTGAAAGCCCACGTCTTTCTCTGCATGCTGGCTTACTACGTCGAATGGGAGTTGCGCAGGAAACTCGCGCCCGTTCTGTTCCAAGACGAAGAACTTCACGCCGCTCGCTGGACCCGCGACCCCGTCGCCAAGCCTCAGCCCGGCGAGGCCGTACAACGGGAAAAGCGAACCAAGCAGACTCAAGACGGGTGGCCCGTCCACAGCTTACAGACCCTGATGGATGCACTCGCCACGCGCTGCAAAAACATCTGCCGAGTCGGCCAAGGGAAAAACGCCGCACGGTTTACCACATTCACGGAACCCACCGATTTCCAGCGCCACATCTTCGACCTGCTCGGACTCAAGTGTGGATAGAAACGCCTGTTCCCAGTAAACCTGCATTTGAATACAAGGTTATTTCCCATGCAGGATAAAACGTGCATTCGATCTGGCTCTGGAACTTCAGTTTAGTTGCGGTTCACCGCGCTGTGCTGTTTGCGTTTCTGTGGACGCGACGTCCTCGTCGCGTCATGTGGCACCACCCACTGAAGCGGCGAGGATGCCGCTTCCACGGCATCGCGCAAGAAGCAGATGTTACTACAGGCGCATGCGCACTGGAATCCGCACCGTGAACTGAGCCCCGCCTTCTTCGCGATTCCTGTACGACACGGTACCGCCGTGTGCCGTCACAATCCGGTGGCAGACTGCCAGGCCCAGGCCCGTGCCCGACTCTTTTCTGGTGAAAAACGGGCTGAAGATGTCGTCTTTCTCGCCGACATGGACGCCCGGGCCGTTGTCGATGATGTCAAACACGATGTCCTCGTCGTCTTCGCGCACGTCTATTTCGATTTTACCGCCTTCATCGACCGCGTCTACGGCGTTCGCAATGATGTTATTCAGCGCCTGTGCCAGCATGTTCAAGTCCGCGCGGACCTCGGGCAGAACGGGGCCGGGCCGCAGTTCAACGGTTACCTTTTTCTTCTCTGCGCGGCCCCCTGAAAGGGCGATGGCACGCTGCACTATCGCGTGAGGCCCGCACAGGATCGGTTCGAGTTCAAACGGGCGCGCAAAACCCAGAAACTGCGATATGGACCGCTCCATTCTGTGCGATTCGTCTAATATGGCCAGGACGTTTTTCCGACGCGGGTCGCTTTCATCCATTTTCCGCTGGACCAGTTCCGCCAAGCCGCTGATCACGTTCAGGGGGTTGCGCAACTCGTGCACAACGCCCGCCGTCAGCCCGCCGATCTGAGCCAGTTGCCGGTTCAGTTCCGCGGCCCGCTCGAGCGCCCGCCGCTCCGTCATGTCCACGAACAGGAACACCATCCCGTTGAAGTCCGCCGGACCCCGCAACAGCGAACCCGACAGGCCGATCTCTTTTCTTGATCCGTCCGGCTGGCGGACCACGACCTCCTGGCGCTCGAGCGGCCGGCGGGCGTTCAATGCGTTCTCCACGAACGCCCGGAACTCGGCCGGCAACGGCAGGCCCGAGACTCGCTCGCCGCGTGCCAGCGCCTCGAGCGGCACGTCGAGGTTCTCGGCCGCGGCCTCATTCGCCAACAAGAGGCGCTGGTTCGAGTCAAAAACCATGACGCCGCTCAACAGGCTGTCGATGGTGCTTTGTTCAGCCTTCCCGCCGCTGTCAACTTCTGGTAGTTTGTTCATGCTCTCCATCCGCCTATTCAGCGCGCCTTAGGAAAGGCGCGTCGCCTTAGGAAAGGCGCGCCTTTATCTGGCGCGCCAGCGCCGCGAATTCCTCGATGCTCAGCGTCTGCGGCCGCCGTCCCGGGTCGATGCCCGTCGCCTCGAACGCCTGATTCACAATCTCCTGCGGCGCGCCAAACACGCCGGTTTTGGTCAACGAGTTGCGCAGGGTTTTCCGCCGTTGTGAAAAGGCGGACCGCACCAGCCCCATCAGGAACTTGGATTCGAGATCCGGGTACAGGGGCTTATCCCGCAGCCGGATTCGGACCACCGCGCTGTCCACGTTGGGCTGTGGCACGAAACACGTCCGCGGCACCCGGTGCACGATGTCTATTTCACTGTACAGGTTGAGCGCGAGCGCAAGGATCCCGTACTCGCGCGTGTTGATCTTGGACGCCATCCGCAACGCCACCTCCTCCTGAACCATCACGACCAGCCGCTCGAAGTGGAGCGGCGATTCAAGGAAGTGAAACAGGATCGGCGTCGTGATGTAGTACGGAAGGTTTGAAACCATCTTATAGGTGTCGCCGCCCGGAATGAACTCGTCGATCAGTTTCGGCAGGCTGTGGTTGAGGATGTCGCCCCGGAACAGTTTCACGTTTTCGGTGGCGCCAAACTGGTCCTCGAGCGCCGGCATGAACGACGTATCGATTTCGACGGCCAGCACGGCCCCGGCTTTCGCGGCGAGATATCGCGTCAGCGCACCCAGCCCCGCACCAACCTCGACCACATAATCCTTTTCCGAGAGCGCCGCGGCTTCTGTCATGATTCGGTTGATGTTGTCGTCCAGCAGCAGGTTCTGACCGAGCCGCTTCTTGAAATTTATCCCGTATTTTCGGCAAAGGTCCCGAAGATTCATAAAGTCTCCCTAGCCATTATACAGGATAGAGACAGGACGGATCGGTCGGATCGGTCGGATCAGAACTATACCGCGTTATTTCTGGGGATACTTGTAGTTGCCGGTGTAGAGGTCGTAGAGCGTGCGGTAGTATTTCATGAACCGTTCCGGCTCGGGGTTGTACGCGATTTCCGCCAGGCAATAGCCGGGGTAGTTGATCGCCTTGAGGTTGTCGAACAATTGCTGCCACGGATACTGGTAGACGCCGATTTCCGTGATGTGGACGAGCGCGATCTTGTCTTTGAGCAGGTCGAAATTCGCCTGGATGCTGCCGTTCGCATCCTGCTCGCCCGAGTTCGAGTTCCAACAGACCAGCGCGTTCGGGTGGTTGGCGGCATCCATGATTTTCCGGATGTTGGGCGGGTTTGACGATTCCTTGCCGTGTACCTCGAGCCGCACCTGGACGCCGATGCCTTCTGCGAACGTCGCCACCTGCCGCAGCGCGAGTCCGATCTGCTCGCAGGTTTTGTCGACGCCGATGTCGCTCCGGATTCCGTTGGGCCGCACCTTGATGCCGGGAGAACCGAGGTCGGCCGCGAGTTGCGCCCACGCAATGCTTTCCTCGATGTTTTTCTTCACTTCCGCGGGGTTTTTCGAGTGGAACTCGCACGCGGTGCCGAGCCCGGCAATTTCGATGCCGGAATCCGCGAACAGTTTCTTCACTTCATTGCGCTGGTTCTTATCGAGGTCGAGTTCGACCTTGTGGGCGTGCGTCGTACGCAACTCGACGCCCTCGAGGCCGGTCTCTTTGCAGAACTTGATCAGCGCCGGGCAATCCATGTCCTTGCCCATGTTGTATGTCACCATCCCGAGTTTCATCACGAGTCTACCTCCCTTGGCCGCGAAAAGCGGGGACAGGCACGCTTTTCCCAAACTGCCGCAAAAAGCGAGCCAGTCCCCGTTTTTTGCTCAGCACTTGCCAACGATTTGTTTAAGCCGTTTTTCGCACTGAATCATCGAGCGCACCGTATGGTAGTTGATTTTCCAGGCGTGCGCCATGTGCTCCCAGAGGCGCTTGTTGTTTTCGTCAAACAACGGCCACCACTCGCCGACTTCGTGGTTGATCATGTGGTCCATCACAAACCGGTGTACCTTTTCGTAGGCATCCAGGTACTGCGTCTCGCCGAACAGGATGTAGGCGTCGAGCAGGCCCACCAGGACCTCTGCCTGCTGCCAGAACTCCTTGTTTTTCTCGCGGGCCGGCCCGTCGTGGGGTCCTTCGCAATACACGCCGCCGCGCTCCCAATCGACGCCGTACCGGGCGCAGTGGTCGAAGATCTTTTTCATTCCGGGCTTGTACTTCTCGATGTCGAGCCCGAGGATGTTTATGGTGTGCTTGAGCAGCCAGGCAAACTCGACATTATGGCCGAAACTGGTGTTGTTCATGGGCCGGCCTTCCTGGTCGTCGACGTCGCGGTCCGCGCCCCACACGTCCTTGAACAAAATCGCCCGCAGCGGCTGCCAGTCGAGGGCAAACTGGGCGATGCCGGTGCCGAACTCGGGGTGGATGATTCGCTTGAATATCAGGTCGATGATTTCCTGCGTGCGTTCCTTGTACCGGGGGTTTTTCGTGGCCTCGTAGAGGTTCGTCATGGCTTCCATGAGGTGCATATGGATGTCGAACGACTTCCGGTCGCCGCCGTACACGCCGGGCCGTTTCTTGCCCCAGTCCCGGTCGAGAAACTCGTAATACCCGCCGTAGCAGTTGTCGGCGACCTGGGTCTGGAGGGCCGTATAGGTTTTCATGGCGTATTCGAGCCCGCGCGGGTCGCCGGACGCCATCCCGTACTCGGACATGGCGTAGATGCCGAACGACGTGCCGTAGCTCAGCTTGCTGGGATTGACGACCTTGCCGTCCTGCTCGCAGGTCCAGAACCAGCCGCCGTGCTCCTTATCCCACAAGTGGTCGATGGCGAAATCGACTCCCTGCCGGGCGATGTCGAGGAATTCCTGGCCGCCGTACCCGGCCCGGAACGCGCTCGAATAGGTGAAAATCATGCGCAACTGGCAGATGAGCGTCTTGAGGGTTTCGCCGGTCGGGTTGCCGTTCTTGTCCAGGTACGTGAGGAAGCCGCCGTACTTCTGATCCACCCCGTGGGTGGTCCAGAACGGTAGTAATTCCTTGTGCAGATGGTCTTGGACTTCCTGCAGAAAGACTTTGCTCCGCTGTGACATGTGAAATCTCCCATGATGATGTTGGCCAAGAGTCTAGTGATCCCCGCAAAAAAAGGCAAGAGGACCAATAGGACGGATCAGACAGATCGGTCGGATCCGGCGGATCGAACCTGCAAAGGTTTAGGGGGTCTTGGCCTATGGGCTTGTGGGGCGGACCCGCGCGCCCTCCTCCAGGTCGGACCGATGCTCGGTGATGACGATGTCGCCTTGGTTGAGTCCGTCGAGGATTTCGGCCCAGTCGTCGCTTCTGAGGCCGACGGTGACCGGGGTGAGAAGAGCGCGGCGGTTTTCGACTTTGAATACGAACCAGTTATCGGCGCGGCGGAACACGGCTCGGTCGGGTATAGCGAGTGTGTTTTGGCTGACGGCGGTAATGATTCGTGCGTCGAGGCTGGTTCCAGGTCGGAGTTGGAGTTGTGAGTTGTCGAACTGGGCGATGACGCGTACGCGCTGCTGCTCGATGCCGAGGGCCGAGATTATACTGAACCCGGCGGGATAGATTTGGGCGACCTGGCCGGTGACGACCTGGCCACCGACGGCGCGGCCGCTGATTTCAACCGGATTGCCCACGGCCACTCGGGGGACCTCCTCGGACAACACGTCAATCTGGAGTTCGACGCCTTGGAGATTGCCGAGCACCAGCAAGGGGGCGCCGGCCGGCAGGAACACGCCGCCCTCGACGTGTCTTTCGAGAACGGTTCCGGTAAGTGGCGCACGGATTTCGGCTTTTGCGAGGTTATTTTGCAGCGATGCGAGGTTTGCGTGGAGGCTTTCGATCTCGGCGCGGTATACGTCGCGCTGGTATTCGTTGTCGTCGATGGACGCCTCGAGACTTGCGGCCTGGAGTTCGGCGGCACGCTGGTCTTTTCGAGCGGCATCGACGGACGCCTGTTGCCTTTGAATCTCCTGGGTGAGATTTTGGAGGCGCAATTGCGCATCTTCCAAGGTCCGCTTGCTGACGATGCTTTGTTCCAACAGGCTCTTCTGCCGCTCGAGCTCGCGCTGCGCGTCGGCGAAATTGGTTCGTGCGGTTTCGAGGTTTTGCTGAGCTATTTTGACGGCGTCGGCGGCCTGTGCGGCCCTGACGTGGGCCGCTTCGATATCTTCGGGCTTTGGCCGGACCGCGTCGATGCCCTCGGTTTGGGCTCGCGCCTGTTCGATCCGGGCTTCGAGACTTCGTATCTCCTGTTGGATATCGAACACTTCGATGGTGGCCAGGACTTGTTCTTCTTCGACGTGGTCTCCGGGCTCGACCGGGATGCGGCTGACGGTGCCGGAGAGGGGCATGTCGACGGTAAACGTACGGGGCAGGCGTGTCTCGGCGTCTTCCAGGATGAACTCGCGGACGTCCCGGCGCTGGACCGGCGCGGTTTCAACGGTGAGCGGCGGGTTGTGCAACGCCAGCCACAGCGCCGCCGCAACCACCACGGCCAGAACCGCCACTATCAGGTAGCGTTTCATTCGCGCTCCTTGAGTACCTCGACCATGTTCAGCCTGATGACCTTTCGGCGGGCCGTCAGGTTGGCCATCACTACGAATAATACAGTAAAAAGAACCGTGTATACATAGGTGCGGGGCCCAATTTCAAACGGAAGCCGGTAGAGGTCGGTTTCATAGGCGGTGATGATGGCGCGGCTCCCGCCGATGCCGAGGGGAATGCCCAGCACAAGTCCCACCGCCGACAGCATCAGGTTTTCGACGTAGAGAATACGGCCCACCTCGGCCGCCGAGAACCCCAGTACGCGCATCGAAGCCAGTTCGCGCTGGCGTTCGGCCAGTGAAACCATGGTTGAGTTGTAGATGATGGCAAACGCGATGATGCCGGCAAAAAGGACCGTCATTATGTTGGAAATCCGCATCGACGTCGCCAAGGTCCGTCGGATATTTTCGTAGGCGTCTTCCTTGACCTCGACACCGGCCACGACCGCGAGCTCGCGGAGGACCTCGTTGACACGGCGGGAGGCGCCGGGGTCGGTTTTGAGGAGCACGGCGTTCATGGCAAACGGCTCATCGAGCAGGCGGCTGAGCGTGTTGAGGTGCATGTACGCGCCTACACCGAAGTATTCTCGCACCACCTGCGCCACGGGCACGACCCGTTCGCGCATGATGCGTCCCAGCAACGGCCGCAACGTGATTGAATCTCCCGCCCGGACGTGGAGTTGATCGGCCAAATGGTCGCCCAGGATCACGCCGTGGTCCGGGATCTGAATCGGCTGGCCCGCCGTGTCTTCCAGCGCCAGCAGGCGGCCCTCCGGCAACAAGCCGGTGATACCGACGTCGCGGGACCGCCAGCCGTTCAGCACCTTGAACGGGTACTGGAGGAGCGGTTCGGCGCGGCGGACGTGGGGCATCCGGCTGAACTCGTGCCAGGCGTTTTTCCCCATTTCGCGCTGGAGGGCAACCCGCACGTCTTCGCGCCGGACGCGGTTGAACTCGAAGTCCATCATGAAGTCCATCGAGTCCATGAAGAACCAACCGATGAACAACATCGCGGCGGCGATGGCCACGCCGAGGATCGTCAGCGCCGCCCGCCATTTGTACCGGCCCACGTTGCGGGCAATCATTTTGCCGGTGAACGGCAGCCGGCGCCAGATGGAACTGATCCGTTCGAGCATCGTGTGATGGGCCGTTTTCGGCGCCTCGGGCCGCATGGCTTCGGCGGGCCGGATCCGTACGGCGTGGCGGACCGCCGTGAAGGCGCCCAACGCGGCAAAAAACACCGACAGCCCCATTGACTGCACGATCACGTCCGGGTACACGCGCGAGCGAAGGATTGGGAAATTAAAGAACTCGATGTACATGCGCACCATCAGGCCGGCAAGCAACTGCCCGACGATAAAACCCAGGATACATCCCGCCACGCCTAACACGAGCGCGAATCTCAGGTAATGGCCTGAAACGGCCCAGTCGCCGTACCCGTAGGCTTTGAGCAGGCCGATCTGCGTGCGTTCCTGCCGAACCATCCTGTTCAGAAGCACGAGCAGCACTACCGCTGCCACGCCAAGAAAAATGGCGGGCATGATGCGGGCGGAGACTGCCAGCCCGGCAATTTCGTCCGAAAGAAACCGGTTGGATATCTGGTCCTCGCGGGAGATGGTGAGGAACACGCCGTACCGGTCGAGCATGGTCTCGGCTTGATCGAGGATGGGCTCGACCCGGGAGAGGTCGTCCACGGTTCCCACAATGTCGTTGCAGGCGCCCTGCATGTCGAACGCGAGTTCGGCGAACGATTGGGGCAGCCAGAGGATGCCAAACCGTTCGGGGCTGGGCACCAGTTCGGCGGGGTTCCGGATGAGGTAGACGTACTCGGGCGACAGCGCGGTCCCGACAACGCGCAGCGGCTGCCGCCGGTTATTGATGTTGGCATAAATGGTGTCGCCCGGTTCGAGCCTATTGGCTTTAGCAAAACCGTCGCTGAGGATCACATCGTTGGCGGTGCCGATGTCGAAATAGCGGCCTGAGAGGAGGACGATGTCGTTGAGCACGGGTTGGCGGCGGTCCGGCATTGAAATGATGCGGCCGGTTTTGGGCACGCCGTTGCCGGGGACATCCACGTCCACGTCCTCAACAATGCGGCCGCGAACATCGCGCACGCCGGGTATCTGTTGGAGCCGGTAGATGTCGGTTACGGGAGCGCGTTCAAGCGAAATGAAGAAGTCGGCGAGCCGTTGTTCTTCGTAGTAGGCGTCGCGCGTCAACAGGAGGTTGCGGTAGGCGGACGCCATGGTGATGTAGCTGGCGATGCCGACCAGAATGACGGCGGTGACGGCGGCGGCCTGGCCGCGGGCCCGGTAGATGTCGCGCACAAGTTTGCGGTTGAGTACGCGCATTCACCACTCCAGTTGGTCGACGGGTATTCGGCGGGGGTTGCTCAGGATGTCGCGGACTCGGCCGTCGGCGATTCGGATCACGCGCTCGGCCATCCCGCCGATGGTGGCGTTGTGGGTGATGATGACGACGGTCGTACCGAGCGTTTCATAGACGCTGTTCAGGACGGACAACACGACCTTGCCGGTTTCGAGATCGAGCGCGCCGGTTGGCTCGTCGCACAGCAGGATATCCGGCCGCTTGGCGACGGCGCGTGCGATGGCCACGCGCTGCTGTTCGCCGCCGGACAGTTGCGACGGGAAATGGCCCTGCCGGGGGATGAGATCGACCAGCCGCAGGGCTTCGAGGGGGTCGAGCGGGCTGGGGGATATTTCGGTGGCCATCTCGACGTTCTCTCGGGCGGTGAGGTTTGGCATGAGGTTGTAGAACTGGAACACGAACCCGATATGCAGCCGGCGATATTGTGTGAGTTGAGCGTCGGTGTAGGCCGAGAGGTCCTGGTCGCGGAACAGGACGCGGCCGCTCGTGGGGGTGTCAATCCCGCCGATGATGTTGAGCAGCGTGCTCTTGCCCGACCCGCTGGGTCCGAGAATGACGGCAAACTCGCCGGCGTAGATGTCGAGTGTGGCGTCGCGGAGGGCGGTCACCACCACTTCCCCCATGGGGTACTGTTTTCGCACATCTTGAATGCGGAATACGACTTGGCGCGGCCCCGGCTGGGTTTTTAAGGATACCATTACCATGCTCCTCGATTCTGCTAACACAGAAACGGCGGCTTTTGTTCAGCGGCGGCTTGTTTGAATTTGTGGTATGTTTGAATGATACTGGACCCTCGTATCCGGGTTAAGGGACGACCTGTGCAAGCATCGCTGAAAAAAGACGGAACCGCAAGTTTCTACCGGCTGCTGGCTGCTGGCATCGCGGTTGTGTTTGCGGCGTTTCATGCGTGTGCCGAGGACGGTGCGCCTACAGTGGCGCAAATCCAGGCGCAACTGCAGGCGGTGCAGTCTACAGGGGCATACGATGCGGCGCTTCGCGAGGAGCTGACGTCAATCTACAATGGTGCGCTCGACCAGTTGCGGGCGGCCGAAGAGTGGTCGGCAACGGCGTCGAAATACGAGCAGGCGCTCGAGACGGCGCCGGGGGAAGTGGCGCGGCTGCAGGAGGCGTTGCAGCAACCGCCCGAGGAACTGAAGCCGGATGCCCCAACGGGAGCGGGTGCGGCCGTGTTTGAAGGGCTGCTGGCGCGGGCGGAAAGCGAGTTGGCGTCGGTGCGGGCACAGCGCGCGGCACTGGAAAAGGAACTGTTTGAACGGACGGATCGTCGACGTCAGTTGCCCGAATTGCTGGCGAAAGCCCGCAGGGGCCTGCAAGCAGAATCGGCGCAGGGTGTTGTCTCCGAACCCGATCCGTTGACTGGGGCCCGGCAGACATTGTCTTCCGCAAAGCGCGCAGCCATCGAAAAAGAGATTGCCGCCTACGAAAAAGAGATGGAGAGTTATGAAATCCGGGGCCAGTTGCTGACGCTTCAGCTTTACAAATCCGTGCGCGAAAGCTCGGCGCAGGATCTGCTTGTGCAGGCGTGGCGCGAAGCGCTCAGAGCGCGCCGGCAGCAGGAGGCGTTCGATGCGGTGAAAAAGGCGCGGGAGGCGCTTGGCGGCGCGGAAGCGGCGAGCCCGCGGGTGCGGCAGATAGCGGAGCGGCTGGCCACGGAAGACGTTGCGCTTGTCACGCAGCGGACGGCGCCCGGCGGGCTTGTCGACCGAATGGGGAAAACGGCCGCAAGCGTTCAAGAGATGAAAGAGCGGCAGGTGGGACTTGAAGGCAATTTTAAACGGCTTTCCCAGAAAGTAGATGCGGTCGGGCTGAACAACAGCATCGGGCTTCTGTTGAGGCGTTACCGCGAGGACCTGCCGGACATTTCGCAGCACCGGGGCAACCTGCGGGCGCGGCAGGAAGAGATCGCGGCGGTGCAGGTGGAGCAGATCGACCTGCAGGAAAAACGGTTGGAGGTGGAGGATACAGAATCGCTGGTGCGGTCGTATTTGTCTTCGGAGCAGCAAACGGCCACGCCGGAGCAGCTTGCCAGTGTCGAGCAGGGGCTCCGCAGCCTGTTGCAGATTCAGCGGGATACGCTCGATGCGCTGTTGCGCGATTACGACACGTATTTCGAGCGCCTCGTCGATCTGGACAATGCGGAGCGGGCGCTGGTGGAGACGGCGGAAAAGTTTTCGGAGTACATCGATGGGCGAGTCCTGTGGGTCCGGAGCGGTGTGGCGCTTAGCGGCAGCCATTTTGTTCTGGCCCTGAAATCGCTGCGAGAGGTGGTGGCGTGGGAGCAGTGGCGGCAGGTGCCCGCGGGGCTGTGGCGTGAAACGGCGGCGAACCCGCATCTTGCGGGGCTGCTGCTGGCCGTGATTGCCGCAGCGGCATGGTTGCGCCGGCGCGGGACCGCCGAAATGGCTGCGGGCAGCGAAAAAGCGAGGTCGAGCGCGTGCACGTCGTTCAAATTGACGCGGGACGCCGTCGCCGCCACATTCCTGCTTTCCCTGCCGGCAATTGCCATTGTTGGCTGGGTGGGCCACCGGCTTGCGGGCGGCGCGGCTTCCGAACCTTTTGCGCGGGCCGTGGGCGAAGGGCTGAGGAACCTGGCGCTGGTTCTTTTCCCGCTCGAGTTTGCCCGCCAGTCAATGCGTGGCGACGGTCTTTTCTGCGCCCATTTTGGCTGGCCCCGCCCGCAAGTGGACCGGATCCGGCGAAACCTGGTTTGGCTGATGCCGGTAGTTGGCGCGACGGTTTTCGTGCTGGCGTTACTTGACGCACAGGGCGAGGAGTACGGGCGGGAATCGCTGGGCCGGCTGGTGTTTATGGCGATGCTGGTGGCTGTAGCCGTAATTGCGCACCGGCTGTTTCATCCGCGGCGTGGCGCGGTGCGGCAGTTGTACGACCTGCTTTTCCAGTCGGGCAGCCGGTTCCGTTATGCGTGGTACGTAGTGCTCGTGGCGATGCCGGTTGTATTTGCGGCACTGGTATTCAGCGGCTACTTCTACACGGTATACCGGCTGACGGCTCGCCTGTATGAAACAGCGGTCCTGTTTTTTGCGCTGGTCGTTGCGCGCGGCATTATTCTGAGATGGCTCCTGCTGGCCAAGCGCCGTCTCGCCATGGATCAAATGCGGAAAAAACGGCAAGCGCTAAAATCGGATGAGGAAACTTCGGCGCGAGACGAGGCCGCCGCCATTAACAATGAAGTGGACCTGGCGCGGGTCGATGTGCAGACTCACCGGATCGTCCGCAGCGTGATCGCACTGGCGTTTCTCATCGTGACGTGGTTCATCTGGACGGACGAGTTGCCGGCGCTGGGAATCCTCAACCAAGTGGCGGTCTGGCCTTCAATGAACGTGACGCTGGGGAACGTGCTGACGGGCATCGTGATTGTGGTGCTGACGGTTGTCGCCACGGCCAACTTGCCGGGCCTGCTCGAGCTGACGGTGCTCCAGCGGATGCACTATCTGAAAGGCGAACGTTACGCCATCACCACGATTGTGCGGTACGCGATCGCGATTGTCGGGTTCAGCGCGGCGTTTCACAACTTCGGCATCGGCTGGTCGCGCATCCAATGGCTGGTGGCGGCGCTGGGCGTCGGGTTGGGATTCGGTCTGCAGGAGATTTTTGCCAATTTCATCTCGGGCCTCATTATTTTGTTTGAGCGGCCGATCCGCATCGGCGACATCGTGACAATCGGCGGAATCAGCGGAACGGTCGCCCGAATTCGCACCCGCGCAACCACGATCGTCGATTTCGAGCGCAAAGAACTGGTCGTACCGAACAAGGATTTCATCACCAACCAAGTGATCAACTGGACCCTGACGGACTCCGTGCTTCGCGTCACGATCAAGGTGGGGATCGCATACGGTTCGGACACACAACTGGCCGAGCGACTGTTGTACGAAGTGGCCGGAGAAAGCCCCGACGTCCTGAAAGACCCCGCGCCGCTGGTCTTGTTCAACGCGTTTGGCGAGAGCTCGCTGAATTTCGAGTTACGGGCGTTCTGCGGCAACGTCGACTGCATGCTGTCGCTGTACCACGCGCTCAACATGGCCGTCGATCGGAAGTTTAGAGAAGCCGACATCGAAATCGCGTTTCCCCAGCGCGACATCCACATCAGGGGCTCCAAAGACGCCCTCCCCGCCATTCAGCCCGAGAAGAAAACATCGAACTAGAAGCTACGCCGTTTAAAGTGCGAAGTGCGAAGTTGTGTTGGTCCCACGGCCAAGATTCAGAAAGATATCCTTTGGGGCGCCACTGGTTCTGAGCGGGGGGATCCTCACGCCCGCCCAAGGGTTGTCCATCAACAACGTCCTGGCCACTGGCTGGGCGGGCTCCTAAGGAAACTTTTTGGAGAGACCTCTTGGGACGCCACTGGTTCCGAGCGAGGGGATCCTCACGCCCTGCCATAAAAGGCCACGAACAAAAGCCTTAGCCAGCGGCTGGCAGGGCTCAGGATGACAGGCTTTGGGGCGGGCTTTGGATGACATGTTTTGATCTTGGTTTTCTTTCACAAAAAAGCCCTGCCGCAGGGCTTCCTCGCTCAGGATGACAGGCTTTGATCTTGGTTTTCTGCCACAAAAAAGCCCTGGCGCCAGGGCTTGGTCGCTTAGGATGACAGGCTTTGGGATCTGCCGCTGGTTACAGATGGGTGTTTGTGTTGGGATGGACTATAATGGCTAGCGATGAGCCATTTGCCGCAAAAGACAACCCTGCTTTGGGCTTTGCCGGCCGCGCTGACCGTGTGCTGGAGCGCGTGGTCGCAGCAGGCGCTCGTTGCGACAACGGCCGAGTCGGTGGCGCGGCAGCCGGCCGGTGTTTTCCTGCAGGCGGTTGATTTCGCCACCGGCACGGCCATGCCGGGCATCGACATCATGCCCGGCCCGGCGGCCACGAGCCTGCTGTTGCTTACTCAGGATGGGCGTGTAGCGTCACTCTGCACGGGTTTCAACGGCCCCGAAGGCGGCTACTATGCGTCTTTTTGCGCGGGCGCGTTTTCCGGCATGTCGACGCTGGCGTTTGCCGGCGGCTGGCAGCCGGTCGGCGCCTGCATGGCTACCGGAAAACCGGGCGAGGTGCTGGCCGTTGCCGGGTACTTGCCGGGGGAGAAGGGGCCGTATCGAGGCGCGCTGTATTCATTTGCGATTCCGGTCGAGGAGCAGGCCGCCCCCTATGCCGTGGCGGCGGACGCGGCGCGGGTGCAAATGACGGTGCCGGGTAAACCGGCAGGGATGATCGCCGTGCCGCCGGGCGACCGGATCGCCGTGCTGTACCTCGGGCAGGACAATTGCGCGGTGGGCATCGTTGTGGTGGATGTGCCGCGGGCGGAGACGGTGACTCAACTAGATAATCTTGCCGACGAGGCGCAGCAGATGAGCACGGCGCCAGGGGGGCTGGCGATTAGCAGAGACAGCCGGACGCTGTTTGTGCTGGTCACGGGGTATGCCATCGGCCAGCGGTCGGGCGAGGCGATGTCATGGCTGTACGCACTCGACGCGGACACGCTGGCGCGCAGGGGCAAGCCCCTCGAGTTGCCGGGCGTCGCTGAACCCGGAGAGCAGCCAATCAAGGCGGCCGGCGCCGATGCGTGCTGGGTTGGCACGCGGCCGCGGGGGAGCGATTTTGCCTACGCTACGCTGGTGCGGTTGACGGAAACAGGGTTGGCGGCGGAGGTCCAACTACCTTTCAGCGGGGTTTCGGAGTCGTTCTTGACGGCGGTGCAACCGGACGGCGCGGGCGCGGCGATTGCGCTCGATGATTGCGTGCAGATACGGGACGAGCGCGGGGCGGTGGTGGCGGACTGGTCGTTCAAGAGCCCGGTGCGGCTGCTGCGTTGGACGGGCGAGGGGCTGCTGGCGGGCGAGGCGGGGCGGATTCATTTGTTGCACACTTCTGCGCCCGATGCCGTGACGACGATCCAGTTCCAGACGGGCCACGTCATGGACGCGGCGTTCGTGCCGGATGGGGCGTGGGCGAATTCAGCCGCCGCGAAGACGGGCCGGCTCGTATTGCCGCAATCGGTTGCATTCCGGGGCGAGGCCGTGGGGCAGGAGGTGAAAGCGCTGCCGATTCAGCCGCCACCGACCGCCGGCAGGTGGTTGATCGAGTACGACCGGAACTTGGCGCCTTGGCTGGTTATACATCCGACCAGCGGAATGGGGCCGGGCGTCGTGTATATGGGCGTAGACCCCGTGTGGTACAGGCCTGGGGCGATCGAGCAGGGCCTGCTGCATGTGCAATTGGCCCCGTCACCGCGGGACCTGCCGGAGGAAGGAACCGAGATCACAGTGGAAGTGCGCCTGCTGCCGGAAGAGTCGATGGAGGTCCAGCGGGTCTTGTGGGTCTGGGGTGACGGCGACGCGGGGTCGTTTCGCGACGAGAGCGACCCGAGGGGGTTGCGCGCGCTGGCCGAGATCTTGGCGGGGCCTCCGCATTACGTCTCCCACAAGGAAATCGCCGGAAACGTGCAGGAACCGCTGGACGCGTACGCGGTGGTCGTGTTGAGCGCGGAAGCGGCGGCGCGGGGTCTGATTGCGCGCCGCGCCGTTCTCGACTATATCCAGAGCGGCGGTGCGGTCCTGTTTCTGGGCGGACATCTGGCGGATGGGGCCGAACGGGAGTTGTCGCAGTGGCTGGCGCCGGCCGGTATCCAAATCAATGCGGAAGTCCTTGTGGAAGGCACGTTCCTCGTCGCCGGAGGCCATTGGCTGACGCGCCACTGGCCGCAAGTCAAGATCGCCAACGGCTGCGGCATCTACACCGACGACCCCGGTGCGGTCCGAGTGCCCGGAAACCAATCTGATCCCGGCAACTCGTGCGTGTTCATGACGCGCACCTACGGCAGAGGCCGGGTCGCCGCGCTCGCTTCCCAATCGGTCCTCGAGACGGCGGTGATTGCCACCCGGGAAGGACGCCTGTTTGCCAGCGACCTGTTCCGCTGGCTGGCCGGCGCCGACAAATACCTCGAAAACCAGGACATGGACAGCGACGGGTTGCCAGACGACCTCGAGGACGCCAACGGAAACGGTATCACCGAGGCCAATGAAACCAATTTCCTCGAAAGGGACTCCGACTGGGACGGCCTTCCTGACGGTGTTGAGGACACCAACCTCAACGGCCTGCTGGACGATGGAGAAACCGATCCGCTCAATTCCGATTCGGACGGCGATGGCGTCCAGGACGGCGCGGACGAATCCCCCGCCCCGCCTGCCGGCGCCCCGGCGTTGCATGCCGTCAATCCAGCGCAAGGCCCCGCCGAAGGCGGCACAACCGTCATCATCTCGGGCCGGAATCTGCCCGCCGACACCGCGGTATGGTTTGCCGATCGGTCGTCGCCGAGCGTCCGAGTGGTCGACACCACGGAACTGATCGCGGAGACGCCGGCGTTCAGCGATCCGCGCGGCGGCCAGGCGCCGGTGCGAATCCAAACCCGATCGGGGGACCTGCAGGGTGCGCTTCCCCGCGGTTTCTTGTACACGCCGCGCAGCACGGTCCGGCTTGCGCTCGAATCGGTCGACCAGACGCACGTTGAGGACTCGACCTATGAGGGGAGATTTGTTGTGCGGCTGGAAAAACCGGCGGAGGCGGTCTTGGAAAACGTGACGCTGGTGTTGGCGCCGGATCCGCCCAACAGTGTGCAATGGCCAAGCGAGTTGGCGGCGGGACCACAACGCGGCCGGCCGGTCATCCGGCTGCTGCAATCGGGCGAACTGCTCATGGCCGTGCTGAACGCCGAATCTCTCGCCGGCGCCGCCCAACTCGCAACCATACCCTGGCGAGCGGAGAACGTCGCGGACAAGTTGCCGGCCATCCGCATCAAACACGCGCTGGTCTACGCCAGAAATGGCCAGACTTTGCAGGCCCGCACCGCCGATCTGGCGCTGCAGCGGAAATAATGGGACAAATGGGCCGATTGAAAAAAACAACTTACACGGCCATCCAGAGTTCAACCCGGGGCGTCTTGGAAACTGCGGCGCCGGCGGGTAGGGTCTCGGGCGACTGGAGGAGGCGGGCGACGATGGCTTGTTTTTCGGGGCCGGAGACGAGAAAAACGGCGCGCTCGATTCGTTCCAGTACGTGTGAGGTGACGGTGACGCGGTCGTAGCCGTTGAATCGCTGAACGGCTCGGGCGTACCTTAATTCGCCTTTGCGGGCGGGGGCTTGGACATCTTCCATGGTGAACATGGATGCGGTGTGGCCGTCGGCGCCGAGGCCGAGCAGGCCGAGGCCGATTCGACCGCCGCGCTTGAAAAACGCGGCGAGATCGCGGTCGTACCGTTCGGCGGCGGCCTCGAGCTTTAATTCGGTGTGGACGCGCAACACGCGGGGCTTGGGGATCTTGAGGGCCGTAATCATGCCGGACGCGTTGCCGAAGTTGCTTTCGCGGGAGTCGGGGGGCGTCATTCTTTCGTCGCTGAACAGGATATGCAGCGATTCGGAGGCGCGGATGCCGGCGCGCTGGACGGTCCTGTATGCGGCGATGGGCGTTTTGCCGCCGGAAAGCATGACGCCGACCGGTTTGTTGTTCTCGTCCTGGAGGTGGCGCATGAGCAGGGCCGCCGCGGCGACCGACAGGGCGTCGAAGCTGGTGAATCGGGTGACTTTCATTGTTCCTCCATTGGGGCGTGCGGCGAACCTGCGCCACGTGTTCCGAAAGGATAGACGGCGGGCGCAACTTTTCGCGCCTCGAGGTCGTGCAGGAGCGGCGTGAAGATGTCCCATGCGGCGGCGAGCTCTTCGCGGGTGATGAATAGGCTGCGGTCGCCTTGCATGATGTCGAGCAGTAGGCACTCATACGCCTCGGGTATCGGGGTCTCGAACGCGGACTTGTAGGCCAGGTTGAGCCAGGTCTGGACAAGTTTCATTTCGAGGCCCGGCGCCTTGTTGACGATCCCGAGGCGGATCAGTTCATCCGGCTGGACCCGGATCACGAGTTCGTTGGGCGGCAATGGGCCTGCGACTTCCTCGACAGCCCCGCAGCACTGGGTGTGGCGGAACCGGATGCGGATTTCCGTCACGCGCTCGTCGAGTCCTTTGCCGGCGTCGATGAAGAACGGGACGCCTTTCCATCGGTCGTTGTGGATGTGCAAAGTGCCGGCGGCGAATGTGGGGGTGATCGAGTCTTTGGGAATGCCCGGCTCGCCGAGATAGCCGTCGTATTGGCCGACGGTCCAGGCGGCGGGATCCGCGGGCGCCACGGTTTTGAGGACGTCGGTTTTTGCGGCGCTTACCTCTTGAGATCGGAACGATGCGGGCGGTTCCATGGCGACGAGTGCGAGGATCTGCGCAAGATGGTTCTGGATTACGTCGCGAATGACGCCGTATTCGTTGAAATAGCCGCCGCGATCGCCGACGCCGAGGTCTTCCTTCCACGAGATTCGGACGCTCTGGATGAATGTCGAGTTCCAGATGGGTTCGAACACCAGGTTGGCGAACCGCAGCACCAACAGGTTCTGGATGACTTCTTTGCCGAGGTAATGGTCGATACGGTAAGTCTGATCTTCGGAGAAGACCTGTTCGACGTTCGCGACCAGCTCATCGGAGGACGCGCGGTCGCGGCCAAACGGTTTTTCGATGACGACGCGCGACCAGGGAGTCTGCTCGCCGCAGGTCAGCAGCCCGGCGTTTCCCATGGCGCGGGCAACTTCGAGAAACAGGAACGGCGGGACCGACATGTAAAAGATCCGGTCGGACTGCGGGGCGCACTCGACCCGGCGCATGCACTGGAAAAGTTCAAGATAGCTGTCGACCGACGCATATTGGCCGGAGACGTAGTGGCATCTTCCAAGGAATTGGCGCATTTTGTCCGCGCATTGTTCGCCGGGAACGTAGCGGCATGTGAGGTGAGGCTCGATCTTTCGTTGGAACTCGTCGTCGGTCCAGGCGCTGCGCGCAAAACCGATGATACAGAACGGCTCGGGCAGGTAGCCCTGGCAAAACAGGGCAAACAGGGCGGGGATGACCTTTTTGCGGGCGAGATCGCCCGACGCCCCGACGATGACAATGCTCAAACCCTTGCCGGATGTCTCAGGCATTGGCTGGACGCTCCGGCGCAGCCGGGTGGCGGTTTGAACAGGTGCAGAATACGTGCTGGGCGAACTGAGCCCGCCTATTCATAGGCGCGCAATGAGAGTCTGGACGCATCGAGGTTCCGAGTGTTATGTGGGACAAGCGGTCCGCTGAACCGTTTGGTTCAGGACATTACGAAGAACCGTTCTTTACCAACCCCGCACAACGGGCACACCCAATCGTCGGGCACGTCCGACCAGGCTGTGCCGGGTTTGACGTTGCCGCCGGGGTCGCCAAGCGCGGGGTCGTAGACCCACGCGCAGATCGCGCAAAAATACTTACGTCTCATCAGCCAATCCTCACAACCAAAAATCCTACCAACGCCAATATACCAGCAGTGCCGCCGCTGGTTCTACAAAACCAGACACAGAACCCAATTAATCTTGCCGCGCTGAAGATGCGCGCTATAATGCGTGCGGAGAACAAGGAGGTCGGCATGCGGAACAGGGTTCTTGCGGTGATCGTGGCGGCGGTGCTGTTTGCGTTGTGCCCGGCAGGGGGGCAGGAACGGGACCTTTCGTCGGAGCGCATGCCGATAGTGGGAGGGCCGCTGCGGACGGACGGCGGCGCGTTCAGTTTCGCCATCCTCGGCGACAAGACCAGCGGCGGCGAAGGCAAGTGGCCCATTTACGACCGAGCCGTGGACAGCATCAACCTGCTTGCGCCGGATTTTGTCATCACGACGGGCGACCATATTCCAGGCCATATGGAAGAGCGGGCGCAATGGAACACGGAATGGGCGGAATATCTGGAACATGGGCGTCGGCTTCGGGCGCCACTGATCCTGATCCCGGGCAACCACGATATTGCCAACACAGAGTGTCACAAGTTTTGGACAGACGATTTGGGCGCGACGTATTTCCAGTTTACGTACCGCGACTGCTTGTTCCTGGTGCTGAACACCGAAGAGGAGCGGTTCGACGGGCGCGGGCCGGTGTGGGAAAAGATGGTGGTGTTTGCGGAGGATACGCTGCGCACGCAGGCGGGGGTGCGGCATACGTTCGTGTTTTTTCATAAGCCGATGTGGGCGGACCCGCGCTTTGTGAAGGACTGGGCGCGGCTGGAAACAGCGCTGGGTGGGCGCCCGTACACGGCCATCGCGGGACATGAGCATTACCTGTGCGCCGAGAAGCGCGGCAATAACCTGCTGGTGATACAAAATGCGACGGGCGGCGGGATCGACCTGAGTGACGTGAAAGAGATCGGCTGCTTCCAGGCATTTGCGCACGTGAGGGTCGGGGAAAGCGGCGTTTCCTATGCCGTCATCGAGCCGGCAGGCGGAATCTGGACGCCGGAAACAGCCCCCGCGTGGTTCCGGCGCGCGATTAACCACCAAACCGTCACGCTTGACGCCGACATGCCCGAAGGTCTCGGCTCGCCGGAGGTTTGTGTAAAAGGGAAAATGGCCCTGACCAATTCGGTCGACCAGCCGATCACGGTGCGCGTGGAGATCGACGCGATCGAGGCCAGCGGCTGGATGTGCGAGTCGCCCGCGGTGGTTGAGGCGGCGTTGGCGCCGGGCCAGTCGCGGACGGTTCCGCTCCAGTTCCGCGTTCCCGCCGGGCGGTTGGCCACGCCGCCGCACATCCGCCACTCCGTGCTTTACAAAGGGAACTGGCTCGAGGCGGAACCGGCGCGGATGGCGCGGGTGGATGTAGCGCCGCTTTATCCACAACGTGCGTGGCGCGACGTACCGCGCTGGCAGGTGGCGGGGCCGTTTCCAGTCGGGCCGATAGATACCTCGAAGCTGCCCGGCGACCCCGCGGGCGCGAATCGAAACTTTTTAAAGCGATTCGGCCCGGAAGACGGGTTTGAGCGAGGGCGGACGTATGAAGGCGGCGTGGGATGGAAGGCGGGCGCCTCGTGCGGCAACGGTTTATTGAACCACAATGCCATCCTGGGTACGGCCGACCTTGCCGCGGCATACAGCGCGTGCGCCGTGTTCAGCCCGAGCGAAAGGCTCACGCACGCCGTGGTGTATGCGGACAATTTTGCGCAGGTCTATGTGAACGGCGAACTGGCGGAATCGGCGCAGGCGTTTGGCGCTCCCGGCGGTTTTGTATACGTGCCGATAGGGCTGCGGGAAGGTTGGAACCGGATCGTTGTGAAAGTCATCAACAATCGGGGGGACTGGTTTTTGAGGTTTCTGCTGGCGGACTCGGCGGGGGACCTCCGGCTGAACGACCAGCCGCTCTAGCAGCCCGTGACGGCTTTTGCCACGGGCTGCTAGGCCCAGTTTCAAAACGGCGACTTCACCCCCGGCTGTTTATGTTGTATACTGGGCGGCGAATATCCGGGGGCGGTTTTCTTTTTTGCCGGCCGGAGTGTTGACGCGCGAAAGGATTTTGCATGAAAAAGAAAGAGACCATGCCTGACCGGCTTGATTGGGCCGGGTTTTCGACCAAGTCGATCCATGCGGGGGAAGATCGGACCCGTTACGCCGACAGCATCACGACGCCGATCGTCCAGACCTCGACGTTTGTGTTCAAGGACAGCAAAGAGATCGAGGCTTACACGAAGCACGGCAAGGCCCGGTTTGAATACGGCCGGTACGGCAACCCAACCGATCAGGTGGCGGAACGGCGCCTGGCTTCGTTGGAAGGCAGCGAAGATTGTGTCGTGTTCGGCTCGGGGATGAGTGCGATCGTCACGACGATCCTGGCGCTGATCCGCAGCGGGGACAACATCGTGATTACGGACGACGCGTATAAAAAGACGCTGGAGTTTTGCAGCAGCTACCTCCAGCGGTTCGGGGTGAGGTGTACGGTGGTGCCGTTTGGCGATTATGTCGCGCTGGAAAAAGCCATCAACAAACGGACCCGCTTCATCTTCAGCGAGTCGCCAACAAATCCTTACCTGAACATTTTCGACTTGCCGCGGCTGGTGAAGATCGCGAAGAAGCATAACGTTCTGACGCTGATCGACAGCACGTTCAGCACGCCGCTCAACCAGCGGCCGCTGGAGTTCGGGATTGATCTTGTCATGCACAGTTGCACGAAATACATTGCGGGGCACAACGACATCCTTGCGGGAGCGGTGCTCGGGTCCGTGCAATTGATCGATGAGATCCGATCGCTGCACAAAGCGGTGGGTGGCGTGATCGATCCGCACTGCTGTTACCTGCTGTTGCGCGGGATGAAAACGTTCCCGCTCCGGATGGCTCGCCACAACCAGACGGCAATGGAAGTGGCGCGGTTCCTCGAGGGCCATCCGTGCGTCCAGCGTGTCTACTACCCCGGACTCGAGAGCCACCCGCATTACGAGATTGCCAAAGAGCAGATGACCGGGTTCGGCGGTGTGGTGTCGTTCGACATCAAGGGCGGCCTGCCCCAAGCCAAGAGGTTCCTGGACGGGCTCAAGCTGTGTTTCATTGCACCCAGCCTTGGCGGCGTCGAGACGCTCATCACCCACCCCGCCATTGTCAGCTACTACGACCTCTCGCGGAAAGAACGATATGCGCTGGGCATCACGGACACGCTGCTGCGGCTCTCCGTCGGCATCGAGGAACCCGAAGACCTCATCAAAGACCTCGACCAAGCCCTCTGCAAAAGCCACAAAAGGCGGTGAGGGGCAACAAGATATTGTGGTTTTCTTCTTGACAGGCACGGGATATTGTGCTATCAAGCCCTTGAGACGATGGGGGTCCTAAATGCCCTCGTGTAGACTGAGACGCTTTACCGGAATACCGTTACACGCTTGGATTGTGACTATCAGGCGTGTTGTTTTGTTTAAGGCAGGTAGTTTTGTTAATATGAGAGTCCTTTGAAAGGAAAGCACCGCATGGGCAGGCATGTGAGCGATTCCTCCAAGCGGGAAAAAATGGCAGCGGCTTCGAAGAAAGACCCCCCCCGCCGGACCCCAGGGGTTCCCATCTCTAAGATTTGGCCGGAAGCTCGCCAAGTCTCGGAAGAAATGAAAAAGATCGTCGAGGGCTCAAGTAAAGACACGAGACGGTTTGGCCAATGCAAGCCTGCTTATGATAGCCCTTCCCGTTGATATTCCAGGCTCTTCTCTCCGTGCCTCTAGGTGAGTAGATTGAGCGAGACACAACGGCTCTGTGTCTTCCTAACTGAGAAACCTTCCCGAGCTGGCTTCGGCTTCTTCCGTTATGCCCGCGAAATCACCGAACAGGAAAACCCGCCTGCCTCACTCCGCCACATCTTCTCCCTCATGCGCATGCAGCAGTGCTCCTTCATGGTAGAAGAAGAGTTGCGGCCGAATGAGCGCTGCCTCCGCCAAATCGACATTGCTCAGACAATATCACGGCTTCCAGATCACCGGCGCCGCGTGTTGCGGCTCACTTTCTTCAAATCAAAACGCCACCAGCCAATCGGAGCCCAAACAAGGGAAGAAGCGTTACACAACTGGGAGAGAGACTGGCACTCGTTCCGGCAGTTGTTCAAAGATCCTGCATCAGATTTGAAGTGTCTTGGGTTCTTGTATCTCTATACAGATTACGCGGAAAGAAGGCCTCAGAGCTCCCATGTACATGCAGCAGTCATTGCCTCCGACAATCTGGAGTCTCCCAACAAATACATTCACAGCAGCCCAATGTACACAGGATGTATACACGACCTCTGGTTTCCCGTTGTCGGAAGCTACTTTGCACAGCAAGATACCTTCGTTAGTTGCTGTTACCACACAGCCCTGATGGTTTGCCTCAAGAACATCTATTCTTCCCTCAATCTGGAGTGCCCTGCGACGTATGAGAAAATGAATGAGATCGTGGGCATAGATTATCTTGAGAGGAAAGTGAAAGACGGTTTGACTCCCGAGGAGGCCCTGCTGATCCTAGACGAATTGCTTAACAAGCCTCTTCGTTGTACCGCAGAGGCAATTAACTCGGCGGATTATGGACGACCGAATGAAGTCATAGCCGAAGCGTACCACACAGTGGAATCTGCATTGCCATCGGTCATTAATTTTTACAATGTCTATTTGAGTGGCAAGCCCATGAAAGAAATGGGACACGCCATGGCCGTCGTTGGCCACACGTTCGAAGCAGGGCTATGGCAGTATCACAAGGGAAAGCTTTCTCACTGTGAATGGCCTAGATATCTCGGAACGCCATATCAACACCATCCCAGCCATCTTTGGGCGGAAGAACTTGTGATCCAAGATGAGGCATCCGGCCCCTACTGCACCTTGCCTTGGCATGCACTCATTGACAGGTCGCCTGGTGTCATAATTCCACGTTTTGGGTGGGCGGGGAGAGTTTATCCTCAGCAAGCTCAACTCGCGGCTCAGAGTATATTAAACCGTGGCGGGGAAACTTCCAGTCCGTTCCTCAACGCGATTCTGCACTCGAATGCTGCGCCGGTCTCAGAGGAGACTAATCCATGGTTTTTCGAAGTCAAGCGACACGTAGAGTCTCATAAAGACGACATGGGTCAAATGACAATTCCCAGCTACGTATTAAGGACCGTCCCTTGCACGCCCCAAAGGTATCTCGAGTTCCTGTGTCAACTTGCCAGCCCCGAATTGTGCCGCATCATCGAAAGCGATCTTGGAGATGCACCGTTTTGGCTCGTTGAGATTAGTGTTCCGCACCTCTTTCAGTGGAATAACGCACGATTGGGCGAAATAATCGTTCCCGTCAGCACTTCGCCATCAGATCTTGCGCATGTTTACCTTGTCCGCCTGCCCGGCGTGCTCACGCTTTTTGAGGAGGACGGCTCCTATACCCACTACAAGATTGCGGGGGACTATCACTACGCGCTCCAGACAAAGGAATTAATGCCGCTGAAGGAGCTGCTGTCTGTGTAGAGGTTTTTGAGCTTCTCCGACAGGTTTTTTTTGGTTCCTCTACGTTTACAGCTTCAAGGCCTGTTGTTGAAGGAGAAAACGCCGATGCCGCGCCCGCCGATTCTGCCCGTGATTGATTGGGAAAACGTTTTCAACTCCGGCAAAACCTTCGCGGACTGGCTGGCCGCAGGGGAGTCGCGTGAGAATTGCGACGCGATGGAACTGGCCCGAAACACGCTGCGGTTCGATACGCAAGGGACGTGGGTGTTTCCGCGGCCGGTGCATGTGGTGGCCATTGCGGAAGACTGGTGCGGAGACGTGGTCCGGCACGTGCCGGTGCTCGAGGCGATCGCGGCCGGTGCGGACAAGCTGCACGTCCGCTACATCTCGCGGGAGCAATGGCCGGACGTGTTCGCCCGGTTCCTCACCAACGGCGGGGAAGCTATCCCGAAATTCATTTTCCTCAACGACACGTTTGTCGAGTGCGGCAACTGGGGGCCCATGCCGGAACCGTACAAAACGCTGATTGCGCGGGGGAAGGCATGCGGCGACGTCGCGGCCGCACGAAAGAAAGTGGCCGGCTTTTATGAGGCGGACGCCAACCGCCGGATGGTGTTTGAAGAGTTGCTCCACCTGATCGACGTCGCGCTGACGTGCGAGCCGTAGGGGGTCATTTCTTCGGTTGCACCCTGTGGTTTGGACGGCGCGGGGTGGAAAACGCCGCTGAGAGCCGGCGCCTTCCCCTCAATCAGCCCCCGAAAAGAGGCGTAAATAGCAGTAGGATCGCATTCAGAATCGCATAGAGGATACTGAGCAGATTGTTTAATGGCACATTTATAATCTGCGCCCGGAAAATCTCAAAAATGGTTGAAAGTTCGTCTAGCATCCCGCAAGTCCTTCCGTTAAGCACGACCGCCGCCGCGCATCCAAAGGTCGACACCCACCTTACCCGTACTAGGCCCCGCACGTTACAAACCGTTGTGCAATCGGAGATTAGCGCAATCAGCACCCCTCCGTCAAGCCCCTCTTAGAAGTCTCAAGCCAGGTTCTCGTGTACAATATCTTGTGGTGAAGTCGACCATGACCGCCAACATAGCCGCTCCCCATTCGCCACGGCCACTTTACAATCCGAACCGAGGCTACTATAATTCGCCTTCCCCCGAGGGGGGTCCCCGTGGACCATGCGCGGAACGAGCGGCGAGGTATTTTATCGTGGAGTTCGTAAAGCCAACGGTGTTTTTGATCGGCGAGACGCGCGTGGACGAGGCCGGCCTGCGCGCCTACCTCGATCACCTCGGCGCCCCCGACTGGACCTCCGACGCGCCCAGCGACGCCGAGAAAATCTGCGAGGTCTACGGCCGCATCTGCTATCGGTCGTTCGAACCCGGCCTCAACCCCAACGTCACCCGGACCCGCCAGGGTAACGCCGCCTACATCAGCCACATCGTCGAGGTCGGCCACGGAAGCGTACTCGAACACGCGACCCTCAACTTCATCTTTGCCGACGTCAGCCGCGTGTTCACCCACGAACTGGTCCGCCACAGGGCCGGCGTCGCCATCAGCCAGGAATCGCTCCGGTTTGTCCGGCTCGACAAGTTTTCCGCATACCTGCCCATGCTGATCGAAGAAAACGAGGCCGGCATGGCCGTATTTGTCCGCACGCTCGAACAACTCGAGGCCGTCCAAAATGAATTCGCCGATATCTACCAGATCGACAAGGCCGGCCAAAAGTTCGACTACAAGAAAAAAGCCACCTCGGCGTTTCGCAGGGTGGCGCCCGAAGGCGTCGCCACCACCATCGGCTGGTCAACCAACCTGCGCACGCTCCGCCACGTCATCGAGCGCAGAACCGACCCCGCCGCCGAAGAAGAAATACGCGCCGTGTTCGCCATGGTCTTCGAAATCGTCCGAAACCGCTATCCCAACGTGTTCGCCGACTACTCCGTCGAAACCGTCGACGGCCTCCCCTGGGTAAAAACAAAACATGGAAAAGTCTAGGCTCAACATACGTCGGATCCGTCGGATCCGTCGGATCCGTCCGATCCGTCCTATATTTCGCGCAAGTTGCTCCGGAGAACCGCCATGTTCCGCATAAGAGAAAAATTCACGCTCACCGATTCCTTCATCGCCAAATACCGCGGCCGCCAGCCCAAATGGGGCCCGCTCGGCTACGTCACGTTCAAACGAACCTACGCCCGGGTCGTCGGCGGCAACTCGAAAGCCTCCGCAAACGGACGCACCGAAGAATATTGGGAAACGCTCTGCCGCGTCGTCGAAGGCTGCTACACCATCCAGTGGAACCACTGCCTCAGCCTCAAGCTGCCCTGGAACAAAGACAAAGCACAGCGGTCCGCACAGGAAATGTTCCGCCTCATGTGGGACTTCAAATTTCTCCCGCCCGGCCGCGGCCTCTGGATGATGGGCACCGACTACATCTACGAACGGGGTTCCGCCGCGCTCAACAACTGCGCATTCGTCTCGACCGACGAACTCCAGGTCAGTTTCTCCGAACCGTTCTGCTTCCTCATGGACATGTCCATGCTCGGCGTCGGTGTCGCGTTCGACACCAAAGGCGCCGGCAAAGTCGAGATCCGCAAGCCCGTCCAGGGTTCCGACGTCTATGTCGTCGAAGACTCGAAAGAAGGCTGGTGCGACCTCGTCCGGTGCATCCTTGACTCCTACGTTGGCTTGCGCCCGCGGCCCGCGACCGTCGACTACTCCCAAGTCCGCCCCATGGGTTCGCCCATCCGCACGTTCGGCGGCATCGCGCCCGGGCCCGCGCCCCTCATGGAAAGCGTCGCCAACATCGACAAGATCCTCGAGACCCGGATCGGCGGGCGCGTTACCTCCTCCGATATCACCGACCTCATGAACGTGATCGGGAAATGCGTCGTGTCCGGCGGCGTCCGCAGGACCGCCGAACTCGCACTCGGCGACCCCGCCGACACCGAGTACCTCACGCTCAAAGACCCGCAACTGCACGCCCCCGAACTCAAAGCGTGGCGGTGGGCGTCCAACAACAGCGTGTCCGCACAGATCGGAATGGACTACGGCGGCGTCGGCACGCAAACCGCAAAAAACGGCGAGCCCGGGTATTTCTGGATCGACAACGCCCGCGCATACGGCCGGCTCAAAGACGGCGAGACCTGGGTCGACATGAAAATCTCCGGCACCAACCCATGCGCCGAACAGAGCCTCGAATCCTACGAGATCTGCAACCTCGTCGAGACCTTCCCGTCGCTCCACGAAACCTTCAAAGAATACGAGCGCACACTCAAGTTCGCATACCTCTACGCAAAAACCGTCACGCTCGTCCCCACACACAACGAACGAACCAACGCCATCATGCTCCGTAACCGCAGGATCGGGCTCTCCCAGTCCGGCATCGTCGAATCGTTCGAAATGCACGGCAGGCGCGAACATTTCCGGTGGTGCGACGAAGGCTACAAATACGTCTGCAAACTCGACAAAATCTACGCACAGTGGCTCTGTATCCCCGAGAGCATCAAAAAAACCAGCGTCAAACCATCCGGCACCGTATCGCTCCTCCCCGGCGTCACACCCGGAATCCACTACGCCCATTCCAAGTTCTACATGCGAACCATCCGCATCGACAAAACAAGCCCACTCATCGATCCCATCCGCAGGTCCGGATACCGCGTCGAAGAATCCGTGTACGGCGACAACACGCTCGTCGTCTATTTCCCCGTCATGACCGAACATTTCGACCGCTCCAAAAGCGACGTGTCCGTCTGGGAACAAGTCGAAAACATCGCTCAAATGCAATTCTACTGGGCCGACAACCAAGTCAGCGCAACCGTAACGTTCAAACCCGAAGAAGCAAAAGACATCCCACGCATACTCGAACTCTACGAAACCAGACTCAAATCCATCAGTTTCCTGCCCCTCCGCGACCACAACTACCCCCAGGCGCCCTACCAGGAAATATCACAGGAAACCTACGAAAACGCTCACGCACGAATCAAACACCTCGACTTCCACTCCCTAAACACCAAAGAAGAACAAGACATCTTCTGCGACACCGACAAATGCGAAGTCATCGGAATCGAACCCCCAGCCACATTCCCCGAAGAACAAGAACTGCCCTTCGGGACCGAAAAAGCGGATTATAGCGCATGAATATTTGGACGTTTCCGGGATTAAGTATTGAGAACAGAGGCTTCTTTTCCCGTCGTGAGGAGAACTGAAATGGAGATACCCAGTGAGGCTCCGATAAGCGGTGCTTTTCACCAAGAAAAGGCATCGGATGCGGAATCGTCGCGTCCCCCTTCCGATGGCGGTGTTCCGGCGTCCGGAAGACGAGCAGCCTTCAGAGACGTTAAGCGACAGCTTTCGGATGAAGAACTCAAGAGCTCTGGAGTACAAAGACTTCTCTTGGATATGCTGGAACAAGCAGACGAAGCCTTGGGAAGTCTACAGCCCTATGTGGAGCGTTTCCACGCTGCCGACAAAAGTGTCGCCGTAATGACGGAACGACTGAGAAGAAACACTACTCTTGAGGTCTTTTTCGGGGTTGGAGTCGGCCTCGGCGGGGCTATTATCGGCTTGGCTCCTTTCTTCTGGACACAGTCGCCGCAGTACGGTCAAGTCACTGCCATCATTGGTTTTCTTTTGGCGGTCGGCGCAACCGTGGGGAGGATTATAAAGAAATGAAAATCGAGATTGTTAAAATCCTTGATCGCGGAACCGCCAACAAAGAGCGGTTGTGGCTGAGGGTCCTTCAAGACACTAACCTCCAGTTTTTTATCGTTTTCGACACGACATACACGTCCACTATATCGATTTCCAACCTGCAACGTCATGCCTATTGGTTCTACCCAAAGGACGTAAAAGCAGGTGATAATGTAATTTTGCATACGAAGCAAGGCATACCGAGTGAATCAAAAGACACAAGTGGCACAACTAACCACTACGTCTTTTGGGGACTTGACAAAACGATATGGAACAATACTGGGGACTGCGCCGTCTTGTTCGAGATAAATACGTGGCAAACTTCTCAAGCTGGGAATTGACTGGGACAACAGTGAAATCAAGGACCCTTCAGGAAAGTGCCTGCAAAAGCCGATTTCTGAGTTTCTCTGGTCGCCGGGTTTCGCATTCCCAAACTACAACTGTAGTCCAGCCAAGCTTTTTTAGTAGAATCTTGTTTTTCCTGTCCCTAAGCACTGTTTTTTTGAACTTAGGCAACCAGTAGTCTCTACGTGTTCTTGGCGTTGTAGCGCTCTTGCAACTGCAGTGGCGATGCCAGAAGCATCCATGGACAAAAATCACCGTACGAAATTTCGGCAGTACTATGTCAGGGTTTCCTGGCAGGTCACGCCTGTGCAATCGAAACCGAAAACCCATTTTGTGCAAGATCGAACGGACGATCAACTCAGGTATTGTGTCAGCGGAATGAACAGCTCGCATTGTGCGGCTGCGGACATCGGGGGAAAGGTTGTCCATTTCTTAGTCAAGCGCAATCTTAAGGCTTGGGTCAGTTTCACATTCGTCGATGATTCTGTTGTAAGCCTCAAGGAGTCTTCTTAACGTAGGTTTCCGCTTATCTTGTTCGAACCCAGTCCATTCATAGACGTTCGTCGTAACAAATTGTTCTATATCCAGAATATCAATGCCGCCTTCAATTCCCGCAGCTTCTGCCAGAGCTTCACCACCACTTACCCCCGCTTTCGTGGTAATTATTAGAGACCGCAAACCTTCGGCGATATTTTCCGCGCACTTTGCGATGAGCCCTTCAGTTGGAGCTGTCGTTACGTGAATGACTGTATCACCGACCAAGAAATCTCCCTTGCCTTTCTTTGGGTCATCCGCGACAGAAAAGCCTTTTTGCTCGATCGCGGCATCGGGAACAGCAAGGCTTAGCTTCGCGCCTACCAGGTGTTCCATGACTGCGCCTGCAACCATCATGCCTCCAAGTTCCTTCTGGCGTTCAAAAGCCACCAAAAGCAAACTGCTGATTATTTGCCGCATTGATCTTGATGTTTCCATACGGACTTTAAGGGGCTGAGATGTAAAATATTGCCTGATCTGGCCTATCCACCATTGCTCAATTCTGTCAAAGTCAAGCATTCCTTTTCGGCCTAATTCGTTCAGAAGATCAAGGTATTTCCTCATCCGGTCAATGCTGCCACGGCTCGTTCTTCCGGCTTCTTTGGCCAGGACTCGTGAGATCCCATGTTCCGAAAGAATTGACTGCACCGCGCTCTTGCTAAGCCTCGCAACTTGTCCCCGTCGAGGAGTTATAAAGTCCTCCTCCTTGAAGGGAGGCTTCATTCCAGCAGCCATTCTTGTCAGTGCCAAACAAACACTCAACGAACCTTTTGTCCTGACCTTAGAAGTTGCAGCAAACTGCTTAAGCTCATCCTCAAGCATCTTCAAGAGCGCCTCTTATCAACGGTTCAAGGTAGTTCTGTGCAATCCACTGAATAACTGGAACGCATACAGCATCCCCAAATCCAAATAAAGCCTGATTAAGGGGAACATCAACCAAGTAATCATCTGCCCCCATCAATCTCGCACACTCCCGGGGAGTCAGCAGCCTTACTTGGCACTTCTTGTACCCTGCCTTGATCAGGATCTGTCTGCCACTGCCGCCGCGCGGCGTCCTTAAGCAGCCAGCAATGCCATCTGTTCTCAACTCGGCCATAGAACGTGCATTTCTTATACGCCTGAAAACAGTCCCGTAGGACCAGTTGTGTTCCTTCATTAACGCATTCAGTTGCTTAGCGTGTTTGCTACTCATTTGGGAGATAAGATACTTTACCCGATCCTCCGACCACCAAAAATCCGAGGCTTCTGGAAGATCCTCCAATATGGATGTTAAGCCTATGGTTCGTTCGGGCAAGTTCGACATTTCTCTCATACACCAATTGATCTCGGGATGACGGAAGATGTATTCGGCCAATGCAGCTGGCCTGACATCACTTCCATAAAACAAACTCTCATCGCTAGCTGCCGAAGAGAGCTCTTTTTTGTCCCGAGTCCCAATTACAAACAATCTTACCCTGCTTTGAGGAACAAAACGTTCTGCATCAATCATCAAGGCGTCAACTGCATAGCCAAGTTTGTTCAGTGCAAGCATTGCGGCTTGAAAGTCTTTCCCGCCGTGTGAACTCAAAAATCCCGCCACATTTTCAAGCAATACGATAGGAGGCTTACGCCTCCCCATTTCCTCTAAAATCCTGATAAATCCCCAAAATGCTGATGATTGTTTTCCGCCCAGACCGTCTCTCATACCTGCCAAAGAAAGATCATTACATGGAAACGAGGCGGTGGCCAAAGTCACCGAAGGAACAGCATCGGCCGATAGTTTATGAATGTCCCCTACGGTAAACCTGGCACCGTCTTTTTCACCAAAATGGCGGAGGTACATAACATATTTGCTTGGGTCAATGTCGTTAGCAAACTTAACCTTCCAACCTTCCTTTTCAAGGCCGAGTCGCATCAAGCCGATTCCTGCAAAAAATTCCGCGACGGTCCTTTGAGCTAAGAGGCTTTGAAAGGAAGAAACGGTCTCTTTATATGAAGCCGCGGTCGCCATGCAATACCCCACCCTGAATCCTTCAGGGTGATGGTAGTTTGAAACTCAGGGAATTTCAAGGTCTACAAGGCCTACAGGAGGTCTTGTGCAGGCAGGCCAGAAGCCACAGACCCGCCCCCGAAGGCCACGGCGGCGGTTGACAAAAGTTAACAGGCGCTTTATACTTCATTTATGAACAAAACTCTCAACTCGCCTGCCATCAATGATGCGATGCGGCGGGTGGGGTTGTACCCGGCGAAGATTGCGCGGGAAATCGGGGTTACGCGGGCGGCGGTTACGAAATGGCTGAGCGGTCAGGATTTTCCGCGGGCGGACAGGCTGCTGAAGCTGGGGATGCTGTTGCGGTTGTCGTTCCGGGAACTTGTGGTGGAAGAAGAAGACGCGCTGGCGCCGGTGGTTGCGTTCCGGCGGAAGGCGCGGCGGAAAACAACCGGTTTGGACCTGGATGCGGCGCGCCGGATGGGTAGTTTACTTCGCACGCTGGCGCCGCGGCTGCCGTTCGACAAGTTCTCGCGGCCGCCGACGTTGAAGAATCCCGTCTGCCACTACGGTTATTTGCAGCAGGTGTCGCTCAATTTGCGCGCGGACGTCGGGGTGCCGCCGGATACGCCTCTGCAACTGACGAGTTTTATGAACCATTTCAAGGCGCTTCAGGCGGTGTTGATTCCGGTTCCGTGGGGACACAAGGACCGCCACGAGAACGCCGTCCACATCTATTTGCCGGATTCGATGACCACCTGGATCTACCTGAACGTTGACAGCAACATGCTGGATTTCAACTTCTGGATGGCCCATGAACTGGCGCATGCGTACGCGCCGGATCTGCGGGACGACCCCGGCGAGGATTTCGCCGACGCGTTTGCGCAGGCGCTGCTTTTCCCGGAGGCTTGCGCGAAAAGCGCGTACGCCGTGGTGGCGCGGGCCCGGAGCATTGGGGCGCGGATCAACCGCAGCAAGGAAATCGCCAAAGAGTTTGCCATCTCGCCAACCACGGTTGCCATGGCCTTGGAAGCTTACGCGCTCGCGCATGAGATCGGTTCCCTCGGCCTTGATCCGGCCATTCATGCCGCGTCAACCAATTTCAGCAAGCAATATCCGTCTGTTGCCCACACATTCTTTGGCGCCGCTGCTCCCAGCCCTAGAGACTGGATCAGAGTCACTCGCGAGACCTTCCAAAGTCCCTTTTTCGACGTGCTCCAGCAACATGTTCGAGAAAACGGCGTTAATGCGGCTTTCATCCAAAACATCCTGAGTCTTCCTCTTGTTGACGCGCGGGGTCTGCTTGCGGAGCTGCGGTAAACGGCCAAACTTTCCCAACTCCAACAGCAACAACCAGTTAGCTTGGCTGTATTCTCAATGTGCTTTGTGCTATAATTACGCAAAATGAAAAAATCGGCACATGGTGGTGGGCAGGGGGAACCTACGCGGATACTACTCGATAGCAACTCGTACTTCCGTCTGGCGCAGAGTATCCGGCCGCTCCTCGGCGTCGAGTTTGGCAACAAGCGCTACTGCCTCTATATCACGCGCGATTTGGACAAAGAATTCGAAAGAAACCCCGCACTGCAGACGAAGTTTCACTGGGTTCGTGAGGCGGAATACAAAGCCAATCGCCAAAATACCTTAAACTTGCCCCAAAACCGCCAAGCCGAAGCCAGGCACCTGTTTGACTTCCTCACCAACCACGCCCGCACCGAAAACCTCAGCGTCTCGCCGGTCGACGTACGAACCTTGTGCTTGGGCTACATGCTTGGGATTCCCGTAATCACGGACGATCTGGACATGCTGGCCCTGGCGAATGCGTTCCAGATAGCCACGATGACGACCCTTGATCTCGTGAAGCTTATGCTGGATGAGAACCACATTGACATGAAGAAGGTCCGCCAGATCTGCGCCTACTGGCAGTATGAGCGAGACCTCCCCAGCCCGTTCAGCCTGTTTCGCAAGCAATACAAAAACTTGTTTAATGAGGAGCCGCCTCCGCCTGTTTGATTGGTCAGCGCCCGCTGCTGCTTTCTCTGCGGCCTTTGCGCCTCTGCGTTTGTTTATGCTTTCAACCCTGGAAGAACTAACCAACGCAGAGGCGCAGAGACCTCCCCAAGGGGGAGCACGCAGAGGGCAAAGGATCGGAAAATAGATCTTTCTTGTGTCCCTTATGCCCCTTGTGTCGCTTTGTGCGCATTTTTCCCGTTCTACGCACCCGTTTTGTCAACCAAATCCCCCTTGTCTCGCAAAACGTCGCTTCTCTTTCCGCCTTCACCGGATCCAAAAACGGCACCCACTTGCCTATGACCTGTCTTCCGAACAAGTTTTTGGTGACGAAGTGCAGCCTGTGGATGTTGTCGTGACCGATCGGGAAAGGTTTGAAAAACCCCGCAATACGCCTAACACGCTGGCCTTCGAAGCCGCCACAACAGGACGCATGTATGGCGATACATCCTGTCAATCCTGTTATCCTGTCTAAGATTAATCCCCAAACGCCCGTCCGTTCCGCCGCGCCTCATACGCTTTGCTGGTGCATAAAACCTGCACCGTCCTCGGCATCATCCGCGTCACAACTTCCCCGTTTGAAACCGTGACCGCCTTCTCGCCGTACAGTTCATGAAGCGTCCGGCCCTCGAGTTGCCCCAGCCCCGCAACCACCACCCCCATGTGCGCCTCATCGTCTTCATTTACCAAAACAATCAGCCAATCCTCGTCGCTGTTCCGCACCGTGCACGCCACGCGTTTCCCGCCGCCGTCCTCCGGCATTTCAACCAGTCGCACGCCGACGCCCGGCACGTCCGCCGCCGTCAAAAACGGCTGAAGCGCCGCCAGCTCTGCCGTCAGCGCGTAGAGGCTCTGGCGGAACTCGCCCGATTTCGCGAACCGCCCGCCCCAATACAAAATGCCCCGCGCGCCGTGCGCGATCGCGTCGTAGGCCATCAGGCGCGACTCGGCAAACGTCGGATAGGCGGTTTCTTTGGCGCCGTAATACTCGCCGAGTTCGTTCCATGAAAATGCCTGCAGCACCATCCACACCGGTTTCCCGTTCCCGGCCTCGATCCACCGCTCGACGCTCGAGCCGACCCGCGCGGGGTTCCGTTTCTCCGCCTTGATCGGATAGATGTCGCACCCCGTGACATCCACAAACTCGAGGTACTGCCGTACGTACCCCACGTCGCTTTTCTCGGCCTCGTTGATCCACACCGGATGCGCCCCGCCGTCCATCTCGCGGATCATCGCGACCGCCGCACGCATGTTCGGCATAATCTCGGCGGCCCGCTGTTCCGCGTACGCGACGGCCTCGGGGGTTTGTTTCCACCACGCGCCCGACTCTTTATGAATCCCGAGGGTCCGGTACAACCCGCTGAACGCGGTAAAATTCCACACCACCTCGTCCGGACCTTCCCACACGGCCAGCGCCGGATGCCCCGCCAGTTTTCCCACCTGCTCGCGCAACGCCGCCGTCGCCCCCTTGTCCAGCGGCAGCGGCACCACCCCCTGCATGCCTGCCGCCTGCGCCCGATCAAGCTCCTCGACGCGGCGGCAATGCACCAGGTTCACGCCCGCCCCCGCTATCTCGCGCAACCCCGCTTCGTCCTCCGGCATGTCGTAAAAACCTATCGGAAACAGCCGCTCCTCCCCACGCCGAAGAAACCCATCAAATCCCTCCCCCGCCGCTAACCCGCCCATCTGCAACAGAACCACCACACATAACAAGCGCCCCATCCTGTTCATCCTCCATCCGTCCGATCCGTCTGATCGGTCCGATCCCATCCGCGCCAATCTAGTGCCCGATCGACTCCGCCAGTATAGGTTTTGCGGCAAACCGGCACAACCGCGACCAACCATTGATCGAAAACCCGCCGCACGATATCCTGTCCCCGTCATTCGGCATCAAGAGAGAGGATCTGTCATGAAAACCTTGCAGGCGTGCGTGGCCGGTTTTGTTTTCTTTTTTGCGCTTAACGTCATGGCGGAGTCGCGCACCGTCTGGCTGGACCAACTCGACCTCGGCCAGATGCGCCAGGGATGGGGGAAACCCGTGGCCAACCGCTCCGTCGTGAGTATGCCGCTGCGCCTCAACGGCGCCACCTACGACCGCGGCGTAGGCTCGCACGCGCCCGGCGGATTCCACGTCATGCTCGATGGCAACGGCGAAAGATTCGAGGCGGTCGTTGGGATTGACGATGAAACCATCGGCAGGGGAAGCGCCACCGTCAAAATCTACACCGACAAAGGCGGGCTTGTGTTTGACAGCGGCGTCCTGAAACCCAATCAGGCTCCGCAACAAATTGATGTCGACATCCGGGGCGTCAACCGGCTCGTCGTTATCGTCGGTTCCGCGGACAACGCGAATGCCTACGACCACCTCGATTGGGCCGATGCCCGTTTCATCGTCGCGGGGGCCGACCCGCAACTCGTCTCCGCCCCGCCCGAAGAGAAGGTGATCCTTACGCCCAAGCCGGCCAAGACGCCCCGTATCAACGGGCCCCGCGTATACGGCGTCCGCCCGGGCTCGCCGTTTCTCTACCGCATCCCGGCCACCGGCGAGCGGCCCATCCAATTCACCGTCGACGGCCTGCCGGAAGGCCTGAAACTGGATTCAAACACCGGCATCATCTCCGGCACGATCAGTGACCTCACCCCCAAAACCTACGAAACCACCCTGATTACGCAAAACGCCCTCGGTAAGGCCGAGCGCCCGTTGCGGATCGTCGTCGGCGACACATTGGCACTGACGCCGCCCATGGGCTGGAACCATTGGTACGCCCATTACAATAATGTCACCGATAAAATGATGCGCCAAAGCGCCGATATCATGGTATCGAGCGGGATGGCCGACGTCGGCTACGCTTATGTCAACATCGACGACTGCTGGATGAACAGGCCTACACACGCCGACCCGCTCCGCGTCGGGCCGTTCCGCGACGAAAACGGCGAGATCCTCCCCAACAAGCATTTCCCCGATATGAAAGCACTCACCGATTACATCCACGCGAAAGGCCTCAAAGCCGGCCTGTACACCTCACCCGGCCCAACCACCTGCGCGGGGTTCGCCGGCTCCTACCAGCACGAGGAACAGGACGCAAAAACCTTCGCCCGCTGGGGCTTCGATTTCCTGAAGTACGACTGGTGCTCGTACGGCCAGATAGCCAAAGACGACAGCCTCGAAGAGTTCAAGAAACCCTACATCCTGATGGGCGGCATCCTCGAGCGGCTCGACCGCGACATCGTGCTCAACCTTTGCCAGTACGGCATGGGCGACGTCTGGAAGTGGGGGAGCGAAGTCGGCGGCCACTGCTGGCGAACCGCCGGCGACCTCGGGTTCGAGTTGACGCAGTACCACGACGTCGCAGCCCGGAACGCCGAACACTGGCCCTACGCCCACCCCGGCGCGTGGAACGATCCCGACTACCTCCTCATCGGCGCCGTCGGCGACGCCGCAACCCTCTCGAAACCGATCCCGTGCCCGCTCACACCCAACGAGCAGTACTCGTACATGTCGCTGTGGTGCCTCATGGCCTCGCCGCTGTTCTACAGCGGCGACATGCCCAGCCTGGATGAGTTCACGCTGAACGTCCTTTGCAACCCCGAAGTCATCGACATCAACCAGGACCCGCTCGGCAAACAGGGCTACTGTGCCGCCAAAAACGGCGACGCCGAGATCTGGCGCAAAGAACTCGAAGGTGGGGCCGTCGCCGTGGGCATGTTCAACCGTGGCGAGTTTGAGCAGCCCGTCACACTCGATTGGAAAGATGCCGGCCTGAGCGGGAAACATCAATTGCGCGACCTCTGGCGCCAATCCGACCTTGGCATATTCGAAGGCGAATTCACCGCGCGCATCCCGCGCCACGGCGTAATGCTTCTGCGTGTAACGGCCGAGTAGGCGCGGGTTGGAAAACCGTGCCTACTTCCCCAACGGCTTCCACCGCAACCGCGCCATTCGGATGCCGTCGACCGTGGCGTTAAGCGCGGCGATGTAATAGTTGTCGCGGTCCTTGACGATTTCGGGCGCGGCCACCGGCAAACCCCCGATCAGCCCTGCGTCATTCTGCACAACCTCATTGTTCAGAACCTCCGGCTAACGCCCGCGCCACTCGACCGCATTATGTAAGATCCGGGAACATGAAGGTTATCACCCGTGTTAACTGGAAAACAGCCCGCATGAATGCTTAGAGTAATGCAAGGCCAAGCAAAGGAGAAAGACCCATGGAAAGACCCGGCGATGCCACATTTCAAGGTCAGCCCCTGACTGTGATCGGTCCGCGCCTTAAGTCGGGCGATGCGGCGCCCGAATTTGAACTGCTCGCGAACGACTTGACGCCTGTCCGGCTATCCCAGTCGACCGGCAAAGTCCGTCTCATCGCGGCCGTACCCTCGCTCGACACGCCCGTCTGCGACCTTGAAGTCAGGACGTTCAACAAACAGCTCGAGGCCTACCTCGGCCGCGTACAGGCCTATACCGTCAGCGCCGACCTCCCGTTTGCCCAGGCCAGATGGTGCGGCGCCGCCGGCGTTCAAAATATCCAGAGCCTCTCCGACCACCGCGACATGTCGTTCGGCGATTCGTACGGCACCCACATCAAAGAGCTCCGCCTCGAATCACGCGCCGTATTCGTCGTCGATGCCGAGGGCGTCATTCATTACGTCGAATACGTCAAGGAAATCACCAACTCCCCCGATTACGACGCCGCGCTCAACGCCGTCAAGTCGCTCCTGGCATAACGCCCCATCATTCGGCATTCAGCATTGCCGTATCGCCGTACAGCCTCTGCTGCTCCTTCATCGCCGCCAACAACTCCTTCACCCGTTGCGCCTGCTGCCCATCCGCCGCGAGATCATTCATCTCATACGGGTCGTTATGTAAATTGAACAACTGCGTTTTATCGACCTTCGGGTATCGGATCAATTTCCAATCCCCCTTCCGGACCGCCCGCTGTACGTCCCGGTAAGCGAGGAAGATCGTGTTGCGCACGCCATCCTGCTTGCCCCGGATCACCGGCGCGAGGCTCTTTCCCTCGATTCCGGCGGGCGCCGGCGCGCCTACCAACTCGCACAACGTCGGGAAAACATCAAACAGGTACGCAAATGCATCCACCCGTTTCCCGCGCGGGATCCCAGGACCCGCAAAAATCAGTGGCACCCCCATGGAATGCTCATATAGATTCTGCTTCCCCATCAGACCGTGGCTCCCGATCGCGATCCCCTGGTCCGACGAAAACACGATGATCGTGTTCTCATACTCGCCGGAGTCTTTGAGCGCCTGGAAGATGCGCCCAAACTGCACGTCCATGTACGTGATGACGGCGTAGTAGTCGCGCAAATGCTCGCGGATCTCGCGCTCCGTTCTCGGCCAACCCGCCAACTGTTCATCCCGGATCGCCAACTCCCCGTTATCGAACGGGTGGCGCGGTAAAAAATTCGGCGGCAACGGAATTTTATCCACGTCGTACAGATCGAGGTACTCCGTCGGCGCAACACGCGGGTCGTGCGGTTCCGGGCCCGCCAAATACATGAAAAACGGCCGCGACTTGTCCCGCCTGCCCAGAAAATCGATCGCGGAGTCCGTCACATGCTCCCCCGGCAACCCTTCCCGCCTCACCAACTCATCGCAATTCTTCGGCAACGGACCCGTTGACCGTTTTGGCTTCACATAAAGGCTCTCCTCGAACAGCGCCTGCACCTCGACGTCCGTGTTGCCCATTTTGCCCACGTGGAACGTCTGGTATCCGGCCGCACCCATGCTCGACGGCAGGTTCGCAAACCCCGCCGGCAGGTCGCGCACCGAAAACCACGATCGGCCGCGTAGCACCATCATCCGGCTCGGCAAACACACCGCACCGCTGAATCCCCCCATGCAATAGGCGTTCGTAAACACCACCCCGCCCCGCGCCAACTCATCCAGATGCGGCGTGTGGATGTGCGCATTCCTCAGCGCACCCACCGTATCTTCCCGCTGGTCATCCGTCAAAATAAACAGCACATTCGGCCGCGTCTTGCCCGACACACCGCCCGCAGTCCTGCACCCACCCGTGGCCAACGCCGCCGCGCCCGCAGCCATGTTTTGCAGGAAAAACCGCCGGCTGCTCTTTGATTTCATAACGCGCTCCCTGGAAGTTCTACCCACCACCTCTGCGTTTGCTGTTTTTCATCCTTCATCCTTCCGGAAAAAACGGAAACAGCCTCCTGATCTCCTCCTCGCTCGGCTGCTTTCCGTACTCGCAGATCTCGAACGACTCGACGTACTCGATCTTGGCCGCCCTGTCCTGACCATACCGCTTCACCAGCCCCGCGATGTCCGTGTCCGCAGGGCGCTTCATGCGCAGCTTGAACATTTCGATCATGAACTGCTTCGCTTTTTCCGGTTCTTTAGGCACCATCTCCCGCATCTTAGCCATCCACGGCAGCCACTCGAGAAACTGCGACGTTATCTTGCTCAGCGCCTCAAACTTCTTGTCCGCGGCATCCCCAACGTCCACCATAATGTCCGCCTCGAACGCATACGGTTTCTGGAACCGATCTTCCATGTATAGGTAAACGGGGTTTTTGTCGAGCGGCGGCGTGTCCGGGCAGATGTACGGCACCGCCACCATGTAGGCGCCGTCCTGAACCAGAACGCTCGTGTAGCGGTGGTCCGGATGGTAGTCGTTCGGCCGCGGCGCAATCACTACGTCGGCCTTCCATTCGCGTACCAGCCGGATCAGTTCCTTCCGGATTTCGAGCGTCGGCTCCAGCTCGCCATCGTGGTGGTCGAGCACCTGCGTTGTTATGCCCAACACCTTCGCCGCTTCCTGCACCTCCGCCGTCCTACGCTGCGCCAACGGACCCCCGGCCATCTCGTAATGGCCGATGTCGCCGTTCGTCACCGACACAAACTTCACCGCGTGGCCCAGCGCCGACCATTTCGCCGCCACACCGCCCACCTTGAGTTCGCAATCGTCCGGGTGCGCACCAAACGCAATGATGCGCAGCGGCGGCGGGGCCGGGTTGTTCGCTTGGGCGTAAGCCCCCGCTATGCCGGCCAGCAATACTAACAACGTAATCATAATACGGGGCATTGCGATCATTGTGAACCTCCTCACTCGTGTCGACGGGTTGAGCCAGACTTCCCTTGGTCTATCTTCTATTTTTAGCATAGAGTTGAAGTGTGCGGAATGCAACACACAAGGCCCGCACGCACGGATGTCCCTGAATTTGCCGTATTCCCAACATCAATTTTCGAACGCCCCATATTTGACCGAAATTCGCTAAGTTGTTACACCCCAGTGGGTTGCGGCGGTTCAGCGCGTTGCTCCGGGCCCCGTGACATTGCCGCTGGAGCTTTTTTCCCTTGTTTTTTCGCATGCATATTACTACAATGGGTTTTGTCCCGCAGAGCCAGTCCTCCGAGTACCGTGTTTGTTTCCTTTCGACGTCTGGGAACGTCGGGGGGAGGATACAAGGTGGAGTTCAAACCCAACAAGGGAGAAAGGAGAAGACGCTGGCCATCTTGCAAGGAACGAACGTATGCGTGTAACTCAATTCTGCTAACGGAGTGCTTACAAGGAGAGGAGGAGAGACAGATGAGACGACTTATCATGCCAGCCGTTGCAGTGTTTGTAGTTATGTTTGTCGCAGTTCCCGCAAGTGCATACTACATCACGATGTCCAAGATCGGCGAAGGCACCGTGTCCCCCAACATCGGCGCCAACAGCTACAGCTTGTTCAAGAGATGCACGATTCGGGCGACCCCCGCCGCCGGATGGCATTTTGATCGTTGGGAAGGCGAAATGGCCGGGAAGCCGAATCCCTACTCGTGGTATGTCACCTCAAACAAAACCGTCAGCGCCATGTTCCACCCGAATACCGTGACCTGCACAACCGCGTTGGCCAACTACGTCGCCACATACGACCCATCCCAGAACATGTACAAGATCGACGAAGACACACACCTCGGCTGGACCGGCTACGAGATTTACTTGGCCTCACAGTCCTGGCGAACGACCTCGGATGTCGACCGGCCCCTCTGGGAACACGACATGACGATGGCGGTGCCCTGGTTCAGCGGCGATGACGTGATTATGCTCATCAACGGCGGCAGCAACCCCCTGAAGTACCCCAGCCCCGACAGCACAATCGCGCTCGTCTGCATCGCGCTCGGCGTCAGTTTTGCTCAGCTCGACCAGGTCCCCAACCAGCCCCTTTATTTCACCGACGAATATAACAACGCGCGGACTGAAGACGAAATCCTCGCCTACAGTTTGGACAAGGCCATCGACACCCACGATATGACTTGGCCCGTGCACTGCGCTATGGCCAAGGCCGCCGTCAAAGGTATGGACATGGTGCAGAGGATTAACAAGTCCTTGGATGACTTCATGGTGCTCGGCGCCTCCAAGCGCGGCTGGGCCACGTGGCTCACCACCGCTGTCGACCCGCGCGTCAAGTGGGTACTCCCGCTCGTGATCGACGTGTTCCAGCTTCCCGAACAGGTCGAGATGCACTGGGAATCCTACGGCACGTACTCCAGCGCCATCCAGGACTACGTCGACTTTGACTTGTTCTGCCGCTGCCACAACGACCCGTGGGCGCGCGTGGACCTCGCCAACATCGTCGACCCCTACCCCATGATCTCCAGGTTCTCCATGCCGAAGTTCGTCATCACCGCCTCCGGCGACCAGTTCTTCATGCCGGATTCCTCAAAGTTGTACTTCAACCAGCTTCCCGGACAGAAGTGGCTGCGCGTGTTCCCCAACAATGACCACTACATGGAAGGCGTACTGGATGACTACGCCGGCCTGCTTGGCATTCTGCAATGGGGCGCAAACATGATGGGCGGCTCGGGCAATCCGACCTACTCCTGGTATGTGGACGGTTATGGTCAGATTGTATTCACGGCCAACAGCACACCGGACTCCGTCAAGCTGTGGCAGGCCACCAACCCGAATGGGCGCGATTTCCGGCTTGAAACCGTCGGCCCGATCTACACCAGTTCCACCCTCTATGGGTCGAACAATGTGTATGTTGGCTATTGCCCGCCGCCGGCTCAAGGCTATACCGCGTTCTTCGTAGAGGCGACGTGGGGCGTGCAGAAGTTCACCTCCGGCGTCAGGATCAACCCGGACACCTACCCCTTCGACGGCATGGGCTGCTATTAATTAGCTCACCAACCTCGACCCAACGCCTCGCCCGCACCCCGCGGGCGAGGCACTTTCTTAACTTGGCGCCATTCGGGGTGTGTCCCACTTCTTATTCCAGCCGCCCGCTTCCCTCTTCCATGCAATCCGCAATCCCCTGCCCTTTTGACTCAGCCTCATTCCTGAGTAATAATAGCCATATACTAATCATCAGGATCTTGCGGTGAACATCTCTTCCCGATGCGAATACGCCTGCCGGGCCGTGGTCGAGTTGGCCAGCCACGAGCCTTCGCCACAGCCCCTGACCGCCGAGGCCATTGCCGGCAAACGGCGTATTCCCGAGAAGTTCCTGGTGCACATCCTGTTGCAGCTCAAGCGGGCCGCCATCGTCCGCAGCGTCCGCGGCGCACGCGGCGGCTACACACTGAACCGGCCGCCCGAAGAAATCTCCCTGCTCGACATCGTCCGCGCCGTTGACGGGCCGGTCCTCCAACCTTTGCCGCTCCGCGACCCGTGGTCGCAAGACATTTCCGTGGCCTGGCGCGACGTGGCCGGCGAGATCGAGACCGTCCTCGAAAGGGTAACCGTCAAAGATATCCTGGACCGGGCACGAAAAGCGTCCATGTTTTACATTTAGCGAAAAACGGGGACTGGCACCCTTTTTTTCGCGGTAGTTTGCGGAAAAAGGTGCCTGTCCCCGCTTTTCGAACGTACGACGTGCTCGTCAAAGAGGAAAGAGGTAACTATTGTATGGGCAGTATCAGGCATCCCGGCGAACCACGCGGCAACAAGGCACGCGCCCGCCTCGACCAATTCATCGGGCGCGGACAACGCACCTACACCCCGAGCCAACTCGCCGTCCTCAAGGCTAAAGGCTGCTACATCTGGACCGTCGACGGCCGAAAGCTCGTCGACTTCACCTCCGGCGTCCTTGTCATCAACCTCGGCCACCAGCACCCCCTGTTCGAGAAGCAGTACCGGGCGTATGCGGCGGGCCTCCCGCGCAACGCCTATAACATGGTCGCCCCCGTCGAGGTCGACGCCGCACGGAGGCTCATCGCAAGCTTCCGCATGAAAACGGCACAGAAAATCCTCTGGGCCGCCTCCGGGTCCGAAGGCATTCAAAAAGCCATGTGGTGCGCGCTCCATCTCCATCCCGAACGGCCCATCATGCTCGCGACCCGCGGCGGGTTCCACGGCAAAAAAGGTCTGGCCGGCGACGTCACCGGCGAATCGAGCGCCAATCCCAACGTCCGATTCATCTCGTTTCCCATGTACGAACCGCAGCCGCCGTCGTTTTACCAGGCCGAACTCGATTCACTCGCTCGACAGTTCCCCGCACGCATCGCACTCCTCGTCACCGAACCCTACCTCGGCGCAAAAGGGTCGTTCCACCCCCCCGCGTGGTACCACCAACTCCTCGAGCAGTGGTGCAACAAAAACGACGTCGCACTCATATTCGACGAAGTCCAATCCTGCCACGGGCGCACCGGAAACATGTACGCATTTCAAACCTACGGCGTCCAGCCCGACCTCGTCGTACTCGGAAAAGGCCTCGGCAACGGCGAACCCGTCGCCGCGGTCGTTGGCCGCGCCGACCTCATCGACTCGCTCCATTACGGCGAGGCGTCCGACACCTACAGCGGCAATCCCCGCGCATGCGCCGCCATCTGCGCCACGTTCGACGTGTTCAAGTCCGAAAACATCGTTGCCAACTGCCGAAAAATGGCCCCCGTCATGCTCCGTGGCCTCCACCGGCTAAAGAACCGCTTCCCGTTTATCAAACACATTCGCGGCGAAGGGCTCGTCTACGGTGTCGAAATCGCCGACGACGAAACCGCCAACAAATGCGTACTCGAAGCCTACTACGGCGTCAACGGCGCCGGCGTCCACTTCCTCGGCCCACTCGCAGGCAAAGTCCTCCGCGTCAGCCCACCACTCATCATCACCAAATCCGAAATCAACCGCGCCATCGATATCCTCGAAAAGGCCTGGCAAAGAGTCTGAACATATGGGACGGAAAAAGACTGTTTTGGTGGTTGTGGCGCACGCGGACGACCTCGAGTTCTACGCCGGAGGCACGGTCGCCCGGTTCGTACGCGAAAAGGGCTATGACGTCTACGAACTCATCCTCACCGACAACTCAAGAGGGTCCTACTCCCTCTCCAGCGAGCAACTCATCGAGATCTCCGCGCGCGAGGCCGTCGAGGCCGGAAAAGTCCTCGGATTGAAAGAAGTCCGCCTGGCCGGCTACACCGACGGCGAACTCGACCAAGTCAACGGCGCTGAACTTCGCGGGTGCGTCATGGAAATGATTCGCGAGGTCCGCGCCGATATCATCATGGGCTGGGACCCCTTCGCTCCCTGCGAGGAGCATCCCGACCACCGTGCCGCCGCCATGGCCACGCTCGAGGCCGCCTCGTTCTCGTCCATGCCGCTGTTCTACCCCGAGCACAAATGCCCCCCCTGGTGCGTCACCGAAGCCTACTGGTTCGCCAAGCACTCGTGGAACGCCGAAACGTTCGTCGACATCTCATCAACCATCGACCTCAAGATCCAGGCACTGCTCAAGCACGACTGCCAGATGGATCTCACTATCGACAGTGCAAAATGCGAGGCTAAAGCCATCGGCGCCGACCTGCCCATGCTCCAAAGTCTCGACAAATCCGCCTACGGATCGGTCATCGACCTCGCCATACGAAGCGTACACGCCTCGATCGGCGCAAAAGCCGGTATGGAATTCGCCGAACAGTTCCGCTACGAGAAACTCGGCCTCCTCGACCGTATGCTCGGGATGAACCTCATCACGCCGGATTTCTGAGCGCACGGGTAGGCCGACATCGCCGGTGTCGGCCAGTACGTCGGCCGGCTTCATGAATCAAAACTGAGCGCTGAACTCGTAATCGCCCGACGGCACCTCGAATTCCGTGACGCCTTCCAGTTGTTGCACGAGGCGCGGCTCGGTTTGGCTGCTCGCGGCATTTGCGCCAGGGAGCCGCACCAGCGCCGTAGTGTTGGCCGGAATATGAACCTTCAGCGTCAGCTTCCCATCTTCGAGCCGCCACTCGCTGGCGACCGGACCTCGGACGGTGTCATACGCGGCCTTTGCCCACGTGACGCCGCCCGCCGGCCGCGGGTCGATGATGACGCGGCGGAACCCGGGCGCGGCTTCATCCGGGCGGATGCCGCCGATTACGCGTGGGAACCATTCGCCGGCTGCGAGCAGGGTGCTGTGTATCTGCGACCTCTCGCCTTCCCAACGTTCCCAGAAGGTTGTGGCGCCCTGCTCGAGCATGTAGCCCCAGCCGGGATAGGTTTTTTGGTTCATGATGAGCGCGGCGAGATCGTCCCTGCCAATTTCGTTCAATAGCCGCAGCAGGAACATCGAGCCGTGCATGCCCGTGCCGATGTGGCCGCCGCTTTTCTCGACGATCTCCGTCTCCAGCGATTTCATCACCGCGGGCCGCAAGTCGGCCGGCGTGACGCCCGACAACAGGGCAAACGCCAGGTTGGCCTGCCCGCCGTCGGCGTACGTATTTTGGGCCGCGTTGAAAAACGTGCCGTGCGTTGCCCGCCGGATCTCGTCGGCCTTGCGCGCGTACAACTCGGCGTCCCGCGGCTCGCGCAGCGCGCCAGCGACCTTGCTCATGTGCTCGCAGATGTACGCGTAGAAACAGTTGTTGAAAAACGTCCTCGATAGCTCGCTCGACCACGGCCCGACGCCCTGATCGTGGTCCGGCGCCACCCAGTCGCCGATGAAACCGTAGTTTTCATGCCCGTACGGCCGCAGCAGGCCGTCGACGGCCTTCGAATCCAAGAACTCGACGTACCGCTTCATCATCGGATAATTGTCGCGCAGCGCGCGCGCGTCGCCGTAATGGAGGTACATGTCCCACGGCAGCATCACGCAGATGGCGCCCCACGTCGGCCCGCCGCCCGCGCCGTGCGGGTACGGCGCGATGTTGGGCAACTCGCCCGTCGCGGCGTCCTGCACGTCGCGCCAGTTGCCAAGCCATTTCGTGTACATCGCGCCGAGATCAAACGCGTACAGGGCGGTCCTCGATGTGATCTGCCCGTCGCCGCCGTAACCCAACCGCTCGCGGTGCGGGCAATCGACCGACACCCCGCCCGACGTTACGCAGCGGAACGTGTACAAGGTGGTGTCGTAGATCCGGTTATACAGGTCATTCGAGCACTCGAACGAGCCGCGCACATCGAACGGCGTCTGCACAAACAACGCCGTCGCGTCGCCCACCTTCGGTTCGCGCCGGAGACCGTTCACCTTCACGTACCGGAACGCGTGGTAGTTGAACCGGTTTTGGAACGTCTCCGCGCCGTCCGTGGCCGGGATATACTCGTCCTGCTGATCCCAATACACGGGTTCGCCGGATTTCTCGAACCGTTCGATGAACCTCATTCTCACCGGCTTGCCCGGCTCGCCGTGAATGCGCAGGCGGAACATCGCCGTGACGTTCCTGCCCATGTCGAACAAGTATTCGCCGGGCGCCGTCTTCTTGACGTCAACCGCGGCCACTTCTTCGACGATACGGTTGGAATCGAGCATCGCCGCACTGATCACCGGCACGGGCGGTTCCACCACGACGGCTTTCTCCGCCCAGTCCGACTTGAAGTCCGGCGTGTCCCAGCCGGCGCATTCTGCTCTGGCATCGTAGCGTTCGCCGTCGATGTTGCTGTCCTTAACCCGGCCAATGGCCGTGACGGGGCCGGGATGCGCGCCCCACGAGCTGTCCGAGCCGATGGTGACCGTCTTGCCATCTTCCAACTCGATTTCAAGCTGGACACGCGCGATCGGGCCGGGATACGTCACGCCGGGGAAACCCGGGCAATACCAGCCACGGCCCAGCGCAACGCCCACGCAGTTGCGGCCGCGGCGCAACGCGCCCGTCACGTCGTGCGTGACGTAATACGCCCGTTTGTTGTAGTCGCTGACATTCGGCCCGCACACATCATCGCCGATCTTGCGCGCAGGCGCGACGCCGTTAACGTGGAGGTCGCCGTAGCCCATTATGGCCACGTACGCCGTGGCGCGGACCGGTTTGGAATCGAGCGCGAACTCGGCGCGGAACAGCGGCGCGGCCGGCTCGCCTTTCATCTCCGCCGGATACGGATAGCCAATCCACTTCGCGGCCCAGTCGCCCGGCTGCAGCAGGCCCATCGACCACCGCGCCGGTTCGCTCCACGGCGTCGGCGCGTCCGACTCGTCCCACGCCCGCACTTTCCACCAGCACGCGGCCCGCGACTCGAGCGGCTTCCCGCCGTACGAAATGAGCACCGTCTCACCGGAAGCCACTTTGCCCGAATCCCACAAGTCGCCGGTGTCGCGATCGAGAGAGTCCGGCGACGATGCCACGACGACCTGATAGGCCGTCTGCCGCGCGCCGCGCCGGTCCGATTGCACCAGCCAGCTCAGACGCGGCTCGACCACGTCAATCCCGAGCGGGTTCTCGAGGTATTCGCACCGCAGCCGCTCGACCGTCATGGCCGGCGCGGCATGGGCCGCGGCGATAAAACAGAAGAATGTCACGATTCCCAACGCGGCGTGAACGATGCGCATTTACCGGCTCCTTTACATGATGAACGGAAAGCAGAGTCTACTGCATGTCAACCGTGATAATTTCGCCCGCCACAGAACGGTGCAGCCGCGGTGTTCAGTGTTCCGGGTGAAGCGCAACCCCTTTTTCTTTGAGAAATGCGCCAAACTGTTTGTCTATCTGCTGGATATGGTTCTTCAGCCAGGCGATTTGGAAGGTGTTGACCGACTCACCGAGCCTGTGCGTGGCGCCATCTTCTTCGAACTCCCGCACCAATTCTGTCAGCGTATTGCGGAACTCCGCATGCTTCGCCTTGTGCTGCTCAATGGCGGGGTAGTTCTGTGCAGCCATATGCCTCTCTTCCGTCGCGAAGTGGAATTCCACGTAGTCCACCATGAAGTCCAGCGTCTTTGAAACGTGATGCACTTCCTGGTGCGATTCCACGGCCGCAGACAAGCTGTTGAGCCGTTCTATCCACACCTTGTGCTGTTCATCAATCAACTCGATACCGACGGACAGGCTGTCGTCCCAATCAACTCTCGGCATAATCGTACTCCTCCTCGAGCCCGGCGCCATTTCCACGACGAGGGCCCCTTAGGCGCCTTCTTGAGCATCTGCCCTTGCGGGCGACGTCTCCCATAGTTTTACCATAATACCCCCAAATCGCAAATCCATGAAGCCGGCTCGACCGTTGTCTCCTCACTCACTGTTCATTCGTGCTGCCCGTCTCGCGCATAACGGGCGGACGCTGGGGATAGCACCCCGCAGATGGCAAGGCTCAAGCATCTCGGGAAATAGGGGGGTAAATCCGTAACAGTGGAACTGGTGAAAAAGGCGGCCGTGTGGGATGATCTGATGCGGATTGTTTTTGGGCCGCGGCGTATGTGCCGACGATGTCCTGGAATCCCCGTCTTAGACTCAGGGCACGTAGGAATCGCCAGGGTCGAAACATCGCGGTCTTGATCAGGTTTGCCAAGGCCCCGGCCAGTCCGGGATCAGGTCGCGAAGGGGCTCGGCCACAAAAAGTCTTCTTGTTCCCGCTGCCGCTTGCCAACCGTGAGCGCCTCCTTGGCGTGGCAGTTATATATCACACTAATAACCCCGCCTCAAGGATTTTTTCACCAACTCCACTGTCCCCGGTTACCCGTCCCCGGTTACCCCCAGTTTCTCTCCCCATGTTAACCGCAATATCTCTCATATCTTACGCATGGACAACCGCTCCGCTGGCATCGTTTCCTCCTTGGTTTACACAAACCCAAAAAGTCCACGATACTGCCAGATTCAAGGTTATCCCGCGTCGCTTACGCACTCCCTACAAGGTAGGCGCCATCCCTGGCAATGAGGTGGCGGAATCCGTCGGAACAGTGTGGCGCCTTCCATCGTAACGGGGTGGCGGATTCCCCCGGAATCACAGGGCGTCATCCGTCGGAATATGCACCTCGCACATAGCCGCTTGCAGGAATGCAGGCCCAAAGGGCCATTTTGCGCACATGAGCAAAATGGTCAGCCTGAGCCCGTTACAAATCCGGGCCGGCCTGCATGGGGTCGTAGGGGCTGGCGGAGAAGCTTAGGATGTCTTTGAAGTTGGGGAGTGCGGGGTTGGTTCTGACGACGCGCCAGGCGGCGTCTTCCTGGGCGAAGTAGATCCAGACTTCGCCGTTGGCGGTTCTGGGGAACCATGCGGGGAGGTCGGCGACGCGGCCGAGCGGGTCGCTGACGGCGTATCCGGCGAACCGGCAGTAGAGGAGTACGCCGATGCGGCGCGCGGGACCAGCCTGGTCCTGCGCGTTGTAGTTGCTGAAGTCCCATTGTCGGATTTGGCGGTGCATGGCGCATGCGTTGTAGTGCTCGAAAAACCATTGCCAGGCTCTTCGGGCGTATTGGACGTTCCACCCTTGCGGGTCTTCGTAGGTTTGCGAGTAGATATCGAGTATTTCGGGGAGGCTTTCCTGGGCGAACGCCCGGTCCCACGCTTCGATGCGGGCGACGACGGCCTCGGCGTCGGCGATAGCGGCCTGGGGCACGCCGGTCATATCGGGCCACCACGGTTTGACGTTCTGCGGTGCGGTGGACGGCCGCTCGATCGGGCGCGACATGGTGTTGGCCAGCATGGGGGTGAGCACGGCCTCTTCCTCGATTCTGCTCTCGACGTTGCTCAGGATGATGTGCTCGCCGAAATTGACGGTTCCTTGGTAGATTTCCTCGTCGCTGGTCAGCGCCGTAATGGTATACGCCACGGTTTGCGCGGCGTCTGCGGTGGCGTCGAGATAGACGCGTTCCTCGGGCGCGGCGGCCAGCAGGGCGTATTCGGTCTCCGGCTCGACGCGCCGGCAGATCTTGTACGAGAGGTCGCCCTCGCGGAACGGCCAGTCGAGCCGCACGCCGTGGTCGGTCCGGGCCGCCGTAAACGACCGCACGGGCGCTGGCGCCTTGACTTTGAACGTCTGGGCGTCGTACCGGTTCTCGCAGGTGTTCATGATGAACGTGGCCCGGCCTACCCGCGCGATAAACGCCGTCCCTTCGCCGTCCTGTTCGGTGTACGATCTCGCCAGCAGTTCGGCCCACGCCTGTGGCGAGTTCTGCACGCCCGGCTGGACCACGGCGGCGAATTGCGCCAGCGCGTCCTGCGATGCGGTCGCCGACAGGACGGGGATCCAGAAGTACCGGCCCGTGTTGAGAATGAGTTCGGGCACCTGCCCCGGCCGTTCCATCCCGTATGCGCCGTGCATCAGGAACCCTTTGTCGAGTACGCCGTCGATGTCGCGCAGGTTGAGGTGAAACTCTTCGGGCGTGCTCGAGGGCGCGAGCTGGTAGGCCACCCGCGTTTTCTTGAGCACGAAATCGCGGCGCGGGATCAGCCCGCTCTCGATCACGGAGTGAAGCGTGCCGTGGATCGCCTGGTCCCAGTAATACCTGCGCGCACCGAACCACAGGTCGTCGGAAGCGGAAAACGAATAGACCGTGGCGCCCGTCATCACGCCGTTGACGATCATGGCGCGGTACAGGCCGGGCGGCATGGCGGGCGGCTGCTCGCTCGAGCCGAACACGCCCGGCTCGATGAACCTCGAGTCGGCGTACCACGCCGAATGCGGGGCTACGCCCCACTGCACCGCCGCGCCTTCGAGCCACAGCCCCAGCAGGGCGGAAGTCTGCGCAACCGTGTGCGGCCCCCGGTATTTCGCCACGGGAACCACGTAGGCCCGCTTCTCAAAGATTTTGTTGTAAAGGGGCCTGCACGATACGTTCGACATCACGCGCGGCCACCGGACCTCGTCCAGCTCGATGGCGATAAACCGGCCGTGTTGCGCGGCCGCGTCAATTGCCCCCATGAGCCACCTCACCACGGCCGGCACGGCAAGCGGGTCGCCCGCGGCAAATTCGGAATACTCTTCAAACGGAAGGTCGACCGCCTGGATGCCCTTGACGCAGGAGAAACCCTCGAGCAGTTCTGCAATCCGCTCCACCGGATGCAGCGCGGACACCCCGGCCCCCACCCGCAGCACGGCCGGCACGTTCGCGTCCTGCAGGGGCAGGAGAAGCTCACGGAACCAGAGGTCGCGCTCGGGGGTATCGGCGCCGCGCGCATCTACCTGGAGGGTAGCGAACGGGCGCACGTCTTCGGGGAGCGATTGCCAGGCCTGGATGACGGACTGGGCGTAGGCCATGGCGTCGCCCGCGGAAGCGTCGCCCGCGGAAGCGTCGCCCGCGGAAGCGGGCGCGCAATGGAAAATGAGCAAGGGATGCTCAGGGCTGATCTCGAGGCACAGTGAAGGGGCCTGCGGCCATGCCACAGGGCAGGCCAGCGCCAATGCGGCCAGCAATCCAAGAGTTGTATTACGGATACAATTGCCCATCAGGCGGAGATTGTATGCAACGGTCGGCGGGCAAACAACTTTTTGGCCACGGCCGCGCATCCCAAGGCAAAGTTCAGCTTACCCTCGAGTTTTATCCCCTTCGATGGAAGAAAAGTTCCCCTTTGCGAGCTCACGCGCGTCTTGCCGCAAGAAGTCCCCCAACATTGCGGCATGCACAAGGCGGGCTGGAATGGGACAACCGTCCCGTTCCAGCCCTGTCCTCAATGTTTGTTGCCGAATAGGCTGACTGGCTTAGTCGATTCCCAACAGTGCCAGGATCTCGCCAATGAGCCACAACGGGCCCGTGATCGGGATGAGAAGCCAGAACCACCAATCACCCGCATCGACGAAGTCATCAAACAGATTCTTCATTTTCTCCCTCCTGTTGCATTTACACCAGTAACGTTACTGTGGTTTCGCGTTCAGACATTGCAAAAAAGCCCGTTTTCGCGTGCTTTCTTGCCGCGCACCCACATGCACTTCCGGCGCCCAAACCACTTGTACACCGGAAAACACACCTATATTAAAGAATATTCCTGGCCCGGAAGCAAGTTTTTTTTGAAGCCTATTTTTTGCCGGGCTTGGCGACTGGCGCAATACGGGCATGTTGCTATATAGTGTGTGCGGGAAAAGGGGACCGTAATGCCGGCGGGACATGACGACATTCTTGAGCGTCTTGAGGTGGCGCTTAATGCCTGGAATTTGGAAATTGCGCAGATGCGCGGGGGATTGGCGGTCGAAATAGACAAACTGGGCGAACAAATTGGCCTCCTGCCGCGGCCCGAACATCCGGCAAACCTTCCGGCGCACATGCAACAACCCGCACAGGCGAAGGTTGCGGAAGACGGCATCGAGCCGCTCAACGCGCGGGTGGCGGAACTGAATCTGTTGCTGCAGGCGGCGCGATACAAGGTCGAAGAACTCGAAAGACAGGCCCGCCAGCCGTTGCCCGAATTGGCCGGAGAGAACGAAGGAAACCTGGCGCAACGGCTTGCCCAAGCGTTGCGCGACCGCTACGAGGCCCACCAGGAGATCGTGTCATTGCGGGCGGAGGTCGACCTGTTGCGGCGGGCCAACGCCTGCTTGAGCGGGCCGGTTGCGCCCCCGGAAGGCTGGGTAGCGGCGCCGGCCCAGGTATTTGATAACGAAGGCCGGCGGCGGCGTTTGGGCGAGATCCTGGTCGAGTTGGGGCTGGTTGATGACGAGCAGTTGAGGGCGGCGTTGGCCGAACAATCGAGCTCGCCGCAGCGTCGGCTGGGTGCGATCCTGGTTGAAAAGGGCATTACGAGCGAGGAGGTCGTGGCGCGAGTCCTGGCGCGCCAACTGGGCCTGCCGTTTGTCCGGCTGGAGGGTAATGTAGCGGATCAGGCCGCGACTCGCGCCATAAGCAGCCAACTGGCCAGGACGTGCGAATGCCTGCCGATAGCGGTTTCGCCGACTTCCCTGGTGCTGGCCATGGCGAATCCGTTCAACCTGGTTGCGATTGAAGAAGTGGAACTGGCAACGGGCCGGCGCGTAGATCCGGTCGTAGCGGCAGCCGGAGACATCCGGGAAGCGGTGCGGCGCTACTACGGAGACGAGGAATCGCAGGTACAGCCATGAAACACAAGAAACGCGAAAAAGCGGGAGGACATATGCTGAAACGGCTGGCGGTGATTACGGACGGCGGAGCGATTGACGAGGCGGCCGCGAAGTCGGCAGAAGCCCAGGGGGTGCAACTGCAGTTTGTCAGCGGCTCGGGCGAATTCCCTGCGGGCACCCCGGCCGCCATCGGCCTTGCCAAAGATTTTGCAGGATCGATAAAAACGGCGCTGGCCGCGGCCGAACAGCAGGAGGAACTGTTGTTCTTGCTGGCCGATTCGCTCGATTGCCGCGAGGGCCTGATCCCGGGAAGCAGCCGGAGAGTTACCGACCACGCCACCCGGTTCGCTGCCACCATTGGTCTGGGCATTGAGGACCAGCTTGTCCTCGAGCGGGCGGCGCTGCTGCGCGACATCGGCAAGATCTCGATTCCCAACGACGTGCTGCTCAAAGAAGGCCTGCTCACCTACGACGAATGGATGTTCATCCAGCAGCACCCCCACCTTGGCGGCCAGATCGTCGAAAAGACCCGCGCCCTCCAGGATATCGCCGAGGCGATCCGCACGCACCATGAATCGTTCGACGGCGATGGCTATCCCGACGGGCTGGAGGGCTGTGCCATCCCGCTGCTGGCGCGCGCCCTCAAGATACTCGATGTGTACTGCGCCATGACCAGCCCGCGCCATTACCGCAAAGGGTACAGCAGCCAGGAAGAGGCACTCGAATATCTGAGAAGCGAACAGGGAAAACATTTTGACCCGGATCTGGTCGAGGCTTTTCTCGATGCGGGGGTAGGGCGCCCATGGGAGGCCGATCGCAAATAATTCAGGCGGTTTCCTCGACGAAAGCCAGGTATTCGCGTTCGGAGTCGGCTTGCGCCTCGCGCCGGAACGAATCGATCTCCTCGTAATGGCGCGCCAGGAGGCTCACAAGATCGCCGTCAATCTTCCCTGCCGCAGCCAGCGTTTTCAGGTATTCGGCCAGTTCGGCCGGCGGCATCGGGTCGCGGTAGGGGCGCACTTCGGTAAGGGCCGCAAAAATGTCTGCGACCGCCATGATCCTGGCGCCGAAAGGCATCTGGTCGCCTTTCAGGCCGAACGGGTAGCCTGACCCATCCAGCCGCTCCTGATGAAGCGCCCCCCAGACGCGGATAGTATCGAGTGCGGGCGCCGTCTCGAGGAGCCGGTATGTGTGCCAGGCATGGCTCCGCATGACGTCATATTCGAGCGCGGTGAGCCGGCCCGGTTTCTCCAGAATCTCGCTCGGGATGGCCAGTTTCCCGAGGTCGTGAAAATGGCCCGCAATCTCCATCAGGCGCACGTCTTCCGCGCCGAATCCCGCCACCCGCGCCAATGCGGCGGCCGCGGCAGACACGCCTTTCGAATGCCGGGCCGTGAACCGGCTGCGGAAATCGATGAGCCTGCGGAACAGGTTGGCCAGGCTCATCAACGAGTCCCGATCGAGAACCAGTTGGGGAAGGTTGGCGCGGCGCCCCAGGATCAGCCCCGCCATCGGCGATGCCGCGTCCATCCAGAATGCGTCCCGGGTTGATGCATCGAGAAACGCCTGGACCTGATCAGGCATGAACCATTCGGGTGTCTGCGACAGGATCTTTTCTCTAACTCGTTCTGCCTGGGTGAGCGTCGGTTCTCCCGGGCGTATGAGGACGCTGATCCGGTCGGCCAGATGCAGCAGATGACTCTCGAACGCCACCTCGGCGTTTTCAAATTCGACGCCGCGGCCCGAATCCCAGTGCACGTGATGGAACCGCACGAACCGGGCCGCCCGCGAGAACGGCGGAAACCCTTTAAGCAGCGTGTGGCCGGCTCTGCCGTGGTGATGAGGCGCCTCGATCTCGAACTGCATCAGGTCCGCCCGCTCGTTGCTCGAGAAACCACCAACGTCGTGCAGCGCGCCCGCCAGCAGCAGGTCGTTCTGCACATCCGGGGGCAAACCCATCTGTTCGGCAATAGCCGACGCGACACTGGCCACACGCATGTGATGATTGGCCACCAGGGGACTGAACAGGTCAATCGCGCCCGACACGCACGTCACCAGATCAAACAGCGGCAACGGGAATTCCGGACTCATCAATAAGCCTCCTCACATATTCTAGCGCAATAAACCAAGAGGGCTTCCTTTTTTCGACAGAAACAGAACGAGACCATCGCCAGCTTCTCCAACTGTAGGAACAGGCAAATCGAACCAAATCGTCCATTTTTATTGAGTAAATGCAACTACAATCCCGCGGGATCGGGTGCGTCAGTGATGGCTTGGTGTGGTGTAACCTGCTGAAAACAATGCCTTTATATTTGCCTTTCCACCCCGCGGAAAACCCTTGCAATTTTTGAGGAAAGTGCTATTCTGAAATTGCTCGGTTTTTATTGTTAATTACAACCGAGATTGCCGGGGCCAAGCACGGGCGCTCCGGGAATGAACAGTTTAGTGTCTCATGGTGCTAAGGGAGAAACGGAGAAAGGAGTGGATTCATGAGAAAGAAAACGGGATTTACTTTGATCGAGCTGCTCGTGGTCATCGCCATAATAGGCATACTTGCGGCGATACTTTTGCCTGCGCTTGCGCGGGCGCGGGAAGCGGCCCGCCGGGCATCTTGCCAGAACAACCTTAAACAGTGGGGCCTGGTATTCAAGATGTACTCCAACGAATCAAAAGGGGGAAAGTGGCCACGGCTGGGCCTCGAAGACAACTATGATGATCCGGGGAACGATGGTTTCATTGCGTTTGCGTATGGCGCCTCATTCTATCCGGAATACTTGTCCGACATGAACATCTATTTCTGCCCGTCGGACGTCACCTCCGATCCGGAGGACTTTCTCGCTCCAGTAACTGGGTCGTGGTACACACAGGAGCCTTCTTCGCCCAACTACGGTAAGCTGGACCCGCAGGAGTTCGACGACCGCAGTTACCTTTACTACGGCTGGGCTGCCGAAAGCATAGACGTGTTTGTCACAATGATTGCAGCAACTCTGGTAAAGTCCGCACTGGAGGGTACGCCAACCATAGAAGTTGCAGACAATGACTTGTCGTTGACGGACATGTGCGAACCTTCAACCCTGGAAGGGATTATAAGTGGCTACTATGCTGAGGAAACTCAGGCCATTGAAGACCTGATGGGAAGACCGATAATCGTCCAGGGCACGGGCGGCAGCAACGTCATTTACCGCCTGAGGGAAGGTATTGAGCGTTTTGCCATCACAGATATCAACAACCCCGCCGCGAGCGCCCAGGCACAAAGCACGTTCCCCGTCATGTGGGACACCGTTGACCAAGCGGGCGGCAGTTCGTTCGACTTCCATCACGTTCCCGGCGGCGCCAACGTGCTGTACTTGGACGGCCATGTGGAGTTTCTTAAGTATCCGTCCAAGGATCATCCTTGCACCTATGCGAACGGCATTCTGGGCCGGGCCTATTAGACCTTTGACCGGCTAAGGGACATCGGCCAAGTCAGGCTTGTTACCAACGGCAACGGCGCCGCCTCTCACGCGTGCGGGAGGCGGCGCCGGCGTTTTGTGGATACAGGCGGCTGAATGCCTCGCCGCTTTCCAGCCATTGCGCGCCCTACCGGATGTGACAGCCTTTCATACCGCGCTTTTCGAGGTAGCGCTGATGGTATTCTTCGGCGCGGTAAAATGGCGCGGCAGGTTCGATGGCCGTAACGACGGGCCGCGTGAACCGGCCGGATTTTTCCAAGTCGGCCTTGGCCTCGACTGCAATCCGTCGCTGTTCCTCGTTGTGGTAGAAGATCACGGATCGGTACTGCTCGCCAACGTCCGGCCCCTGGCGATTCGGCGTTGTCGGATCGTGAATGGTCCAAAAGACCGACAGGAGGTCCTTGTACGCGACCTGGTGGGGATCGAATTCGAGCTGGACCACCTCGGCATGGCCGGAGTCGCCGGCGCACACGTCCTGGTAGCTGGGGTTCTCGAGGTAGCCGCCGGAAAACCCGGCCTGCGTCGAAACCACCCCGTTGACGTGGCGGAACGCCTCTTCGACGCCCCAAAAGCACCCCGCCCCGAACGTAGCTTTTTCCATATTGCATCTCCTGGCCTATCATTAAGACAACATCGGGCACGGTCCCTTTTGTTTCGAAAAACGCGGCCGGTACGACAACCCGCAAAAAAGTTGTAGTGGCATCGCCGCAACCAAGACTCTTGAAGATGGATCAACAACGGGACACCCCCCACAACTGCCGGGGGGCGTCCCAGACGTTTGCAAAATAAGGATTTGCGCAGGTTTCGCCAAGTTGGGACGCCCCCCGGCAGTTGTGGGGGGTGTCCCCTTTGTATTCCAGTCTCGTGCCCAGTCTCCATTTACCCCCCCATACCCCAAACCCCAGTTTGCGGCTGTTCGCGGGAAGGTGCTAAGTTGACTTACGGGAGGCGATTTGGCGACTACAGCGGAATATTTCGCGGCGCGCGTGCGCGAGTTCATGCGGGCGCACTCGATGGCGCGGGACGGGTCGCGGCTGCTTGCGGCGGTTTCAGGCGGCGCGGATTCGGTGTGCCTGCTGCACGTCCTGGTCGAGTTGGGGTTCCAACTCGAAGTGGCCCATTTCGACCACCAGACGCGCGACGGCGAAAGCGGCCGGGACGCGGAGTTTGTGGGCGAGACGGCGGCCCGGCTTGGATTGCCGTTTCACATCGAGTCGCGGCCCGTCGAACAAGAAAGCCGGGGGTCGGGTAAGTCGTTCGAGGAGTACGCGCGGTCGGCCCGGTACGAGTTCCTGACGCGCGTGGCTCGATTGCGCGGGTGCGAGGCCGTCGCCACGGGCCATCATGCCGACGATAACGCCGAAACCGTGCTGATGCGCCTCATCCGCGGGACAACCCCGGCCGGCGCAGCCGGCATACCGGCCGTGGGCGCCTGGGGCGGCGTTCCGGTGATCCGACCGCTGCTGGGCATCAGCCGTGCGGAGGTGATGGCATACGTCGCGGAGCGCGGGCTCGAGTATCGCGAAGATACAACCAACGCCGACGTGCGGTACGCCCGCAACCGGGTCCGTCACGAACTGCTCCCGCTGCTCGCCGAGCGGTACAACCCGCGGGTGCGCGAGGCCCTGTTGCGGTTCGCGGAAGCCCAGCGGGCCGACTCCGAACTGATCGACAATCTCGCGGGGGCCGCATTTGACCGGTGCGTGTCCCGGCAAGGCGCAATCGACCGCACCCGGTTCCGCGCCGAACCCCGATCGGTTCAGCGGCGGATGGTGGCGCGGCTGGGCCGGCGGCTTGGCGTGACCGACGTGCCGTTTGATCGCGTGGTGGCCGCGGCACGGTTCGTTGCGGACGGCGCAACGGGCGAAGTGTTTGATTTGGGCTCTGGCGTGCAGTTGCAGAACGGGCGGCGGCACACGAAACCCCTGCGGCCGACCGAGGCCATCGAGGCGGCGGAGACGCCGCTGACTGTGCCGGGCGTGACATCCGCGCTGGGCCGGGTATTTCGCACTCTCTCTCTCGAGCAACGTCCCGCGGCTGACCTGGCGGCCTATTGCACACCGCGCCGTCAGGTGTTTGATGCCGCTGCGGCGGGGACGGACCTGTCCGTCCGGCGACGGCGGCCGGGCGACTCGTTCACGCCGCTGGGTATGGCGGGCCGGAAAAAGTTACAGGATTATTTCGTGGATACGGGCACGCCGGCATATGAACGCGATCTGCGGATTCTTTTGACAGGCGGCGGCAAAATTTTGTGGGTGGTTGGCGGGGCGATCAGCGCGCACGCCGCCGTGACCGCGTCTACAACACGTTTTCTGGAGGTCGACGTTATCGATGGAACTGAAGAAACGGCCGCTCTTGACGGCAGGGCAGATACGGAAGAAGGTTGAGGAGATCGCGCAACGGATTTCGGCTGATTACGCGGGCAGAGACCTCTTGTTGATCGCCGTGTTGAAAGGCAGCCTCATCTTCGCTTCCGACCTGATGCGCCGCCTGACCGTCCCCTCGAGCGTCGATTTTATACGCGCCCGCAGCTATTGCCAAACGCACAGCCAGGGCCGCTGCGATTTCTTATTGCTGCCCGAGCAGCCCGTGACGGGCCGGCATGTGCTCGTGATCGAAGACATCATCGACACCGGCCTTACCGCACGCTGCATCGTCGACTACCTCGCCGCGCAAAACCCTGCCAGCCTCGAAATCTGCACGCTGCTCGACAAACCGGCGCGCCGCAACGTGCAAATCCACCTGCGCTACGTCGGCTTTGCGATCGATAACGAGTTCGTGGTCGGCTACGGCATGGATTACGAGGAACAGGGCCGGAACCGGCCCGACATCCACGTCCTGCTGGGAGACTAATCTTCCGGCGGCACCACCACCGCGCTTTCGCCTTTGAGCAACAGGATCACGTCGCGGCCCGAAGCCTTGTGGCGGGAGACGGACAGCACCCTGCGGGCGGAATCGACGGGCTGGCCGGATTTGAACGCCTCGGCCGCGGCCCGGTCGTCGAAGATCTCGATGTTGATGTTGTCGTAGGCGTCGCCCTCGAGGCGCAACCGCCTGCCAAGCGCGCGGAGTTCGTCGTCGGGCGTTTCGGGCAGCACCACGGCAATAAGCCCTTTCAACGACGCCCGCGGCGGGTTTGATTTGGCCGCGTCGTCTGGAGAGGCGCCCCACTCCGCCACGCTGAAATAACCGCCCGCGGCCACCGCTTTAACGACTTCGGGATCGGGCGGCGGCGCGGCTTCGGGTTCGGGGCCTTCCGGTTCAGGTTGCGCCGCCACGTCGCGCAGGAGGTCGCCATCCGGCGCGGGAACCGGCGGCACGTCAACGCCCGCATTCTTGTAAAGATCGCGCAACTCGCGGCGCAGCGCCTCGTTCTCCGCCTTGAGATCGGCCAGCGACGTAGCCATCCAGGTGTCGAGCGTCTGTTGCATCCGCAACACTTGAGCCCGCAATTCGGCCACCTCCTCCATCACGTCTTGCAACTCGACAGCCCGCGCGGGCGTATTGGCCAGCTCATCCTCGGCTGCATCAGGAGCCGGCGCCTCGGGCGCGGGAGGTTGCGCCGCGGGCGCCGCAGACGGTTCAGCTTGCGCAACCTGAATGGCGCCGGCTGCCCACGCCGCCGGGTAAAAGAGCGCCGTCAGGCACAACAGTAGACTGTCGAGAATCGGCATGTTCTGTATCCTCACCACCCGGTTTCCCGGGCAGACGCAACAACCGCCGTCTCATTTTATACGATTTTGAGCCTTGTATGGGTGACATGTCACCATGGGCATATAAAGGCGATAAGACAAGAACTTGCCGCACCTGTTTCCGTTTTAGAGAATCTTTGAGGTAAACTCTGGCCTGAAAACCGGGATTTCAAAAGGATCTGCGATGTCGGACGATAGACGTTTTGTCGAACCAAGGACGTTGAGGGGGTTTCAGGACCTTCTTCCGCAGGATTTCATACGGCGGAAAGCCGTGATAGCCGTTATCGAGGGCATCTATGAGAAGTATGGTTATCTGCCGCTCGACACCCCGGCGGTCGAGCATCTCGAGACGCTGTTGGGTACCGGTGGCGATGAGACCAACAAGGAACTGTTCACGCTCGAGACCCCCGAGGGCGAGCCGGTCGCGTTGCGGTATGACCTCACCGTGGGTTTTGCACGGCTTCTGGCGCAGTATCCCGACCGGCTGAAGGTGCCGTTCCGGCGGTATGCGGCCGGGCCGGTATGGCGGGTCAACAAGCCGGGGCCGGGGCGGTTCAGGCAGTTTACGCAACTCGATATCGACGCGGCGGGTTCCGAAAACGTGGCGCTCGACGCGGAAATCATCGCCATCATGTGCGAAATCCTCACCACGCTGGGCGTGGACGGCTACGAAGTAACGGTCAACACACGCCGCCTGATGGACGCGGTACTCGATGGCTGCGGCATTCCCGAGCAGGACAGGCAGAAACACGTCCTGCGCGTGGTGGATAAACTGGCCAAGGTCGGGGTGGACAACGTCCGGCTGGAACTCGGCCCGGGCCGAATCGACGAGTCCGGCGACCCCATACGCGGCGTCGGCCTGACGCGGCAAGTTGTCGATAAGATACTGAACTTCATCGCCGTCCAGGCGGATACGCGCGCCGGGGTGGTCGAAAAGCTTCGCGGCGTTCTGCCGCCGGGCGAGGCGGCCGAATCCGCCCTGCGCGAACTCGAGGAGTTGGCCGAAGACCTGGATGCCTTGAACCTGCCGGAACGTCATGTAAAATTTGACCCCAGCCTCGCCAGAGGCCTCGATTATTACACCGGCCCCGTGTTCGAAGCGGTGCTGACGGACGCGGCCGAGCTCGGGTCGGTGATGGGTGGCGGCAGGTATAACCAGTTGGTATCGCGGTTCTTAGACCAGAACATCCCGTGTACGGGGATGTCCGTGGGCTTGGACCGGCTCAGTTCCGCACTCGCACACCTGGGCCTGGTTCCAACGGTGAAAACGGCCGTGCAGGTGCTCGTGGTCACAATGGGCAAGGTGCCCGCAAGAGAAACGCTGAACGTGGCCGCCGAGCTACGTGCCGCTGGCATCCGGACAGAGGCCTTTTTCGGCCCTAAGATGAATCTCAAGAGCCAGTTGAGCCATGCCGACCGCAACCAGATACCGGTCGCCGTGATCCTCGGCGAGGACGAGGTGGCCCGGAAAGAGGTTTCGATAAAGGACCTTCTGGCAGGGAAAAAAGGCCGGGAAGACATTGCCGACCACGCCGAATACCGCCAGGCCGGACGGGTTTCCCAGGTCACGGTGGCGCGACAAGCCATGGTGGACACGGTAAAGAAAATGCTGGAGCAGGTTTAGCGGCATTTGCGGGCTCGCGTATGGCGCTCTCGGGTTCGCTCTCTACTGTTACCCTTACCCCGAACGGCTCGGGAAGTCGAATTGGGCAAGGATTTATGGTAACATGCGTCATTTAGAATCTTTGTTTGCGGCATCTGCACGCCCTGCGTAGATGCTAGCGGACAAAGATTCTAATTGCGGCTTCTTAGCCGCCGGCTTCCCAGCCGCCTTAATCCGGAGGTTTTTCGTCTAATGTCGACGACGTTCGAGCACTTGGTCAAGATGGCGATCGAGGAAGATATCGGCCAAGAGGACATTACAACCACCCGCACCGTCCCCGCGGACGGGCGGTGCCGGGTCCGGCTTGTGGCCAAGGAAAGCGGCGTGTTGAGCGGTATCGAGGTGTTCCGCCTCGTTTTCGACGCCATGAGCGCCGATATTTCCGATTGGGACTCGTTATCGGACTCGGACCGGTTTTCGCACGGCGACGATATCGCGACGTTCTCCGGGAATACGCGCGGCGTGTTGACCGGCGAGCGGACCGCCATGAACTTTGTGCAGCACCTTTCCGGGGTGGCCACGTTGACGGCGAAATACGTGGCGGCCGTGGAAGGGTTCAATGTAACAATCTGCGACACCCGGAAAACGACCCCGCTGCTCCGCCGCCTCGAAAAGCGGGCGGTGGTCCATGGCGGCGGGAAAAACCACCGTCACACCCTGTTCAACGGCATCGTCATCAAAGAAAATCACATCGCGGCGGCCGGCGGGATCCGGCAGGCGGTCCAGAGCGCCACGGGCGGCGCCCACCACCTGATGAAAATCGAAGTCGAGGTGACCAACCTCAACGAGTTTGAGGAGGCGTTCCAAGCCGGCGCGGATGCCATCATGCTCGATAACATGAGCCTCGAGGAGATGCGCAAAGCCGTCAAAAAAGCCCGCGGAAAGCGCGTCGTCATCGAAGCCAGCGGTAACGCCACACTCGAGCGCGTCCGCTCGATAGCGGAGACGGGCGTCAACGTGATTTCCGTGGGCGCCCTGACGCACTCGGCGCCATGCGTCGACATGTCGCTGCTAGTCGAAAACCTTTGAAACGGGTTGGGTTCCCCTATGCGCACTAAAGGGCGGTTCAACAACACGCGGCAATGGGCAGACAGCCCTCAACGGGACGGCTACCGATGTTGCTCGTAATGGATGTCGGCAACACCAGCACGGTGCTTGGCTTGTTTGATGGCGAGCAGTTGTGCGCCCATTGGCGCGTAATGACCGGCAACTACCGGACCACCGACGAACTGCGGTTTCTCCTGAGCCTGCTGTTCCAACAGGAAGGCGCCGACATCGCGAAAGTCCGCGGCTGCTGCATATCGAGCGTGGTCCCCCAACTGGATGCGGCGCTGCTTCGCGTCAGCCAGACCGTCTTTAAAGTCGACGCCGTCATGGTCGGCCCGGGCATCAAAACCGGGCTGGTCCTGCTGTTCGACAACCCCAAGGAAATCGGAGCGGACCGGATCGTGAACGCGGTTGCGGCCATCGAGCACTATGGCGGCCCGGTTGTGGTGATCGATTTTGGGACGGCGACCACGTTTGACGCCGTCACCGCCAAGAATGAATACCGGGGTGGCGTTATCGTCCCCGGTTTGCAGATTGCGGCCGACGCCTTGTTTGAGAAGTGCGCGAAGCTGCCCCGGGTCGACATCAGCAAACCCCCCAACGTCATCGGCCGAAACACCGTCGACAGCATCCGGTCCGGCTTGACGTACGGGTATGCCGACCTGGTGGATGGGACGGTGGCGCGGTTTGCCGCCGAGATGGGCGTAAAACCCAAGGTGGTCGCCACGGGCGGGCTGGCCGAACTCATTGCGAGCATCAGCCGCACCATTACAAAGGTTGATCCGCTCCTGACGCTCAAAGGGCTCAAGGCAGTGTACGCGAAGAACGAAAGAGAGCCAGTGTGAATAGAGGGGCGCAAACCGTTCTTCTGCTCGTCCTGTTCACGGTGGCCGGCTGCGGCAACGGGTTCAACGGCCATAAGCCGGCCGCCCCCACCGCTGCCCCGGCTCCCGCCAACGCACCCGGCCCGCACGCCAATATGCAAGGGCGCGGCGCCGATTTCCGCCTGTTCGACGGCGACCCGACGTCCGGTCCTGCGCGGCGGCCGCGGCTCTGGCTGCATGTCGACTCGTTTGCGCTGGCCGAGGAGAACATCTGGAGCTTCAAGAATGCCCACGCCGTCATCTACGGTCGCGATGCGCAGATGCAAGACATGTTTCTCGAAGCCGGCGGCGGCTCCTACCAGGAAGCGAAATCGGCCTATCTCAAAGACGGCGTTGTCGCCAAGATAGGCGACATGGAACTCAAGTTGCGGGATTTCGAGTGGCTCAATGACGACGGGCTCGCCAAAAGCGATTATCCCGTCAGCATCAAGACACCCGGCTCGGAGTTGAAGGCGTCCAGTGTTCGCCTTTACCATAAAGAGAAGCAAATCGTACTGACAGACGTGACCGGAACGCTGCGGCTGGAAAGGGCAAAACAATGAAACAGGCATGGGCCGCGGGCATTCTCATCCTGATGCTGACCGCGGCATCCCAGGCTTTTGGACAGGCGTCCGACGCCGCCGCAGCAACAACCGCCCCTGCGACCGGCGATTATGACAAGATCCAGGTCGAAGCAGGCCTGTTTAAAGGGGGCCTCGACGGCACAATCGAATCCCTTACCGAAGGGGCAAAGATCGTTTTATTCTCCTCGAAAGACCCGAGCAAGCGGCTGCCCATCAGCGCCAACGAAATCCGATTTACATGGCCCGCCGGCGGCGACCCTACCAACATGATCCTTACGGGCCGTGTTGTGGTAGACCACCCGCAGATCCATGTCAAGTCCGAAAAGGCCGACTGGGATATGGTCAAAGGCATATTGACCTTTACGGGCGACCCGATTATCAAGACGCCGCAGGGCCAGGAGGTCCGCGGCCAGCGCATCGCGGTCAATATGACCGACAACACGTTCCAGGTGTACGGCGTGGTCATACCGGAAATGCAACTTCGCGGTGCTGGATTTGGCGCGGCAGCCGCCGCCGACCCTTCGCTGTTGCGTGAAGCGGACGTGCTGGACTGGGTGGGCCTGCTTAACGGAGTGCGGGCTGAAGCCGCGGCGCCGCCGTCGCCGGGCAAGCAGGTCGTGGCGCAACTCGACCAGAGCGCACAGAAGATGATCACCTCGGTGCCTGTCGAGACGCTCGTCGAGAATAAAGCCGGGCTGATCAAACAAATCAACAAGGTGCTTGCCAGCCCCAAGTTCTATGACAAAGCCGCCTGGAACGGAAAACAACTCGACAAACAGACCCAGGACCTGCTGGCAAAGACGGACCTGGCCGGCGCAGACCTTACCCGGGCCAACCGGGGCCTGCTCGAGTCCGCGTACCCCGGCATGATCGCGCCACGGAAGCCGGTCGCTCAGTAGCCGGGAACGAAATCGGCAGGCGAGACGCCTGCGCTACTGTTGGCCAAAGGAGTTCTTTTTTGCGCGAATCACTTCGAAAAACGGGGATTGCCACCTTTTTCGGCAGTTTGAAACAGGTGGCTGTACCCGCTTTTCGCGCAGCTTAAACACGTTACCGAACTAGTAATAAGGAGTTTTTCTTTTGCTCGAATCGCCGCAGCCGCTTCTGAGAACGCAGGGACTGTACAAACAGTTCAAGCGGCGAACGGTGGTTCGCAACGTCTCGATAGAACTGGCTGCGGGCGAAATTGTGGGGCTGCTCGGCCCGAACGGCGCCGGAAAGACCACCTCGTTCAACATGGTGGTGGGCCTGCTTCGTCCGAGCGCGGGCCAGATCTGGTTCTGCGGCAAAGACGTCACAAGCCTGCCGATGTACAAGCGCGCCAGGCAGGGCATGGCCTACCTCCCGCAGGAACCGTCCGTATTCCGCCAGTTGACCGTGCGCCAGAACCTGCTGGCCATCCTCGAGTACCAGCCGCTGACCGGCGCCCAGCGCAAGGCGCGGGCCGACGGCCTCATGCAGGAACTCGGGATCGCCCATCTCGCCGACAACCCCGCCTATACGCTGTCCGGCGGCGAGCGCAGGCGCACCGAAATCTGCCGGGCGCTCGTCACCGAACCCAAAATCTTCCTGCTCGACGAGCCGTTCGCCGGGATCGACCCAATCGCCGTCGCCGACCTCCAGGAAACCGTCGCCGCGCTCAAAGACAAGGGTATCGGCGTGCTGATCACCGACCACAACGTCCGCGAAACGCTACAAATAACCGACCGGGCCTACATCCTCAGCGACGGCGAGGTCACTGTGGCCGGCACGCCCAGGGAGATCGCCGAAAACCCCCTGGCCCGCAAAACGTACCTCGGCGAGAAATTCAAGTTCGACTGAAAAACGGGGACATAAGGGACGCAGCGCGTAAAGGACAAAGGACAAATTACAAAGGACAAATGAAAGGATAAAGGATGAAAGGACAAGAGGGACCCGAAGGCCGACAGATCTACATGGCCGCGGCCCCACGCAAAAGGTGACTATCCAAAAACTTACACGGGCACCGCATGAAAAAGACAAAACATTTTCTGTCATTTCGTCAGAAATCACTTAAGGGACATAAAAACTTCCTTGCCACGCCCATACCAGATCGCTGCGAACTCCTGCACTGAAGCCAGCGCGACGCGCGCGCGCGCCGATGCCAGTCGCACCATCATGGACAATCTTCGTGCAGACTTTTTAGGTCTCTTGTGTCCCTTATGTCCCTTGCTCTTCACGCCGGAGGTGTGACGATTGCCTGTACGCCTATCACTCATAATCCCCGCCTACAACGAAGCCAGCCGAATCGGCAACACCCTGCGCGACTGCCTCGACTATTTCGCCCGGCAAGATTACGACTTCGAGATCATCGTCGTCGACGACGGCAGCCACGACGGCACCAGCGAACTCGTCCGCCGCGAGTTTCCCAACGTGCGCCTCATCTCCTACGCGCCCAACCGCGGAAAAGGATATGCCGTCAAACAGGGAATGCTCGAGGCACAAGGCCAATACCGCCTCTTCTACGACGCCGACGGCTCGACGCCCATCTCGGAAGTCGACAAGCTGTGGGTGCCGCTGTCGGCGGGCGCGGACGTCGTCATCGGCTCGAGGTCAAGCCCCGGCAGCCAAGTCGAACTTCACCAGAATCCCCTGCGCGAATTCATGGGTCGGACGTTCAACCTGCTTACACGCATCCTCCTTGGCGAGCGTTTCATCGACACCCAATGCGGATTCAAAGTATTCACCGCCGAAAGCACCGCCCAGATCTTTCCCCGCCAAACACTCGACCGGTTCTGTTTCGATGCCGAACTCCTCTACATAGCCCGCACCCAAGGCCTGAAAATCACCGAAATACCTGTTAGATGGATCAACTCGCCCAACAGCCGCGTTACCCTCGTCGCCGATTCCGCCAGAATGCTAAAAGACCTCTTCAAAATCCGCCTCAACGCCATCCGCAACAAGTACAAATAGCCGCGCAGGCAACTTGTCCGAAGGCGCCCGCGCAGTTTCAGCCAATCGCCAAACAGGCACTCAAGGATCGCTGAAAAGGCTTGACGAGGCGGAACAAAAGCGCTACACTTGTTAATAAGTGTAGAGGGTTTGCATTGCCGTGGATGATATGGACCGAGTAGTGGCACTTGCCGCCAAACAAGGCGGGCTGATAAGTACGCGTGATGTCGAACGCAGAGGCATTTCGCGAAACATCCTCTACCGCATGCTTCAACAGGGCAAGCTGACACGCATTGGCCGTGCTCTCTTTTCGCTGCCAGGAGCCGTGGCAACGGAGCATCTTCCTCTTGCGGAAGTGAGCAAGCGGGTGCCTGGAGCCGTTATCTGCCTGCTCTCGGCACTTAGTTTCCACGGCCTGACGACACAACTACCGCATGCTGTATGGATAGCCGTAGAGAGAGCCCATTGGCGTCCTCGTTTCGATTATCCGCCCCTGAATGTGACGCACGTCTCGGGAGAAGCGTTTTCTTTTGGTATCCAGACTCATGAAATCAGCGGCGTCACCGTCCGAATATACTCGCCGGCCAAGACCGTCGCCGATTGTTTCAAGTTCAGAAACAAGGTCGGGCTGGACATAGCCGTGGAAGCCCTGCGGGAAACGAGAAGATCGCGAAAGGCCACTGTCGACGATCTTATGCGCGCCGCCGAAGTCTGCAGGGTCTACAAAATCATACGGCCTTACGCAGAGGCCATATGGGCGTAAAACGGAATGCCGGACACTCCGCCTTCCAACGTCTGCTCAATATGGCCCGGACAGAAAAGCAGAACCTGAACCCGTTGCTCGCCCGGTACGCCACAGAGCGTTTGCTCTACCGCCTGAGTATTTCGCGGCACAAGAACAGCTTCGTTTTGAAGGGCGCGAGCATGTTTCTCGTCTGGAAAGGCCAGAACTACAGAACCACGAGAGATCTGGACCTTCTCGCTTTCGGACCGCCGGGCCTTGACCGTATCTCCAATGCGTTTACAGAAGTCTCTCAGATACGCCCCGAAGTGGAAGATGGGATGGTCTACCTGGCTGAAACGCTACGGGCCGCCCCTATCCGGGAAGAGCAGGAATATGATGGAATTCGGGTGAACTTGGAGGGGAGGCTTCATCATGCGCACATACCACTACAAATTGATGTGGGTTTTGGGGACGCTGTCATCCCCGGCCCGGAACCAGTGGTCTTCCCCTCTCTGCTTGGCATGCCCGCCCCCGTTTTGACCGGCTACTCAAGATACTCTGTTGTCGCGGAGAAATTTGAGGCAATGGTGCGTCTCGGAATTGCCAATAGCCGCATGAAAGACTTCTATGATATTTGGTTGATGTCAGGGATGTTTGATTTTGATGGCGCCACGCTTTGTGAAGCCGTATCCAACACGTTCGCAAGACGACGTGCACCGATACCAGAAGGGAAACCTGTTGCGTTTACTGAACCGTTTTTTGCGGATGTACAGAAGCAAGCTCAATGGGCCGCTTTTGTCAAGAAAGCTCAACCAGAAGCTCCTCCCCAAAACTTACAGAAGGCCGTTGAAGCGATTTCAGGTCTTATCATGCCCGTGCTCGGGTCACTCAATAGCGGGTCCACGTTGAGTAGGATCTGGATTCCCAAACAGGAATGGCAACACTCCGTATAGACGAACACCTGTTCCGTCACCAGCGGCGTGATCGACCGTCTCTTCCCACGCCAAACACTCGACCGATTCTGTTTCGACGCCGAACTCCTCTATATCGGCCGCACCCTGAACCTGAGAATCACCGAAATCCCCGTCAGATGGATCAACTCCCCAAACAGCCGCGTAACCCTCGTCGCCGATTCCGCCAGAATGCTCAAAGACCTCTTCAAAATCCGCCTCAATGCCCTCCGGGGCAAGTACAGCTAAGAGAAATTCCTACTATTCAGCGCGAGTTGCTCCAGGTTCTGACTAAGTCTGTCCACACATTCAGCCCTCGCTGATTCTTCAAGAAAAACTTACGTTCCTCTACTGGCAATATGTGGCATGCGTAGACGTAAGCGTCTTGGCACCAGAGGTCAAAAGCAGGAAACGCTTCTTTGTGGAGGCGGAGCCAGTCCATTCGTTCTGCATGGCAAGCCGAAAGAATAATCTCTCGTCTTATGTGATTAGACGAGGTAGGAAATAGATTAAGCAACTCAACAATGTGATTCAGGGTTGGATTACGCGAAAAGAGACTAATAAGGGAAAGCTGGAAGTATTCATTGGATGTAATCAATTTTGTGTCGAGCAGCTTCAGAATAGTGTTTCCAACAAGATTCCAATCTCCTTCAAAAGTAGGTGAAGAGGAAATGAAGTAGTGACACAAGTCGCTAAGTGCAGGCATTAGCCGTGTGATATTTTGAAGACAATATTCCACTGCGCCTGGCATTCCAACTTGAGAAAGACGTCGCAGGAACCAGCGGAGACGTACAAAATCAGGATCAGCGATGAGCAGATACCCTTCCACCACATGTTCGAGATGCTTTTTGTCAAACCACTTTAGATCAGCGTCAGGAAGGTTTCTCTTGTCTATGCAAACGTAAGGATCGCCACCAGAGTGTTTTCTGATTATTTGGAGAATCTCTTGCTCGACGTCGTCTATTGGCTGATCAGCAATCATCTTATTGCAAAGTTCGGCAAATTGTTGATTGTCATAAATCTTTGTCTTTGCTTTTTGCATAATCAACCGTTGCTGCTTGTCGAGCACTTCGGCGACTCTGTACAAAGCTGTTTTTGCCTCGTCTCGGCTGCGACAAAACACCATGATATCATCAACTGACCTGCAAAATTCCAGGCCATAATCCTGCAGCGTGTTATCAACTGGCACAAGGGAGAGTTCAGCAAGAAGGTGGCAGGCATGAGGACCTATGGGTATTCCTCTGGACGTTCTCTGGGTAATGTGCTTAAGTAGGTTGAGTATCCATCTGGTCGCTTCTTGCGGAAGTTTTGATTCATTCAGCTGGTTTTCCAATACATGATGGGAGATTTGATTGTAAAAATCGGCAATATCAATAACGGCGACAAACTCACGAGTCGCCGCGAACTCTCTGCAGCGGTCCCAGAAGCTACTCCAGGTATCTTGCTCTCCATACATGCGCCAGTCTTGGCCGGGATTAAACCGGTGACTAAAGACTTGCTTACCACTCTGAGGCAACCGCCGGCTTTCGATTTGTTGCCCATATTGATGGATGAGCGAGGTCAAGATTATTGAGTCAACAGGATACAGCTGAGTGGCAACTCGGTAGCTATATTCATCTTTTGGGATAATAAATCTCCGGCAGGGATAGTAGGTATTTCCTGGCAAATCAATAGATGTTACCGCATCCATCATATTCGCCACGTTTTGGTGAATTGCATTGTACTCTATCAAAGAGGGAAAGAGGTCCGTATCATTGTGTCGGTTTAAATGCTCAATGGCCCATTCTACGGATGGAGCGGCTAGCTTCATCTCACAATCCCTTATAGGTGTAGCGCATAATGAATGATATATTACTTAGCATGTCCAAAAACGCCGACACTTATCGATCCCCATTTCTTCGTACCTTCGTTCTAGAATTCCGGATAAAAGTCGTGGGTTGTAGCCAAACAACAATGCTTCAGCCCATGCCGGCTTGGCAAGAAAGTCAAGAGCCGTTAGTAAAAAAAGAGCTGCACTTGTTTTACTCAAGCTTTTCTTGAGCATATCAGGTCTATTTGGATCCGGAGCATGGAAACCAACTTGGATGAGGGCCCAAGGGTGAGCATGAACTACTGCCGAAGAGATGCGATAAAGTTTTTCCTCATCAAGTATGGTGGCGACGCATTGAGTTGCTGAGGGCATACGCTGACCAATTCCCGCACGTTTGTTCTTTTTATCTAGAATTGGTTGATAACCAAGAGACAACGCCTGCGCCTCAGTCTCGTCCATGCGAGCAAGAATATCCCGAACTGCACCCATATTGTTACTGGTACGCGCACATTTCAGTTGTTGCGACAGCCCGTCATACCGAAAGGCAAAGCTACGACTTATTCGTTCTGCAGCGGTGATTTGGCTACTCAACAACCAGCAGCTCATAGCTGCGGATTCGATACCCGCTCTCATGCATGTCCACGGCGCCATTGTTGTGACCGGCTCTTCAAGTAGTCGTGCCAACGCAATCGCATGGTCAGCAGCACTTTCAAGCAGAAGATGGCCTTGTGAATAAGCGGCCAGCAACTGCTCACCCTTGCTGGATTCTTCCTGCTCCTTCGCAGCCAAAGAATCAGCGGCAGGCTCCATTCCAAATTCATCCAAAAAGGCACCAAGATCATTAACAAGCGACAGTAGAGCGTGTCGCATCCTGATTAGGTCGCGATCAGGGCCCTTCTCCACTACCCGCCCCTTTCCGAATTGGACACCACAAACATCTGTCGCAGAATGGGCTAACTATAGCAGGTGGCGCTCAAAATGCAGAATTCCTCTGGCTACCTTCTTCCGACATCTATACCGCGCGGGACGCGCCGATTGGTTATCCTTGTGTTTCTGTACTCTTTGTGGTTAAAACCCGCCCTCCACAATCCTTTTGTGGCGCTTTGCGGGGTTTGGTATAATTTGCTGATGGTGTGGCTCGGCGGGTCGGGCTGCATCCTCCGGCCTCTGAAGGTCCAACAATCACGGGAGTTGTATCGGTGGACAAACTGTATGTATCGAGTGAAGGTCTTGAGCGGCTGAAGGCGGACCTGGCGGAGTGTAACCAGCGTCGGATGAAGGTTGCCAATGTGATCGAGCAGGCCCGGGGGTACGGCGACCTCACCGAGAATGCCGAGTATCATGCCGCGAAAGAGGAGCAGGCGTTGCTCCATGCGCGTATCCGCGACCTCGAAGACAAAGTTACCCGGGCCGTTATCATGGACGATGCGGAAATCGATTCGAGCAAAGTGTACCAGGGCGCGACGGTGCGGGTGCTGAACAAGAGAAATGGGCGGGAAATCATCTACCACGTGGTAAGCCCTGTCGAGACGGACCTTGCGGCGGGCAAGATCTCGGTGCAGTCGCCGGTTGGGAAGGCGTTGCTGGGGCATTCGGTGGGGGAGACGGTGGTGGCGCGTGTCCCTGCGGGCGACCTCGAGTTGGAGATACTCGAGGTCTCGCGGTAACGGCGGGGTTGGCGATGTACGGTGTTGAGAGGACGCGAATTGCGCTGACTTCGCCTGACCTTGACGAAAATGCTTCGCTTCAAGGGTGATTGGCTCGCTTCAGCGAGTTTACGACCGTCTTCGGTCGGCCTTTGCACCCGGTTTTAGATGCGGTCTCAAAATTGCTATGGGAATCTCGGAGGGGATTCGGCGTACCCCAGCGGGGTTCGACAATCGTCAGCCCACCGCGGCATAGCCGCAACCAAACCAGTTGTATGAGTCTTTGGGTTCAACGCGGTGGGGTCGCGCTCCCGCGCGACCGGGTGGTGGTGGCGGAGGTGGTGTATGCAAAACCGAGGTCTGTTTCGCTACCCCACGGTCGAGCAGGAGCTCGACCCCACCGCGTTGTTGCATAAGAGTTACGAAAGAATTTCACGCTCCTGACAATTAGGAACCCGGGGTTGCTTCCGACCGCGCAGCGGTCGGCAGCTACCCTGGGGTTCCCGGCATACCGCCTCAACCCCAGCGGGGTTCGACAATCGTCAGCCCACCGCGGCATAGCCGCAACCAAACCAGTTGTATGAGTCTTTGGGTTCAACGCGGTGGGGTCGCGCTCCCGCGCGACCGGGTGGTGGTGGCGGAGGTG